>Ga0208821_1000013_pt1 | contig 186576 bp, 158 predicted proteins | sample June2015DPH_20_5_FD_184720 | JGI IMG/M metagenome (GOLD analysis project Ga0208821, IMG submission 184720) | Peatland microbial communities from SPRUCE experiment site at the Marcell Experimental Forest, Minnesota, USA - June2015DPH_20_40... | ecosystem: Environmental > Terrestrial > Soil >...
TCCCCGAGGAATAGTAATTGTTCCCTCCGGCAGCGTTGCCGATATCGAGCCAGTACGCCGTAGCGCCCGTGCCCGCCGTCCAGTTGAAGGTCACGCTGCTGCCGCTCAGAGTCGAGCTCGGAACCGGCGACGTTATAACGCCTCTGCTGGCGCTCCCGCCGAACGCCGTGTAGCTGTAATCGATGTATTGCCAGGTCCCACTGAGCATGTAGTACCAGCGCGCCCAGACCGTGCTGCCGTCAGAAGGAAGTGTAGTGACGGCCTGCGACGATGTGGAAGAAGACAAGCTACCGGATGAATAATAATTGTTGCCCCCCTGCGTGGAACCTACATCCAGCCAGTAGGCGGTAGCGCCGGGATATTCATGCCACGAGAACGTCTGCGCATTGCTCGTGAGCGTAGAACCGTTCGTCGGACTGTAGATTCCCAGACTCTGGAACGCATTCTTGAAACAGACAACGTACGCTGCCCAGGGGCCCGAGGTGCCGGATGTCCCTGTAGCATCATACTTTCCAGTGGCGGTCACGGACTCGTCTTCCCACTGCGATGTAGCGTCGTAGAAACGTTGAGTGAAACCCGTCCCCGCCGTATACGGACCTTCGTCATATGCGACATATCCGATCAGTCCAATGATGGTCTCGTTGCTCCACTTGGTGGTCGGAGACGGTCCGCTATCCTGGGACACGCCTGTACCTTGGGCCGAAGCAAACACGTCCAGCGGGGCAGAAGTATCCAGCCCGGAATATTCCCCCACGTCTATTAGAGAGAACGACGTCGTCGTTCCGGAGTATGTCACCGTTATACCGAGATTCGCAGCGCCTGTGATGTTCTTGGCGTACCAGGCCTGGAACCCTGAAGTACCCACGTAAATGGGACCGGAGATAGGAATATACGTGTTCCCAACGCTGTCTGTCACGGATGCTGTCAGCGCCTGATTATCCCAATGGGAGAAAGCTACTAACAGGTTACCGGTAGTTACATTGTTCAGGTACGTTGTTTCAGACGATGCTGCACCGTTGTCCCCGGCCGTCCCGGTGACGAACTGCCCCCCCGCGGGCGTCACCGTAAGCGTCGTGGAGCCGTTGATCGAACCAAAACTTGCTCCAATGGTCGTGCTGCCTGTGCCGGCACCTGTGGCAAGACCACCAGTGGCAATCGTCGCTACCCCTGTGTTGCTGGAACTCCAGGTGACCACACTGGTCAGATTCTGCTGACTGCTGTCACTGTAGGTCCCCGTCGCCGTGAATTGTTGTGTCGCCCCGATGGCAATGGTCGGATTGATCGGCGTGACCGCAATCGATACCAGCGCGGCCGTCACCGTCACCGTGAGCCCCGTCGAACCATTGACCGATCCCAAACTCGCCCCAATGGTCGTGCTGCCTGTGCCGGCACCTGTGGCGAGACCACCAGTGGTAATCGTCGCTACCGCTGTATTGCTGGAACTCCAGGTGACCGCACTGGTCAGATTCTGCTGGGTGCCGTCACTGTAGGTCCCCGTCGCCGTGTACTGCTGCGTCCCCCCAATTACGATCGATGTATTAATGGGAGTAACCGCAATCGATACCAGCACCGCGGGCGTCACCGTGAGCCCCGTCGAGCCATTGATCGAACCCAGACTCGCCCCAATGGTCGTGCTGCCTGTGCCGGCACCTGTGGCAAGACCACCAGTGGTAATCGTCGCTACCCCTGTGTTGCTGGAACTCCAGGTGACCGCACTGGTCAGATTCTGCTGACTGCTGTCACTGTAGGTCCCCGTCGCCGTGTACTGCTGCGTCGTGCCTTTCGCAATCGATGTGTTCGCCGGTGTCACCGCTATCGAAACCAGCGGCACAGTACTGAAATCACCGCCGGACCAATTTGCAGCTATAGGAGTACCGTTGGCAGCGTTAAGTGACCATCCTGGGTTCCCGCCCGTAATCGTAGAATCGTATGCCGATAGCAATAAAGAACCACTTGTACCATCTATACAACTGATAACGCTGCCTTGAACTTGGCCAATCACATAGTCATTCGGCGATATCGATGCATAGATAGTGTCAGAGACGAGCGTTGTGGCCGTACCGATTATTCCTTCCGATTCCGCAACCACCTTGGCAATATGCATTGTTGCAACACCCGCACCACCTAGATTCAGGGTGTCGCAAAGGTAATGTGTGTCAAAGTCCGGTTGATAGCGAAGCTCCGGCCCGTTGTCACTCCCAGTTCCTTCGGTTACGACCTGCCCTTCGCTCCATTGATCGCTAGGAAACGATATGGCCGTGTAGTGTTCCTTGGCTGGGTAATTGCATCCTGCCGGTGTGTTCCCCGGCTGGATTTGATCAGAGACGATTTCGATGTTGCAACGATCAATACCAGTCGTCCAGTTTGAACCTAGCGTGGGAGAATCGGCTCGGTCGAAGTCGTCCGTGGCCAACGTTTGTCTGGTCGCCGGCACACCAATGGCTCCTCCGGACCAATTCGCGACGATCTGGTCGCTCAGACTACCTGTACCTGGGTTCACTACGATCCCTGGGTATCCTCCAGTAATTGTGCTGTCTGTCGCTGTCAGAAGGGTCGTGGAAGAGGTTTGATCCGTCATCGTTATGGACGAACCCTGGACCGTGCAACGCACGGTGTCAGTCAATGACACCGTTGCGCTTGAGGAACTAGCCAGAATTGTGAAAGTCCCCACATTATCCAAGAATATGTCCACCGTCGCATTTCCGATTCCGACCGATTTGACAAGACATATGTACATAGTTTCGTTCGAAGTCATACGGACTGCCGGCCCCATGTGTCCGTTTTTGGTGCTATTCATGGCCATGATCTGCATTTCGCTGTACTGATCATTAGGCCAGTTGATGCCGCCGTAGTACAACTCCTTCGAGTCATTATTGAGCGTTGTTCCCTCGACTTCATCGCTGACTATCTGGAGGGAGTAGTTAGTACCCCAACCGCCCTGTCCCAACGTGGCCCATGCGGAACCGAGCGTCGTCGCGTTTGCCCGGTTAAAGTTGTCACTGGCGAGTTGCTGCATTGTCTGCGCAGAAGCGAAGACCGTTGCTAACAACAGGATTGCAACAGAGGCTAGTTTTCTTTGCATAAATTTCCTCTCAGAAGTTTGCGTCGTAGTCCCCTGCAGACGGGGTGTGGAACGAATGGCAATCGAACGAGCTAGGACCCTCCCGTCGGGAGGACGTTATGCCGCTGAACCTGATGTCGATACTAGCAGTCTGGTTTTTCTTTTGGGGAAGCCATAAAACGCTGCGGAGTGTGCAAGCCCCGATCAGGAGCTGGTATTACCGACCCATTTTGAAACCCACTTCCGTGCATTATTTCGGGCCCATTCTGAAAAGAAAAAATGCGAAAGAAGTTGTGGGCGATGGTTGAATCTGCCAGACCATAATGACATGCGCTGGGGAAACGGGAGAGCGCCCACCTCGCTGTGAATTATCTCTTCGACCGGATGATGCGTTTTCGGATGATCATAAATACACGAAAGCCGAAGGTCAAGAAAATCATTGCCGAAATTCTCAGCACTCTCTCCCAGTCGAGTGGGACGTGAAACTGTGGCAGCTTGGTAATATGCCCGCTCGACATGCTCCATCCAATTTTCACTATGCGCCGCAAAGATACCCTTCTTCGTTTCCTCTCCGATCCCAGACCTGATTTCAGGATTCTCCACTAGCCTGCCAATTTCTGCTTGATAACTTTCGATGTCTGTCTTGCGAACCAGCGTGTCCGCGAACCCAGGGCAGTCGGCGCACAGAATGCGCGCTCTATCAAAGGCGAAGGAGAGAGTTAGGAGAGGCACGGTATATGCACCCGCTTCAAGAAGTGACGTGAGCGAGGAGACCGGAAATGAGTCCAGATAGACATCAGCCGCTTGGTACAGTACGGCGGTGTCCGTACGTGGACCCAGGACTTTGAAGCGTTCAGGGAACTTGCGAATGCCTTGTTCCCAGTGCCCGCGAGGCTCTGGTCCGACCACCATCAACATGGCCTTCCGATACTTGTCCAGTACGGGAATAAGGATCTCAGTAAAGCTTGGTTCTGCCAAAATTGGCTCGAACTTGTACTCAACCGCTATTGAGAGCAGGACGACCGAACCATTCGGGATCCCGAGTTGACGTTTTGCCTCCGCGCGTGAGAGCTTTCTCTCAAAATTGTCGACCGGAATGGGAAGTATCAGACAGCGATGGCCTTCGATTCCTCTCAATTTTCTGGAAACCTCTACGCCTGAATCACGAATATGGGCAACGACATCGGCGGTTCCGGTTCCAAGCCAGAACACATTGTCGATGTGGTTCATGTACATGACTGGCGGAAGATCCTTTTTTTGAGCCAAAGCGACAACTGGAACAACGTCGCAAGGATGCATATGCAAAACAATCTGGTCAAAAGTCAGCGCCAGCTTGCGCAAACAACTTGCCCAAGCCAGAATGCCTCCAAAAGCTCGATCGACAAAATACACTTCTCCGCCTGAGGCTTGCGCGGCGGCAAGAAGCTGCTCCGGCACGTCCTTCGTCCCCTGACGGGTTAACGCGATGGAGTGGGTTCGTCTGAAATCCTTTTGGATCCACCTCCAAACAAATCGGGTATGTCCGCCGACAGAATATGCTTGGGTGAGAACGTGGAGGACTTTCTTGGGGCTAACGCTTCGGCGAAACGCGACTTCTGAGGAGGTTTCGCCCGCTATTTTCACGCCGACACTAGAGAGGATCTGCTCAAGGCGATCACTCCGCCACGTGCCCGTATGGTTCCACATAGCAAACGAGGCAGCAATTCCAGCGTAGGCAACCGCCGCGGCTCCATTGCCCTTTGCGGCAAACTCTTCGGCACTTCGAACAAGACATTCGAATACCGCACGATTCTTGGCAATCCTGTCCCTGGCGGCACAGGTGACATCGGCTCGTTCTTCCTTCTCGTCGGTTAGCACTAACAACTCCTGCATTTTGATTCAGACCGTCAACAGCGCGGAAAGCGTGCGATAACCTATGTCACTACGTTACTTGCTCAAGGATTGCGTCTTTGATCTTGCGAGTCCAGGAGGTTGGTGGGCTGTAAAAATTGCGGCTCCATCGATGCCGGTAGAGACGACTTAGCAACTCCGGCGCGAGTAAGCCATCGTCTGAGGCCTTCACGTTTCGTTCCACATGGGCCGGGGTTCGCATGCCCGCGATCACTGTGTTGACGGTGTGATTCGAAATGCAGAATCGCAGCGCCAGCTCCGGCAAATCATTCAGATTGACCCCAACGTCCTGAACCAACCGTCGGATGCGTTTGCAGACTCGCCGCTTCCTGCCCCATCCGAAATAATAGTTGCGAAAGTCTCCGGCTGGAAACGTGGTATCTGGCCGCATCGTTCCCGTAAGACTGCCTTCATCAAACGGAACACGCGCGATGACCCCGATACCCTGCTGCCGGCAAAAAGGAAACAGCCGATCTTGTGGCGTTTGATCGAACACGTTGTATATCACTTGCACGGTATCGACCAAACCGCTTTGTAACGCCAGCAGCACATTTTCCGGTTCGTGGTCGTTGATGGAAATACCGATGAACCGCACTTTTCCCGACCGGCGTATTTCTTCAACCGTCTGTTGCCACTCAGCCTCACGAGCCCACTCATCGGACCAAACGTGAAATTGATACAGATCAATTACATCACGCTGGAGGTTTGCCAAGCTCTGGTCGAGACATTGCAAAACATGATCCTTGGGAAAAACGTCGCGCAACGATGTTCCCCGGCGCGCCGGCCACTTTCTATTCTTGGGCGGCACCTTAGTCGCGACCACCAGATCGTGCGACTTCCCGAATGTCTGGGCCAGAAGCCGTTCGCTGTGACCATCGCCGTAAACCAAAGCGGTATCGAAGAAGTTAACGCCGGCGTCCCGAGCAACTGAAAGCGCTCGAATGGAGTCTCGGTCATCCGCTCCGATCCACGACGTCTTGCCAATTCCCCAACCTCCAAAACCTATTTCGCTGACTTGCAGGCCGGTCCTGCCCAAGAGTCGATATTTCATGGCGCTATGCCTTAAGGCCTCCATGGCAGCGGTACGTCTTACTCATATTTGTTCATCACGACTCGGAGTAGTTCTGGCGTCGGGGATTAGGCTACCTGCTGCAGTAACAAATACCTGGCTATGATATGGATCGCCAGGGCCTATAATATCCTTCTTGCCCACGAGACCATCCACTAAACTTAGGTACTCTTTTTGCTTAGTTCCCCAATCGAAGTTCCTCATGAACTCTTTTGCCCTCTTCGCCTGACGTAGCCGAGCTTCGCGATCTTGAATCAGCCGAATCATGCAGGTCGCCAGGTGTTCTACGTTGCCGCCTTTAAAGAATGTGACAACCTGGTCATTAAAATAGAATCGATCCACTTTCGTATCTGAGACAATCACTGGAACTCCCATCGCCATACACTCGAACACCTTCGTACTGAAAGCCTCGTCGCCGAACGAATCCTTCCGCTTTGGGACCACGACTAGATCCGAGTTCTCGATTTCAGCCACAATCTCCCACAGGGGCAGCGGCCGGCGAAACACCACCCGACCTTCCATCTCGAGTTCGGACACTAGTCGCTTCAGGTCATCCTCAGTGGGTCCCTCGCCGAAAATGCGGAACTCCGCGGCTGGAAACTGGCAGCTGATCTTAGCGAAGGCTCTAATCGCAATGTCAACCCCCTGATGCCAATTCAGACTACCCGGATAAATCATCACAAACTTCTGACACTCGCGGGTCTGGCCGCGCCGGTAGAAAACCGCTGGATCGGGATAGTTCATTATTATCGAGCATTTCGAAGCCGGCACAGACCTAGAAATCAACTTCTCACGCCAGAGATGGTTTGGCGCAATAACGTGATCCGCAAAAGCTGCGGACGCCCTTTCTTCGAGCCTTAACAGTCTAGATATCACTGCTGCAGAACTAACACGGAACTTCGCCCCATAGAACTCGGGAAGAAGATCGTGTATGTCTAAGATAAGTTTAGCACCGAAAATGCGGGCACCCAACCCTACGAACACAAGAAAATCTGGCATTGAATGAACGTGAACCACCCGGTATGGCTTCCGCAGGTGCTTGGCAGTTACTACAGCAACGCTCTTAGCAAAGAACCGCAAGATTCGGCGCAAATACGAAAATTTGGTCTTCTCGTCTCTAGACCTGCATTGAATGCGGAAGACTCGGACGCCATTAAGTACTCCAGTCCTTGGCTGTTCGTTTGTTCCCAAGCAAATCACATCGACTTCGTCTCCGCGGGCAGCCAGAGCTTCTGCATATCGCATAACTCGATTGTCACTCTCATAAAAGCTATAGGCGACCATACATACTCTCATCGGCTTCTCCTAAATGTATACGGGGACTCGGAACACACCGCTCGACTGGTTATCTAACAAGGTCGCATGGCAACAGATTATTGCTTCCCGCCGCATGGCCCGAATTGATTGCAGGTATATGGGTGCAGGTACGAAAGCAACACTTCGTAAACGGCCATACCGTACTTGCTTCCCTTGACCTCTTGCTATCAGAGCAACTCGCCAGAAGAGCACGGCACCGCGACGGCGTTCGTTTTCCGCTGTTGCTCTTCACCACTGTGAACATCTCGAAATAGATCCAGAACGGTTGCTCTTACCTCCGGCATCCTTCGCTCTAGTTCACGCCGTATCCCATCCCTTTGATCATACGATTGCGCCGCTAGCGCTAAAATGCCCTCAATCGAGAGCATACGTGCATCGGCTACTATCGACGACACTCCCAGTGTCTCCATTACACCAATAAATTTATCGCTGTAGGCCACACAGACTGATGGTACATATTGCGACACTGCTGCAATACACGCATGCATGCGAGAACCGATGAAGAAGTCACACTTGCCAATGACATACTTAGTCTCGCTTTCGTTATATTGTCCCTTCACCCATCCCAACCTTCCCCTGTATCTGTCTTTCAGCAGCCCGTAAAGCTTTTCGCACACGACTTTGTCGCTTTCCGACCCCGGATCGTCCCCTAGCACATGTGGCACCAGCAGCACGGAAACTCTCTTCTCGCAGATGAAATAATCGATCAGGCGTTGAATCAAATCCAAGTAGTTCACGCGCAAACCAAACATATTACTGCGGCTATACCCACCCATGACCAAAAGGCCGCTTATATTAAGACCGACAATCGGTCTGCGACACTCATCGTTAGACTCTAGCCCCACGATATCGAGATGATCAGGGCCAATGGCATCAACTACAAAACCCATATCGTAGCAAAAGATCGTTTTACCATCGGCTGTCCTTTTGCCAAGCAACCCACGCACTTCCTCAACACCCCGGTAATCGCGTGAATAAACATGTTCCGCACGAGATAAAATGTACCGGGCTATGCGCTTTGATATTCTGTGACGAAAGGGACCGATCGTCTGGGGCAGAAGAATCAACCGTTTACGCAGGAGAAGTACCAGTACTTGAGGAAGAGAGACATAAAGCATCCTTAGCAAGCCATAAACGTCGCTAAAGCTATCTCCACCGGAAATGGATGCGACGATGTCAGCCTCCTCTATCTGACGCAGGCACTCATTTCTTGCAATCAACCGCTTCCGAAACCAGGCGAAAGGCATCATCCTGATGCCAATCCCAATTAGCAAGAGCAGGGCAATATTGTTTGGGAGGTAGACTTTCTTGGAGAACCGCATATTGACTAGCGGGATTGACACGCTCATACCGCTCAATCTAAGAATGTGGACAGAGCGTTTTTTCGAATACTCTAGCAGTTTGATATCAGCGTGCGGGTGGTAGCTGAGAACGCACTTAATGGCACCCGCTGCCAAGGCATTGACACCCAGATTTTGCGTCTCGAACGTGGCTCCGAGCAATACCACGCGGACCTTTGGTATATCACACATAAAGTGTTGATCTAGCTCTCCAATCGTCTGCTTTAACAACGCGCCCGCTCTTTCGCGCCAATGCAGGCGCTCGCTAACACCCTGCCTGGTCTGTTTTAGATCGGTCAGTCGCCCAAAAGCTCCTAGGAGCCTTCGCCCGTGTCCCACCGCACAATCGAGCTCATGGCCGCGTTCGCCTCCAGCACGGTGGCGGCCCAATCCAGAAATCTGCTTACTGCCGCCGCTGCTTCGATCTTCGTCTCATCGCCATGAGCGCAATTTACGCAGCCTTGCTGTGGATCACTCAACTTTCTTATTCCGAACGCGAACCCACACTTTCACCACGGGCTGCGAGGCGTTTGACCAGCGCTTCAGGATTGTCACAACGCGTCCCTATATCCACTGAACAGAAGAGGTGATCTCTGCTTCTCGAAATGACGTGGTGCAGGATGGGCCATCCGGACTTCGCAATCGTGGTGCAGCAGGTGGTCACGGGCAACTCGGCCCACCACTTCTTACGCATATATATGTACGCACGCCAGAAGGCACGGGGCAGGTAGCGCACCCCAATACTGTTATGAACACAAAAAGCCGAGATTACATAGCTTCGCATCCCCCGCTTCTTTGCTTCCAGGCAAATATCGGTGCCATAAAGATGAAAACCTGGAAGTTCCTCGTCGAATTTGAGCATGCTAGAACGTCTGACTACAAGCAACACCTCATCCAGCGACGTAGCCTCCAAGGGCTGAGCAAATCGCTCGCCAACTATCGCTTTTAGGCCCGTCGAATAAAGATATCCTGACACACGGCCATTCGCCGTCACGCCAGCCACCCCTAAGACGCCCCAGTTCGGGTCGACGTCACCAAGCTCTCGAACCGCCGACGTCAACTCACCGAGCCAGCCGCTCGGCAGGTACACGTCTGAGTGACAAAATACAAGAATCTCACTACTCGCTTCGGAAATACCAGCATTGTATGCCTCCCCAGCAGACCTGTACCCGCACTTAATGATTAAGTCACAGCGATCATCAATCTCCGGAGAGCCTAAGAGAGTACCTTTGAGCACTTCATCGTGCTCTTCTTTGACGGGTACAATCAAAGACCATTTGGGAAGTAGATCTGGTGACGGTCGCCGCTGACCATCGCCCAGCCGACTTTTGTCTTCTCTCTTCCTTACTCCATGCATGAAGCGCACGAACGGTCCCACCTCAACCCAAACATTTACACCCCTGGTATCGTTGCCGCTGTTGACTTTTGTCCGTCACTCACGACATTTTCACCTAAACTCTCGTGCATAAATGTGCGCCACACAAATATGAGGCTATATATTCCAGCGGCTAAAGCCAGTGCTAAAGCGGCGGGAGTACGCAAGTATGCAAACCTAGTAGAGGGGAGTACCCTTATGAATAGGGCAGCGGCAAGAGAACCGAGCATCATTTTCTTGTTAGTGGCGCTCCAGACTAACTGGATGTCGCGACGGATAACACACCATACTACAGCATAATACACCACATAGGTGATTAAGAAACTAATCCCGAGACCTGAGAGGCCAAACCAGCGAACGGCTAACCACGTTGTCAGAAGGGTTGTAATACCTCCGACAAGCTCTGTTAGAAAATAAGTTAGACTGCTGCATCGTGCCAGAATAGCAAATGACATAGTCCAACTTGAGAACTTGAATATATCACCCAGTAGTTGCCACTCCAAGATATCTACCGCGGGAGAGAACTTTGGTGAATAAATAACGGGAATAAGGATAGGTACGAGCGCCAGCGTTGCTAAAATCAGGGGTACCCCAATGATCATAATAAGACGGTGCTGGTCGTTGATAATACTGATCATTGCTTGCGGTCGGTCACAGGCCGCAGACAGCCGCGGATAGTAGTCCTGGCCCATTGCTGTCACTAAGAAGCCGAGATACCCAACTGAGATAGCTGCGGCAGCACGATAGTAGCCGACGCTTTCTCTACTCAACAGATGCAGGACCACCATGGGCAGGGCGAGCTGCACCCCCGTTCCGATTAACATGCTTGCTGTGTAGGGAAAACCAAAGCGCAACAATGACCCGGCGGCCTTCAGGATTGCTCGTTTGTCGGGTTGCGCGGGCAACGCTCCTACTTCAGAACGGAGAAAATACGCGGAGGCAAGCCACCCGACGACCGCCCCACCGATCACAGCTGGGACGACACCTCTCACCCCCCAAAGCAGCACCGCAGTAATGCTAAATAGTGTGCTCAATATGGTGTTCGTAACGCCATATTTGGCCAGCGCACCGACTTGATGGTAGGCATTGAGGGTACCACATTGAAGGCTTCCAGCCACCGTGAAGACCAACGCTATTCCCATCCATAGAGTGACCCCGCCCCTACCCGGCATTCCGAACGCCAAACGGGCGATGGCTTCCCTGAACACCGCAAGCGCCCCTAACGCCACACACGCCAAAGCGCTGAATAGCAACCACGCTCCGCTGCGGAGGGCCGATATGGTCATCCCATCACTACCTGTAACCGCGCGAGCTCCCATTCGAACCATGCCTGTCGCAATGCCCATCCCCGTAACAAGTCCGGCTAACCCAACGAAGCTTTGTAGAAGACCGTAATATCCGTAGCCATCGGGATGCAGATAAAGAGCCATGACTTTCGCCGAGGCCAGGCTCAACAGAATGCTGATAACGGAACTACCACTCAGAATTGCAGTCGCTCTAAAAATTGACTTCATTCGCTACACTCCCGCCAGCGGCTGCAAGATCACGATGTTACGATTAAGAGTAGCTGCACTTAGCCCGAAACCGTAAGTGAAGCAAAGTAATCCACTTCGCAAGACTATATGTTCTGTATATTCCACCTTCACAACCATCCTGTCTTGTCCAGAGTATCGATTAACTCGACGTTAAGATTATTTTTCAGCAACAAGAAAGCAACCAGATTATTACCAAAGGCCTCCCCGGGCTCCGGCGGCACAATCAACGAGGCACCCTTTTCCTTCAGAGCGCTAATGCCACTCTGAAGGCCCTCACACCGGAAACAAACGTGATGAAGTCCACCGCCCTTTCGTGCAAACGCCGCAACCGGCGATCTCGGCTCAGACGGTTCTACCAGCTTAACGGTCAGCGAGTTCGCCTTTGATAAAAACACAACTCTCACCCTTTGGCGTGCATTGAGCACAACATCAGACCGCTTTTCATAGCCGAACATCTCCTGCCATTGCCTCATTCCGTCTTCTAAGGAGCGGACAACAATTCCGATATGATCTATGACCATCTGCGTTAGTCCCCGGCCTTATGTTCTTTGCACCATTTGTCATAGCCCAGGCCTTGCCAAGGCATGCCACGCTCAAATCGCTTCATCCAAGGGTACAACTTACCCTTGCCCATGACTATATACTTTCTAATATCCACTACCTTCATCGGTTCCCCTGTGGCTAGCGAAAAGTCATTGAGCTTTCGGTTGACGACCGTGTTGGCACCGATCAAACAATTCTGTCCCACTCGGACACCCGCAAGAATCACCGCATGTACGCACACCTGTGTATAATCGCCGACAGATGGACCCTGTATATCATTCGATGGCGGATAAGGATCGTTTGTCATCACCGAGAACGGATACATCCACACGAAATTACCGATTGAAGAGGTCTGTGAAATGTGTACATTACTGTGCAGTCTACAGTAGTTGCCGATCCGTACATCGCCCTCAAGATCCGACAAGGTCCCAATCGAACAGTGCGAGCCGATGACCGAGTTCTCTCTGATGGTTACCCGATGACCAGAGGAAAAATGGGCATCGATTGTGCATCCCGCATAAATAATGGAATGACTCCTTACGATCGAGTCAGGTCCAATTGAGGTCGGAGGGTTTTGGTAGCTTGGGTCGTGATAGTATGCATTGAGAGGCTCACCTATCACAGTGTCGTTACAGATGATTGAATTGTCGCCAATCGTAACGTTATCATAGATGACGGAATTGTCACCGATTTTGACGTTGTGACCAATGGTCGCTGTGGAACTAATAAAAATATTGCGGCCGTTGAATTTCATAGTTGACCTTGTCCTTCGTCGTCACAATCTACTGCTGCCCGGTTCGGATAAAAGCATCGGGTATGAGGGGGGTCATGTTTACAAAGCAGAACATCGCAAGGTACATGCCGTGCTTGCTCGTCCTGTCATTGCTTATCTGTGCGCCAACTTCCGCCAATGCTGCCTGCCACGTCGTTAGCGAAGGTGGCGCCGGCGCAAAGAACGGTTCGGACTGGCGGAACGCGCTGCCGAACCTGCCTTCTTCCCTGATGCGGGGAGATGTCTACTATCTTGCGCGAGGAACTTATCGGGGTCACGTATTCCGCGATTCCGACCGAGGGACACAGACCATTGAGGTTCGCTCTGCCACGGCAGCGGATCATTGCACTGATGTGGGCTGGGCCGCTACTTATGTGGGCCAGGCTCGTTTCATTAGCCCCGGTCCGGTTGGTGGAAACATCCTGACGTTCGAGACTGACTATTACATCATCAATGGCCAATACCGCAGTTCGGATTGGCAGTCCGGATACGGAATCAGGGTCGACAACATCGACAGGACAGCCTGCAACGCCGACATCGAACTTGGGCAATCCAATTCTGTCCCGGTTCACGATATTACCGTCGAGTACGTCGAGATCAATGGATCCCATCCGACAGGAGACGCCTGCAACGAGCAGGGGGTTCGCTCAGTCGCTGGAAGCTACAACGAGGTCTTTCAATTCGATTATGTTCATGACGTTGGCAACTGCAACTTCTTCCTGCGCGGCAATCATCAGCACAACAGCCCTGGCTGGGGAAGCGGTGACAACATCATGATCCAATATAGCTACATATCTAGGAACTACAGTTCAGCGGCGATACATGGCGAGGGCTGCTCGTGCTCTGAAGGACTCACGAACTTCACGGTTCGCTACAATTATTGGATAGACATCGAAGGTACCGCTGTGATTGCCACTGCAAGTGGCGGCGGCTATGATTCAGGTAATGGGAATAACGGACCCTGGTATATATACGGGAACATGATGTATGCGACTTCGCCCAGCCACTGCAAGTTGGTCGGCATGTTCTTCGCATGGGACACAACGTTTAGCGGACCGCTGTACATTCTGAACAACACCTTTGGCAATTGGTTGGACGCTTGTCACGGCATTCGCAACGGCATCACTATCGGCGATGGAGCGCACCGAACGCCAATGCAAGCCGTGTACGTGCAGAATAATCTTTGGTGGAACACGGATAATATCCTTCCGCTCAATCAATGCCCCAGGGATATGGGCAACGCAACCTGCACATCCATGACGTGGGACCACAATGCCTATTTTCGCACCGGCCGCCTCCGAGGTGCCAGCACGGATACTGACCGTAACAAACAGCTGTCGTCAGTGGACCCATTCCGCGATTCAAAAAAATTTGACTTTCGGCTAGCGATAGATACGAAACCCGGGACAAGTACTCATTCCAGCGTTCCTGGAAACGACATAGACTTGAATGGTGTCAAGAGAGGAGCCAACGGGACATGGGATCGCGGCGCTTTCCAAATTCCTGCTTCTCCTGAAGGGTCGAGAAAGCCTCGATTGACGTCAAAATAGTTTAAGCCAGACTTGCGTGAAGTTGTTGAAAGCGCCAAGGACCTCCTACTTTGTAACAGAGCTTCGCTTCTCGTTCTAAAGGAAAAGACATTGACCTTTTGAGGACCGAAACGCCGAAGGTCAAGTGACAGCTCAAATACGCGCGAAGCTCCTCATGTTCTCCGCAGGAATTCCAGAACTAGTGGCCTGTCGCGGAGCAACCATTACCAGACTCCACATCTGCTGTTACGGTCGCCGAGGCGAACCCTGGCTCACTCAATAGCAGCGTTCGGTATCAACAGCATCGCCCTGCTGCATCCGCAGTAACGAACTCACTGCGACAGGCCACTAGTGAACAACAGCGGTCAGATTTGTTGGTGGTGCAAGTGCAGTGCTGCCGCTGGCGATCTGAAACGCTCCCCGATCAATGGTTCCGTTCGCCCCTCGCGTCACGCCGTTCATGTCCACATTGAATGTGTTGCTTGCTGTCGTATCGCCCGACGTGAAGTACGTCCCGGTGTTCGCAGGGAGGGTGCCAGCCATCGTGTCCGAGGTCAATGTAAAGTTCCAGGGGGAAGTTGCGCTCGCAAACGGAGCGGCGGAAGATGATACTTCCTTGGCGCTATCCGTATCAGATGTGTATGACGTGTCCGTGCTGGCAAAGTAGGCTTGGTCGTGCCATGCTACGCTGGTGCAATCGGCGTATCCGGCGTTGCTGGGGCAGGTATTAAACAGGCCGCTGCCTACTCCGTTATAACCGCCGGAGTTGGACCACAGGTTGTTATAGACATAGAAGGCTGTGGCTGGTGATGGGTCGCTGCTGCCATCATCCATACCGATTGCGGTGCCGGAGTTCCAGCTACCTCCAAAGTTGTAGAACGTGTTGTTGAGGATATAAACGGCCCCGATGAACGTCGTGTCCCATTTGTAGAATATGTCTGCCACACCCACGTTCGCGTCTTGCTTGCCTGACATGTAACTACTTGAACTTTGGAAAGCCACGTTTCCGTAGATGTACCAAGGACCATTTCCGCCATTCCCATTGTTCCAATCGGCAGCGGTTGCCGTGCCGACTATGGTCGCTGTTCCGTTGATGTCCTGCCAAAAGTTGTAGCGGATCGTGAGATTCTGGAGTCCCTGCGAACAAGAGCAGCCCTCAGCGTGCTGATTGGGATCGGAATAGTTGGAGTAGTAGTAGCCATACTCCATCGTGATGTTGTTTCCAGTTCCATATCCCGAAGCTGGTGAGCCACAGGTCACGTTGCCGGAACTGCCGCTGCAATTCGCGGTCTCGCCCCGCATGTAGAAGATCGTCAGGCCGGTATCGTGGATGTAGTTGTAGCCGAAGTACAGGTTATAACTTCCCCAATCGGATTCCACGCCGTTTTCGCGGCACCCGCCGTCGGTTGTGGCGTGGGAGCCGCTCACATCCACGTACTCGAAAATGATGTCGTGGACAGGATGAGGCGAGGAAGCAGGATTCTCCCCGAATCCTATGTCAGTTTCGCAAGAAACTGCGCTGGCGTTGTTCGTCTTGAATCCGTAGCCTGATTCTAATTGCCAGTCCGTGTAAGGAATGCCCGTAGCAGTAGAGCGATAGACTCCATTGAATACCCAGTAATCCGTGGTGAAGTTCATCAGCGCACCGACGCCTTCACCGTCATCCGTGTCCCATACCGCCTGACCCACGTAGGAGCTGCTCCATCCTGTTGCCGTTCCGTAATTGGTGGCAGTTGGAGCTTGGATGGTGATGACAGATGTGCCAGAATCGGGGGTGTTAAATGCGTAGCCGGGATAGGTGCCGGCCGCGACATAGTAGGTGCAGCCGCGCACGAGAGTCGCCGGCAGTTTCGTATAGGCGTTTGTCCAGTCCGCCCCTGTTCCAGTACCAGTTGCCGATTGTCGGACGTAGCCCGCATTGTTCGTCGTGTCGGGGCAGGCGGCGAAGGCCAGCCCACTAAACGCAAGCAAAACTACCGCAAGTTGGCCAAGGGCCTTCTTGCAAATGTTCACCATTTCTGGTGAAGAAGGTTCGTGCTGAATCACGCGTGTGTTGGGGAAGGTCATCACTGTCAAGCGCCTCCTGACTGGCCGACCAAATATCGTGCACTATGGTTTTATCGCACATTACTTTGGATTGGGCTAGTATCGGAAGTACATCGGTGATGGTCCAGAAGTACGTGTGTCGCATCAGCGACAAAACACGCCACTTAACTGCGCGATGAGCAGCGTGCTGCAGCTGGCTCTTCGAAAAGTGTTCCTTTCCAAAAGCACAGAAAACTATTTAGATTCTTTAACTTGCGGGTTTACGCTGATTTCGGGCGCTGGCCGATCGACCCTGTTTAGCCCCCCGCCGGAGTCGGAGGAGGGGCGATGAATCGGCGTTTCGGCCCTCAAAAAGTTAATGTCTCTTCCCAGAAGTGAAGCTCCTGGCTGGCGGTCAACGCTCTCTGATCACTGTTGATGGAGGTAGTGTTCGCCGATTCTGTCTTGACCGGCTGTAGGTGAAGGCGTGATCAACCACTGCGGTACTTCGCCTGCTGCCTCCGACTCGGTTTTTGCGAACCTGGGCGCATCGTCAGTTAATCAAGATGCGCCATCCCACGCTCTCGCCAGGCTTTCTTTAGCTTGGTCAAAAGCTGCACTCGTTGCAAGACCCTCTTCACCGCACGTTCCAGCAGGATCGCTGGCGACCAAACAAGGTTGAGGAAAATGGCTTTAACTTTGGGAGCAAAAAGATAGACTGAGGCCTCGCGCCAATGATGGTTCCCGAAGCGCTGCTTCCACTCCGCGTCGCCCAAGCCGAAGTCCATCTCTCTCACACCCTCATTGCACAGATCTTCAAGTATCCTTGTCAAAATTAGCGTTCCTGGTGCATACTTTTTGAAACTCGGATCGTACCCCACATCGCCGCTGTAGAACGTACCCTCATACAAGCTCCCACTCCAGAACGCACACGGTTTGTCGGCAACATAAAGAACGTAGGTGCGCATCCATCCTTTCTCTGCTTCAAAGGACGAGCGTTGACGCGTTTCAGAATTGTCAATAAATCCAACACCCAAGCCTCTTTGGTAAGTCTTTCTCGCAACATCTTCGATGTCCTGCAGCACACGATCTAGGTCACAGGTCGTTCTAAAACATCTAATCTCGACTTGGTCGGAATAGTCGGCGCATAGACGCTTATTACGTCTACGCGATTCTCTCCTTGCATCTCCAGGTATGCACTGGTTCAGCTCCGCAGCCCGCCTTGGCAGCTTCATGCTCCTGTGGAACACGGAACTTCGAAAATGATCGCGAGCAAGAAATCCCGGTATGCGTTCCAGGGCGTTGTAGAGAGGTGAATCGGTCCGCAGATGATTGAAGAAAACAGCCTCTGCCTCACCCCGACTCAGGGAATTCATGACCTCCCGAACACATGCTTCACAGTTCTCCGCGGAAAGATTTCCCAGCCCTCCTCCGTAAACGAAAGTTAACTGGCGCACCGGCGCACGGTAAAAAGTTTTATATCCAAACTTGTAGTCAATTCGCGTTGTCTCGATTCTTCCGATCAGTATCGCTTCAGGACGACTGTCGCGGTAAACAACGAGGATGTAGGGGCGTAATATGTCCGACCTCAATTGCAGAATAGTGAGAAAAAAGTCGATGTCGGAATTCGGGTGTGCATGAAAAGAGGTCCAGAGTTCGCGTATTTCCTTCACCCCATCGAGGTCACGAACAACTCGCACGATAATCTCCCCGGTGAGTCGGGCAGTGTCCCCGTCATTTCCCGCCTGACGAAGCCTTGTACATCCTTGCGTATCTGCTAGTGAATGGGTACTCATAGGCAAGCGCTAAGTGGCAAAGCGCGACTGGGAGGACACTTCTACCCCGGTGTACGGCTCCGCGGTTGTGGCACGGCTCCGTCGGGGAGCAGTGACTAGCGAACCATTGACGCTCGAAATCATTGCTAGGAGCAAGTACCAGTTGACAATATTTTGATCGAAATATGACACACTCAAATAGGTTATCGTGTGCGCGAAAAGAGCGGCGCCGAGCGCCCACACTGTAAATTGTCTGTAACGTGATTCTCGGAGCTCGGCAGCACGAAGAGACAGACCCACAGCGCGGAAACACCTCACGATGATCCAGATGAAAAGCATCATGGTAATTACTCCACCACGGGATCCCAGAACCAAGTATTGATTCGTGACGTCGAACAGGTGCTGATCCGGATCAGCCCACAACACCGTGGACTTCGTGCCCACTAGCCACCAGTCCGAGAGATTCGCGAGCGCCCGATCGATCAGATACGCCCGATGGTACCCCGTTGACCCGGAAAAAATGTCGATGCGGGCGAGTACGAACCATATTGGCGCTTTCATGAAAATCGCGAGCGTTCCTATTCCACACACTATCCCCCACCGAAGCACTCGCATTTGCTTCCGGATAGGCCATAGGCAGAGAGCAACAAGCGCTGCAAGACTCGTCAAAACCGGGCCGCTTGATCCCGACGTCACAGTTATCAGCGCTGAGGACGCTATTCCTATGAAGGACAGCAGTTTGTTCCTGAAACCCCTCCGCCACAAAGCGACGAAGAACGGAAGAAGGGTGGCACCAAAGGTTCCAGCGAGAATAGGGTGAGCGAAAGGTCCCTGGCAGCGCAGAACCCCATCCCGCACCAAAGTGACGGCCGGTACACCACCAAAAGCTGCAAATGGATTCATTCCGCTACGCTTCTCCAGCACCATCGATACGGCGAGAGGCACGATGCTAAGGGCAGTTATCTTGAAGATTCGAACGATGTCGTCTAAGTCTCGTACGAGAAACCTAAACAGAAAATAGAAACCAATCGTATTATAAGACTGCCCGAGTTCATAAATAATCGCGTCGAAGTCCCGCCATAGAAGAACGTAGGTAACAAAACTGGCACAAGTCCACCACAGGATTACCCGGTCGATCGAGTTGAGTTTTAGGATCCGAACCTCTCTACGGATGACCAAGCGGGCCCATCCGAACAGGATGAAAATACGGATCATCGTGAAGTGACATCCGGCAATGACGACGGCGTCCCCCATCGTCATGTAACACGTCAAAAACACCACCGGCAGAAAAGCGTAGCGCCGCGGGGAGAGAATAAACACAATCCCCATTAAAAGCGTAAAAGCGATTCCAACCGGATTGATACCGCCTAACGCTTCTGTGGGCATTCCTGAAAGCCACTCCTCCACAACCAACTATGCCCGGGCATGATCGGTCAACTGTTCCACTTTTCGTGCCATCCGCGGTCCCCGACTCCTTAGCTGCCGAGACTCTTCAAATTGGGCATCGTGAACCCAAACGCCGTCCGCACGTGGCGAAGATATTACTACTCTACAAACGTAACGGGGTCGTGGCAGGGGCTGCGTTGCGATGACACTCTCTCGACCCACTTCTCAAGGCCCAGCGACCATCGACATACCCTTACCCATTTTCGCAGGGATCCCCGCAGAGTCTCGCGTCGATATGACCCGAGCGTAAGCAGAATCGTGGCCACCAACAACAATATACGCCCACTCGCTACACAAGCCATGATAAGTCGATACATCCTCGCATAAATGCGACCCCTGTGTTTTGCAAAAAATAGCTCCAACGACTCGCGCATCATCACTGCTGAAAAATTGTCTCGCGATGCACCTCTCGCGCTCTTACTTCCATGATGAACCACCACCGCATTTCCCAGGTAGTAGTTCCTCCAACCCACTTTTGATACTTTGAAACACAAATCGTCGTCTTCCGCGTACATGAAATAGCATTCGTCAAACAACCCCACGTGTTCAAATACGCTTCGCCGAATCATCAGGCACGCGCCAGAGACGACCTCCACGGACGTAGCCCCTTCAGACTTTTCTACGAGGGGATGAAATCCCCAAAAACGCCAAGCAGGCAAACATCCACGCAGATAATCCGCATCCACCGCTTGGTTGAGAACCGTGGGGAACCGGCGGATACAGCTCGTATCGATTGATCCGTCGGAGGCCAACAGCTTGGCGCCTACTATTCCGGCATCGGCATGAGTGTCCAGAAATTGGATCATCCGGGTGAGAGCGGGCCCGACAACCTCAGTGTCGGGATTCAAACAAAGAATGTTCCGGCCAGAGGAATATCGGAAGCCTAAGTTGTTTCCCCCTGAAAAGCCCAGATTCTGCAGACTTTGGATAAAGCGAACAAGATGGAACTCCCTTGCGAGCATTTCGCTGCAACCATCTTGGGAGGCGTTGTCGACCACGACGACTTCGAAAGTGACGTCAGTTGTATTTTCGTAGATGCTGGCCAAACACTTGCGAAGATACTCGACCGAGTGCCAATTGACGATAATTATGGAAAGATCTAACACTGGTAAATACCTCTAGTATCGTGACCGCGTGATTGTGTAGCCACAAGTACTTGGGACCTTCTTGCGAGTAAATTCCCATTGGTCGGAACGCGGTGGCGATTCATCTGGCAGTTCCAAGCCTGAGTTTGTCCCCGCATAGAAGCTCGATCTCCGATCCGGCGGTGGCCGGGCATGGCCCCGAAAACAGATTGATCTCGATCTGGGCTTCGTTCAGCCAGCTGCCGTGCTTGCGGGTGTAGTGCATCGTAAACCGATCCCACAGCCAGCTCCCCGCCTTCACACCAAAGCGTTCCCCTACCGCCTTACGCGTTATGTGAACTCAGGTTGTCCATGAGCAAATGTATGGTGCCTGCCACCGAAAAGCCGAACCCAAGCTCGCCCATTCGTGTCCCACTTATAAGCTCGGCCATGATTTCCAACACGTATCTACCAGTATTACTCTCTGTGCGGTTAACTTACTAGGCAGAGATGAACTCTTGATGCCAGAGCTCGAATGAGATCAGCAGGTAGATGTGCCGGAGATAGTTCCGTCGGCCTGTTTCGTGATCATTCAACAGTTGCCGAATGTATGACCCGTCAAAATATTGCCGCACCGCGGCACGGTCGGACATTAAACAATCTCCCACAAACTTCCACATCTGGGCTCTGAGCCACTGGTCGATCGGATTCGCAAAGCCTTTCTTCTTGCGGTAGACAACTTCCTTGGGCAACCATTTCTCGATCGCTTTCTTGTGCAGGTATTTCCCTTGCAGCCACCGCAATTTGAGCGTCGGCGGCAGAGTTTCAGCAAATTCTACGATACGGTAGTCAAGAAAGGGGACCCTTGTTTCCAAAGAGTTAGCCATCGCTGTCTTGTCTGCTACCATAAGAAGGTCATCGGTGAGATTGGCTCGAGTGTCGATGTAAACCATCTGAGTCAGCGGGTCGAGGTCACTCACATCCGAGTAAAGCCACTTGAGAGACTCTCTCGCTTCACTCCCGTCTGTGGAGATTTGATCACGCACCCAAGGTTGGAACAATTGCTCCTTCATATCCGAACTGAAAAATGAGTACATCTTTATAAGCCTAGTTAGTACATCCGGATCATTCAGAGACTTGACGCCACGTCGAATCAGTTCATTGCTGGCGAAACGAGTCACGACTGGCTCAAGCACTTCTTTCGTCAATAGTTGTGGGAGGCGACTGTATAGCTGAGAAACACGCGCGCCAACATAGCGATGATAGCCAGCCCACGGTTCGTCCGCACCTTGTCCAGTTAAAGCGACTTTGACTCTTTCACTCGCGATGAGGCTTACAAAGTAAAATGCGGCGGCCGTCTCATTGCCCACTGGTTCTTCCAAATCTCGAAGGTAACGCTCGTAATAGGTCTGGTAATCCTTCGGGCCCACGATCATCTCAGAGTGATCGGCGCCAAACCGTCTTGCCATCTCCCGTGCGCCCTCTGTCTCGTTTGTTCGCGCTCCGTTCTCGAAACCGATGGTAAAGGTGCGAACGGGTCCGCTAGCGTGTTGGCTCATTAATGCCAACAACGCACCTGAATCCACACCGGAACTCAAGAACAATCCGACCGGAACGTCGCTTCGCATTTGTAGTCGCACGGCATCTTCGATGAGATGCTGGTAAGTCTCGATCAGAGGCCTCTCATCCTGGATCTTGCGGATCTTGGGTGTCCAATTCCAATATCGCCATACTTCCACTCCCTGGGCACCTACCACCATGGCGTGTCCGCACGGAAGCTTCTTGATTCCGTAAAATAAGGTCTTCGGAGCGGGCACATATCGCAGTGTGAATAATTGTCCCATGCCCGCAAGATCCACTTGTCGCGGACATGCGGAATCCTGAAGCAAAGCCTTGATCTCTGACGCGAACAGCACGCGATCTGCGACAACAGTGTAGTAAAGCGGTTTCACACCTAAATGGTCGCGCGCTAGGAAAAGGTGTTTCTGCTTAGCATCCCAGATGGCGAAGGCGAACATCCCGTTAAAGTGACTTGGGCAATCGAGGCCCCATTCTTCATAACCGTGGACGATGACCTCGGTGTCCGAGCGCGTTTTGAAAATATGCCCCCTTCTCTCGAGCTCTTCGCGAAGTTCGATGAAGTTATAGATTTCGCCATTAAAGATGACCTGCAGGCTGCCGTCTTCGTTCGTGATCGGCTGGTCGCCGCCCTCAAGATCAATGATGCTGAGGCGCCGATGCCCCAAGCCTACGTACTCAGACACATAGTACCCTTCTCCATCCGGCCCACGATGGCGAAGCGCATTGCTCATCCGACGGATAAGATCCGCCTGGACTGGTCTTCCCTTAAGATCGAATGCTCCACAGATGCCGCACATTGGATTCTCGCTTGGGTGTTGTTCTTCAGATTCAGCGGCGAAATAACTTGGTGATATATTCTGTTACTCGTTGATATAACAGATCCCGATACAGTTTGGCCTCTTCACCACTTACCAGTTTAGGACGGCTCGTCACCGCGGCCCGCAAATACCCGCACAACAACAGGGCTCCACCGAGAAGGAAGGGTTTTCCGAAAACCATCCGATCAATAACCTTGAGAAGCAGGAAGAGCCTCCCGCCGCCGCAGACATAGTACACCTCGCCATGTAGAAGGTGGGTAGACGCGCCCTGCATTGAACCTTCGGGTTTCAGATGATGAAATTGAATTTCTGGAAAGTGCTGAGTTTTCCATCCCCTTGCCCATGCCTTAATCTCGTCTGCTGTATCCCATCCGGGGGATAGCGGAAAACCCCCAATATCGCGAAAGCAGTCGGCTCTTACCATTTTTGCAGCCCCTGCTGCGTGGTAGGCGGGCATCCTGTTGGGTTTCCACTGTCCATTATTGTTTTCCAAGTACACGCCGGAAGCGATCCCTAGCCGCTCATCTTGACCAAACCTCTCCAATAGCTGCTCAAAATAGTCCTTCGGCAGATCGAGGTCGCCATCCAGCTTTACGACAAAACCGTATCGCTTATCCCGGGCGACCCGATATCCGACCTGGAAAGCTCTGATTTCGGCCGAACCCAGCCGTCTTTTCGAATCACGCGCAATTCTGACATTGACAATCCAATCGTACTTATTGCAAGTATTCTCAATTATTTGAGGAGTGCGATCGGACGATCCGTCGTCCACGATGACCCACTGCGTTGGTCTGACCGTCTGTTGACAAACCGAGCTGATCGTGTGATCGATGAACTTCTCCTCATCCTTAACAGGAGAAATGACGATGTAGTCGCCGATGGCTTGTTGTTGTGCTGTGGACATCACTTCACACCATAGCGAGGTTCGTTGGATACTGACCTCTGCGAAGCCGGTCGTGTGCTGTTGCCCAAACATCGCGGTCTGTTTCTTGGCTATAGAAAAGGTTCGACTTGACCCGAGGCGATCTAGACGGAGTGAGGCACAAGTGGAGGTTCCGCTTCGCAGAGATACTCCCTTAGACCTGCTTGCCACGGCTCGAACAAGTCTAAAGCTCGGTTCTTGAGCCTACGGTTTTCGAGCACCGAGTAACGCGGTCGAGGCACCTTAGCAGGAAATTCTGTGGGTGAAGCCACCTCAAGCTTTACATCAATGTCGGCGGTGGAGAATATCTCCCGCGCAAATTCATACCACGAGCAACTGCCCTCTGTCGTTGCGTGATACAAGCCGTACGCATCGCAGCGGCTTAAGGCGACAATCGACTCAACCTTGATCTGCATGAATGAATGCAACACTTCTTTTCATTTGTTATTCAGCCCACATCTCAGTAGGAACTTGCGCCAGCCAGTCTGGCGACAGAACCATTTCGGCTTCGCAAATTCTTATAGAGTCGCTGGGGCGTGTGCAGCCAGTCGTAGCCGCCTTCGAGCTTTGCCCGAAAGAAACGGAGATCATCGTAGGAGTTTACCGGCAAGCGCGGCAGAAAGAACTTGTCGTGCTGCCGGCCAGCTGTACCAATGATCGTGGATACTCCGTTTTGATACCCAGAACTCTCCAATGCTTCTCTCACGAGGGCGACAACACGTTTATCCAACTCGGGAAATGCGTAGGGATAAGAAAACGATTGAAGTGGGACCCCCAGCTTGTCTTCAATGATCTCTTTCGATCTTTCGATCTCATATTTCACCTGTGCCGGAGCCATCGTCTGTAGTTTGGGATGTGTGACCGTATGGGAGCCGATGTGAATGCCATGCGCTTGCACCTCCCGCATTTCGCCCCAGGTCATATATTCTTTTCCTTCTTCACAGACTCTCTGCTCACCGGTGATATCCGTCACCACGAACACGGTTGCGCTGAACCCGTACCGCATCAGGACTGCAAAAGCATGGGTATAAAAGTTCCTGTAACCGTCATCGAAAGTGATTACCACTTGTCTCTCGACCTGGATTCCTGCCTTGATCGTCTCCAAAGCCTTAGCTAAATCCGTGGTCCTGTAGCCATTTTCGTGCAAAAACCGCATTTGCTCGGCAAACAGGCGCGGCGCGGTGTTCGTCTCAAAGTAAGGGTGCTTCCCTTCCAATGTGTCTGAAATACCGTGATACATGAGAATAGGCACCTGCGCTCGGCTCTGCCGGTTCAGCAGTCGCGAGATCGGGTGGACCAGTCTAATGCTCAGCGCTCGGTCGAGACGGAGTTTCGAAAACATGGTTATGAATGCGGTCTTCTGTTAGCGCGTGTGATGGCGCTCGCTCTCATAGAACGAGTAGACAAGCATGTAGATTCTCATGTGGTTTTTTTCGTGACGCCGGATGTTCAGCGACTTCATAGAAGAACGCTAGAAACAGAGAGCCTAATGGGTCGCTGTTACTTCTTCCACCGGTTCGACCAATTGAGGTGGGAGGTGGAGATAATGCGTCGAGTGCAGTTTGGAATCGATCATCGAGTAGACTCGTTGGACCTTTTCCCCGGATAATCCCACTGCCGCAGCGACCGCTTCCGGTGCGAAGCCGTTGTTTTTCCCGTACAAGCACAAATCCATCTTCTCCAAGGGAAGAGCAAAATAGAATTCCTCCTGTGACTGTTCGAGTGAGTACGTGTCGGTGGTGGGAGGGCGCCGGAGGATTTCGTCTGGCACACCCAAATATCTTCCCAACTGATAGACCTGCTTTTTATAGAGGTGAGCAATCGGCTTGAAGTCGGCGGAGCCGTCGCCGTTCTTTACAAAAAACCCCTGCGCATACTCGAGACGATTGGGTGTTCCCGCTACCGCGTACCACAAACGATCCGCGTGGTAGTACTCCATGGTCTTGCGGACACGCTGCTTGAAGTTCGTCGCAGCCACCACCCCCAGATATGCCTCGGCTGTGAGCCGTGCGCGCTTCATCTCGCCGGAAGGCGACTGCGCAACCACGGAAAAGAGTGCGTACTGTGAGTTCTCGACTAAACTTGGCAAAACGATCTTGCTCTTCCACCCTTTTCCGTATTCCGGGATCACTTTCCGTATGGCCTCATCTCTGCGCTGATAGCAACCCAGGGCTTCGAGGGAGGGGGCAATATTCTCAACGGTAGTCTTGATCCCAACTACGTCGGCCAGCAAACGGGCTAAACCCAGGCTGTCGTCGGAAGAGTCGCTCTCGGGCATCATGACCCCAAACACGTGGTCCTTCCCCAGTGCCCGGGCGCAGATGGCCGCGGTTACGCTGCTGTCAACTCCGCCGGAGAGCCCGACTACAGCACCCTTACGGTGCAAACGAGCGAATACGATCTCTCGGATCGCATGTTCCAGCGCCCCAGTCACTGCGGCTGCGTCAATATCGAGTGCATTCGAGGTGAACGAAGATGGAGTTGCTTTCACTTCAGGCCTCCAGATCTACTCCCATTTTGAAACCTTAGACTATGCAATTTTGCGCAGAGTTGTCTTGCGAGTCTATTGCCGGGCTGAATCTCGCCCGGACAAAGGTCGCTATCCGGTTGACCGAGTCCCAGTTTTCGGGCAGCAGTTCGTCATCTTCAATGGGTATCCCGTACTTTTCGTTCACAAAGTCCACCAGCGTCAACACGCCCATGGAATCCAGAAGGCCCGTGTCGAAGAACGAGTCGTCGTTGGAAAAGTTCCGGTGGTTGTTATCAAAAATAAAGTTTTCAATGACAAACTGGCGTACTTCTTGCTCGATCTGCTGCATGTGAAATTCGCTCCTCAAAATGCACGGTATATTGATCGATCAAAAGCTGGGTTGACAGGATGCCTACCAACGCTGCGTTGTCGACAAAACTGGAAACTCTTCCCGCTCTGGCCTTTGCGACCAGCTTTTGTACCGGCTCGGGATCGAAGATGCCGTAAGCGCGGATACAATCCGAAGACAATAGTTCCTCGACGTAAGCATGTCGCGCTCTCCCCGAGGCGGAGTCAAAAAAGCTGATTGCATCAGGAGCCCGATAGGGCTGTTTCGGTCGGTTCCTGACGGATGCAGGCACCATGTCCCCGAAGACTTGTTTCAGAAGATACTTCTCATTCAAAACTTTCATCTTGAGCCGCGGAGGCAATGTCGACGAGAGTTGCACGATCCGGTGATCAAGAAAGGGATATCTGCCCTCCACCGAATGCGCCATAGCGACACGATCACCTTGGGAAGACAGGAGATAGTTGGGCAGAAGAAAAGCTGACTCGAGATACTGACCCCGAGAAAACGTTCCCCACTTTAAGAACCCGTCTGGCAAGAGTTCTTGCAGGTCGGCATAGCCATCGCGCTTCTGCAATTCTTCACGTACCCGGGCAGAGAAGAACACCTGCGTCCGTGCGGTTAGCTCCCAACGCGGCACGTGCGAAAAGAATGGACCGGCTACATCTTCAGGTGTGGCATGGAAAAAAGCTTGGAGGTACGCCGGCGACTGTTTCTGAATGCCTTGAAGATACGGATAAAGCCTCTTCAGCAAAAGAGGGCGACGCTTTGAATCCATTTGTGCCGCCACAAACGCCCTGATCTTCGCTTCCTTATAGATGTCATACCCGCCCAGGAATTCGTCCGAGCCCTCGCCGGTCAGCACGACCTTGAAACCGCTGTCGCGGACCAGCTTGGACAGCAGAAATAGAGGTGCTGGCGCAGTTCGCAAGATCGGGCGCTCCGAATGCCAAATCACATCGGGGAAGACCTCACCTATGTCCGCGGTTGAACACCGGATCGTCTTGTGTTTAGTACCCAAACTCCGGACAACTTCTTGTTGATAACTGCTTTCATCCAATGTGGGATCGTCGAAAGCGACCGAAAAGGTGCACAGCGAGGAACCAACGAACTTCTGCGCGAGAGCGGAAATGATTGACGAGTCCAAGCCACCGCTCAGGTAAGAACCGACCGGAACGTCTGCCCGCAGCCTGATCCGCGTCGCATCGAGCAACAGATCGCACAAATCGGTCTCGTACCTTTTTTCATCCTTCGGAGAAACGAGTGTGGCGGCATCCGCCGCGGCAAAATCCAGCTGCCAATACCGACGAAGGCTGACCACCCCGTCCTCGATAATCAAAGAATGACCGGGCGGGAGCTCGAGGATGTTCTTGAAAACCGTGCGAGGTGCCAGTGGAAACCAGAAGGTAAAAACCTGGCCAAGCGCGCGTATATCGATGTCCCGATCGACGCATGGGTGCGCCAGTACGGCCTTGAGCTCCGAGCCGAAGACAAAGCTACTCCCGGCGGTTGTGTAGAACAGCGGTCTGACCCCGACCCGATCGCGCGAAAGAAACATTCTCCGTCTTTTCGTGTCCCAGATCGCGAAGGCCCACTGCCCGTTCATGTGTTGGACGCAGTCAGGACCGTATTCTTGATAAAGCCGCAGGATGACTTCGGTGTCGGACCGGGTGGAAAACCTGTGACCTTTCTTTATTAGTTCGTCACGCAGTTCGATGAAGTTGAAGATTTCCCCGTTGAAAGTTATCCAGAACGCACCTTCATCACACTGCATGGGTTGATGACCGCCGGCAATATCGATGATGCTGAGCCGGTTATGGGCCAACCCAACGGGCCCGTCCACGTAAGCGCCCGTACCGTCGGGACCACGGTAGTCGAGCATGCGGATCATTTTCTCCAGGAGAAAACCATCCGCAGGCCGACCATCGAGGTTAAGAAATCCGGCTATGCCGCACATAAGAGTTGCTGATGGAAAAGGAGATCCGACTAGACTACGACCATGGACACGAAGTTCATGACTTCGCTAGCCACCCGACATTGCTGCTCGGCATCTAAAGTGGGGAACATAGGCAAAGAAATGATTTCCTTGGCGATACTTTCAGTGACCGGGAAATCCCCGTTTCCATATCCAATGTCCTTATATGCCTCCTGCAAGTGAAGTGGGATCGGGTAGTGAATCCCGGTGTCGATACCCATTTCCGCGAGATAACTCCGAAGTTGATCGCGGTTCTTGGTGCGTATCACGTAAAGGTGATACACGGCCCGCGCCCACGGAGCTTCGTAAGGAACAGTGATTTCCTCTGATCCCGCGCCAAAGATTTCGCGGTAGCGGCTCGCCGCTTCCCGCCTTTTTGCGTTCCAATCAGCCAGATGAGCCAGCTTCGTGCGGAGTATGCCGGCCTGAATCGCGTCGAGGCGGCCATTGTAACCTTCGATTGAATGGTAGTACTTCTTCGCTTGCCCGTGGTCGCGGAGCATGCGAATGGTCTGCGCCATCTTCTCGTCATTCGTAGTCACTGCACCAGCTTCGCCACAAGCCCCCAAATTCTTTCCCGGGTAGAAGCTAAAAGCAGCCGCACCTCCCAGGGAGCCCGCCTTTTTCCACGTTTTTTCGCGCTGGGAAAAGTACTGGGCACCATGGGCCTGGCAAGCGTCCTCGATAACGGCGAGCTTGTATTTTTTCGCGACCTCATTGATCGCATCCATGTCTGCCGTGTGCCCATAAATGTGAACAGGAACGACTGCGGACACAGTCCGCCCTGTCCTTCGTGACACTGGCCTACCGGTAGCGACGTCGAGGGTGCAATCTCTTTCGAGAAAATAGCGGAGCTTTTCCGGATCCATCGTGTAGGTCTGTTCGTCGATATCCACGAATTCCGGAACCGCTCCTGCCTGGGAAATTGCTTCCGTGGTCGCGATGAACGTGTGCGGAACCGTAACCACACTATCCCCCACACGCACTCCAGCAGCCATGAGGGCAAAGCGTACCGCGTCCGTACCGCTGCTGACGCCGATGCAGTACTTCGCTTCGCAAAAGTTTGCGAACTCACGCTCGAAGCCCTCGACCATCGGCCCGCCGACAAAGCTGGCAGTCCGCAGACTGGTTCGAAACATCTCAACCAGTTCCTCTTCTAGTTGCACATGCGGCGTCACCAAGTCCAAAAACATGATCTTTCTTGTATCATTCATTTGGTCACCTTTAGTTGATCAATTAGTTCGTTGTTAACATACCGGATGATTCGTGCCGGATTTCCAGCTACGATTGCGTTAGCGGGAACATTTCTGGTCACAACACTGCCTGCACCGACAATTGCGTTCTCGCCGATTATTACATTGGAGAGAATAGTTGCCCCTGAACCAACAGAAGCACCCTTCTTCACGAGAGTATGCTCTAGCTGCCAGTCGCGTTCTGTCTGCAGACTGCCCGTCTCGGTCGTCGCACGTGGATATCTATCGTTGATAAATGTGACTCCATGTCCGACAAATACACCTTCCTCAATGGTCACACCTTCGCAGATGAATGTGTGACTTGAGATCTTGCATCGACAACCAACCTTTGCGTTCTTCTGGATCTCAACAAATGGTCCAATTTTGGTTTCGTCCCCTACTTCACAACCATAAAGGTTGATAAACTTAGAAAGCGTTACACCCTTGCCAAGTTTCACATCGGGACTTATACAGACATATTCGTTCATAGGTAAACCACCGCTCCTCGTCTGGCCAGGGATTCGCTCGCGGCCTCAAGCATTTTGATAACCTTCAAGCCCGCGAGACCGTCGTTAAGAGGATTCTGGTCATTGGAAATGCACTCAGCGAAGTAGTTTAATTCCGACTTTAGCGCTTCGACCTGCTCAACCTGCGGCGCCCACATGTCGCCCGAGCGGTAACTAACCAGCAGGTTGTACACACCTTCCTGGCTTTTCACGTCCACGCCCTTGTCGTAGATCCGCAGCTTCTCGTCAGCTTCAAGGTCATTCCAGACCAACATTTTCTTTTCACCGCCAATCAGCGTTGTGCGCACTTTGACTGGCGAGAGCCAGTTCACATTGATGTGCCCAATCATCTTTCCCGGAAAGTACGCGGTGATGAAAGCGATATCTTCATGCCCATTCAAGTGCGTCTGCCCGGTGGCTGAGATGGCCTCGGCATCTTCGTCAAGCAAGTCATTCATGATGGACAGATCGTGTGGGGCCAAGTCCCAGACCACATTGCAGTCATGCTGAAATAGACCAAGGTTGACTCTGGTTGAATCGTAATAGTAGAGCTTGCCTAACACGTCCTCATGGATAAGTTTGCGGATTTTGCGCACCGCTCCTGTAAACAGAAAGGTATGATCCACCATGATCTTGAGGTTCTTCTGTTCAGCGAGATTGATGAGTTCTTCGGCCTGCGCCACATTGCTGGTGAACGGTTTTTCGACAAACACATGCTTGCCGTTCTCTAGCGCGGCTTTGGCCAGTTCGAAATGCGTCCAGACGGGGGTGATCACCGCGATGGCATCCACGTCCGGCGAATTCACGAGTTCGTTATAGTCGGAATAGACCGGTATCCCGGGATTTGCCGACTGGATCCGCTTCCGGGCGGCGGGACTCTGATCACAGATTCCCGCGACCTGGCAGCCTTCAAGGCTTCGGAGATTCCGAACGATGTTCGGCCCCCAATAGCCATAACCAATCACACCAAATCTAAGCATAGGATTCCTTCCTCAAGAAACACCCTTTTCGATCCCGGAAGGAAGGAAAAGGTCGATTAATATGGACGACAATGCGAAAAAGGGGGACTGGGCAAAAGGGGGAGGAGGGGACGATTAAATTGCGCCGTTCCCTTCGATGACCGCTCTTGGAGTCTGCAAGAGAATCTTCAAGTCGAGCCAGGGAGAACAATGTCGTGCATAGCGCAAATCCAGGCGGACCATGTCATCAAATCCCACGCGGCTGCGCCCGTACACCTGCCATAGCCCCGTGATTCCTGGCTTTGCCTCGAGCAGCCGGCGCCGGTGCCAGGTAGCATAGGACTCCACCTCGTAGGCCAGCGCGGGACGCGGGCCGACTAACGACATTTCACCGCGCAGCACATTGATGAATTGCGGCAATTCGTCCAAGCTGGTCCGTCGCAAGAAGCTTCCCACTGGAGTAATCCGCGAATCGTTGGTCAGCTTGAAAACAGCTTCGCCCGTCCCTTTCGTGGGGTGTTTTACCGCCTGACCAGCAATCAACTGGCGAACGTATTCCTTGTGTTGGCTGCAATCGTTGTTGATGTACATCGTGCGAAACTTCAGGAACGTAAAAGGAATTCCGTGTTCTCCAATGCGCTGTTGCCGAAATAAAATCGGTCCTTTGGAAGTCAGCTTGATCGTTGCAGCGATGAAGAAAAACACGGGAGAAAGCAGCACTAGCAGCAACAGACTGCCGAGAATATCCATTCCTCGTTTGATGGTCCGGCCGAAGCGGTTAGTTCCGTCGCGCTTGTTCAGATCGGGATAGAGAGTCGGATTACTTTGACGCTCCGGATTGTTCGGGTCCCACTTCTCCGGGAACAAATGAAACGAGAACTTGATCTGGCTGAACTCTTCGCTCGTAAGCCTTGGGCGAAGGACATCGCTGATCCGGCCAAGGACGGTACTGAGAATGAGATTGTTTTCCAGCGCAATTTCCGTGAACATCACTCCAACGACAGAGTTCGTCTCGTGCCAACCCATGATGTCGGTTTCGCGCGTGGCGGTCTGTAGCGCGGAAAGAATGTCGAGCAGAATCTGGCCATTCTTTTCCGTCGGCTGAGTACGCCCCGTGTCCATGAGAAACAGGACAAATGGACGCTGCGTGCGCTCGCTGCGCTTCCGTTCCAGCGAGATCATCCGGCGGAAAACCTCTTCGGCGAGGACTTCCTTTAGGTCCAATCCGTTCTGCGGTTGAGACAAGCCTTTCGCGGATTGCGGTTTTGTCGATGTGGTCGACACGAATTCTTCTCCTCGGGCTACGGATGGAAACACGACCACCGTAGCTTTACTGACAGATTGAGTTAAATGGGGGAGATTGCGTTCAGGGGAAGAAGAAGCTAAGTTTCAGTTTTCGGCTGCGGGTGAGGAAGACTCCCCATCGTTCGCCGCCGAGCCGTATCGTGCATAGTAATACTTCTGCTCGTTGCTGCTGCAACTGTTTACAACCACGCCCAGCACCGTCGAACGGTCGATGACCTCTACCGTCCGCTCGAGCTCCTTCTTTTCGCACACACCCTCACGCGTTACAAGTAGCACTCCATCGGCCAGCTTCATCCAGACCGCTGTATCTGCCAGAGGACGTATGGGAGGGGTGTCGATAATAATCCAATCGAAAAATGTGTCGAGTTGTTCGAGTAACTGCTGGAGCCGGCCCGATTGCATGAGCTCAATTGGATTCTCGGGGGTCACGCCTGCAGGAATGAAAAAGAGACCCGAGCCCTTGAGCTTGTACACAACTTCAGAGAGCTGGCGCTCTCCACGAAGAACCTCGCTGAGTCCCGCCAGGTTTCTATTAAAACCGAAACGCCTTCCTAACTCCGGTCGCCGCAGGTCGCCATCGATAAGTACGGCGCTGAGAACTTTGCTCCGGGACTGATTGAGCGCGAGGTTGGCTGCGACCAGACTCTTTCCTTCTGATGGGATGCTGCTGGTAATCGCGATGCGTCTGAGCTTGCGCCGTTCGCGCATATGTCGCAGCTTCAACCCCAGCACACGAAACTTTTCCGCCGCCAAGCTACCCTGATCGGTCAAACACACCAGCCGGGAATCTGCCGTCAACGCTGGCAAGAGCACTTTCGCGGCGGCAAAAGAATCTTCCCTTGGAGACTCCGGTTTCGCCACCGGCGCCCTTGCGGCCGGCGGCAATTCCGAAAGAGATTGCTTGAGATCGATTTCCTCTTCAACCTTTTGCAGGAGATCCGCAACCGAATCGGCGTCGTTTGGTAGGCTTCCGCCTACCCGCTCGGCCTCCGCTCGCTGCAACGCTTCAAATATATAGCTCATTTGGAAGTAACCTTGCCTATTGCAGCCGGCCCTTCGTTCCGGATCCCTGTATGCGTTCACGCACTTCGAGAAGCGTCTTGACGGCCAGCAGGAGCTCGCGCTGCTCCACTTCTTCCGACAGCCGTACATCGGCACTGTTTCTCGGTTCCAATGCCATCACCCCGAGCCGCAAATCCCGTGCGACACCGTCAATGATGTCGGGTGTAATCGTAGCCGCGTCTTTGGCGTAGCCAGAGAGCAGAGCGTTCTCGCAGATGGTGTTGATCAGCCGCGGAATTCCGCGCGAATGGCGGAACACAGACTCGATCGCAGGCTCGGAAAAAATCCCGTCGGCTGCAGGTGCTCCCGCAATCTTAAGACGGCGGCTGATGTATGCCCTGGTTTCATTCGGATTGAGCGAGTCGAGATGGCAACGCAGCGCGATCCGTTGTTTTAGCTGTCGGAGTTCATGGGAATCGAGTTTCTGATCGAGTTCCGGCTGGCCCACCAGCACGATCTGCAACAACTTTCGCTGCGACGTTTCCAGGTTGCTCAAAAGCCGAATCTCTTCCAGGATTTCCTGCGACAGGTGGTGAGCCTCGTCTACCACCAGAATCGTCGTCAATCCCTTCTGATATCGCTGCACGAGGAAGCCGTTCAGTGCGTGGATCAGCTCGTCTTTAGCCTTGCCCGCGACCGGCAATCCGAAATCGCTGGCGATATACCGAATGAACTCAATTGGCGAGAGCGTCGGATTGAATATGAGAGCGAAGGCAATATCACGGCGCTGCAGCAAAGCCAGCAATGAGCGCAGAATAAGCGTCTTCCCCGTGCCCACCTCGCCCGTCAGAACTACAAATCCCCGGTGCCCCGTCACCCCGTAGTACAACGAAGCGAGGGCTTCGTTGTGCCGTGTTGTCGGAAACAAAAACGACGGATCCGGCGTGATCTCGAACGGGTTTCGCTGCAGCTTGTAGAAGCTCTTGTACATGGGTTCTAGCCGTACAAATACGTTACTGCCGATCCTAACAGGATGAAACCCACAATCACCACTGCCGCCGCGGCCGCGATCCACGCACCGCGCCGGTGGGACGACTGTTCTTCCAAGCTCTCGATCGGCGGAATTTCCGCGATCACATCGAAGGGGACCAACTTCTTGATCTCGCGCTCGCTGTAGAGTTTACCGCTCAGCTTTTCCTGGCCGAAGGCGAAACCCCCGCCGAGAACAAGGCCCACCACCAACCCCGCACTGCAAAACAGCAGACGGTTTGGCTTGTAGGGTCTCGTCGGAAGATTCGGCGGATCCAACATGCGGAAACGCTCGCCCTGTTGCGTTTTCTCCAGGTCGGTTGACATTTCCGACTGGTTCTTTTTGGCCAGCAGCGATTCGTAATCAGTCTTCGACTGGTCATAGTCGCGCGTGATGTCCGCGAACTGCTGTTCCATCACCGGGGCCATATTGAGCCGTGCCTGGTATTGGCTGACCTTGTTTTGCTCGTCTTTGATTTCCGCTTCGCGGTTCGCGATCTCGAGGCGATTGGCCTTCAACTGGCTTTCCAGCTCCAGTAGCGGCGCGCTTTTCGGATCAAGGGCGGATGGGGCGGCCGGTTGCGGAGTGGAATTATTCGCTCGACTGTTCATGTCAGCGATGATCTGTTCGCGCATCTTCTCGGTCCGGGCAATTTGCTCTTTGGTTTTGCGGACATCGGGATGTTTATCGGTGTAGTGAGAAGTCAAATCCGCCAGCTGCGCCTTCAGTTGATCCAGCTCTTTGTCAATTTCGGCCAGCCCGACTGAGCCACCACCGCTTGGCTTCGAACTAGTGTCCATGGCGCGATATTGATTGATCAGTGATTCCAGATAGGTATTTTGCTGCTTGGCGCGATTCAGCGCATCTTCGTTCGCTTGCACCTGATTCTGAAGACCGCTCAAGATCTGCAGATTGCTCTGGGTCTGGGTGGGCAACTCGCCCAGGTGCTGATCTTTGAACACACGCAATTTCGCTTCTTGTGCCGCGAGTTTGGCGCGCGCCTGATCGAGCTGATCTTCGAGGAACTTGGTCGTGTTCTCGGAATGCTCTTGCCGCTGCTCCAGGTTTTCCGTGATGAAGAGATTCGCGAGCTCGGCCGTGGCCAGCTGCGCCATCTTCCGATCGGGATTCGTATAATAGATATTGAAGGCGGAGAGCTTCCTGTCGTCGCCGCGCGACAGTTCGATCTCTATGTCCTTCCTCATGTTCTCCACCAGATCGTCCGGGTTCTTGTGCTTCCTCTCCTCGGCGTAGAGACCGAGAGAGTCAATGATGCGGCGAAGTCGGGTGCGGCTCAGGATTTGCTGCGTGATGCTGTTCAGTTGATGCTGAATGTCGGTATCGACGTTCGAGACAACATATTTCTCCGGCACGGAAGGCTGCTCAACCAGAATGAGGGTGCCCGACCGGTAGGTCGATGGGATCAGCCAGCTGGCTCCCCACACTAGCACCCAGCCGCAAAAAAAGGGTACCAGAAATTGCCACCGCCGACGGCGGACGATTCCCTTGATCTCCGCAAGATCCGGTAGCCCGTTTGATTCTTGCAGTTCTTCTTCCATGATTACATTCCTAAAGGTTTTGCCCACTGATACGAGAGCGTCACAAAAAATCGATTCCGATTCGCATTGAGCGTCTGGGCCGGGCTAGGTTGAGTTGGACCCGGCACTCCAAACTGCTCTTGAAAATCGTGAGTGTAGCCCATCCGGAGCCCGAGGCTCTTCCCGACGTTACGCTCCAGCGAGACGCCTACCGAAGTTAGATTAGCGGAACCCGCACTGCTCGTGAAAGGTACAATCAGCGATTGGTTCGTTCCGTAAATGGCAGTGAGGGTAGCCGCCCATGCCGGAGTCAATTGGCGTCGGAAGTTGCCGAAAACGGCCTGTAAACGCACCGAACCCAAAACACCGCCGCCGTCGCTGATGGTCCGTGAATATCCGGCGGACGCGCTGGTATGCTGATTCCTCCAGCCGCCCTCCACTCCACCGCCCACCGACCAGTCACTCGTTTGCGTCGACTGCAGCGCACCGGGGAACAAGCCCTGGCTTTCCGAGTACTGCGGGCCAACGAAACCAGTCAGCGTGAATTGCTTCGAAAGGCTAAATGTATTCACGGCGAACAAACTATGGATCCGGGTTTCGCCGCTGCCGGGGTTGAAGGTGATCCTTTCAAAACGATAGGCTGCGCCGCCCCAGTCTCCATGAAAAATCTGGTGCAGCCAGAAGGCGGACCCTACCTCGGTTTGCGTATTCGCCAACTGTGCTTCCCCGGCGACACTGCTGAAATGCGAATCAAAGAATGATCCACTGGCCCCGATCAAATCATTCAAGGCAAAGTGATAGTTCGTCTCTACCGTTGTGTTATTGGATCTTTGCGTGGCCAAGGGAGTGATCAGACTGGCGTTCGGTCCACCTGAGCTCGCGATAGCTTCAGTGTCATTGCCCGCGTCAAACAATCCCGTGGTCAAGTAAAAGCTCTCTGCCACTCGCAAATTCACGTGAGGACTCAGCCGGTACTGGGAATCGAAATTCAACTTATGCGATCCCTGATTTTGGTTCGTGAACTTCTGATTCACGGTGAGGCCGCCGGCGTATCCTAGCGTCCAGCGCATTCGAGAGGAGGTTTTATCAATCATGATGTTAGGAAAGATCGTCTCGCTGGTATTGCTTTCCGCCCCGCTTTGAGCCAGTAGCGGATTGGAATCATAGACCGCGCCCACGTTCACCCCGCCTCGCAGATAGTTCGATCTTTCCAACTCGGAGATGAAGGCCGAAGATATTCCAGCTCCCCCAAGCAGCGCTGGTATCTGGGGCAGACCGCTGCTCGCGTCCTCTGTGCCGCCTTCGGGCTGCATACCTGCTATGGCCGAGAGTGCGGCGGCCGGAGCCGTTCTGGTGCCATCGTCGCCGGAATTCTGGACCGGTGCGTTCTGCGGAGGCGGGTTCTGCCCTGTTGCGAGAACCTGCAACCCAGCCACCATCCAACCGAGAATCAAACAGCGTCGAATACTCATAACCACGACTACGGAACCACCACCGTATCGCCAGCTTGCAGGCGGATGTTTTGCTCCGGATTCTTGCCCTTAATCACTTCTTTATAGTTAAACGAAAGCCGCTGCTGGGTGCCGTCCGCATTCTGCCGTAAAACGTAAATCGATCTCTGCTTCGCGAAGTCTTTGAACCCCCCAGCCATCGCAATGGCATCGAGCACTGTGGTCGAGCTCGTCAATAGGTAGGCGCCCGGTCGAGCGACCATACCCATAATATTGATCTTCTGGCTCTTGCTGTCCTGCACGATAACGGTGACTTCAGGCTCAGAAATATAGCTCTGCAGGCGCTTGGTGATCTCTTGTTCCAGTTGCTGTGGCGTCTGACCACCCGCCTGCAACTCCCCGACTAATGGCAAAGAAATCTTTCCATCGGAACGAACGGGAACGGAACGCGAGATGTCAGGTTCTTTCCACACATTGATTGCTAGGACATCGTTGGCACCGATCACGTAGGAACTATCCGAATGTGTGGCCCGCGAGCCTTCCCCTGGCTTCCCACCGGCTTGCTTATCGGCGGCGGGGGGCGCGGGGGGTCGCGATGCAGAGTCGGATTGCGCAAACGCTCCGATGGAAACCAGCACCAGAAGCGTCAGGACCGACATGATTCGATGGGCCGTCGTGGGTCGCGTCATAAGCAAAACCTCTCAGCCGTTCCTCGGTTCAATCGGAAATCGTTCAATCATAACTGCTCAGTGCCACCTAGTTCAATCGTAGTCGCCTCAATGACAGCGCTACTTCGCCTGCCGCATAACGTCGTCGGCAAAAAGTTGTGCAGACTCTTCCGGCGGCGCGAGGTGGTACTCCTGGATCTTATAAAGCAGCGAACGATAGCTGACATTCAGTAAACGGGCTGCCGCCTTCCGGTTCCAGTGCGTCTGTTCGAGTGCGAGGGCAATCGCACCGCGCTCGGCTTCCCCTTTTGCGTTTCTTACCAGCGATTTCAGAGACGACTTTTCTTCCGATGTGTGCAGGCTCGAAGGCTGACCGTTGCTTTTCGCGTGCCCGTTCCCGTTCCTGTTCTCACCCTTACCCGCGGACGCGTAATCGGGACACGACTGCAATTCTTGCAACGCCGCGCCCTCATCGTCGTGCGCCAGGAAACGCTTGGCGAAGTTCTCCAACTCGCGCAGGTTGCCGGGCCACGCATACTGCTGGCATGCATCCAGCAACACGCTGGAAAAGTGCGGGGCGGGCACGCCATAGCGCCGGGTCAGCCGGTTCATCAGGTGCCCGAGCAGCAGCGGGATTTCCTCGTGCCGCTCCCGCAGGGGTGGCACGCGCAATTCGAAAACGCTCAAGCGGTAAAACAGCTCTTCCTGAACTCTCTTCTCTGCCGCTGCCAACTCCAGATCGCCGCACGTGGCAGCAATGATGCGCACATCGGCCCGGATCGGGCTGTGGCTGCCGCAGCGGACAAACTCTCCCGTTTCCAGCAGTTTCAGAAGCCGCCGTTGCACCGCATCCGGCATGGCATCGAATTCGTCCAGCAAGATCGTTCCCTTGGCACACTGCTCGAATTTCCCTGGCGTCGATTCCGGCCGCCCGTTGGCGGACGTGTGCTCATAACCGAACAGTTCATTCTCCAGCAGGTCGGAGGTGAGCACCGCGCACTTGACCCGCATGAAGGGGAAGCCGGACCGAATCGAAAGCGAATGGATTAACTGGGCAGCTGTCGTCTTCCCGCTCCCCGCCTCTCCGGTAATCAGCACCGGCACGTCGGTCTGCGAGAGTAATTCCGCTTGCATTCGCAGCCGGCGTGTGGCGGGGCTGGCCGCAATGAAATACAGCTCTTCGTTGATTCGCTCGATTTCTGCTTGGTACATGTTTAAGAGTTACAGCTTATAAGGAAAATCTCGGATTGCTTACCAGGAGACTGGTTAATTTGCGGACTGCAACCAGTTTTCAGACGGGCTCGACCTCGTATCCATCAATTCGCACGGCCATCGATCTTTGAATCGCATCGATGGAGATAATCAGGCTGTGATCGCCGTTCTCCGACAGGAACACGCCTTCCACACCGTCCATCGCTCCGCCGCGCACCCGGACCCGCTGCCCGACCTTGAGAAAGGGGTACGAGCGCCAGGGCGCAGTTTGGGTGAGAACTTTCTGGATGCTTTCGATCTGTTCATCGGGAATCGGCAGGCTCGAACCGCGCGTCCCCACAAAACCGTGCACACTGTCCACCTGGTACACGCGCGTCCGGTCTTCCGCGCTCAAAGCGCTGCGGATGAACACATAGCAACTAAACAGCGGCACTTCTACTTTTTTCTTGCGATCGCTCCAGCGATGCACTTGCGTCGTAGTCGGCACGAACGTCTCCATGCCTTGATCGCGTAATCGGCGCTCGATCGCTTTTTCGTGGCGCGCTTTGGTGTGCAGCGCGTACCAGCGTAGCGCATCCTGCGATGCCAATTGGGTCAGCCCGCTATCCACTTCGTAGCTCTGATTGGGAGTACTCATAGCTTCGCCCTCTGGGTCCCATTGCAATGGGTCCGTCTGGATCACACAGGAAATCTCGTCAACGCCTTCGGGGGAAGTAACATCACGAACTACTAGGGGGGAGTTACTTGTTGCCCAACCTTATGGTCACTTGCAAGAACGTGCAAGTGGTAGAACTTCCTAGAACATACCAACCCTATCTATGCACGGGCCGACCTTCTCATGACCAAGCTATAAGGCTGGAGACGTTATTCTTTGGCACAGCCGTGGTATATGCACCTGCGGGGGTCGAACCGTTCGCTCCCGGCGACAATCAATCCTTCGAGAAGATAGATTCTATCTTATTGATACTATTACCTTTATACTAGAAATCCTGATGTATAAGCAGCGGCTACATCGAAGCCGGTACTAGAGTTGATCCTGCATGGTCGTGCCCATCGGTCAAACTGCAGCACAGGCTGCGACGACCAGCGCATTTTTTTGCATTGGGGTGCAAGTCCTTGCTTGCCGGTTCGTGAGTTTAGTGTTATATTCTCGACTGTAGCAAGAGACTGTGGTCGGCTTCTTTGCCTTAATTTTCTCCTCCCCCGAGGCCACAGTATTGACGAACGGAACGTTTTCTAATTCCCCCCTTCCAGTTCGTACAACTAAATATCAGGAGGCCCGATGCCATCCCATGCAGGATTGGGCTCGGACTTTGTCAGTGTCGTAGTTGCCGACAGCACGCGAATACATACCCAGCTCTTGGCCGACGCTCTGCGCAATGATCGCGGTCTGCAGGTCGTGGCCGAGACCTCGAATTCGGAGGAGTTGTTGGCGGCCATCGCTCGCGTGCCCATCGATGTCGTGGTCATCGGTCATAATTTGGACGACCAGCCTGGCCGCGGCACCCATGTGTTGCGGGAGATGCGTGCGCTCCGGCCTCAGATCAAGGGCGTCATCTTGCTGGACTCGTCCAAGCCACAGGAAGTTCTGGAGTGCTTTCGCGCCGGCGCGAAGGGTATTTTTTCCAAGCAAGAGCGACTGGAAAGCCTTTGCAAATGCATTCGCAGTGTTCATGAAGGACAGATCTGGGCGCGGAGCGTCGATCTGGATCAGGCGCTCGAAGCACTTGCCAACTTACCGCGCGTCCACGCCACCAATCACCAGGGGATCGAACTGCTTTCCGAGCGCGAACGCCAGGTCATCCAGCACCTGGCCGGGGGCATGTCGAACCGCGAAATTGCTCTCGCTCTCGATCTCAGCCCGCATACGGTCAAGAACTACTTGTTTCGTATCTTTGACAAGCTGGGTGTCTCCAGCCGCACCGAGTTGCTCTACCTAACCATGAACCACTCGCAAGCCCAGCCACGAGGCACCGCTAACGGAGGAAGCAACCCATTCTCTGTGATCATCGAAGCCGCCGAGGCCGGTGACCCCTGTGCACAACTTCGCCTGGCCGAGCATTTTAGTCAGATCAAAGATGTTCAGAACCATGAAGATGGAAAAATCGCGGGCTTCCAACCCGCCTCCGTTTCCGCATACATGTGGTACCTGCTCGCAGAGAAGAAGGCGGCCCCGATGCTTGAACAAATCGAAGAAGGGAAGAAAACCATCGGCCGGACAATGTCTCCTCAACAATTGGCGGAGGCCGAAGGCAGAGCGGCGGCGTGGTTGAGAAACATCAAGAAACATCCTGGTTTCGCCGGCGGCGATGAGGTACAGACTGAAGGAAAGCCGGGTACGAGTCGGATCGTCAAAGATCATGATGTTCTACCATTCGCCCAATACCGATCACACATTAAATGAGGTAGATCTCATTTGAAATCTAAGTTGTAAGCCTGTCACGCGAATCGAGACCCGCCATATCGGCACTTTGTGCGAGGCGGAGTCGCGCATGGAGCGCCGCCGCTTGTCGTAAATCTGCATTGTGGTGATGTGGTTGTGGTCGAAAAGGTCATGGACGGACTCGATGGCCACGCTGGAATCCAGCGCAATGTCGCCGTCGTCGCCCGCAACGAATGCAGCGAGTAGATGATGTAGATGCGCTCCCGGATCTTTTTCCCAAAGGCCAGCTCTTTCTTCTGCATCGCGCCAGGAAGCCCATCAAGTTTTCTTCTGTGTCTTCTCGCGAATTGCCTGCGGAACTCTCTGTGGTGCACCTCAAGATTCGACATCGTGCCACAGGATTGACATCTCCAGTCGTCGCGACGCAGGATCTGCTGGCGCAGACTTTCGTACGACGAGGTATCCAGCCGTGAGGGAGCGGCTTTCTGGGCGAATCATCCTCACGATGCCTTCTCGTGCAAGTTTTCGAGGAAGGCCTGCCGCTGTTCGCCGGGCAAGAACTTGTAGTAGCGTGAGATCGAGTGGAGCAGGATCTCCGGGTTGCCATCGTCCAGGTGTGCGCCCGCGAGGAAGTCAGCGCAGATCATCTCCAGACAGCAGCCTCGCGATTTGTCTGTGCCCAGCATCAGGGCTGCCGTCTCGATCGCCTGCTCGATGACCGGGATCTGGCTCTTATAGACTTTGAAGTAGATCAGCTCCGACGGTTCCGTTTCCTTCCCCGTCAGTTCCTTCTCCACCTCCCGCCTGAAGTCCTCCTTCGGCAGGGAGCGAGCTTTGTGCAACCAGGTTGCACAATCGAAGCGCTGACCGTCCCGACGCGCGAGCTTCGCCAACTCCAGCCCCTTCGTCCAACCCACTTCCTTGCAGATCCTTCCGCGCCTGCGGCGGCAGGTGTTCGTGGATGGACATCAGGTAGTAGGCCTTCCTTCTCGATTCCGGAAATCGTCTTTCCAGGAAGTCGTCGAATGACGCCAGCTTCTCCACCCGCCAGTACTGTCCCGCCCGCACCTCGCACAGATACCTGCCGAGTTCGACAGCCCGAGCCAAGATGTAAACGCGGGTGCGCTGCCAAAGCGCGAGGGGTCAGGGCCGATCTCCGCCAACAGAGTTTGCGTGGTGAGGATGTTGATTCCTGGGATCCGAGTCAAGTCCACTCCGAAGATTCGATGGAGATGAGTTTTCAGATCGAAACGGGGCATGCCATAACTCGGTTCTTGCTCATTTTTCGATTCCGGCGAAGAACCTTCGCGAGGATCTACCTTGGACTCGAAAGCCTCGAGATACTACTCAATTTCGTGGTCACATGCCCCGATCAACTGTTGGTAATGACGAAATGCCGTCAACGACTGGCCGAGCGTGAACAGATGTTCGCGCCGATAATCTCCCACCAGCGACTTGGCAATGGTATCCTCCGTGGCCTTGACCCGCCGATCGCGGAGTGCCGCCAACGTGTGGGGGTTGCGCTCACCCGCCAGGATGGCCTTGATGATCGTTAGACCCGTCACGCCAGTGATATCGTTGATCACGTGGTGCAGTTGCAGATTCATCTGGTCTAAAGCCTTTTGCATGTGTTGCACGTGTGTCGAGGCCATTTGCACCAGGCTGTCCCGGTGGCGGAGGATGGAGCGCACCGTGCAGACCGCCTGTTCCGGCCGGAACGATCCGCGCAGTAAGCCCACCGTATGCAAATACTGCAACCACTGACAGTCGGAAACATCGGACTTGCGTCCTGGCACATTCTTCACGTGACGTGCATTGACCAGGAACACCGTGAACCCTCGAACTTGAAACAATGGGATCCAGTAGACACCCGTTGATTCCATCGCCACCGTCTCGATCTTGCAGGCTTTCAGCCAGGCTGCCACAGCGTGCAGGTCTTCCGTGAAGGTCGAAAAATGGCGCACCGGTTGCGGATCTCGGTCCACAGGCACGGCGATGTAGATCTCCGTCGCCCCCACATCCACACCGGCAGCATTCGGGTTCAGGCAATGCAACACTGGCGCACCTATTTTCTTCTTGCTGTTCTTTCGTTTTCTCGCCATGGCTCCTCCCTGAAATTGACCTGCCATGCGAGACGGCCCAAACCATGCAAAAGAAAGTACTTTCCTGATCGAGATCGACGTACCTCAGTGCGAGGCCGCCGTCATCACTGCTTTGAGCACTAGGTTTGGGACCATGCTAGTAAACGGGCTCCCGAAGGATGCACCATTGGTAATTCGGTCTACTTGCCGACGCGCAGGGCCCCTCATCTTAGCCTTTCCCCATTTCGGGCTCAGTTCCTTACCTGCTTGACTCGCTCATCGCGGGTCCCTTGCTAGAAAACGAGTTCGTCAAACAGACCAAGATCGACTCCCGGTTTGCGCACAAGGGCAGCTTCGACCAAGTCACGCTTATCGAGGCAGAGCCCGACGAATGGGCAGGTTGTGCACGGGTTCTGGGGGAAGCGGATGCCGCTATGCGGGAGAAACAGGCCGGATTCGATGGTCGCACCGTGTCGTCCACCAGCGTCGCAAACTTCTGGCGTTGCGCGTCGGTGATTCGGCCATGTACCAATGATCTTCGGCCATGCACCAACGTGTCTTTTCTGACCCGCCCTCCATGTGCGATACAGGAACCATGATCTTCGCGTTCCAAATCATTCCCCCGCGGAGAAAGGGCCCATTCCCTCATGGTCGATTTTGTCAAATCCTCTAATCGGTCGATACAACAGCTTGCTCGACACCTCATCATACAGTTCGTCATCCCACTGTTCGTTCTGTCCGTTCACTGTTTCTTGACGGCTCAAACAGTGCCGCAACAGTCTGGGTGGCGACCCCGGCGGCACGCCCTTAATGTGGCCGTGACCGTGTCTCCCACTACTGCTTCTTTGCAGGCTGGTCAGCAAAGCCAGTTCACGGCGACGGTGAGTGGAACAAATAATAAGGCTGTGACTTGGACGGCCTCAGGCGGAACAGTAACCAGCGGCGGTCAGTACACCGCACCATCCTCGGCAGGCACTTACAAACTAACTGCTACCAGCGTAGCAGATTCAAGCGAATCGGCCTGTGCTGTTGTAACGGTGAATCCGGCGACGGCGAATCCAGTGACGGTGACGTCAGCCTCGTTGAGCCCGGCGACGGTGGTGGGCGGCAGTTCGTCGACAGGGACGGTGACGTTGAGCGGGGCGGCGCCGGCGGGCGGTGCGCTGGTAACGCTGACGAGCAACAATGCGGCGGCGCAGGTGGGGGCGAGCGTGACGGTGACGGCAGGGGCGAAGACAGCCACGTTTCCGGTGACGACGAGTACGGTAGCGACGACGACGTCGTCGTCGATCTCAGCGACCTATAACAGCTCGACCAAGAGTGCAGCGCTGACCGTGAATCCGGTGACGGTGGCGGTGACGATGACGTCGGTCTCGTTGACCCCTGCGACAGTAGTAGGCGGCAGTTCATCGACAGGGACGGTGACGTTGAGCGCGGCGGCGCCGGCGGGCGGTGTGCTGGTAACGCTGGCGAGCAACAGCGCGGCGGCACAGGTGGGGGCGAGCGTGACGGTGGCGGCAGGGACGAAGACGGCCACGTTTCCGGTGACGACGAGTACGGTAGCGACGACGACGGCGGCGGCGATCTCAGCGACCTATAACAGCTCGACCCAGAGTGCGACGCTGACCGTATCGCAGCCGAGTCAAATCTCGATTTCAATTTCGCCCGGCACGGCGAGTCTTCAAACCGGGGGGCAGCAACAATTTACCGCCTACGTGTCGGGGACCAGCAACACGGCCGTGACCTGGTCAGCATCCAGTGGCACGGTCACGACCAGCGGCCTGTACGTTGCTCCGAGTGCGGCAGGGACTTACACGGTAACAGCGGTGAGCGCGGCAGATCCGACAAAGTCCACTTCTGCTACCGTGAGCGTGTCCGCTGCAACAGCGATTGCGGTCAGTATCTCTCCGACTGCGGTCGCTCTGTCTCAGAAATCGCAACAGCAGTTTGCCGCTACGGTTTCGGGTTCCAGCAACACGGCTGTAACCTGGGCCGTCACACAGGGCACCGGAACGATCACGCAGTCCGGACTGTACACAGCTCCGCAGGCTGTCGAAACCGACATTGTAGTCGTGACTAGTCAGGCCGACAGCACCAAGTCTGCAAGTGCGAGCATCACAGTGGCTGCATCGCACTCGGTTGCCTTGAGTTGGTCGCCCTCTTCATCTTCCAGCATCAGCTATTACGATGCGTATCGGGGAACTGTAAGCGGAGGGCCTTATACCTTGCTCGCGACTGACGTGACCTCCACCTCGTACACAGATTCCAATGTGCAATCCGGAAGTACCTATTACTACGTTACAACGGCAGTGGAGTCAAACGGGGAGCAAAGCGCTTACTCCAACGAAGTCCAAGCCGTGATTCCGACACCGTGACCTGGTCTTTACGACCGTCTTATGCCGCCGATTGCGGTCGGGGCAGTGACCTCAGCGGTGTGACTGGTGGCTCGAATACAAAAAGAGACCGTCAATGAGCCAGGTTAAGAACTTCATTCACCGATTGCGACGTTTTGTTCTTCGAACGCCGCGAGATTTCGGGGCTAGTGCGAGCGAACGCGGCTGCATCCGCCAGGACAACTCTTCCAGTCGCTTTTGAATCTCATCCCCACGCGTTTCGCGAGCATTACAATGTTCACAATCTGGGCTGTGAATTCTCAGGAGGGACAACAGATAGCAGATCCGACGCCTCAATGTGGTCCCCTCGCCGCTCTCGTTTAAGGATCTCGCGGGCTTGTTCGTCTTGGTCGGCTTCACGACCACGGCTTTCATGGCGAATCTCCTTTTTTGGCGTCAAGAACGACGACCATAGTACACCTATCTTGGCCGTTCGCGACACTGCGAAACAATTTTCATCTTGAGCACCCGCTGCGGTTTTCCATATGTGCCGGGTTGGGGAACTACTCCCTAAAGTAGTAGCTTCCGGACCTTAGTGTTTTTGGTTAAGTCAAATCGGCCACGTCGAAGCCGGACTGCGCTCGTTCGATCGCACGATGCCCGAGGAGATCAACCGCCTGGTGACCATCAGCTTGCCGACTTGCTGTTTACGCCGTCCGAAGATGGGGACGAGAATCTTCGGCGAGAGGGAATTCCCGCGGAGAAGATCTTCCGCGTCGGCAACGTTATGATTGACTCCCTGGTGCGCCTGTTGCGTTCAGCTCAGAAGGTGAAGGTGAGGGGGCTGCCTGAGCGCTACGTCTTGGTTACGCTGCACCGTCCGGCAAACGTTGATGACAGCGCAACGCTGAAGAGAATCCTAGAATCGCTGCTCGAAATCAACCGGGATCCGGCGGTGGTGTTTCCCGCCCATCCCCGAACGCGGCAACGAATTGCCGATTTTGGATTAAATGCCGGGCAACTGCGCGTGCTCGATCCTCTCCCCTATGTTGACTTTCTGGGATTGCAATCCCGTGCCACGGTGGTGATCACCGATTCAGGCGGCATTCAGGAAGAGACCACGTATCTTGGCGTCCCTTGTCTCACGGTGCGCGAGAATACGGAGCGCTTGATTACGGTTTCCATGGGGACCAATGTTCTTGTAGGCCGCGATCGGGAAAGCTACGAATGGAATTGTCGCGTGTGCTTAGCGGGAATGCGAAGAAGGGAACTGTACCGCCGCTTTGGGACGGACACGCAGGGGAGCGCATCGCCGATATTTTGGTTGGGCGACCGCCACAGTGAAAGCTTCGGTCTGAACCGTTATCGCAATCCGTGGGCTTGCCGGTGACAGTCCACGCACAGCGTGATCAAGTTTTCTTCTGCGTCGCATCCCGAATGGCTGCGGAACCTCCTGTGGTGCACCTCAAGATTCGACATCGCGCCACAGGATTGACACCTCCCGCCGTCCCGACGCAGGATCTGCTGGCGCAGACTTCCGTACGACAAGGGATCCAGCCGCGCGGGTGCGGTTTTGGGGCGATTCTTTCCCAGGATGCCTTCTCACGCAGGTTTTCGAGGAAAGCCTGCTGCAGTTCGCCGATCAAGAACTTGTAGAAGCGTGAGATCGAGTTAGGCAGGATCTCCGGGTTGCCATTGTCCAGGAAATCCTTGCAAAATATACGTTCCCGTCGGATATTTCGAATATCCCAGTTCCCAAGAGGGTCCAACCGGCCGGACCAGGCAAATTCGACTATAGTCGATGGACGACAAACGATAGGCAATCAAACGATACAAATCAATGAGGACCAACCCATTCCGGCTCTTGCTGGTGCTATGTGCTCTGCTTTCCATTGGCCTCGCGCGTGCTGTCACAAAGCTTCGCCTCACAGCGTTACGCTCACGTGGGAAGCGCCGCAGGTCGTTCCTGGAGTCTTGGTCGTCGGCTACAACGTGTATCGGAGCACGACCTCAGGCCGGCAATTTGTGAAAATCGCCTCCCGGGTCCCAGGCCCACCATATGAAGATCGCTTGGTGGGCAGTGACCGCACGTACTTCTACGTTGTGACCGCCCTGGATCAAGCCGGCCGTGAGAGCAGGTTCTCCACGGAAGCACGAGCCACGATTCCCTGAGTGGGCGGGGGCGAAGAGCTAGCGGTCAACAGTTAGCTGACACAAATTAGTCGGCGACGCTGAGCGCGACGCTTACGGATTCGGAATGACCGCCGTAGCTTGATTCGAGTATCCGCTCTCCTCCGACTCGCTATTTACGGCCGTGGCTACGTAGTAGTAAGTCTGGCCGGAGACGACCGTGCTGTCGGTGTATGCGGTCGTGCTGTCGAGCGAAGTGTTGATCATCGTGTACGGGCCACCCGACACGGTGCCGCGGTAGATGTTGTAGCCGACGGCGCTCGTCGAGGCGGTCCAGGTGAGATCCACGGTGTGCTGAGTCGCCGCCGTTCCCGTGCCAGTCATTGTCTGCACAGCGGGCGAGTTCGAAGCGTTGCTCGGGAATGTCAAGGACGCCGAAGAGGCTCCGCTTGCCTGCGGGGTGAAGGTGACGGTGAAAGCAGTCGGTTGACCGGCGGCGAGCGTTGCCGGCAGCGAAATTCCGGAGAGCACAAACTCACCATTGTTAAGGCTTGCCGAGGTAATCGTGACCGACGCGCTGCTGGCGCTCAGGCTGCCATTGAGCGACGAACTCGACCCGACGACCACGTTGCCAAAGCTGAGACCGGTTGGAGACACGGCCAACTGGCCCGCGACCGTGCCGTTCCCTTCGGCTACGCCCTGGCACCCTGTAAGCAACAACAGGCCGCCAGCAATAACGAGGGAAATGGCGAAGCTGATGCAACCGCTCATTCGGCACGATAAAAGGTCACTCGGCCCGCGTTGAGAGTAGGATGGGATCGCGTTGTGCATGACTGGCCTGGAAATCGAGGGGACCAGTTCGCCGTCCCATGCACCAAAGGAGGGTTCACCATGAGCCACGTCATTCGTCTGCAGTTGATTGGAAGGGTTACGTACTACGTTGGTTGGATCACGTTGGTATGTGGAGGCTTGTTTCACCTTAACATTGCATCCAAGCTGTTCTCGGCGATGACTCTAAGGCCGCGGAATCTGTTGGAGGCCAGTGTAATGTGCTTCTTGATTTGCATGGCCTCGGAGCTCCGAGCCCACGTTGCCCGGAACTCGGTTGAAAGTTAGCGACTCTCAACCGTCATAGGCTACGCGACCTTCACTTCCTCGGCAACAGCCTTTTTCGAAACAGCGTTTGCCATCGAAGTCAACCGCGCGGGAATCTCTCGATAGCCCTGGACCCTGCGGAACTGGCGCTCGGCCAACAGCAAACCAGAGCCGACCCACCGCTCAATGTGATCGTCGGCACGCCATCGTTTTACGTTGCGGCAAACTGTCTCTACGATGGAGAAGGCTGGCTCGATCACGTCGTTCTCGCTAAGGTGCGACGCAACTGGGCCGACACCTGCAGGCGATGCACCGTGAGCGTTTTTTCCATGCCTTCCTCCAGGCTGCGGGCGGCGCTCGGATTCAGTTCCATCAGCTCACGATGCAATCGTCCCAATGCAAATGGAGATCTTGGCTGTTGATATCCGTCTTGTGCTCGCCTAGTATCAGTGTGCGCGCAACGCTCTCCATCCTCGATTTGTATTCCGTCTTGCCGAGCGGGGCTGCGACCAAGGCGACTTTCGTCGTCCGCATTGGTTCTTGATTGAAGAGGGGTACCGAGCCACAAGTTTGTGCACCCGGGGTGCACAGTGATACCAACCCAATCCCAAGCGGGCCGGGACACCCATTTTTTGCCTGAATGCCTCTTGGAAAATGGGCTACGTCGCCTCCAGGCGGGAAACTCCCTTGACTCCACATTAAATACGTGCTATACGTATTCTACGTGTTCTGAGAGGCAACCATGCCGATTTCACGAAATGGCGAGAAGCAAAACGTCACAATAAGTCTGAGTCGGCAGTTGCTCAAGAAGGCCAAGATTCTCGCTGCCCGACGTGAAACTTCGATCAGTGGTCTCCTTGCACAGGAGATCGAGTTCCTCGTTGGCGACGAAGAGGCGTACGACCGCGCCGAACGGCAGGCTAGGGCGCTTCTCGACAAAGGCTTTCATATGGGCGGAATAATCCGAGCGGGCCGGGACGAATTGCATGAGCGATAGGACTTTTGTCGATACGAATGTGTTGATTTACGCTCACGACGTCGATGCGAAAGCGAAGCATGAAGCCGCGAAGATTGTTCTCCACGAGCTTTGGAGCGAACGGACTGGCGTTCTCAGCATGCAGGTGCTGCAGGAATTCTACGTGAATGTTACGCGAAAGATTCCACATCCGGTATCTAAAGAATCGGCCCGCCTGGTCGTGAGCAGCTACGCAATCTGGTGCGTCGACACCACACCTGCTGAAATCTCAACTGCGTTTCGAATCGAGGACGACTCCCAGATCGGTTTCTGGGATGCTCTCATTGTCGCATCTGCTCTCAAAAGTGGTGCCAGTCGGATCCTCTCGGAAGATCTGAACGCCGGACAGGTGATCGCGGGTGTGCGTATCGAAAACCCCTTTGCGACTCCCGCTGATTTGTAAGCGCCGGTCCCTTGTGCACCACGCGGAAGGTGAGAGGAGTAATTGCTGTAACCAATGCGACTCTCATCGTGGGTATCAGTTTTGAATGAAGCAGCGCACCGAGCTCTATCTGGGCGAGATAGCCTGACGTGTATTAAAGTGCGGCCACTTGCCACTGAAAGGCGCGAAACTCGGCGAGCCTGCTGAAATCTCGTTCGTTGGCTGTGATCACCCGGATGCCCAGTCGCACCGCGCTCATCGCGATCAGTGCATCATTGGTCAAACGTCCTTGCCCGATCTTTTCGTAATGATACTTGGCCGCCAAGCGAGCAAGCACTCTGCCGGCTTGAGTCCAGTCGCTAAGATTAGGAACCAGGATTCGCTTCGCCCTGTCAAAATCTCGCTCCAGGTGTTCTACAACTTGACGATCGCGGTCGGCAGTGCCGGCATAGAGTTCTTCGAGTACCACTGCACTGAGCCAAAGCGGCGCATCCGTGGTAAACCGGCGCAGCGCCAGGACGGCGTCGTCTCCTTGCCGCAGTGCGGTAATGTAAATGGAAGAGTCGAACAGAGCGGGCTGCATCTAACCACCCAACGTACCGTATACGTCCTTGATCTCAATGCCACTCTTGACAAAGCGCTCGGTGGCTTCGAGAGCCAATCGATTGCTCTCATGTTCGCTAATCACCAAATCCAAGGCACGCTCGATGGCCTCAGTCTCGGTTCTCGCTCGCAGAGCTTTTTGGGCGCGCTTGATTTTCACGGCATCCAACTGAAAGTGCTTGTGTGATCGACTCCTAGCAGTTGCCATGAACATACCCCCTTATTAAAAGGAAGATACCACCGCACTGTACACATATGCAATAGTTATGTACATGCTTGAAACGTTCAAGACGGACCACTGGTGCCTCCGGACTGCCCCCCTAAACTGTCACACTCGTCGAGATTGAATATGAATAGCAAAAATGATCAAGAATCCAGATCAGAAGATACAGGCTCGATCCGCGAAGGTGCCACCATGTGTGTGCATTTGCTGCCCGCGCTCTCATTGCCGGAATCGGCGGCCGAAGCATACGGATCGATTCGGGCGGAGCTGGAAGCGAAAGGCGAGATGATCGGGAACAACGATCTCTGGATCGCCGCGCATGCCGTGGTTCCAGGGTGACACTGGTTACAAACAATGGAAGCGAATTTCGGCGGGTGCGTGGGCTGAAGATCCAGAACTGGGCTGTCTAGCGAACCAACCGGTTTTGCAGATTCGAGCACGCTTGCAAGCTTCCCGAACGTCCTCGACCTCAAGGTCGGAATAAGCATTTAGGATTTTCGCTTCCCCATGCCTTCGCCTACCCTACCGACAACGGTGGCGACAGGTATACGCAGGCTTCGGACACACGGGAGGCCCGCCCATTTGGTTTGGGTCTAAAGTTGCGTGTGAAGGTTTTCATGAAATCAACAACCGTTCTAGTTTCCGGTTTGTCGACAATACTTCCGAAATCGTGTTGGCAGTTGGCAAGAGGACCAGATCTACCCCGGCCCGCTTTGAATGCCCCCTTGGCAGAAGCAATTGTTCCGCCCTGAGCATTGTCGAATTACTGCTTTCGCGGTTGCACACTATCGTCGCGCGCTCGCGACCTTGATGCCGTGGGAGCTAGCGGCATAGCGTGCAATGCCTTTGTACAGCGCTTCGGCGACCTGTTCGCGGTAGCCATCGCTGCGTAACTTCTGCTCGTCGGTGGCACTGCTGACGAACGAAACTTCCGCCAAGATCCCTGGCATCGCGCTTTCGGTCAGCACCACGAAGCTGGCTTCCTTGATGCCGCGGTCGCGCAGACCCGGATTCTGCGCCGACAGTGTCCCGTACAGGGAGCGCTGCACACTCTCCGCCAGCCTTCGCGATTGCTCAACCCGCTCTTGCAAGTCGGCAGGCGAAAGTAATGCTGTCGCCGCATTCCTGGCGCCGCCTGCGCCTGGCCGCATATCCACATCTTTCGAAGCCGGCACCATGAAGAAGTTTGTGTAGTACGTTTCCACCCCGCGCGCCGAAGGAAGATCGCTGTAGTTGGCGTGCACGGAGACGAATAGATCGGCCTGCGCCTGATTGGCGATGCTGGCGCGCTCGTCCAGAGGAATATAGCTGTCATCCTGCCGCGTGTAGATTACGTCCATTCCCAATCGACCTTCGAGCAACTTGCCCAGCCGCTGCCCAATCTCGAGCACCAGATCTTTTTCGAGCAAGCCGTCGCGCCCCACCGTGCCCCAGTCCCGACCACCGTGGCCCGCATCGACCACGATGCGCATCTTGGGCACACGCCGCTGTTGCATATCCTCCTGCGTCGGCGGCGGAACCAGGATTGGTAGTTTGCTTTTCTCCGCTTCGGTCGCATTCGGGAACCGATTCACCGCTCCCTTGGGGCTCGCCCCGACCTTGCGCACTTGGACCACCAGCCGGTAGGGATTCGGCTCCAGGCTCACCGAGAAATCTGTGTTGGCCGTCGTCTCCAGCACAATGCGTGTCATGCCGGTCACGGGCTGAGCCACGCGGATGCGTTTGAGCAGTGCGTCGCCTACCTCGATTGATTTCCATGCAAGGTTGGAAGCCAGCTGCGTATCGTGCAGATCGAAATAGATGCGATCAGGATTGGCCAGGCGGTGCGCTTCATACTGCACCTGATCTTCAAGATTGAGAACCACCGTACTCGAATCCGCCGACGACCAGTGCTGGATTCCTGTGACCATGGGGAACTTCGACAAATCCCGCGGCTTGGCAGGTGAATTGGTCGCCTGGCTTCCATTGGAAGTCGCACCCGGATTGATGTTGGCGGGATTCGCTGCCGTCCCGGCGGATGGAACAGCCGGCGCCTCCTTCGCCGCGGTGCCCATCGGTTTCGGCGCCATCTTTTCCGTCCGCACCATCTTGTTGGCCAACTGCGACGGCTTCAGCTTCCACCAGACTCCCCCCACTAATGCTGAGGCAATGACAATGCACACCAGCAGAACCAGCATGCCAGGCCGGCGGGTCACGCTATCCGGTTCCTCGGCTGGCATCTCGGGTTCAGCGACGGGCATGGCTTCTGGCTCGCTCGGAGCCGCCTCCAACTTCGTCGCCGCGACCGGCGCAGTCTCTGTAAAGCGATCCTCATCGGGCTCAGCGGACGCTTCGGTAGCGACAGTCGGCTCGGACTCAGAGGACGTCTCCTCCGGTTCAAGCGCCGGTTCGTGCAGAATCGCCGCCGTGGGTGCGGATGCGATCTCGTCCTCTGTGGATGTAACTTCTTCCAGAAGCTTCCTGGCAATGACAAGCGCAGCCTCAACCTGTCCCGGCACAATTGCAGTGGGCACCGTTTCCGGCGTGGGCGAGGCCGCTTCCAACTTCGTTGCCGCAACCTGCGCGGCCTCTGCAAAGCGGTCCTCATCCTCCGGCGTGAGCGCTCCCAGCACCAATTCAGCCAGCATGCCCAGGTTGCGGACATCGCTATCGTTGAATCCGAACGGCTGCGCTGAAAATGCCTGCAGCAACCCAATCCCGTGCCTCCGCCCGCACAGCGGCACCGCGACCATGGAGCGTGCGCCCAAGCGCCGGCACGCCTGCAGGTTTACCCGTGCATCCGTCTCGGTGTCGTCGCAGCTCATGATCTGGGCCGTGCGGAAGCAGGCCCCGGAGAAGGCCGAATCGGTGTCGATGCGCGCGCCCAAGTCGGGTCGGACCGTGCCCGCCGCCGCCCGCAAAACAATCTCGCTTTTTTCCGCCAGCGCAATCGCTAGGCCGTCCGCGCCAGTGATCGCTACTGCTCTGTTTGCGACGAGTTGAAGCACCTCATCCAGAGTGAACTGCTCTTCCTCTTCAAGCTCCGCTTCGGGAACAGCTCCATCGTCCGCGGTCCGGCGAGTTTCCAGGATTTTCCTCCGGCGCACCTGCTCGTGCAGCGCCAAGAACGCCAGTAACGCCTGCAACGTGTTGCGCTGCGATGGTTCTTGCTGGGAATCCGCAGGATGATCCGTGGAGGAGCTCGAAGCGATCTGCCCCGGCGGGCAGATAGGTACCAGAACCCCAGCAGACGGAGTCTTCCCTTCAAGGCTCGGGTTGGTGGTCGCTGTCGCCATTCCAAGCCCAAGTACACAATTCAAGCGGTACAGTATATACACCAAGTAAAATGATAGTCAATTAGTCACTTAGCCTACTCGATCTGATGAATTGCGCCCCGTCTGATCTCGATGCGCTCAAAATCACTCTGACCATAGCGGTGCAGCATCAGTGGTGCAGCATCGCGCGCTGCGAAAGCGGCTGGAAGAGTTGAGCTGGCGGACGCAGCCGCGTTCGCTCAAAAATGATGACCATGGAGAGGTGGTGGAGGAGCCCGATTCTAAGCTGCCGAAGTTGTAGCAAGTCCGCCGGGGCGACACCGACGGAGAGAGCTTTTCCAGCAGTTGGTGTCCGGATTTTTGGGAGCAGGCGGGAGTCCGTGTCCGTTTTCCGCACTGTTCAGCAGCGGCCTTGCGGTTTCAAAAACGTAATCAGCCTGAGCGCGTAATCTTAACCGTACTCGTCCGCGTACATATCCATCCACTTCAGCGCCACCGCGTAGTCGCCGTCGAGCGCCAGCAGAATGGCGATGGCATGTTCCCGTGGGTCCGGGAATCGGTCAACGTGCGTCGGCTCAGGCTGCGACTTTGCTGATCGTGCTGGTCGTGATCGGGCTCAGCGAAATATCCCTCTGGATAATAGCTCGCGAGAAGGGTCTGCAGCGCTCGCTCATGCGCTTCATCATCAGCGCCGACGTTCCAACAAGCACGTACCCGCTCCAGATGCGCCTGCTGCTCTTGAACTCTGAGCTTAGCGAGATGCCCCGGAAAATGCGGCCCTGTTTGATCTTTCTGGCCAGGTCGGAGACAGAGAAAACTGATGAAATGCCGCCTCGAAGAGTCGTTAGGGTTCCACGATTCCGGCCCTGGCTGGTAACTGGCACCCGAGTGGACGTTCGTAATTTGAAAGTACGTTCCCCCTGTGGTCAAATCAGTTTGCCCGCCACTTGACTAGGAAACGTCGGCCCTTCCACGGACCGAAGTACCCCTCTGAAAGAGACCAACCCTGGCCGAACTGGAGATGTGGAAACAGTGATGTCTCGGCTGAAAGCAACAATTCTCTGCATTGACGACCAGTGGAATGGGCTCATCGGCCGCAAGATGTTGCTCGAAAGCAACGGCTATGAAGTCCTGGAGGCGACCGGCGGGGACGAAGGGCTGAAGTTGTTCCTCTCGCATTCTGTGGACGCGGTGGTCCTCGACTACCAGATGCCCGGGATGAACGGCGATGTGGTTGCCGCGAAAATGAAGCGGGTTAAGTCCCATGTCCCGATCATGTTGTTATCCGCCTACGGGCCATTGCCGAAGAGGAAACTGGAGGCGGTGGACACCTTCCTCTCGAAATCCCAGCCGCCAAAGATTCTCTTATCCAGGCTTCAGGATCTGCTTAACCGTCGGCCCAGGCCGTTCTTCAGCCGTTGGTTCGATACGTGGAGAAGTCGCAATGAAGGGGTGAGGCAATGAACTTGTTGCAGCGGTTTTTCGGACGAGGTTGTTCGCATCGCTTCATTTGGCCACGCATTGCCGCCGATGGCCGTCATTATCAGATATGCCCACTTTGTGGGACTGCTTACGAATATGACTGGAGAATGATGCGACGGACTGATCGGTTGCTGGTGACGAACGGGCAACATCCTCTCCCCTTGGCGCGGACTCGATTGCCGGGAACTGTCAATTGACGAAAACAGCGATGTCACCAACTATCCAAGCCGCTGGGCAGAGTGCGCTCCGCAATCGGCCACGTCGTATACAAGACGCTCCGGTTCGCGCCGCGACCATTGGTGACTGCCGGCAGCGCGCGGCATCCTGCACACCCATCCGCGTACGCTCCACGTACGTTTAAGATCCAGCCCCGCGACTGAGTGACTGCCCAGAGAGGGAGACCCGGAGGGCCGCGCAGCCGGACAGCTCAGGGGTTCTCCGCGCACGCGAGGAACAACGAAGGGTGAAAGTGGGACGCGCGCGCCAAGGGTGGTATGGCTTCGACGGGTGTACTCCCCCTCTGAGGTCTGGCAGGAGAATTTTCTTGACCTCAGGGAAAACTTGGCTACTGACATGGGAGTCCCGTTTTCGGTGGAATGCTGTTCAGCTCAACCGCAGTGCCGGTCGTCCTTGGTCATCGAGATGCCACTGTGATCATCTTGGCCCCGCAGTATCCACATGCCGAACACCGGTAAGATATATTGCAACCAGCCTTGCGCAGCATGCTTTCATTTGGTTCCTCTTTTCTCCTGTTTTATTGCGTTTTGGCTGCTGACCATGTTCCGGAATCACCGGCATCGCAGACTGCCTGGCTTGAGACGGTGTAGCTGCCCGACATCGAAGTGAGGTCCGAGTTGGCTGTACCTGTGAAGCTGATGAAGCCGCCAACATTAAGTGCGACCGTGCTCCCAGAGATGGTCCCTACGGCTAGATACGTAAGAGGACCGGTGCAATCCGCCACGGGGCCGGGTAAGGTTTGGTTTGCCGGTAGCGTTAGCGATCCTGTGACACCGTTATTGCTGCCTTCTTGAAGCGTTCCACTCAGAGTGAACTTCCCTACTACCGGACTCGTTGAATTGACGGTGAACTGCCAGTTCCCGCTGAGGGATGAACTGCCGCTCCCACCGCGCGCACAGCCAACGAGACAGCCACACAGCAACAGAATTCCTAATATCCTTTTCATATTTTCCTTCCGATCTCTCTAGTGTGAGAGCTGGGGATTGTCAATCGGAATTTCCTTTTTGATCTCGAAACCGGCAGCCCTTTTATATTGCAGTTACAGCGCGTTTGCCGACGCGGAAACGGAGGCATGATCTTCTTTCCGAAGGCGACCTGCCGCTTGAACTGTCGGCGCTCTGCACAAGGCGACTTACAGACTGCGTTGGCAAGACGCAAACGAAAGCGCCCCCGGGAAAGGCGAAGCACGCCTTTGATACACCAATTTTGCAATAATATCAGTGATATGTGTCACCTATTGATGTACGGTCATCGCCAAAAGCCACAGGGCCGCAGCGCAAAAACTGTCAATTGGCATAATATCGCGATAACACGCAATATAAAAAGGCGCCCACTTTTGCGGTAGGTTGTGATTGTTCGCATTGCCAACCTAGCGAAAAGGAGCGCCTTTATGAGTCAAGAGAAGTATATCGGCATGGACGTTCATTAGGCCACCATTTCGGTTGCCGTGATGGGCGCTCAAGGCAAGCTGATCATGGAATGCCTGCTGGAGACCAAAGCAGCCACGATTGTGGAGTTCATCCAAGGACTGCAGGGAACTCTGTCCCTGACCTTCGAGGAAGGAACGTCGGCTGCCTGGTTGCACGACCTTTTGAAACCCCACGTCAGCCGATTGGTGGTCCGCGATCCACGAAAGGCTGCCCTGTTGAAAGATGGCAACAAGAGTGATCGGATCGACTACCCGGTAACCGAGGGTAAGGATATGGGGCGGGGCTTCAAAGCGCGGGGTTCAATGCGATGTTCGAGTCAGGCTGGGCTTAGGATCACGAAGCAGCTGAGATCGTCCCCAAGAGGGGCCGATTCGAAGCGGAATCGACATTTACTGCGCAGGCCATCAAGCCAATCAAATAGCTTGCCCTCAAAATCACGAGCCCCGCCTTGCGGCGGGGCCGTGAATTGAGTGTTCGGGAGGTCGGGAAGCGAAAAAATTTAAGCTATGCCCCCAACAGCCTGCGACGGACCATTCCAGCGATACCCACAAGCCCTGTTCCTAGAAGGCCCAAAGTTCCGGGCTCAGGGACAGTTATACTGGTGTCGCCGCTGGAAAGGTTGGTCCCGTCCACATTGAAGAAGCCCGTACCAGTGTTGACGGTAATCTGAGTGGTAGCCCCGTCCACCGTTCCCCCACCTTCCCAGGTGCCGCTGATCGTACCATCCAGAATGTACTGGTGCGTTCCGTTGCTAAGAGTCTCCAGAGTCCACGTGGTCAGTCCGGTGAAGGAGCCACTGAAGATCGTGCCACTGAAGATACCGCCGGTGCCGTTCCCGGTGATGACGAAGCTTCCGCCCGGGTTAAAGGCCCCATTAGTCTTAGCGGTGCCGTAGTCCAAAGTACCGGTCGTAAAGGCCACACTGCCGAGAGCGCCGGTCACCGGAGTACCCCCGTTGACGGTCCACGTGGTGAGCTCCGAGCCAGTCAGACTCAGAGTCTGAGTACCACCGTTATAGGTCAACAAGCCATTGGTATTGCCGAAATCCACATTGCCAGCAAAAGCTGCCAGTGGTAAAGCTAGAGCAAGCAGAGCCATCAAAACGATCCGCTTCATGATTACTTCCTCCTGAACTGATTTCTTCTTCTTTTCCGCTTGTCTCACCTTGAACTTTGGGTCCGAAGGTATAGGTCGCCGCTTGTGTATAGAGCATTTGTCGTTCCAAAACTACAAAGGCTCGATTTTTGTTGTTTATCAATAACTTACCAACATCTATCGCAAATATTTCAAATCCCGGAATGCAATCTGCTGCACACTAGCAACAACCGCTTTCCCTGAATCACCCAGAGGCCCAATCCCGCAGGCAGTTGGCTGGCTGCAAAATAGAACAACTGGGAGGTTCGGAATCGGCAGGGGAAATCTCGCCACGACCACGACAAAAACAAAGACAGCTTCAATCTTGGGAGACCAGCTTCCAGAACCTGGCGCGACTGGCAGTAACCAATCGCGGGGCGATCATGGTCCACGGACCCAGCGTTTGGCAATGGCTCGTTAGTGCCATCCAATCACTCAAGAATGGAATTTCCGCTCTCGGACCAGTTGCCATATCTTTTGCGGTGAGCAGTTCTGGGGAAGGGCTGTTCAGGCCTCTTCACTTTTTCCCGAGGACAGGCTGCGGTAGGCAGCGTCCAGAATGAGCTGGTTCCGCCAGCCTTCCTGGCCAGGCACGGGGAACACTTCCCGACCTTCCACTGCGGCAGCGAAGGCATCCACCTGCCTCGCGTAGGCAAGTTGGTTCGAAACAGTTTCTTCGGCGACGCGTTGTCCATCGCGCCACAGTTCCAACTTAATTGGTTGCTCAACATTCAGCGCATCCTCGGCCCGGAGCACTCCGGCGTCACCGACAATCTCCAGCGGCGTGCGATAGTGGGCACGAGTTGAAACCATCACTGTGGCCAGCGTGCCCCGCTGAAATTCCAGCGCCAGGACGGCCGCCGCTTCCACGTCACCCGACCCTTCATCTGGGCGACCGAGAGCGGCCACGCACCGCGGCTCATCCTGCAGGATGTAACGCAAGGCATCGATGCAGTGGACGCCCACGTCGGCGATGGGGCCGCCTCCGGCGAGCGCCCGGTTGTAGAGCCACGCGCGCGCATGGCCTAAACCGAGATACGAGAACTCCGCCCGGGCAAAGATCGGCCGACCGATTTCACCAGCGGCGACGCGTTCGCGAAATCTCGCCGTGCTTTCTTCAAAGCGAAAGACCTGGGCGACGCCGAGCAGAACGCCCGCGTGGCGCGCCGCTTCGACCATCTGGCGGCATTCGTCCGCGTCCATGCCCATCGGTTTCTCGCAAAGCACCGGCTTGCGAGCAGCAACCGCGGTGAGAACGTCCTGCAGGTGGCAGGCATTGGGAGTGGTGACCAGCACGGCGTCAACTTCGGGGCAGTGGCAGAGCTCTTCCGTGGAGGCAAAGGCAAAGCCATGCGGGATGCCATACTGCGCGGCGGCTTCGCGTGCTTTCTGTGCGTCTCGGCGCGATACAGCAACCACTTTGCAATTCCGGGCAAGCGCGAATCCCGGCATCAGCCGCCGCACTGCGTGCAATCCGAAACCTGCGATGCCAAAGCAAATCATGTGAATTTCACCGGCTTCTCTAAACCGCCTTCTCTTAACTATTATGTGTACGGATAAAAGACGAAAAACAGCAGCGACAAGGCGGTCAATGCCCAGAGCGCTGGGCGAACTTCGCGCAAGCGTCCCGAAACCAGCTTGCAAAAAGGATACAAGATGAAGCCCGCCGTCATGCCAATTCCCACATTGTAAGTGAAGGCCATTAGGACGATGACGCCGAAGGCTGGAACCAGTTCGGTGAGGTCATCGAAGGGAATGCGGGTGATCGGAGTCAGCATCAGCAATCCAACGAAGATGAGCGCTGGTCCGTATGCCTGGGGCGGAATGGCGGAGATGAACGGCGCGAAGAATAAAGTCCCGACAAAGCACAGCGCCGTGATGACCGCGGTCAGGCCGGTCCGGCCACCCGCCTCGACTCCAGTAGCGGACTCGATATAGGCGCCGGATGTGGTCGTTCCAATCACGGCGGCGAAGGTTGTGGCCAGCGCGTCGGCCATCATCGGGCGCTCGATCTGCGGCAGGTTGCCGTCTTTGTCAAGGAAACCCGCGCGCGCCGACACACCAATGAGCGTGCCCATGGTGTCCACAAATGCCATGACAAAGATCGTCAGGACGACAGGAAAAAATCCCCAGGTAAATAGACTGTGCAGATCGAACTGGAAAAAGACAGGTTGAAGGCTGGGCGGATGGCTGACCCAACCGGCGGGCGCCGGAGCGACCCGGGTCACAAAACTGAGAAGAGCGGTGACGAGAACTCCGCTAAGAATCGCGGCAGGGAAGCGGCGAATCGTGAGCACCGTCATCAGCAGGAAACCAAAAATGGAAAGCAGGACGGAAAGCGAGGTGAGATGGCCCGGCCGAACCGGCGCCCCGGGGAATCCCATGGTAACGATGCCCGTCTGATTCAGCCCGATAAAAGTCAGAAACAGTCCGATGCCGACGGCGTAGCTGTAACGGAGCGTGGGGGGAATGGCGTCAACCATCCACTGGCGGAGGCGGAGCAGAGTCATCAGAATGAAGAGGATTCCAGCCAGGAACACCGCGCCCAGCGCGCTTTGCCACGAGTAGCCGAGCACATGAACCACCGTGAACGCGATAAAGGCGTTTTCGCCCATGTACGGAGCGATGGCAAAAGGGCGGTTGGCATAGAAGCCCATCAGCAGTGTTCCGAAAATAGCGGTGAGAATGGTGGCCGTGAGCGAAGCGCCCGCCGGCATGCCGGCAGTTTTCAGGATGGCAGGGTTGACGGCCACGATGTAGGCCATCGTGAAGAAGGTGGTGAGTCCGGCGACAACTTCGCGCCGGATAGTTGTCTGGCGGTGAGAGAGTTCAAAGAACTGATCGAGCCAGCGAATCACGGTTCAGAGCTCCGCAATAAGTCGAAGATTGAAGAAGTCAGAAGTCAGATTGCAGAAGTGTATCCTGTCCGCCGCGCGACTCTGGTTTTACTTCTGCAATTTGACTTCTCACTTCTGACTTTTCCGCAACTCAGCGAGCAACTTGGGGTCGATGTTCCCGCCGCTGATCACGGCCACGTTGATCTTTGTCTTGGGCAACTCGTCGGCGTGGAAAAGAAATGCGGCCACGGCCACGGCGCCACTCGGCTCGGCCAGTGTTTTCGCGTTCGCGCTTAAAGCGCGCAGGGCCTCGCGAATCTCGTCTTCCGTCACGCTGACGATGTCGTCCACATAGGCGCGGATGTGTTCGAAATTGATTGCGCCGATGCTCTGGGTGCGAAGGCCGTCGGCCAGCGTTTGCGAGACTTGCTCCGCCGCGAAGGAGACGATGCGGCCGGCGCGCAGGCTAGCCCGCGCATCGGCGGCAAGTTCCGGCTCGACGCCAATCACTTTCACTTTGGGATTCCTGAGCTTGATGGCGGCCGAGATGCCGCTGATCAATCCCCCTCCCCCGACGGGGACGAGCACGGTTTCAACGTCGGGAAGATCTTCGAGGATTTCAAGCCCGACCGTTCCCTGGCCGGCGATAATCTTTTCGTCATTGTAGGGCGGCACGATCGCATAGCCGTGCTCAGCGGCCAGTTCTTCGGCGCGCAGGCGGCGCTCTTCACTGCTGGGACCGACGATGACGATTTTCGCCCCAAGCGCTGCGGTGGCATCGAGCTTATTCTTCGGAGCATTGCCCGGCATGACGATGATAGCCTTCACGCCAAGCGCCCGCGCCGCGTAGGCCACGCCCTGCGCATGATTGCCGCTCGAATAAGAAATGACTCCACGGTGGCGTTCTTCGTCGCTAAGGGATGCGACTTTGTTATAAGCGCCGCGCAGTTTGAAAGCGCCGATGGGCTGTAGGTTTTCCAGCTTGAGGTAGAGCTTGCGTCGATCCGTCGCGCCCGTCCATTCGACCAGGGGCGTGCGGACGGCAATGCCGTGGAGAAGGTTTTGAGCTGCGCGAATGTCGTCGAGAGAAACCATTGCATTTGAGCGTGCCTTGTCCGGGCGTTTTTTGCAAGGGCGGCTACGTAGTACATCTTGACGTTACAGACATTGACATCATGATGCCTAATGGTATAGCATCAAAACATGAGGACAACCCTTTCGCTCGATGACGACGTGGCCCAGTTGCTGAAGAAGGAAGTTCGGCGAACTGGCTCTTCTTTCAAAGAGGCGGTGAATCGACTTCTGCGGATGGGATTAACGGCTTCGAAGCAGCCCGTCCGGAAGCCGTTCCGGGTGAAGCCGTGGAATCTGGGCCTGCCTCCGTTTGAAAAAGTAGAAGAGCTATTGGAATACTTGGAAGGACCGGACCATAGGTGATCGTAATTGATGCCAATCTCCTGATCTATTCCTACGATCTCGATTCGGCCTACCACAAGAAGAGCCGTTCTTGGCTGGAGGAAGCGCTTTCGGGAGTAGAAGCCGTGGGACTGCCCTGGCAAAGCGTATCTGCGTTCCTACGGGTTATCACGAATTGGCGACTATCGGGAATGCGTGTCAGCCTGCAGCAAGCCGTGCAAGTCGTAGATGAGTGGTTGCAACAACCGAATGCACAGATACTTGTGCTGGCGGATCAGCACTGGTCGGTGTTGAGGCAAATGATCCTGGAGGGACAGGCCTCAGGCCCGTTGGTGAGTGATGCGGAGATCGCGGCGATCACGATTGAGCATGGAGGTGTGCTGCACACGGCGGACCGCGATTTCGCCCGCTTTCCGGGGCTGCGGTGGAAGAACCCGCTCACATAGAGCGGCGGTCGAACTAGATCTCCAATATCACCGGCATAATCAGCGGCCGCCGTTGCGTCTGCCGTGAGATGTAGCGCTTCAGGTCGGTGCGGATTTTCTCCTTGATTACGCCGTAGTCCGCTTTCTCTTCGGCGCTGGAGGCATCGAGGGTCTCCATGACAATCTCGCGGGCGCGCTCGATCACGCCGTTTTCGCCGGGCGAGAATCCGCGCGTCACAATCTCGGGCGAAGTTTCTACGAGTCCAGTGAGCTTGTTGATGGCGATGATCGGCATCACGAAGCCGTCTTCGCTGAGGTGACGGCGGTCTTTGATAACGATGTCTTCGACCACGTCTGCGCGGGAGCCGGAATCGATGCAGACCCGGCCTACATTGACGCGTCCAGCCTTGCGCGCGCCCAGTTCATCGATTTCGAGCACGTCTCCACTCTCGATCAGCAGCACGCTGCCGACCGAGCCGTGCATGGACGCGGCGAGATCGGCGTGTAACTTAAGCTGCCGGTATTCGCCATGGATGGGGACGAAATACCTGGGCCGCACCAGGTTGATGATGAGCTTCAATTCTTCCTGGCTGGCGTGTCCGCTGACGTGGATCGGCGGGTAAGAACCGTCGTCATAGATGACAAACGCTTCGCGGCGGAACAGGTGATCCACCATGCGGAAAATGGCTTTTTCGTTGCCGGGGATGACACGCGATGAGAGGACGACGGTGTCGCCCTTTTCAATTTTCGCGTGCTTGTGGTTATCCACCGCCGCGCGTGACAGCGCCGACATGGGCTCGCCCTGCGTGCCACTGATGAGGACGCACACTTTCTCAGGAGCGAAGTTTCTCATTTCACCGGGCTGAATCAGCATCCCCTCGGGGATCTGGACATAACCGAGGTCTTCGGCGATCTCGGAGGAATTATTCATGGAGCGGCCAATGAAACAAATCTTGCGGCCGTGTTCCCGTGCCATGTCGACGGTCAGCTTGATGCGGTGAATCGAGGATGAGAAGCAGGAGATGAACAGACGCCGCTTGGTGCGGACAAACACCTCTTCGAATTTGCGGCGAACCGCTCGCTCGCTCGGAGTGTAGCCTTTGCGCTCGACGTTGGTCGAATCCTGCAACAGCGCCAGAACTCCCTCTTTGCCGTACTCGGCGAAACCGTGCAGGTCGAACAGGCGGTTGTCGGTGGGCGTCGGGTCAACCTTGAAGTCGCCGGTATGCAGCACGACGCCGAGCGGTGTGTGGATGGCGAGCGCCACACAATCGACCAGGCTGTGCGTTACCTGCAGCGGATGAATGGTGAAAGGCCCAACCTTGAAGCGTTCTCCGGGACGGATTTCGCGCAGGTCGGAGTCGTCGAGAAGCTGGTGTTCGTCGAGCTTGTCTTCGACGTAGGCCAGCGTGAACTCGGTGCCCCAGACGGGAACGTTCAGTTCGCTGAGAATCCACGGCAGTGCTCCGATGTGGTCCTCGTGGCCGTGCGTAAGCACGATGCCGCGCACATGCTTGCGATTCTCGAGCAGGTAAGAAATGTCGGGTACGACGATGTCAACGCCCAGCAACTCCGCTTCGGGGAACATCAGCCCGGCGTCAACCACGATGATGTCATCGCCAAAGCGGATGGCCATGCAGTTCATGCCGAACTCGCCCAGTCCGCCTAGCGGAACAATATGCAGTTTTCCTTTTGACATTAGTAAAGTCGATGCTAGCACAGGGAGAGGCTCGTGTAGAGACGGGGCTTGCCCCGTTTGCTTTTGGAGGCGGCGCCAAGCCCGGCTGATAAACTCATACTCAGAGATGCCTGAGGAGAAACAATCGTGGATGCGGCGGCGCGCCGAAGGCGCGATCCGCGGGGGCCTGACTCGCGCCTACGAAACGATCAGGGTTGATCCCGGACGCTTCCTGATGCAGTTGCGCGTGGCGCACGGGTTACCGCTGGCCACCTTTCATGGCGTTTACACGCTGCCGGTGGAGCGCCTCGATGATGTTGCAGAGTCGGTGATCCGCGGCGGGATGAAGCTGGCGGCGGCGGAGGGAGCTGGATTTGGTCTCGGCGGAATCCTAACGATCGTACCGGACCTCGGCATTCTCTCTGCCATTACCATGCGCACCATCCAGAAGCTCAGCCTGATTTATGGGTTCGAGTTGAACACCGACGAGGAGATCGCCGAGCTTTGGATTGCCGCGGCCAGCGCCGCCGGCGTCGACATCAGCCGCGAATTGCTGGAGAAAGAAGTGGTCAACCGCTTCGTGTCGCGCGTGATCCAGCGGATCGCCGTCAGGGCCGGCGCCGAGGTGGTGGAAAAGTGGGCGGGTCGCCTGATTCCGATTACCAGCTCGGCCATCGGATGCGCATTGAATTACTACTTCGTGCGAGCGTGGGGCCAGCGGGCGCGGGCGCATTTCCGCGCCAAGCATCTCGAAGCGCGGCGCAGGTTTGCGGCGGAACAAATACAACTTCCGGGCGCACCTTCGGCGATGTTGTCATCTTGACCTGCTTCAGCAACCAGCGGGCACACCCGTTGATGCTTTTCTACCGCAGCCAATCTTCCAGTTCGATCCCGCGCTCGGTTTTCTCGTCGCGATACTTTACGATCACCGGCGTATAGAGCGAGAGGTTCCAGTCGTCGGATTTGCCCTTGCCCTTTTTCACGGTGCGCGAGCCGGGAACGACGACGGCATTCTCCGGAACTTCCAGCGGCCGCTCCGGTGTCGCGCGATAGATTTCGCCGCGCACCAGATCATAGAGCGGCGTGGAGCGGGTCAGAATCGTTCCCGCTCCCAACACGGCGCGGGCACCGACCAGCGTGCCTTCGTAGACTCCGCAATTGCCGCCGACCAGCACATCGTCTTCGATGATCACCGGGGCGGCGTTGATCGGTTCCAGCACGCCTCCGACCTGCGAGGCAGCGCTGAGGTGCACACGCTTGCCGATCTGCGCGCAGGAGCCGACCAGGGCATGCGAGTCGATCATCGAGCCTTCATCCACGTAGGCGCCGACGTTGATAAACATAGGAGGCATGCAGATGACCGTCGGCGCAACGTAGGCCCCTTCCCGGATGGAAGATCCACCAGGCACCAGGCGAACTCGATCGGCGACGGTCAGACGGCGGGCTGGGAAAGTGTCATTGTCAACAAAGGAGAGCACGTCGCCGTCCGACATTTCCTGTAACTCGCCGAGACGAAAGCCGAGCAGGATGCCTTGCTTCACCCAGGCATTGACGACCCAGCGTCCGGCGACTTTCTCAGCGGCGCGAACCTCGCCCCGAGTCAGAGCGCCGCGGAAGTCGAAAAAAGTGGGACGGGCTTCGTCAGGGTTGCTGATCGTTTCGCGTGCCGATAAGCGTTCAATGGCCGCCTTCAAAGCAGATAGAGAATCTGACATAGGGGATCTAGAGAAACCAGAGGCCAAGAGCCAAAAGCTAAACGCTAAGAGCTGCCTTTACGCCACGCACTTGCATTCGCTGCGGATCAGCACGCCGGGCATCTGATGGGTCGCCTCGCGCGCCTCGGCGAGATTGCTGTACGGTCCATGCCAGCGCGAATGATTGGGATCGTGCCCGGCGGGGCGTCCTTTGCCGGAACTGCACTGTCCACAGGAAGCGCGGTGCAGCATCGCTTTGTGCGGGCCCGCTGCCCAATTCTCGTAAATATAGAATTCGGAGGCAGCGGCGGGCGGAGCTGCAGGCCGGGTGATTAATCCCGCGTCGGTCGCGATCTTCTGCAACTTCGACCGCGTATCGCGGCGCATGGGAAGCAGGGGCAGGCGATAGACTTCTTCGATCTTGCCCATCATCGCGAGCACGGCTTTCACGGGCAGCGGACTCGATTCGATGAAGTTGGCCAGCATCAGCGGAAGATACTTGCGGTGGATAGTGCGCGCCGTCTGCCAGTCGTTATTCAGAGCGGCGCGGGTCATCGCCGCCATTTCGTGTGGAATTTCATTGGACGCAACCGAAATCACGCCCACACCCCCGAGCGCGATCACCGGCAAGGTGACGGCGTCGTCGCCGGACAACACCAGAAAACTCTCCGGCACCGAGTTCAGCACCTCGGCGATCTGCGTCATATTTCCGCTGGCTTCCTTCACGCCCGCGATATTCGGGACCTCGGTCAACCTCGCCAGGGTCGCGGGTTCGAGATTGGCGGAGGTGCGGCCGGGCACGTTATAGACGATGACCGGCTTGTCGACCGCTTCGGCGATCGCGCGAAAATGCCGGTATTGGCCCTCCTGCGTCGGCTTGTTGTAGTACGGAGAAGCGGTGAGGATGGCGTTGACGCCCGGCCGCGCCGCCACTTCTTTCGCTTTGGCCACAGCCTCCTGCGTCGAGTTGGAGGTAGCGCCGGCGATGATCGGCACGCGTCCGGCAACGACTTCGATGGTCACGTCGATGACGCGCAGCCACTCATCGTGATTGAGTGTAGGCGTTTCTCCCGTGGTGCCGCAGGGAATCAGGAAGTCGATACCCGATTCGACTTGCCAGGCGACCAGATTGCGCAGTGCGTTTTCGTCGACAGCGCCGTCCTGAGAGAACGGTGTGACCAGAGCGGTACCGCAGCCTCGCAGTTGCATGGGTTAAGGATAACTCTTCTGGCGAGCGCTTGCATGAGCAGGGTTTGCTCGTGTGGGGACGGGCGCCCTCGCCCGTCCAAGCCGAGCGAAGCTCGGCAGTGCCTGCGGCTTTACCGAATCCAGGGAGCGCTCTAAAGCTCGCGCCAGACGTTGCGGAACTCATAGAAACCTGTCTTCCCCGCCAGCCACTCGGCTGCCCGCACGGCCCCTTCAGCATATCCCTGGCGCGACTTGGCGTCGTGGCACAAATAGATTCGATCGCCTGCGGAATTGAAAACCACCTCATGCATGCCGACCGCGTCACCCTCGCGAAAGGAGACGATCTCGACTTCCCGGCCTCCCGACTCGCGCACAATCTTCTGGATCGTGATCGCAGTTCCCGAAGGAGCGTCTTTTTTCTGCGCATGATGACGCTCGAAAATCTGGCCCGAGTAACCGTATTTCAGGGCAGCCCCCGCGGTCGCGGCCATCTCGAAGAACAGGTTCACGCCGATGGAAAAATTCGATCCGTAAAGGAAGCCCGTCTTTGCCGAGAGCACCATTTCGCGCAAGCGCGGCAATTGGTCGTACCAGCCGGTGGTTCCGACCACGAGGTTCTTCTTCGCGAGAATGCAGGCTTCAGCATTGGCGACGGCCGCCGCGGGCGTGGTGAAGTCGATCACCACGTCGGTAGCGGCCAGCGAATCGGGTGTAAGAGCGCAGGCCCCGGCGTTTTCAGCAGCCGAGAGAACTCGCACGTGATGCCGGCGCGAGCGCGCCACTTCCGCAACCAGCGATCCTGTCTTGCCACGGCCTAGAATTAGAAGATTCATGGAGAACCCGTTCACCGCCGAGACGCCGAGAGCGCAGAGAAAATCTGGAAAGCAAATGTCTAGCTCCCGTTCTCGGTTTTCTCCGCGTCCTCGGCGTCTCGGCGGTGACAACGACTTTAAGCAAACACTTCCGGATCGGCCTCGGCGAAAAATGCGTGGTGCAGGCGCCGGACCACCTCGGCTGCGTCGTCTTCTTCAATCACAAAGGTCAGATTAATCTCGGACGCGCCCTGGGAGATCATGCGAATCTTCACATCCTCGAGAATGCCGAAGACCTTGGCGGCGATTCCGGGTGTGTGGCGCAAATTCTCGCCCACCAGACAGACGATCGCCTTCCGCCCCTCATATTTCACGTCCGCCAATTTTGCCAGATCGGCGGCCAGCGCCGGGATGGCTTCGTTGGTCTCGGCCGTCACCGAGACGCTGACTTCGGAAGTGGAAACCACGTCCACCGCCACTTCGTGCTTATCGAAGGCCTCAAAGATAGACTTCAAATAGCCGCGCACCAGCAAACGGCGCGGTGCGGCGACCTCTACCAGCGTAATCTTTTTCTTGAGCGCGATGGCCTTGAAAATATTCGTGCAACGCGGGGCGCGCGCCGTAACCTTCGTCCCTTCGCAGGTCGGGTTCAGCGAGTTCAGAACATAGACCGGAATGTTTTGCTGAATCGCGGGCAGCACGGTTGCCGGGTGCAGAACCTTGGCCCCGAAGTAGGCAAGTTCAGCGGCTTCGTCAAAGCTGATGGCCTTGATGCGGCGGGCATCCGGACAAAGGCGCGGGTCGGTGGTCATCATGCCGTCGACGTCGGTCCAGATTTCGATTCGCTCGGCATTGAGAGCGGCGCCAAAGATGGCTGCGGAAAAATCCGATCCGCCGCGGCCGATCGTCGTGGTGATGCCGGCACGATTCGTACCAATGAATCCGGCCATCACCGGAACCTTGCCGGCCTCGACCAGAGGCTGGACCTTCTTTCGCAGGCGCTCGGTGGTTTCTTCGAAGTGAGGAACCGCGCGGGTATAACTGCTGTCGGTCAGCAGACAATTGCGCGAATCCACGTGCGCACCCGGCAATCCGCGGGCAACGAAAGCGGCCGCTACGATCTTGCTCGAAAGCACTTCGCCGAAAGAGGCAACGTAATCGTAGGTGCGGGGAGTAATTTCGCCGACCGCGCCAATGCCGCGCAGCAATTCGTCAAGATCTTCGAAGTCGGCGCCGAGGTCGCCGTGAAATTCGGTGAACAAGGCGGTGCCGAGTAGTTCTCCAGCGGTGTCGTAGTGGCGTTCGCGCAAGGCGCGCGCCATTTTGAGAGCGGTCTTGCGATCACCGCCCCCGGCGGCCTTTCCCATGGCGAGCAGGGAATCGGTGACCTTGGCCATGGCACTAACCACCACCACAGGACGGTCGGCCAACCGGCCCTGGACGATGTGGGCAACGCGGTCGATCGCTTTCGCGTCTTGTACGGAAGTCCCGCCGAACTTCATGACGATCATAGGCGGGGGTGCTCCTCAAAGCAGTTGCCAGTAGCCAGTAGCCAGTTGCCAGACAAACCTGTGTCGGCACGGCTTTTACTGCCAACTGGCAACTGGCAACCGGCAACTGTTTTCACCCGAGATATCCCTTCGCCTTAAGCAGTTCAGCATTGAGCAGGGCAGCGCCGGCCGCGCCCCGAATTGTGTTGTGCGAAAGCACCGTGAACTTCCAGTCGAGCACATTGCATTTGCGCAAGCGGCCGACCGAGGTAGTCATGCCTGCGCCCAGGTCACAGTCGAAGCGCGGTTGCGGACGGTCCGGCGCAGTCATGTACACGACAGGTTGCGCGGGTGCGCTCGGCAGGCGCAGTTGCTGCGGCTCGGCGCGAAAATCGTTCCAGGCGGCGATCATCTCCTCCGGCTGCGCCTTCTGTTTCAGTCGAACCGCAACCGACTCAGTATGGCCGTCTTCCACGGCGACGCGATTGCATTGCGCGCTCATGGCAAAGGGAGCAGGATCTACGCGCGAACCGTTCAGCGTCCCCAGCAACTTCTGCGTCTCCTCTTCCATCTTCTCTTCTTCCTTGGCGATGTAAGGGATGACGTTTCCGAGAATATCGAGCGAAGCGACTCCCGGATATCCGGCGCCGCTGATTGCCTGCATGGTGACGGCCATCACCGTCTCAAGAGTGAAGGCACGATGCAGTGGGGCCAGCGCCAGCACCAGTCCAATGGCGGAGCAGTTGGGGTTGGTGACGGCAAAGCCGCCGGATTTGCGCCGCCAGGGTTGAGTTTCGATGAGCTGGATATGATCGCCGTTGACCTCGGGAATCACCAGCGGAATGTCAGCCTGCATGCGTAGCGCGCTCGAATTGGAGACAACGGCACAGCCGGCGGCGGCGAACTGCGGCTCCAGTTCGCGGGCGATCGAGGCATCGAGGGCGGCGAAAATAACTTTCGGGGCGCCTTCGGGCTTAGCGGGCGCAACTGTCATTTTGGCGACGTCAGCGGGAATGGCAGTTTTCAAACGCCAGCGCGTAGCTTCGGCATAGGGCCGGCCTTCCGAACGATCGGAAGCGGCAAGCCACGACACTTCAAACCACGGGTGACGTTCGAGCATTTGGATGAATCTCTGCCCGACGATGCCCGTGGCACCGAGGATTCCTACAGGAAGTTTGTTCGACATATTTTGATAAACAAGATAAGTTGTGATTTTATACCAGCGAAATTTCTGCGGGAAATGCCGCCGCGGGCACCGCGTAAAATCGGGCGTGGAAAGTGTGAAGAATAAAAGTGTGAAGAATAGAGGTCGCGGCCAGATACTGAAAGGCCAGACGATGCGGCCTAGCTTCGCCCTTGGCCAAGTTCCTGGGGAAACGAGTACTCGTTGAGAGGTCCGAACTTGCGTTTTTCGGCGTAGATGCGCCAGCGGCGCCAGACGATGCGCAATCCGGCCATCACCGGGATGGAGAGATAGACGCCGAGCACTCCGGCGATTTCGCCGCCTGCGAGAACCCCGAACAAAGCCGCCAGCGGGTGCAATTCCACACTGCCTCCCATGACGCGGGGAGAGATTACGTAGTCCTGTATCAGCCGCCAGACGAGCAAAAACAACAGCAGAAAGGCCCAGTGCGCGTATCCCGCCAGAACCGCGACGCCCATCATCGCAGCCCCCGCCACGAGCGGTCCGGCCACGGGGATGAACTCCATCGCGCCTCCGGCAGTACCGAGCATCAGCGCGTACGGAACTCGCATCGCACCCAAAAATGAGGTGTACGCCACCAGCGAAAACGCCGCCAGGGTCAACTGGGCGCGAATGAATTGGGCGAGCATCTGGTTCAGATCCTGGAACACATCCTGCAGAAACTCGCGCTGCGAGCGCGACTGCACCAGCGCCAGCAACACTTCATGGAAGCTGCCACCATCGCTCAGAAAGAAAATGGCGAGGATGGGCACCAGAAACAGCAACCACACTTGCTGCGCCGCTTCGGCCGCGCGAACGCCGGTGCGCTTCGCCAGGCTGGACAAGTCTTCCCGGTGATTCAGCAAGAAACTCTGAATACGTTTCTGGGTCTCTTGGGTCCAGCCGTGTTCCTTTCCGATCTGCGCGGTAAGCTGGCCGATCTGGCCGGAGAGCTGGCCGGTGCCGGCCTGATCCATCAGTCCAGGCAGCGACGCTCCCAAGCGCTCGCCTTGCCGGGCAATCCTCGGCCCCACAAAGGAGCCGAACACCCCCAGAGCAACGAGAAGCAGGAAATAAATGACCGCGATCGCCCAGCCGCGGCTGCGCACCAGTTTCTCCAAGCGCCCCACTGCGGGATTAATGAGATACGCAAAAAAAATGGCGAAAAGGAAGAGAATCAGGGTTCGCCGCGCCGCATAGAGAAAGCCCAGCCCCAAGGCGAACAGGAGAGCCGTGAACAGCACGCGCGACGTGCGTGAATCAAGAATCGTCAAGAGTTATCCCAACCAGTCCGCTCCCGCGAACGACTTCTTGCAAGTGCCCACTCCTATCGTACGGCTTGAAATAGAGAGCAATCCAATTCCGAAAGGGGCTGACCTTCAGCGAGCCGTTGTCTTGCTCCTCCCGCCTAATCGCGGACCACTTCGGTATTCTCTCCCACAACGGACATCCGCATGACCTTGAATTGATCGTCGAGCCATAGTTGCCATGTCCCCGCGTCGCTTTTCAGCTCCAGTTTGATCAGGTCCTGCTGCCCATTCTTCAGGCTCACCTTTTCCCGGCCGAGGAACTCCGCGCTGATCGGCGCCGAAGAATGTTGGTGCGGGTTCATGGTTCCGAACTGGGTCCGCTGTTTGAGCGGGCACTGCACTGCCCCTTTTTCCTGTTTGCAGGTTGCGCCTAGAAACTTCCAGGCCAGTACTTCGCGGTGAACGAAGAAGTAGTCGTCCAGAATGCTGGTCGATGCTGGCAGCAGGTAGGGCTGCTCGTGTTCTTTCTCCTGCGGCCCAGCGCTCCACTTCTGATTCAGAAAATCATCATTCGGAAGCACCACCGATTCTGCTTTCTCCGGACTCAGCTCCTTCCACTCGTAACGCCGGATGTCTCCGCCCGCGGTAAGCTGCATGTCGGAAGTTTGCACGGCCTCGGTGGGAGCATTCTCCGTCTTGAACTCGGACTGGATGACGCTGCCGCGGGCGGTCTGATAGATCGAAAATGTCTCGGTTCCTACCCGATGGCCACTCTGGAACACGCCGAAGGAACCGGAGTCGACTTCCTTCCCCTCATGTTCCTTCTCCTTTTCTTTTGGCATGGGAGTGGCCCATGCCGCCATGCACCAAACCAGCGCCATCATGAAAGCGAGCAGCCGATAAGACAAAGACAACTTCACTGTGATTCTCCTGTTCCGAAATGAGCGGGGCGGGCCGGGGACGAGCCTTCGGCCTCAGTGCCTCCCCGAAACTGCAAAGTACGCTCGATCTCAGCGCAAAGGGACGCCAGATCTTTACCGGAGGTTACAACGGTCACGCTCGCCTGACGGTAGAACGGCAGCCGGTACTCATATAGACGGGCGAACTCGGTCGGATCATCTTTTCGCAAAGGCCGTTTCGTCGCGTCCTCCAAACTTCGGCGCCAGAGTTCGTCCAGCGGGACATCCAGGAATACCGAGGGCCAAGGCCGCAGCAACTCCCGGTTCTTTAGCTGCGCGAAGGTTCCGCCGCCGAGCGCGACCACGGTGTCGCGCTCCAGCGATTCCGTCAGATCGCGAAGCGCGCTGGTTTCGGCGAGCCGAAACCCGGGTTCCCCTCTGTCCCGAAAAATCTCGGGAACGGTTTGCCGCTCGCGGGATTCGATTTGGGCATCCAGGTCCACAAAATCCCAGTTCAGCCGCCGGGCAAGTTCCTGCCCCACGCTGCTCTTGCCGGAAGCCATGAATCCCACCAGAAACACCGCACGCACTCCCATGGCACTCCCGGGCATATAAAGGACGGTCGCCAGGCGTGTTGTCAGCCTAAGGTCCGCGCCCATCTGCTCCCATTGATTCTGTATAGGTCTAAGTTTTTAGGTCTCAGGTCTCAAGTGTCAGGAAGGTCTCGATTTTCCTGAGACCTGACACCTAGGACCTGACACCTGATTCTCTTCAGCGTTGCTTGAGGCGGATTTTACCACTGAAAGAGCGCAGCACGACTTCCGATGCTGCCTTGCCGGTAGTGCCAACGAAGGAACGTCCCACTTCCTCGGAAAACCGGGAGTGCCTGGGTTGGAGAGGGAAGTCGTGCTGCACCCGCCCCAGCACCGAGTGCGCTCGGAAATCGGCCGAGACGTCCGCCGGCACCAGGGCCTCGATATCACCGGTGTGGGTGGTGAACCGATAGTCGCCGCCGGAGCCGAAATCACCATCGTAGAAAATCTTTCCGCTGCCGGAATTCGCCTGCACCAGCGGTCCCGTGACCGACTTTAGATGGATGTCGCCGCTGATGGAAGCGATCTCAACGTGGCCGTTGCGAACATCGGTCAGCGTGATCGGGCCGCGCATCGTCCGGACGTGCACATGACCATTCCCGACGTTGCGAACATTCACCACCGCATCCGTGCCTTCCAGGGTTAAGTCGCCCTGCAACCGCTCCACCGACAGCGGACCGGTCGAAGAATGGAGATTCAGGGTAGCGTCGGGCGGAATCAGCAATTCGTAGTCGACCTGGCCCGCTTGCTGGTCCACGCCACGCAGCAGGTGTGACGCGATTTCAATCCGGTTCCCATTTTGCTGGTTGTCGACTTCCACGATGTCCGACTTGAGCGTGGCCGTCACCACGACCTGATTGCCGCTCCCAGGCTTTACCGAAATCGCCCCGTACTGCGTATCCACGGAAACATTCGCGTTGGGGCCAACCGTGAAACGGTATTCCTTCTTGGTCTCGGCGAGAGCCGCCGACGCCAGGCAGCTTGCCAGAACCAGAGTTGCGACCGTGGTTTTCTGAAGACTCGCTTGCTGCAGACTCGCCATAAAACGCCGCCCCTGCGGCCGGCAATGCCGGTCCGCCCTTCCATTATTGAATACGATCCAACGCTATCTGATAAAGAAGTGCTTTCTGTTGATATGCATCCATCAGATGCTGCCGTGCATCTGCGTCCCCCGGATTCCGATCCAAGTAGGCCTGCGATTCCCGGATATCGGCATTCACCGCCTGCAATTGATTTTCATACGTGGCCCGCATCGAAGGGGCACGGGTAGAAACTACGCTCAGAAATTCTTGATCTTCCGCGCTTGGCGCCGGTTCTACCGTGGGTCCTGCCGCATCCATTGGCTTAGCCGATTTCTGCGCCAGTTGTTGCGGAGCCGGGGTAGGCACCGAAGCCGTCGTAACCGCCGAGGTCTCTGGAAGAACTGGAGACGCCACTGGAGCCGGGGACGTCACCGGAGTTGCCGGAGCTTGCTGTTTCGCCTCTTGCGAGGCTGGCTTATGGCTTACCACGTAAGAGCCTGCCGCCAGCAGCGCCGCCGCCACAGGCGCCAGCCACCACGCGGTCGAGATCCATCGCCGTCGTGGAGAAGTTGGGAGAAGGATGGGCCGTATGGGCGCGAAAATCGGTGTGGGTTCGGGATCATGGATCAGCCCTTCGGCGCGCAATTCCGCCGCAATTCGCACCCACACTCGCGGCGCCGGTTCTTCGCTTGCTGCCAGTTCCCGGGCTTCGCTCGCGATCAGATTCAGATCCGAGACCAGCTCCGAGCAAGCTGGACAGGACTTCACGTGAGTCTCAAATTCAGTCTGAAACGCACTGTCTGCCGCGCCGTCGAGGAGCTCCGGCAGAACTCGCTCCACATCGGAACACTTCATAGCAAACTCTCCCCAATACCGCACTTCCATTAACCAGTCTTGGCCTTTTCGGCTCTCATGAACTTCAGATAATCCCGCAGCTTTAATCGTGCCTTGTGAAGCTGCGACTTGCTGTTGCCAATCGAGCATCCGACTATTTCGGCAATTTCGTTATGCTCGAACCCTTCAATATCGTGCAGCACAAAAACCGTTCGATAGCCCGGCGGCAGCCGGTCAATCGCCCGCTGCAATTGCAGCCGATCGACGGAGCCCGTCAGTTTCACGTCCTTGGTACCAAATTCTCTTCTGGGAGCTTGGTCGTCGGCTTCCAGAGTCTCTTCGAGCGACACCACCGGCAGTCCCTTCTTGCGCAGTTGCATCAGGACGACGTTGACCGTCATGCGGTGCAGCCAGGTGGAGAAGGCAGACTCGCCGCGAAACGTGCTGATCTTGCGGAATAGCTGAAGAAATGCTTCCTGGGCCAGGTCTTCGGCCTGCGCGGGATTGGAGACCATGCGCAAACATAGCGAGTACACGCGGCGTTTGTGCAGGTGATACAAGACTTCGAACGCAGCTTCGTGGCCCTGCTTCGCCTGCGCAATTGCTTCTGCTTCGGTGATGCCTTGCTTCGGGTCGGTCAAATCACCTTTTCCGGCCGCTACCCGTTCAGATGCGGCTTCAAACTCTTTTCGTTGTACGAATTTGCCGAGCCAGTCGCGGAAGCGTTCTCGACCGTTCCTAAGTTGTCAGAATACCAAAAACCGTAGCATGCCGGATGAATCGATCCGCCAAAGTACCCGGCGGAGTTGGCCCCTAGATCACTTTCGTAACCCGGTTTGTGGAGAGACGGGCGTCCTCGCCCGTCCGGAGGGCGCAGCGGGACGGGCGAGGACTCCCGTCTCTCCACTCCCCAGCTTGCTACCCCTTTGCCGTGATCGTCTCCAGCCCATGCCCGTGCGGACCGGTCTCGCGAATCCGCAACAGAATGGCGAAGGTAAGCCCGACGAAGCCGAGAATGGAGAAGATCCACATTCCGAGCCCGTATCCCCCCGGATTATCCAGTCCGGCGTGGGCGTAATCGTTGGCCCTGCCAATCAGCAGGTTCAGGATGAAGAACCCAATCTGTTGAATCAGGGTCATCAAAGCGTAGGCGGTACCCAATCTTGACTGGTCGACGATATATGCGACCGAAGGCCACATGACTGCCGGAATCAGCGAGAAAGCCACGCCCATCATGCAGACCGGCACGAAGAGCGAAACATTGGTGTATCCCATCAGCAGATAGACCGGCATCAGCAGAATCGATGCGAACATCATCAAAAACGCGCGCTTTCCGATCTTGTCGGAGAGCAGTCCGAAAAGCGGAGTCGCAACCATGGCCGAAAGGGGAAGCAGGCTGTTGAACATTCCCGCCCGCTCGTGCGCCAGTACCCGCATCGTTTCCGAAGCGCTTATGCCGCCATGGGTGGCCAGGATCTTGTTGGTGAAGAAGTCAATGGCAAATGTACGAAAGGGAAAGATTGCGGAGTAGAAGGTGAAGCAGAGCCCGACCACGAACCAATACGATGGATTGAATCGAAAAAACTCTTTAAGAGCGTGCCAAATCTTATTCACAGCTTGACGGTGCGGCAATCCGCGAACACGAAAACTCTGCCCGAACTCCAGCTTGTCGATGGAACCGGCATGTCCCAGTTGGTAGCGGCCTTCTGCCCGGCTTTCGAGCACCCAATAAATGACCGAGCAGACTACCGCCATCAGCCCGGCGCCGACGGCGATCAACAACGGTCGCTGCCAACTCGGCTCGCCCGCCGGGCCCTGAGGATAGAACGCTTTGTTCGCCCAGGTCGGCGAGTTGTCAGCCGCCACCGAGGCCAGACGGGCAATGGTGAGGTTGATCCCGAAAGCGAAGCTCAGCTCTTTGCCCTTAAACCACTTGGCGAGCACGGTCGTGACCGCAACGATCATGGATTCGGCGCCCAGACCAAGCACGGTGCGGCCGGCAATCATCACGCCGGGCTGCCCGCGCGCGGCGGTCAGTGTCGCTCCCAGCAGGCAAATTACGGCAAAGAACGTAATCGCCTTCTTGGTGCCAATTCGGTCAATGATGATGCCGCCGATCAGCAGGGTCAAAACCGCGGCTACACTATAGGACGAGTTCAACCACCCGAACGCCGTCGCGGAAAAACCCAGCTTCTCGATAAAAATGCGTTCCAGCGGATTAATGCTGTCGTAGATGTAGTAGTTGCCGCCCATCGCCAGGCTGACGAACAGCAGCACAGTCCAGCGGTAAAGACGAGACGGTTCCGGTCGTGCAGTTTCGACCCAAGCAGTATCAACCATCGAGGCACTCATCCTCGGCGCTGAGCGGCGCCTGCATGGTATGTGTGGAGAGAATCAACCGACGAAGATAGCAGATTGCCGCGCGAGTTGCAGAATGAATGGTAGAAAACGGAATCGGCTGGAATTCAGATCGGGCTCGTTCATCGGCTCCCAACCACGCCGCGAACCGATTCGATCAGCTTGGCCGAATCGTAGCCGATACCGTCTTTGAACACGGTCTCAACGTTCTCGATGTCGTCGATCTGCTTCGATGGGTCGCCCTTGATCACGACCAAATCCGCCTGCTTGCCGGGAGCGATGGTGCCGACGCGGTCCAGTTCTCCCAGGAACTGCGCGCCGTTTGCGGTCGCAATGTGAATTGCCTCCACCGGCGTGAATCCCGCTTCAACCAGCAATTCCACCTCGCGCTGATCCCCGAAGCCCGCGATTACGCCTCCCATGCCGGTGGGATCGAGTCCGGCCAATAGCAACCCGCCCGCTTGCGCAAAAGCATGCTCGAATTCCATCTCCTTTTTGAACGCGGCTGGCCAGGGGGATGAGTCGGCCTGGTATCGCTGCCGGATCACACTCGCATCGCTGGCGCGCACTTTGTTGTTGAGTACCGAGCTGCGCGCATCGGGCGATAGGGCATTGAGAATACGCTGCTGGATCGTGGGACGTCCCGGAACCCCCATCTCGAATACCGGCAGCGTCGAAGTAACTGCGACGTGGTGTTGAACAAGGTCCAGGATCATGTCGTGCAGCGGACCGCTTTCTACATCCAGCTTGGAAATGAACGCATAGTCGAGTTTCTCGGGACACTCGCCGGGCTTTTTCCAGGGAAAGAATTCCGTGTCCACGAGCAAACCGTGTTCCAGGTCGTCAATGCCAATGGAAGCGGCTTCCCGAAAACCGATGGAGCAAAGATGTCCGGTAACTTTGGCGCCACGCTGGTGGGCCGCATTCACGGCAGCGGAAAGTTCCGCTGGAGTAATGAACATGTAAGCCTTGAAATTGTCGACGCCCTGATCCAGCCAGAAGTTGACGGTCTTCGTTGCGTCGTCCGGCCCAGCAAGCTGATGCATCTGCAGCGCCCAACTGCCTGCGCCTTCAAGATACGGGCCGGTAACCTGGATCTTCGGGCCGGGCGTTTCGCCCTTATCAATCTGCTTCTTGAGCTCAAGATCGGTGTAGGGCTCGATCGAACCTGTCGTGCGAATGGTCGTCACTCCGCCGGCAAGGTATAAACGGGGAAAACTGAATGCCATCTCGCTGAAGATGCCGTTGCCCATGGGATAGAACATATGGTCGTGCATGCCCACGAGACCGGGGATAACACTGTAACCGTGCAGGTCGAGCACCTTCGCATCCTTCGGGACATTCGCCGACGCGGCGTTGGAAACCGACTCGATCTTTCCTTTGGAGATCACGACTGTCTGGTCTTCCCGGGCGGCCGCACCCGTGCCGTCAATCACGCGCACGTGGGTTAGGGCCACTGCGGGCGCGTCCACCTTCACAAAGCCGCGCACCTGGGGCGAGAGAGCTTGGGCGATGAGAGCGACAGAGCAAGCAAGCATCAAGAGGATAGTGACGATCAGTTTGCGCATGATTCTTCCTTAACCACAGAGCAGGATTCTACCGAAGAAAACACAATTCCGTGCGGAAGCTTGAAGATTAGTTCGGGACAAAAAAAGAAAAAGGCTCCCAGTCGCCGCAGCAAGGTCGCGACCGAGAGCCAACAGCCAAGAGCTAAAAGCTAAAAGCTAAAAGCCGCCTTCTACATCTTCTCCGTCTTGCCGTCGTATTTCACTTCGCCATTTTTGTCATTCTGGCGCGTGACGTCGTCGTTGTCATAGACGTGAGCGGCCTTCCTGACGCCCTTCGCTTCGCTCGCCACCAGCGCCGCGTCCGAAGTGTGTTCCCGTCCCGTGAAGTACATCCAGCTGCGGGCTTCTCCGCGCAGATGGTCTTCACGCGGACGTTCTTCGCGCATCGCGCCGTGCATAGGACGACCTTCGCGCCCAACCTGCTCGGGCCACAGGTGGACCTGCGAGGTCGTCAGCGGAGCGCCGCCGCCCTCGTACCACACGGCCACGGTGTACTCCGAACTCGTCGATCCCTGAACCTGCGAAAGGGTCGCGTTGGTCGCGCCGGCGATCAATCCTGTGGTGGCGTTGCTTGCTCCCACCGGATTCGGCGAAACCGTTTGCAGGGACACCATCGGCGTGGTCACCAGCGGGATAAACGGGCCGCATCCATAAAAGCAAGCGCCGGGGCGAGGAACGGGTTGTTGCCCAAAAGCCGCTACTGCCATCAAAACTACCGCCATCAGAACCAAATAGGGTCGCATACTGCCTCCACGGGGGCTAACACTTCCCTGGTGCAAGTGCAGTTTGCTGGCCAGTTCCCCGCTGGGCCAAAGATAGCCAGAATGTTCGGAGATTCGCGGTGCTCTCGGCTAAACAACTGAAATGCGGGCGAGGCCAGTCATCGGCGCTGGTGAAAACTAGTGCGCACAACCTGCAAGCGATTAGCGCAGCTTCTAGTGGAGCGCCGGGCGTCCCCGGCCGGCCCCGGCATTGTTGGACGGGCGAGAGCCTGCCCTGAGCTTGCCGAAGGGACGCCCGTCGCTCCATTCTCAACTGCCTACATATCGGGCGTAAAGACTGCGCGCAATGGCCGTGTCGGTCGTCCCCTTGATGATCGCCCGGCCGTCGGGAAACAGCGTCATTTCGTATGGGTCACGCCAGAACTTCAGCACAAACTCGTTGTGGCGAACGTTGCCGTGAGGCTGAAGCCGGGTGCTCAGCTCGACGAAATCCACCGGCCGCTGCCGTTCGTGAATCTGCACGGAATTCCTGCCACACAACGTAATGTGAGGCCGTCCTTCACCCGCCAGATGAACAAAGTCTCGCAAGCAGGCTCGGCATCCCGCCCGCGGATGACCTGCTGCCAACTCCGCCCGTTCGTTCGTCCAGACGTCCCAGGACAGCAGCGTCCGCCGCATTTTCGCGCGGGCGCCCACCAGAAACTTCAGCGCCTCGGCCGCCGCAATCGACGACACCAGGTTCACGGCAGAATTCAAAATGCCGGCCGTCTCACAGGTCTCCACGGTCCCATGGGGAGCTTCTGGAAAGATGCAGGCGAGGCATGCCGTTTCGCCGGGCAGGATGTTCATGGTCACGGCATAACTCGCGACCGCTGCGGCATAAATCCACACCACGGAGTTTTTCACCGCATAGTCGTTGACCAGGTAGCGGGTTTCGAAATTATCGGTACCGTCCAGGATCAGGTCGCAGCCGCCAAGCAGGGAATCGACGTTCGCCGGGGTCAGGTCGGCGACATGCGGCTCGACGGTGATTTGCGAGTTGAAGCGTGCAATCTGCCGCGCCGCCGCGATCGCCTTCGGCACCGATTCGCGCGCATCGTTCTCATCGAACAGCGACTGCCGCTGCAGATTGCTGGTCTCTACATAGTCGCGGTCGAGAATCCGCAGCGTCCCGATGCCCGAACGCGCCAGCAACGAGGCCAGGGCAGAACCGGTGGCGCCGATTCCGACGATGACCACGCGGGACTGCGACAGCTTTTTCTGCCCCTCCGCCCCGATCTCCTTAAACAACACCTGCCGCGAGTAACGGTCGTCCATTTCCAAAGCAATAACCTTAGCGATTACCTTTCCCAGCCTTCCCAACCAGTATTATAGGTTCCGGTCGTCAAACTTTGTTCTTGCGAGCAACGTGTGCCGTTGAGCGATTCATCGAACCCGAAAGATTTCATGTTTGACCAGCCTGAATTTCGGGATGGCTTGCTCGTGTGGGGACGGGCGCCCTCGCGAGCCTGCCCGTTTTGCCGAAGCCCCGAGCGAAGCGGAGGGGGCAGTCGAAGGGTCCATGGTTGCGTAGGGACGGCCGCCCCGGCCGTCCAAGCCGAGCGCAGCTCGGCAGCTGCCTGCGGTCACAGCAATTCCTGGTTCGGCGTCCGATTTGTGCTGGTCGTTTCGTTGCTGCTGGCGCACGGAGCAAGTTGGGCGCAGAGCTCATCCCCCGCCCCGCAGCAACTCCCCGAATCGCCCGGCGCACAGTTCGGAACCATCACGCCCTATCTCGGCCTGGCGATTGATCAGATCGAGTTGCCGGGCGTTCCGCCCGAAGAAGCGGTTGCGCTGCTGGCGGCCACGCCGCTCAAGATTGGCGAACCTCTCACGCGCGAAACCCTTCACGACGCGATGCAAGCTCTTTTTGCCACCGGACGCTTTTCCGATATTCAGGCCGAAGCGGATCGCACCGAAACCGCCGGCGTCCGGCTGCGCTTTCTGACCGTCGCCAATTTTTTCGTGGGCATGCTGACGATGGAAGGCGTTTCCACTAATCCGTCCGCGAACCAACTGGCAAGCGCCACCCGCTTGCAACTCGGCGAGCTCTACGCTCCGGAGAAAATCGATCGCGCCCTGGCAGGTATCCAACGGGTGATGGAAGAAAATGGATTCCACCGGTCGAAAGTGACGATCTCCGAACAGCGCGACGAGCAGCAACACCAGGTCAACCTGACCTTCCATATCGTCCGCGGGCCGCGCGCTGTAGTCGGAGAGATCACCTTGGAAGGCGACGCCGGCTATTCCATCGCAGAGCTCAAGGACATCGCCAAACTGCATTCCGGCGATCCCGTCCTCTCGAATCGCATTACGCGCGCTCTGCAACGAATTCGCCGTCGCTATCAGAAGCAGGACCGGTTGCTCGCCCAGGTCTCGGCCGCCAACCGTACTTACCATTCCGAGCGCAACACTGTGGATTACGTTTTCAAGGTGGACCGCGGTCCGGTGGTGGAGATTGTCGCCGAGGGTTTCCGACTCAGCCAGCGCGTACTCAAAAGGCTGGTGCCAATCTATGAAGAAGGCGCGGTCGACGATGATCTACTCAACGAAGGCCGGCGCAACGTCCAGAACCATCTTCAGACCCTTGGCTACTTCGAGGCCGCCGTCAGCGTGAGCCAGCACAACGCGCAGGACGGCAAGAATGTGCAGGTGGTTTATGCCATCAATGCCGGGGACCGCCACAAACTCACCGCCATTCGTATTTCTGGCAATCGATTTTTTTCCGGCGACCAGCTTCGCGCGCACATGCAGAACCAAGTCGCCGGACGTCTCTTCAGTCACGGGCGTTACAGCGAAGTCTGGCTCGAAGAAGATGTGCGGAATATTCAGAGTCTGTATCGGGCGAGTGGCTTCCGGCAGGCCGAGGTCAACAGCAAACTGGTTACCGGGTATCAGGGCGATCCCTCGCTGCTGGCTATTCAAATCGTTGTCAAAGAGGGCCCGCAGACGCGCGTGGCCTGGGTCCGAATCGAGGGCACTTATACGCTTCCGCAGGAACAGCTTCCCGAAATTCAGACCGAGGAAAGACAGGGCTTTGACGAATCCAGTCTGGCGGATGACCGCGACATGATTCTGAGCAAGTATTTCGACAATGGTTTTCCGAATGCCACCGTTGACGTCGCCTACGTGCCGGTTCCGTCGCCAGACAACCTGCCGCATGTTGGCGTCACCTTCACGGTTCATGAAGGCGAGCAATTTTTTGTCAACCAGGTTTTTCTCGATGGCCTGCACCATACCCGCCCCGGAGTCGCCCGCCGGGAAATGCGGGTGCAGCCGGGCGCGCCCCTCAGCCAGCAGGACATGCTGGAGAGCCAACGCCGCCTGTACGACCTCGGCCTTTTCAAGCAGGTGGATACGGCCATCCAGAACCCGGACGGCACCGAGTCGCGCAAGAACGTGCTCGTCACCACGAGCGAAGCCGATCGCTACACCTTCGATTATGGCGTCGGTTTCGAATTCCAGACCGGACAACCCTCATACGGAGTCAATCAGCCACTCGGAGCGACCGGCGTCAGCCCCATGGTGTCCTTAGGGGTCAGCCGCATCAACGTGGGCGGTCGCCATCAGACCATCACCATGAAGGGCAACCTCGGCCGCCTGCAGCAGCGAGCGCTCATCAATTACGACATTCCCAAACTGCTGAACCTTGACAAACTTCGTTTTACCTCCACGGGGCTTTACGACAACACCGTAGACGTCTCCACCTTTACCTCGAAACGTCTGGAGCAAACCTTCCAGGTATTGCAAGTGCTGTACAAAGTGCAGGACCGCGAACTGACGACCTTCGCCTACCGTTTCAGTTACCGCCGCGTCGAGGCCAGCAATATTGAGGTCACCAGCAACCTCATCCCGCTTCTCTCGCAGCCAACCCGGGTAGGAACTCCTAATTTCATCTACATTCGCAACCGGCGCGACAGCGATTTGGAAAGCACGCGCGGCAGCTACACCACCATCGAAGGCGGTGTTGCCGCTAGCTATTTTGGCTCCGAGGCCGACTTCAGCCGGTTTCTGGCCAAGAACTCCACCTATCACACGTTTCTTCGAAATCGCAGCACCGGACAAGGATTCGTCTTCGCCCGTTCCACCACCGTCGGAATTGAGAACCGTTTCGGAAGCACGGTCCTGCTGGATCCGGCGCAAACAGTGGCAGCCGGCGAAACTCTTATTCCTCTGCCGGAGCGTTTCTACAGCGGCGGGGGCAACTCCAATCGCGGCTTCGGGTTAAATCAGGCAGGACCGCGCGACCCATTCACTGGATTTCCCGTTGGCGGCAGCGCGGTGTTCCTCAACAGTCTGGAAATGCGTTTTCCAAACGTTATGGTGCCTTACCTTCGCGACAGCATCGGCTTTACGGTTTTTGAGGATATGGGCAATGTTTTTGCGCGGCCCCAGGAAATGTTCCCCAGCTTGGGACGCTTTCACCAGCCAGGCCAGGATTTCTGCTTTCAGGAGGTCACGCACCTGAAGTGCAGTTACAACTATGCTTCGCAGGCCGTTGGCCTGGGAGTACGTTATCAGACGCCGATCGGACCATTGCGCTTCGACTTCGGTTACAATTTAAATCCACCGTACTTTCCCAGCTACACGAACATCACGACCAACACCGTGACTGGGCAGCAGGTCGGACAATTTGGCTACCAACGCGCCGGGCATTTCAACTTTTCGTTCAGCGTCGGGCAGTCTTTCTGATAAAAACTCCGAATGGCCACCTGAAATGATCAAACTCGGAATGATAAAACTCGGACAGCATTGCGCTCTTGCGCTAGCGCTCAGCATGGCGCTGGCGGTCCCATCGATGGGCGGTCAGATCGTCGACCGTGTAGTCACCAACGTCAACGGCCACGTGGTTTTGCAGAGCGATTGGGAGCAGGAAGTGGCCTTCGAAGCCTTTTCGAATGCCCGCGATCCGGACTCGTTCACCTCGGCAGAACGCAACGCAGCCCTCGATCGCCTGATCGATCAGGAGCTGCTGCGGGAACAGGTTCGGCCGTCTCAACCAGCTCCCGCCGACGAGGTCGCTGCCCGCGTTGCCGAACTCCGTAACCAAGTTCGCAAGGAAGTCTGCAAGCTCCGCCCCTCTTGCGTCACCGACGACGGCTGGCGTGCCACGCTGCAACGTTATGGGCTGACCCAAAGCTCGCTGGAGAAACGTCTGGGCGACCAGATCCAGCTCATGAAGCTCGTGGAAGACCGTTTGCGGCCCTCGATTCAGATCGATCAGCACGCGGTGGAGACCTACTACCACGATCAACTGCTGCCGGAGATGAAAAAGGCCGGCAGTCGCGCAACGCCATTGCCCGAAGTCTTTGGCCGAATCAAAGATTTACTGGCCGAGAAAAAAATGAACGAACTGCTCTCCGGGTGGCTGGTGAGTCTGCGCTCTGGGAGCCATATCGCGACTCCTGAATCCAAGGCCGGAGAGCAGAACCGTTGACCGAACCGCCGACCGAGCCCCCTACCGAACTCTCGACCGAGCCTGTTCCTCCCGTGCGCCGCCGCATCCTGTGGAAGCTCTTCCTGGCATTCTGCGTTTTCAGCCTGATCGCATTCAGCCTGCTCGCCTGGTACGTCACTACCGATTCCTTTCAGAAGATGGTCCGTCGTCGCGTGGTCGCGTCGGTTGAGAAACTCACGGGAGGTCGCGTCGAACTCGGGGAACTGCACACCATCCCGTTCCGCCTGCGCATCGACGCTCGCAACCTGACCATCCACGGTCGCGAAGCTTCGGACCAGATCCCGTTTCTGCGGGTCGACCGTCTGCAGGCGGAATTGAAAATCATTTCGCTCCTCAGTACCACCATCGGACTGCATTCTTTGGTGCTCGAGCATCCTGTCGCCCACATCATTGCCTATCCCGATGGCACCACCAACGTTCCCGCGCCGCAAGTGAGCCGTTTTTCCAATCAGGGGCCGGTGGAGCAACTGATCTCGCTCTCGGTTTCGCGCATCGAGGTGGAGCGGGGCGAGCTCCTCTGGGAAGACAAGAAAATGCCGTTCGATTTTGACGCCCGCGACCTGGCGCTGCTTCTGAACTACTCCTTGCTGCGGCGGCAATACGAAGCCCATGTAGCCGCGGGAAGCGTCGCCACGCGCTTTCAGCAGTACCCCGCGTTTGCGTGGCGGGCGGATGCTTCGCTGGTTCTGGCCCGCGGACGCGCCGACATCAGCAGTTTGACGGTGACTTCCGGAAAATCTGAAATTCACTTCGCAGGCCACCTGTTGGATTTTCACAATCCCCATCTGAGCGGCGACTATCACGGCGTTGCGGACCTCGGCGAACTGGCGTACCTGTTACGGCAAGCGCAAGTTCACAAAGGCACAGCCCAATTCGAGGGTAGAGTTTCCTGGAGCTTGCGGGACTTCGCCAACCAGGGAACCGTGCAGGCCAAAGACATCGAATGGTCGAACGGCAAGCTGTCGATGCAGAATGGTCGCTTCAACGCAGCCTACTCTGTCACCCCGGAGCGCTTCCACGTTTCCTCGATCAAGGCGAATTTGCTCGGCGGCGATCTAACGGGCGATGCCGACGTGACGAACTGGCAGAATTCGCTCCAAAGCTCGTTGGAAAGCCCGCTCGAACCGTCGCCGGCCGCCGGGCGTCGTCACGTGGTCGGACGAGTGCCGCCCGGAAGTCTTCAGCGCGGTTCCGTGCGTCTGCAATTGGCCGCCTTCCCGCTGCTCCCAGGCTTGCAATTGCTCAGCTCAAAAAACCTTCCACTGGATCGCCTCGACCTTTCCGGAAACGCAAGCGGCAAGGTTGAGATGCTCTGGGTGGGCTCGATCCGTGACGCGGAGACCCGCCTGAACCTTGACATTGCGCCGCCGCTAAAGCCGGCGCCGGCCGAGATCCCCGTGCGCGGCCAGATTGATGGCATCTATCGCGGATCGCGCGACGAGTTGGAAGTGAGCCAACTTCACCTGACGACACCAGGCTCTGAAGTCACCGCCACCGGCAATCTGGCCCCGGCCTCATCCCCATCCCTGCGATTCTCGTTCACCAGCCACAACCTGAGGGAGTGGACACCGCTGCTCGAAGCAGCCTACGGATCCCGGGACTTGCCCTTTACCGTTCACGGCTGGGCGAGCCTTACCGGCAATGCCAGCGGCAAACTCTCTGCGCTTTCCGTCAACGGAAATCTCGAAGTCTACGACTTTGACACGACCTTGCCGGCGACCAAACGAGTCTCCTCTCGGGTTGTTCACTGGGACGCACTCTCCACCGCCGTCCAGTTGTCCAGCAATCATTTCGCCGCGCGCAATGGGTCCATCATCCATGGCCACACCACCGCCCGCTTCGAATCCAGTGCCGAACTCACAGGGGGCGTACTTCTGGAGGGCGCTCCTTTTACTCTGCATTTTGACTTGCGCAACGCCAACGTGGCCGAACTCGCTCAACTCGCCGGGCTCACGCAGCCTTTCGCTGGCACTCTGGATCTCTCCGCCACCATTTCGGGCACACGCGCCAATCCTCACGGGGATGGACACCTCGAGCTTCACAACGGAAAAGCCTACGGCGTGGACGTTCCTTGGTTGAAGAGCGATCTACGCCTCGCCGCGGGCGAACTTCAGTTCAACAACATTGATGCCACTGCCTACGGTGCCCCACTTTCCGGGAGCGCCGCCATCAGTACGTCGAACATCAGTACGTTAAACAATGATTTGTCAAAGATCGAGTTTCGCCTGAATCTTTCCGGACGTAACCTCGATCTCGCCCGTTTTCCGCGCCTGCAGACCAGCCGCTTCACCGCGGATGGCGTCGCCGACTTCACGGTGCGAGCCAGCGGAACTCCCGAGCAGCCTTCGATCGAGGCGCACGTCCATCTCAAGGATCTCGCCCTGGACAAGGAGCACGCCGGAGATTTCTACGTCGACGCAGTCACTCATGGACGCCAGCTCGATCTCAATGCGCACTCGGACTTTGATTTTGATAGAGATAAAGATAAAAAAGATAAAGCCGCCTTGACCATTGTGGGGAGCATCGGATTAGACGGTGACCATAACTTTCCTGCCGATCTGAACCTGGCCTTCCATCACTTGAGTGCCAATTCGCTGCTTCGCATTTACCTGCCGGGAAAGATCACAGGACCCTCTGCGCTGGACGGAACGCTCCACGTTCGCGGTCCCCTGCGCACTCCACGCGATCTAAAAGCCGCCGCCGAGCTCCAGTCTTTCAGCGCCGAAGTCGAGCACATGCAGATACAAAATGTCGATCCCATTCGCCTCGAGATTGCAAATCAAGTCCTGCTCGTCGAAAGCCTCCACCTGGCGGGGAGTGGAACCGATTTCACCGCCCACGGCCAGGCGCATTTAGCCGGCGCTCAAGAGCTCGACCTCCGTCTGGACGGCTCGGTCAATATGTCGCTATGGCAGGCTCTCAATCCCAAAATCCTGGCGCGCGGCACTTTGGGCGTAAACCTCAACGCAAGCGGTACGCTCTCGCAGCCCGTGCTGCAAGGGCGTCTAGAAGTGAAGAACACCTTCGTCAGTCACAACGACTTTCCCAGCGGCCTTAGCGATCTGAACGGCGTCTTGCTTTTCGATCGCAACCGCATCCAGATCGAGAACCTCAGCGGCACCACCGGCGGCGGCACCGTGGCGCTAACCGGCTCCGCGACCTACCAGAGCGGCGCGTTCCTCCTCGATTTCGGCGCGACTGCCCATGATGTTCGCCTGCGTTATCCCCCCGGGGTAAGTTCCACCGCGAACGCGGACGTCCGGCTCACCGGCAGCACGAATTCCGCTCTGCTCAGCGGGGATGTGGTCGTCACCAAGCTGGCCGTCACTCCAGGATTTGACTTTGGCGCCTATATCGAGAAGAGCAGGCAGACCGTCGTCCTGACGCAAACCGATAGTCTACAGAGCCGCCTTAAGCTCGATGTTCACGTGGTGACGACTCCTGAACTGCAGATGCAAACGGCCGCCGCCAGGCTCTCCGGTAACGCCGACCTCAGGGTGCGGGGCAACGCCGAGCGTCCGGCAATTCTCGGAAGGGTGGAAGTTCTGGAAGGAGAAATCACTTTCAATGGGAACAAGTACGAGCTCCAGCGCGGCGATGTTACCTTCGCGAATCCAGCCAAGACGCAGCCCATCATCGATCTGCAGGCGACCACGCGAGTGCGCGATTACGACATCACCGTGCAATTCCGGGGTGACGCCACCGTTCCCAACGGCTTGAAAATCACCTGGCAGTCCGAGCCTCAGCTTCCCGAAGCCGATGTCATCGCCCTGTTGGCTCTCGGCCGCACCCGGGAAGAGTCGGCGGCTGCGGGGTCGGCCGGGCCCTTTGGCTTTGGCGGAGACGCCTCCAGCCTGCTGATCAATCAAGCCCTCAACAGCACCGTCAACAGCCGCCTCCAGCGTTTGTTCGGAGCGAGCCGCGTCAAGATCGATCCCCAGGGCTTGGCCAGTGAAACCGCCGTGGTTCGAGGGCCGCAGGTCACCGTCGAGCAGCAAGTGGTGAACAATCTCACCCTCACCTACAGCACCAACGTCTCCGTTTCCAACCAGCAAATCATCCAGGTGGAGTACAACCTGACCCGGACTATTTCGATCGTGGCGCTGCGTGACTGGAACGGAGTGGTCAGTTTCGACTTTAAGATACGCCGCCGCAAGAAGTGATCGCAGGGCTAGGATTTTGTAATTTGGTAATCGGGTAATTCTGCAATTTAAGAGCCATAGAAGTCTTGCCTTGAATTACCAAATTACCCGATTGCAAAATTACAGAATGGCTCCATTTTGGTTAATTTAAGGCGCCACCGAATATCTGCCTTGACATAATTCTCCAAACCAGCAACTCTATTTGTTTTTCACTACACGCCCGGAGAAACAACGACAAACGGGTAAGGGAAGCCATTTTGCGAGTGCGGGTCTTTTATCACGACAAGTGTTTTGACGGCGCTTCCTCGGCCGCCCTGTTCTCCCGTTTCTACCGGGAACGAATCCGCAGCGATGTGGACTTCGTCTACTCCGGCCTGCTGCATCGCGCCGGCGCTCTTTTCGACGAGCGCCAGTTCGACGGCGACGAGAATGCCATCGTCGATTTCAAGTATTCCAGCTCGCCCAAAATTACCTGGTGGTTCGACCACCACGAAAGCGCTTTTCTTTCCGCAGCCGATGCCGCCCACTTCGAGCAGGATCAGAGCAACCGCAAGTTCTACGACCCGGCTTTCAAGTCCTGCACAAGTTTTATTGCAATGATCGCAAAAGAACGCTTCGGCTTCGATCCCCGCCCGGTGGCAGAACTGGTCCACTGGACCGACATTGTGGACGGCGCCCTCTACGAAGACGCGAAGTCGGCGGTGGAAATGAAAGCTCCGGCCATGAAGCTGACCCTGGCCATCGAAGCCTCCAGTGACCGCAACTTCGTCAAGAAGCTGATTCCTCTGCTCGCTTACCATCCTCTCGCCAAGATTCTCGAGGAGCCGTTCGTCGCCGCCGTCCTGCCGCCGCTGCTCGAACGCCACGAACTGTCCATCGACATTTTGCGGCAGCGCACCAGAGAAAAAGACGGCACGATTTTTTTCGACATCACCGACCTCGACCAGGAAGGCTACAACAAATTCATTCCGTACTATCTCCATCCCGACTCGATTTACAGCGTCGGACTGAGCAAGAGTTCATTCCGGGTGAAGGTTTCGGTCGGGTCGAACCCCTGGTCGAAGCGCGAGCCCACCGTCAATCTCGCCAAGGTTTGCGAGCGCTATGGCGGCGGCGGCCATGCCCGCGTCGGGGCGATCTCGTTTGATGTCACTCAGGGCGCCGCCGCCCACCAAGCTGCTCTGGAGATCGTCGAGGAGTTGCGCGCCAGCGTCCGCCAGCAAACTTGAGAATCGCGAGCTTAGTATCGGGGTATCGCTTTAGCGATACCGCAAGATCTTCGCAATCAAAATGCCCCTTTAGGGGCCGCGTTTTAGAATGAATCCGTGATCAGGCCCCGCATATCGGAAATCAATTTTCGCCAGATGCATCCCATAATCCACGATCCCGGACACATCAAAGGCGTGCGCACCGTCGCCACCGTTGAATTCGTCAAAGGGATCATCGTCGCTCTCGCCGGTCTCGGCGTGTTATCCATGCGGCACAAAGATATCTGGGAAGTGACAGAGAGCTTCCTGAAGTTTTTTCATCTTAATCCCCATCACCATTATGTTGGGGTCTTTATCCACTTGATGCACCGGCTCGGCGACGTGCGCCTGTGGAAGGTCGCCACGGCGGCGGCTGTCTATGTGATCCTTCGCTTCGTTGAGGCCTACGGATTGTGGCACATCCGCCCCTGGGCGGAGTGGCTGGCGTTTGCCTCCGGCGCCATCTACATCCCGTTCGAGGCCGCCGATCTGTACCGGCAGCCAAATTGGCTTCGATTGCTGGTCATCGTGGTCAACGTCGGAATCGTGCTTTACATGCTGATGTTGCGCCTGGAAGCAGCCAAAAAGCACAGTGCGGCGCGGCACTCGGCACAATCTGGATAAAATCGCGTGTGTAGCCGGGCTTGCCCCGTACAAGTCACCTGGAGAAATCAGGTTCACTCTGCGCGCATTTTACGCTCGACATTAACGGAAGCACCACAGGCCATACGCGCCGCCAATTGTAACGCCAGAGCCGAGTAAGGGGAGAGTTGAGAGCGCCGGATGAGAGCGCCCGAACCTGGGGGGACCACGCCGAGAGCGGCCAGAGGCCGGAGCAACCCCGGTTCGACAACGATCGAGGACTGGACATAATCGCTGCCAGCAAGGGACCACTCATTCCCCATATACCGGACCTTCAACGACTGGGTTCTCGACTTAGATGGCGGGCAGGTCGCCAAGGCTCTCCCTCAATAGACAGAGACGAAATTTCGTTCTCAGTTGTCGGTGAACCGCGATTACACCAACTATCCCGCACGCCATTATGAGACGGGTTTGATAGCCCCTAGCCTTCCGGCACCTGCAGTCTTACTGCGGCGGCTGAAGCCGACTCTGGAAACGGCCCAGTTATCGCAGCGATGAACCGCTCCTCCCCAGCGCTGCGCCAGCCAAAATCAAGCTTTTGTGTATTGCCGACACAAAAAGAAAAGCCGGAGCGCCTGGCCCCGGCTGAACCTGGAAATATGCGGAGAACTACCGCGCGAATCTCCTGCGCATCATGCCGACAATGGCCAGCAATCCGCTCCCGAGAAGCGACAGCGAGCCGGGCTCTGGAACAGTCGTCGAACTCGAACCGCTCTCTTCAAAATTCGCGCCGAACCAAGCCCCTCCATCCGCTGCGGTATACCCGTCACTGCTAGTTGGAAAGGCCAAGGTGGTGCTTGATACGAACGCGTCTTGGATAAAGTTAATGTTTGGGTCGACGCCGAAGCCGGTTGTAAAATACGTATAGTCGGCATTGCCTGTTTCTGCAACAGCGTAGTAGTCCTGGCCAGCCGCTAACAGGGTTGTCGCAACGGGCACATAGTAGAAATCTCCGACCAGCGTGCCCGAGGTGGTGGCCTGTCCTGAGACCAGCAGCGTACCAGTCGAATTATAGATGCCGACTTCGCCGCATCCACTACAGGTGCCCAAGCCCACAGAACCGTCAGTCTGGGCGGCATCGTAGAACCCGAGCGCGGTTACATTAACTGCCGTGTTGGTCGAGAACTCAAACCCCAAACTCCATGATCCGTCGGTGTAATTTGTAGTCACCCCGGTGAAGCTGACTGCGGGAACATCGGCCAGCAGTCCTGGAGGGAAAACCATCGCGAGGCTCACCAATACCGCGAGAAAGCAAAAGGATTTCCAATTCACAAAGCACCCCGCTCTTGATTTGCAAATTTCATTTTCTAGCCCTAATCTCGAATCGCCGAGGACAGGCGAGCCGCCGTGTTTGACGGGCTATACGTGCATTTCAGGAACCATACCAAGGACTAAAGAGGAGGAATCTCTATCTGATAGTGCCTGAACACCTTAGGGCGACAGCCGCTAACAGTAGCCCAGGCCACAAGCGCAAAACGACCCATTTTCTTGCGCACTTCTGGCAGACTTTTTCATCACATCCAACCAGTGAGCGCCATCACAGACATCAAACCCGATCGCCGCGATAATATTCCCTGACCTGTGGCAGGCGCGAGGTGTGCCCCGTCTCCGAAGACGGCCCTCAAAGCTGCCCTAGCCCCATAAGGGGTCAGTAACTCTTTGATATCATATTTGAGGTGATGAGCAGGGCGTCAGAAAGCCGCCAAAACTCCAAATTTTAATAGAATTAAGCCCAAAATCGAGCTAAGTCCCTATTCCGGAATATTTTGAAAATAAGTCCTTTGCGCTCTAGATTTTGGCGGGATGATCCCGCGCAACCCCATGATTCCAGAGATCAGGGGGGAGGGGGGTAGTGGTAAACACGGGTTAATACCTTAGGAGTAAACATACCGTGTAACGCAGCCCAGAGCCCAGCATTGCGGCGATTAGCTCGGCCGGTCCGCCTTCACTGAGAACTGAGAACCGGGAACTGAGAACCGCCCTATTCATTCAACGAGCAACTGCAATCCGCTGCCGGAACGCGCGCTTTGAGAAAGTCAGCCACGCGTTTGTAGGCGTCAATCTGATTTTCGACTTTCGCGAAGCCGTGGCCTTCGTTCTCATAGACTTTGTATTCGACCACGCCGCCGCGCTTCTTGACCGCGTCCACTACCTGCTGCGCTTCTTCCTTGGGGCAGCGAGGATCGTTGCCGCCCGCCAACAAATACAGCGGCGCTTTGATCTGGTCGACGAAGTTGATAGGCGAACGATCTTCGTAAAGCGCCTTGTTTTTCTCGAGATCGCCCATGGTCGCAAGGTCCGACTGCTGCAGCACGGGGTCTTCGTTCTGAATCTCGGTGAACCAGTTCACAAAAGGCACAATCGGAACGCCCGCCGCCCACATCTCCGGAGCCTTGGTGACGCCCATCATCGTCATATAGCCGCCATAGCTGCCGCCCATCAGAATGAGTTTCTTCGGATCAACGTAGCCAGTCTGTTTGATCCAGTCGGCGGCCGCGAGCACATCCTGCAGATCGCCGCCGCCCATATCGAAAAGATTCGCCTGCTGAAATTCTTTTCCGTATCCAGTCGATCCGCGATAGTTGGGCGCGATCACAATGTAACCCTGGTTGGCCATGTACTGGACGAAGCGATTGAACGTGTTCATCGTCTGCGCCGTAGGACCGCCGTGAACGAAGACGATCGCGGGGTGTTCGGCATTGTGCGGCAGGTTGTAAGGCACATAGACGAACGCGGAGATCGTCCACTTACCATCTTTGCTCGGATAGTGGACAAGGTGAGGCTCGACCATGTCCTCCGATCGCACGCCGCCCACCAGCGAATGCGTGAGTTGATGCGACTTGCCGTCGGCGAGCTTATAAACCCACAGATCGCCGGGGGCAGTCGGGCCGGTGTGGTAATAGAGCAGGCGCGAATTGTCGCGAGTGAACGGCGAAGTCCTTCCCGCAGTAAAATTCACTCCTTGGGGCAAGGGTAGGGCGCGTGCTTTTCCGGCGGCGACGTCATACAGGTAGATGTCGGTGTTGCCATCCACGTTCGCGGCGTAGGTCAGAAATTTTCCATCGGGAGAAAAACTCTCACCAGAAATTTCCCACTTGTCTTGCGTAAGCCAACGGATTTTCTTGCTCGCGATGTCGAGCAACCCGACGTTGTCATAGCCGTCGCCAGCATTGGAGGTAATCAGAACTTGTTTGCCGTCGGGCGAAATATCGTTTGCCGAGTAAGTTCGCTCGCCATCATGCGGCGTCAGAAGCGTACTTTGCGCGCTCGTAACGTCGACGAGGAAAATATTCGAGTCCGTTCCTTTCGACTGTTCCTGCGTGTAGACGATGAACTTGCCATCCGCCGACCAGATCGGCGCAACGTTCATGCGGTCTTTGGCGGTTCCGGTGGTCAGGTGCTTCACCTCGCGCATAACCGTGTCGTAAACGTCAATCTCGAACACAGAAGACGTCTTCGGCTTGACCATGTAGGCGAGGTATCGCCCATCGGGCGACCACGTTGGACTTTCTTCCGCGATCTCGCGCGTGTTGGTCAGGTTCACGACTTGTCCAGTCTTCGGCGAAACCAGGAAAATGTCCCATTGTTCGTCGCCTTCGTAATCGGACATATACGCGATCCACTTGCCGTCCGGCGACCAAGTCGGGCTGGTCTGGCGCTGATCGCTCACCGTAAGTTGCATCGGCCATCCACCTTCGGACGGCACCAGCCAAAGATTATTGCGCCCGCTCAGGTTGCTGACGAAGGCGACCGTCTTTCCATCCGGCGACCAGGTCGCGCCTCCCACCTGGCGTGTCATGTAGAGCTTCTCGATCGAAAGACTCTTCTCCACCCGGGCATCGGGCTTGGAGCTGATTTGCTTGGGATCAGTTATGGCTTGGGGCGCTGGCAGAGTCTGGGATGTCATCAGGACGCTCATAAGTACGACCATAACAAACAGGCTAAGAATGCGCATGGTGCCTCGAATTAGAATCGCGAATCAGCTCACAGAGGGTCGTCCTCACCGTCAGCAGTTTGCCAGAAGATGCGGATTCGTGCTCGATTCCACCGGAAAGCGGAGAGGCGCATCTAATGCAACACATGTCGGGATGCCGCCTCATCCGTGTTCTACCACGGCTTGGCCCTAGTGCGAAGGGGATTCAGGTCGCACTCCTTGCCGCTCTCGTGCTCCTAATGACTGCTCCGCAGGCGGTTGCCGATCTGCCCTCGGCAGGGCTTGATCGCGGATTCGGCCGGCTCTACGATCTGGATTTTACCGGCGCGCAAAAAGAATTCGAGTCGTGGGAAAAACTGAACCCCGAGAATCCCATGGGGCCGGCGAGCGAAGCGGCTGGCATCTTGTTTTCCGAATTCAACCGCCTCGGCGTGCTGGAAGCGCAGTTCTATGAGAACGACTCGGCCTTCGGCGCGCGGAAGAAGTACAAAGCCGACCCGGCACAACGCGCACGTTTCGAGCAGCAACTCAGCCGTGCTGAAGACTTGGCAAAGTCCAGGCTGGGCCGAGACGCTCGGGACCGCGATGCGCTTCTGGCGATGACGTTTGCCGCCGGCTTGCGCTCCGACTTCGCCGCCCTCATCGAGAAGCGCAATTTGGCGTCGCTGCATTACACCAAGGAGGCAACCGCCTGGGCCGCGCAACTGCTCGCGGTCGATCCTACTTGCTACGACGCTCACCTGGCCGGAGGCGTCAGCCGTTACATCATTGGATCGATGGTCGCTCCGGTGCGCTGGATCCTGCGCCTCGGTGGCGTTGCGGGAGATAAGGCTGGCGGCATTGCCGAACTCCAGACGACCGCCACGCAAGGCCATCTGCTCGCCCCCTTCGCGCGCATCCTGCTGGCCATCGCCTACGTCCGCGAGAAAGAGTTGCCGCGCGCTCGCGAACTCCTGCTGGCGCTGCAACGAGACTTCCCCGATAACACGCTTTTTGGCCGGGAACTGACGCGGCTCGACAAGAATGGCAGCCGCTAAGTACTTGCAAAACAAAGTGCGTTCATCAGAAATTCACCCCGCTGTAACCTTGCTTTAACATTTCGCCCATAAAACAAACTTGTACACCTAAAATTAGTCACCCGGAGGACTCGTCTAGTGATAAATCGCATCGCGCTGCTGTTGGCAGGTCTCGCACTGGCGCTGCCGGTCATGGGGCAGACGCAACTGAACGGAGCAGGCGCCACTTTCCCGTATCCCATGTATTCCAAGTGGTTCAGCGAATACAGCAAGCTGCACCCGGACGTGCAGATCAACTACCAATCCATAGGCAGCGGTGGCGGCATTCGCCAAGTCTTGAATGGCACTGTTGATTTCGGTGCTAGTGACGGCCCGATGACCGATGAACAATTGGCGGAGGCCAAGACCAAGATCCTGCACATACCCACGGTGTTGGGTGCTGACGTTCCTGCGTACAATGTTCCCGGCGTTAGCGGAGAGGTCAAGTTCACTCCCGAAGCTCTGGCCAACATTTTTCTGGGGAAGATCCAGAACTGGAACGATCCTGCGATCACCAAGGTCAACCCCGGTGTGAATTTCCCGAACCAGTCGATTATTGTCGTTCACCGTTCGGACGGCAGCGGCACCACGTACATCTTCACCGATTATCTCTCCAAGATCAGCAAGGATTGGGAAGGGACAGTGGGGAAGGGAACCTCGGTGAAATGGCCGGTCGGTTTAGGCGGAAAGGGCAACGAAGGCGTTGCCGGACAGATCCGGCAATTGCAGGGATCCATCGGCTACATCGAACTGATTTATGCCGTGGAGAACAAAATCACGTACGGATCGGTCAAGAACGCCGCCGGCAATTTCGTGAAGGCTTCGCTCGACAGTGTAACCGAAGCGGCGGCCTCGTCGCAGACCATGCCCGCGGATTTTCGCGTGTCCATTACGGATGCCCCCGGCAAGACGGCATACCCGATCTCCAGCTTCACTTGGCTGCTAATTCCCGTGCAAGCCAAAGACCCGAAAAAAGGAAAGATCCTTGCCGATTTTCTGGAATGGATGGTCAACGACGGTCAGAAGATGACGAGCCAGCTCAGCTACGCGCCACTACCCGCGAGCGTGGTTGAGAAAGTCAAAGCGGTCATTAAGCAGATCCACTAAAGCGCCGGAACGTCTGGTGGCGTTCTACCTTCCTGGGAAGAAGTGCGCCAGGAGCGGACGAAAAACTTTTCACACGTAGGCGTCAGCGGCACACACTTCTGCGGCAATGCTGAACCAATCGGCAAAAAATCCGTCTTGGGCAAAGCACAACGTTGACGAAAGACTGTGTGACCTGACAAATCGCCTGTTCTTTCCCACTGCTGCCGGCCACGAGCTGCGAGCTGATCCCCAATGTCTGTTGGCGGCGCTGCTCGAAGCCCGCAGCTCGGGCCGGCTTGGTATACTAATTCGGGTCGAATTGTCCAGCCAAATTGCCTCCCGAATGGCAATCGACGTTCCACCTTGACCATATGCTTCGGCAACCTCTGAGCAATCGCGCCCCACTCCTGAACCGCGAAGCATCGTGGCTGAAATTTAATTGGCGCGTGCTCGAAGAAGCCGGGGATCTCCGTAACCCGCTGCTCGAACGCGTGAAATTTCTAGCCATCTCCGCCAACAATCTGGACGAATTCTTTGAGGTTCGGGTCGGTGGCCTGTTGCAACAACTGGAAGACGGCCACAATTCCACTACTCCCGACGGGATCACCATGGTGGAGGAGCGGGAACTGATCAACGACGCGACTCACAAGTTTGTCGAAGAGCAGTATTCGTGCTGGAACGAGCGCCTGCGGCCGGAACTGACGGAGCAGGGAATTCGCGTCCTCGGCATCGAAGAACTGGATGAGACGGCATTGGCATTCGTCGACGACTACTGCGAACGGGAGCTCGATCCGCTGCTCACCCCGGTAACCGTGGACCCGGCACATCCGTTTCCTCGCGTCATCAACAAGGCGTTGTGCGTGGCCCTGTTGCTGCGCCGCCGCCGTCGCTCCTCGCTCACCTATACCGGAGTCGTCACCGTTCCGCGGGCGCTTCCGCGGCTGGTTCGCCTGCCGTCGCAGGGGACCATCGATTTCATTTTTCTTGCCGACTTGGTCGTCCATCATGCGGTGCGGATGTATAAGGGCTACGACATCGTTTCTTCCGCCGCCTTCCGCGTCACCCGCAACAGCAACCTCTACCTGCAGGAAGAAGAATCGCGCAGTCTGCTGGAATCCGTGCGCGCTGAATTGCACAACCGCCGCAAGGGAGACGCGGTGCGGATGGAGATTGAGTCCGAGGCCGACCCCGAGATCATCGAGCGCCTGGGCACAGTGTTCGAACTTGACCCCTGGCAGATTTTCCCGGTCAACGGTCCGGTGAATCTTTCCCGGCTGTTCAATATCTACGACGCAGCGGCGCGCCCGGACTTGAAGTACCGCCCCTATGTGCCGCGGGAGTTGCGCCTGACCGCAAAGTCCCGCGATCTGTTTGAAGAGTTACGCCGCCACGACATTCTGTTGCACCATCCCTACGATTCTTACGATGCTGTCCTGACTTTCATTCAGTCGGCCGCCGAAGACGAGCGCGTGCTCTCCATCAAGCAGACCCTTTACCGGACCAGCGAGCATTCGCTGATTGTTCCGTCGCTGATGGCGGCCGCGACCCACAAGGAAGTCACCGCCGTCGTGGAACTGAAAGCGCGCTTCGATGAGGCGTCGAACATCCGCTGGGCGCGCGATATGGAAGATGCCGGCGTGCAGGTCTTTCACGGGCTGGTGGGTCTGAAGACGCACTGCAAGCTTTGTCTGCTGGTGCGGCGCGATCCCGACGGCGTAACCCGCCAGTACGCCCACCTGGGCACCGGAAACTACAACGCGACCACGGCCCGAATCTATACCGATCTCAGCCTGCTCACGGCCGACCCGGAGATCACCAGCGCGGTTCACGATGTTTTCAGTTTTCTGACTGCCTACGCTGAGCATCCCAGCTACGGGTCGTTACTGGTGGCGCCTCTGGATTTGGCCGAAAAGTGCATGAGCCTGATTGACCGGGAGGCCGAGAATGCCCGCCTCGGGCGTCCGGCGCGCATCATCGCCAAGATGAACGCCCTTCTCGAGAAAAATGTTGTCCAGTCTCTATACCGCGCTTCGCAGGCCGGAGTGGACATTGAGTTGCTCGTGCGCGGTATGTGCGCGCTGCGGCCGGGGATCCGTGGCCTCAGCGACCGCATCCGCGTGCGCAGCATCGTAGGCCGTTTCCTCGAGCACAGCCGCATCTATTACTTCGAGAACGGCGGCGAGCCGGAAGTCTATCTCGGCAGCGCCGATTGGATGAATCGCAATTTGCACGAGCGCGTGGAAGTCCTGTTCCCGCTCAAGAACCCGTTGCTGCGCGACCGCGTGGTGCATGAGATTCTGGCCGCCTACCTCGCCGACAATGTGAAAGTAAGATTTCTGCAAAGCGACGGTCGCTACCTGCGCCCCTGGCAATCGCCGCGCGGGCGCAGCAAGAGACCTCCGCGAGGTTCTGCCGCCTTCAGCGCCCAGGATTTTCTCATTGGCGTGGCGGAAGGCATCAGGACGCCGGAGGAGATTCCGGTTGCTGCCCCGCGGCGCGCTTCTCGAGCGCTGATCGGACGCACTTTGATCGGACGGACATCGCTCGATCGAGCTTTAATCGGAAAGGAATAGTCAATCCGAAATGTTTCTCTATTTCTTGCGCCACGCCAGTGCCGGACAACCGTTGAGCAGCGCGAAGAAGGACGAAAAGCGCGGCCTCGATAAAGACGGCATCGAGCAATGCGGATATGTCGGCCGCGCCCTGGCCGCGCTGGGGGTGCAGGTGGAAATCATCGTCTCCAGCCCGCTGAAACGATCCACGCAAACCGCAGCTTTGGTGGGCAACGAAATGGGGCACGAAGGCAAACTGGTGATCGAGAACGCGCTGCGTCCGCAGGCCGGCTTCTCGGATTTTCAGAAGATGCTGGAAAAGTACGCCCGCCAGGATTCTATGCTGCTGGTGGGGCACAACCCGAACCTGCAAGAATTCCTTGGACGCGTGATCGGCGACAGTGGATGCGAAGCCGTGGTTGAGCTGAAGAAAGGGGCCGTGGCCAAAGTCGAAATGCGGCGCAATGCCGGCTCCCTCAGTTGGTGCATCACGCCCCGCATCCTGCGTACGCTTCACGCCGCGGCGACGGAGAGTTCGCGCCCGAAGACTTCGCGGAAGTAGGATCGGTCTTTCTCAATCGCCCATACCTCCAGGTCCACGCTCGCCTTTCCGCGCGGCGTCAGTTTCATTGCGACTCTGCCGCTGCGCGCCGAGACCACAACCTTCCCGACTGATTGGCTCCTCCCCATATGCAAAGCTCGCGCGATGCGGAGCAGTACCGACGCTTTCTCCACATTCTCCTGCTCCTCCGGGCTCAAGCCACTCATCGGGCCGTCGCCCGGCGTGGGCCGCGACTTTCCCAGATAGCGCGCGATCGAGCCAATGATGCGCCGCTGTTGCGGCGTGTATCCCAGAATTTCTGAGTTCGCGATGATGTAGTAAGTGTGGCGATGGTGTCCGTTGCGGTTCACGTAGTCGCCCACCTCATAGAGCATGGCTGCGGCCGAAAGCCATTCGCAATACTCCACTGGAAGCTGGTGTACCGATTTCAACGAGGAAAATAGTAGCAATGCCGAATCGCGCACGTGCAAAGCATGATGCAGGTCGACCCGGTAATGTTCCACGGCGCGCTTGATCGACTCCCACCGTTCCGATTCAATCGCGCGGCCCGATCTTGTGCTGCGATCGTATTCCGCCGCCATCTGGGCCAGGATGCCGTCGCGCAGCCCCAGCGCCGAGTAGCGAAAGCCGGGGAGATGGCATCGTTCCAGCAATTCCGCATACACCACCGCGCCGGCGCAAATGATTTCAGCGCGGCGCGGACCGATCCCGGGGATCTTTTGTCGCTGCCCCAAGGTCAGGCGCGTGATCTGTGTGGCAATGCGGTGTATCATTTCGCGGGTCGCGTAAGTTGCCGGCCGGCGCTTCCCGGGGCGCGACAGGTGGCTGGCCATGGCCACCAGTGCGGCCGCAGTGCCGGAGGTGGCGATCACGGCACCCACCCGTGCCGACCTGATCCGATGTTGAATCCGCGTAATCCCCCGCGCTACAAATTCTTCAAGCCGCTTCAGTTCGCTCTTGCGCGGTGGATCGTGCTGCAGGAATTCGCTGGTCAGGCGCACCGCCCCGAGCGGCAAGCTCACCGTGTCGCGGATTTGTCCCTCGCGCGAAAGCGTGAGCTCGCAACTGCCGCCGCCCAGGTCGAGCAGCAGAACGCTGTGGGCGCCCAGGCGGCCGGCGGAGACAATGCCCAGGTGAATCAGGCGAGCTTCTTCCAGTCCGGAAATGATTTCGATCGTCCAGCCCGTTGTCGAGCGCACCCACTCCAGAAATGTGCGTGAATTGCGGGCATCGCGCAGCGCCGCCGTTGCCACGACCTTCACCGAATCCGTTCCGCATTCCTGGATGGCACGATTGAAGCGCCGCAACACGCGCACCGTTTCCGACATCGCCTCCGGCGAAAGCAGTCCGCCACTGAAGACGCCTTCGCCCAAGCGAGTGACTTCGCGGTCTTCGTGAATTTCTTTCAGCCGACCGGCTTGCAGGCGCGAAATTTTCAGACGAACAGAATTCGATCCGATGTCGATGGCGGCAAAAGTGGGCATAAGTCTGACGATCAGTCTTCTCACAACCGGGCCACGTCGCGCAACCCGGAAGAGCCTTAACACCAAGGACGCGAAGGAAAACCTCAGTGGATCTACACCTTCTGCTGAAGACTCAAAAATAGCCCAAGCGACGCGGTAGTGTCTGAAATCTGCGTTAAAGCCCGCGTGAAACGTGCCGAGTATAATAATGGTCATGCTTTGGCAAGCGTGAAAGATTCTATCCAAGGATGACGCAAATTTATGGACGTAAAGAACATGAGCAAAGAACAGTTGATAGATTTAGCCAAGGAATCCGGGCGGAATCTAGAAAACGGCAAGAGCCAAATCACATCACTCGAAGCGGATCAGAGGAAGCTCGTTGCTCTGCTCTTGCGTTTGACGAAGATAACCGGCAGCCTGCGGAATCGGCTATTTGAACTCTCTATGGATAACAAAGCTCTGACTGAATCTCTTGAAAAGCGCGCTCCCGATGTACATGCGCTATTCGCCGATCTGCGTAGTAGTGCCAAGAATGATCCTTCTGTGACGGATTTTCCAAGCATTCAAGAGTTAGAGGAATCAATTGAAGCGATTCTTGGGCCGATTCGTTAGCCAGTTTCAATGCTCCTGAATTTCCTTACGGGGCACGGAAAGCAATGCCAGAGCGCAAGTTCTGGCGGTTCATTTCGCTTCAACGCACATTTCAGATACCACCCCGCTTTTTAACCGATTTGTAACAACCCTCTGGTAGCCTTAAACGGAATGTCCAATCAAGCCCTGCCCCGGCCGCGTTTCAACGCTCCCGAACCGGAGCGGGAGCAGAAGGCCGCCCTGAAAGTTGAAACCAGCACGAAGCCGCTGTTGCAGGGGAAGGTCAGCGAAATCCCTGACGCTGTTTTTGGCTGGGCGATGCGTCTTTGCGGCTTGGCGGTGGTCGCGCTGCTTGGCTTGATCGTTTACCAATTGGTAGTGGGCTCGCAGCTCTCCTGGCACGCTTTTGGCTGGAAGTTCTTTTGGCAGTCGGACTGGAATCCGGTGTCGGATCAGTACGGCGCGCTGCCCTTCATCTACGGCACGATCGTCTCCTCACTGCTTGCGCTCATCATCGCTGTGCCGTTGTCTCTCGGCGTGGCGGTCTTCATTACCGAGATGTGCCCGACCGGGTTGCGCGGAATTCTCTCTTTTACCACCGAACTTTTGGCCGCCATCCCCAGCGTTGTCTATGGGCTTTGGGCAATTTTCGTTCTGGTGCCGATACTGCGCCAATATGTGCAGCCGTTTCTCGCCAAGACACTCGGCTGGACGGGCCTGTTCAGTGGACCTCCCTACGGCATCGGCATGCTGGCCGCGGGCGTGATTCTGGCGATCATGATCATTCCCATCATCTCGTCCATCACCCGCGAGGTGCTCACCGTCGTTCCACAGCACCAGCGCGAAGCCGCGCTGGCGCTGGGAGCAACGCGCTGGGAAATGATTCGTATGGGGGTGCTGCGCAATGCGCGGGCGGGAATCGTCGGCGCCATCATTTTGGGCCTGGGCCGCGCGCTCGGCGAAACCATGGCCGTCACCATGGTGATTGGCAACCGTCCGGAAATTGCCAAGTCGCTGTTTGCTCCCGGATACACCATGGCCAGCGTACTCGCCAACGAATTCACCGAAGCGACCGGCGACCTCTATCTTTCCGCGTTGATCGAAATTGGCTTGGCGCTGTTCTTTGTTACCATTGTGGTCAATGCGCTGGCACGGCTCATGGTGTGGAGCGTTACTCGAGGCCAACCGTCGAGAAGCATTGCCTGAGATAACATGCCTGATACGAACTCCAATTCGGCAGCGGCCATGGGTCCGCGAACAAGCATTCCGCAAGCCAGCATTCCGCCCATCAGCTTGCGGCGGCGTGTGGCGGACCACGTGATGACCGGCATTTCCGTGCTCACCGTCCTCCTCGTGCTTGTGCCGCTTTTCGCCATCTTTGCCTATCTCGTTTATAAGGGCATCGGCTCGATCAATATTGCCTTCCTGACCCAGACTCCGAAGCCGGTAGGCGAACCCGGCGGCGGCATGGCAAACGCCATTGTCGGCTCGATGGTCATTCTGGGCATCGCCAGCCTGCTCGGCGTTCCGCTCGGAATCGGCGCAGGTATCTTTCTCTCCGAGTACGGCCGAAACCGCTATGGCGATATCGTGCGCTTTGTCTCCGATGTCCTGAACGGTGTGCCTTCCATCGTGATCGGTATTGTGGCCTATGGCCTCGTTGTGATGCGCCAGAAACACTTCTCTGCGCTGGCCGGCGGCGTTGCTCTCGCGATCATGATGATTCCGACCATCGCCCGTACCACCGAGCAGATGCTGCTCCTGGTTCCACAGGCCATCCGCGAAGCGGCTTACGGTATCGGCGTTTCCCGCTGGCGCACCACGCTTTCGATTACGCTGCGCACGGCCACCTCCGGAGTCATCACCGGCGTCATGCTGGCCTTCGCCCGCGTTGCAGGAGAAACCGCGCCGCTGCTGTTCACCGCATTTGGAAACCAGTACTGGAATTGGAAGACGGACCAGCCGACCGCAGCCCTTTCGCTGCAGATTTTCACCTATGCCATCTCGCCTTTCGATGAGTGGCATCGGCAGGCATGGGCGGGCGCGCTGGTTTTGATTGTCCTCATCGTCGCCGCGGTCGCCGCGGTTCGCATCGCTGTACGGCACGGAACTTTGGCAGGAGCTTAGAGAGCTATGGGCGTCGGAATTACAGTCGAGCACCTGAATGCGTTTTACGGCAAGACTCAGGCCTTGTTCGACATCAATATCACTGTGCTCGCCAACCACGCGACCGCGCTCATCGGCCCTTCGGGCTGCGGGAAATCAACGTTTATTCGTTGTCTGAACCGCATGCACGAAACCATTCCCGAGGCTCGGGTCGAGGGCGAAGTGCGCATCGGCGACCTCAGTGTTTATAACGGAACCTCGGCCACCCAGCTGCGCCGCCGCGTGGGCATGGTGTTTCAGAAGGCGAATCCGTTCCCCACCATGTCCATCTACGATAACGTGGCCGCCGGGCTCAAGCTGAACGGCTTTCGCAACCGCAAACAGCTGGATGAGGTCGTCCATAAATCTCTGCACGCCTCCGCGCTGTGGGACGAAGTAAAAGACTCTCTTCACAAGAAGTCCGGCGCCAGCCTCTCCGGCGGGCAACAGCAGCGTCTGTGCATCGCCCGCGCCCTGGCCGTCCAACCGGAGGTTCTGCTCATGGACGAACCTTGTTCAGCGCTCGATCCGATCTCCACCGGCAAGATCGAAGAGCTGATTTTTCAATTAAAAGAGCAATACACGATCGTGATTGTCACGCATAATATGCAGCAGGCTGCCCGGGTGGCGGAGTTCACCGGATTTTTTCTTCTAGGCAAGATGATCGAGTTCGATAAAACTGAGAAGATTTTCACCAATCCTTCCGACAAACGGACGGAAGACTACGTCACAGGCAGATTCGGATAAAAGAGGTTCGGATAATGCGCACGCGCTTTCAGCAGCAGATGGAGGACCTTCGCGAGAAACTGCTCCGCATGGGCGGTCTCGCAGAACTGGCGGTGGATCGCGCCTGCCAGGCCTACACCGAACGCGATCTCACCCGCTGCCGCCTGGTCCTCGAAAACGAGAGCCTCATCAACGCCGCCGAGCGCGAGATCGATGAAATGGCCTTCGACATCCTCGCCACGCAGCAGCCGGCGGCTGTGGATCTGCGCTTCATTCTCGCGGTGACCAAAATCAACGCCGACCTCGAGCGCGTGGGCGATCAGGCGGTGAACATCGCCGAGCGTGTCATGGACTTGATTGAATTGCCGGCCGTCGAGTTGCCCGTCGATATCCCGCGCATGGCCACCGCCGTCAGCGCCATGGTGCGGCGCGCCCTGGAATCGTTCGTGGAAGGCAAAGCCGAACTCGCCCAGGCCGTGCTCGAGATGGATCACGTCGTCGACCGGATGCGCGACGAAGCTTTTATCATGCTCGTGCGAAAGATGAACGAAGAGCCGCAAGCGACTCAACAGGCGTTAGATGCGCTCCTGGTGGCACGCAATCTCGAACGCGTCGCCGACCACGCCACCAACATTTCCGAGGATGTTATTTTCTGGGTTCTGGGAGCCGATGTCCGCCATCATGCGCAGGCAGCGTCGGCCGCTCCCCGCCCGGAAAGACGCGAGCAATAGATCATGGAGCGACGGGCGTCTCGCCCGTCCAGCGGTTCGGCGGCCGGGCGGGGACGCCCGGCTCTCCACCGGCAATTCGCGATACACTGTTCGAGCCCATGAGCCACAGAACTCGCGTTTTTGCCACCTGCGACATCGGAGAAGCCCTCAACATTCTTGACCGCAAGGGATACGACCTGGAAGTCTATCCCCACCCCGAAGCCCCGCCCAAAAGCTTGATCGTCGAAAAGGTGAAGTCCGGCGTGAATGGCCTAATCACCACGCTGCGCGATCCCATCGATGCCGAGGTTTTCGCTGCCGGAGAAGGCACTCTCAAAGTTGTCGCGCAGTACGCCGTCGGATTTGATAACATCAACCGCGCCGATGCCAACAAATACAAAATCCCGTTCACTCATACTGCCGACGTTCTGACCGAAGCGACCGCGGAGTTTGCCTTCTTCCTGATGGGCGCGCTCGCCCGCAAACTCTGGTCCGCCGAACATCTGTTGCGCGAAAATCGCTGGGGATATTGGCATCCGTACCTGCCATTTCTGGGCGACGAAGTCACCGGAAAAACCGTCGCCATCATCGGCACCGGGCGCATCGGGCTCGCCTTGATCAAGAAGTGCACTGGATTTGACATGAACATCCTGTGCTTTGATCCGACCTTTGAGAACCACGACTACATTCAGGCGATTCAGGAGATGAAGGATCTGCGCTTCCAGCGCGGCATCAGCCGCGAGAAGACCTCAATCCGTTACACCACTCTGCACGAAGCGTTGTGTGCCGCGGATTTTATCAGCCTGCACGTTCCCCTGGTGCGTGAGGGCGAGAGCGCCACCCCGACCTATCACCTGATCAACGAAACGACGCTACGGATGATGAAGCCCACCGCCATGGTCATCAACACGTCGCGTGGTCCGGTGGTCGACGAAATAGCTCTCGCCCGCGCGTTACGAGAGAACTGGATCGCCGGCGCCGCTCTCGATGTCTACGAGGAAGAGCCTCTGCCCGCTGATTCGCCGCTGCGCGATCCCGCGATCGCCGACCGCTGCCGCCTCTTGCCCCACTTCGCCAGCGCCGCCCGCATCACCCGCCTGTCTCCCGATCCCAATAAAGGCATGGCCGGCCGCTGCGTGCAGGGACTGATCGACGTGCTGGAAGGGAACTACGGCGGCGACATCACCAAGATGCCGTACGTGGTTAACAAGGAAGCCTTCACGAAGTAGATGATGTGGGAATTTCGTGTGGAGACGGGCGTCCCGCCCGTCCAAGCGGAGCGAAGCTCCGCAGGCTTCATCCCAAGGTCATAGAGTATTCCTGCAGCGCTCCCCAAACTTGTAGCCTACCGATCTAACCTGCTACTCTCGCCATTCACTCACACCATGAAAATCATAAGATGGATTTTCGCTTGCCTCGCCTGTCTGCCGCTTGCTTCTCACGCCCAGGTCAACGACGCCCGCGCGCTCAAGGTTCTGCCAGCCCCGAAAGAGGTCCGCATGGCCGAAGGCAGGATGGTGATCAAGCCCTCGACCGCCATCCTCATCAGCAACGCTGAAGACCGAATTGCCGCGGAAACGCTGCAAAAAGAGATTCACGACCGCGCCGGTATGAAGCTGCCCATCGAACTCGTGACCGCCGCTCCGAAAACGACGGGGCACATCTCGCTCGGCCGCCTGACCGACCGCGGCTTGCGATCCTATCTCGAATCGCAGGGAGTGAAAGTCGGAGACGAGCTTGGCAATCATGATCTCGGCAACCAAGGCTACGTGATCCGCGTAACCGGCTCCGGAGTGCTGGTCGCCGGTCGCACCGCGCAAGGCCTGTTCTACGGCGTGCAGACGCTTCGCCAGTTGCTGCGCCCGGAAGGCCCCGGAGGCCCCGCAGAAAAGACGCTCGCGGTCCCCGCGCTGGTCATCCGCGACTGGCCCAGCATGGAATGGCGGGGCGTGAGCGACGATATCAGCCGTGGCCCCATTCCTACGCTTGACTACTTGAAAATGCAGATACGCACATTGGCCGAGTACAAGATCAACCTCCTCGGGTTCAACATGGAGAACGTTTTCGACTTCCAGACCCAGCCGCTGGTAGCGCCTAAAGAAGCGGCCTTAACTCCCGCCGAGATCAAGGAACTGGTCGACTACGCCAGCAAGTACTACACCACCATCCTGCCCGAGCAGCAGGCCTTCGGGCATCTTCATCAATTTCTAAAGTATGAAATCTATTCCGATCTCGCCGAAACGCCCCACGGCCACGTGCTCACCCCCGCCAATCCCAGGACCTACGATTTCATTCGCCAGATTTACGGTGAAGTCGTTCCCTTGTTTCCCGGCCCGTTCTTCCACATTGGCTCGGACGAAACCTTCGAACTTGGGCTCGGCCAGACGAAAGCTCTGGCGGGGCAGCAGGGCCTCGGCCGCGTTTATCTCGAACATCTTCAGAAAGTTTTCGAGATTATGCAACCGTACCACAAGCAACTCATGTTCTGGGGAGACATCGCGGTCAAATATCCCGAACTGCTCACCATTCTTCCTAAAGACATGATTGCTGTTCCCTGGGATTACGACCCGAAACCCAGCTACGAAAACATCATTACGCCATACACCGACGCCGGCCTGCGCGTAGTCGTCGCGCCTGGAGCAGGCAACTGGAGCGCGATCTGGCCTGACCTCGAGAGCGCCTTCGTGAACATCCGAAACTTTGTTCGCGATGGCCAAAAGCATCAGGCCATGGGCGCCCTCAACACCACTTGGAACGACGACGGTGAATCCCTCCTCGATATGGCGTGGCCGGCCCTGGTCTTTGGCGCAGCCGTCAGTTGGCAGCCCGGCGAGTCCAGTATCGATGACTTCAAGAACAGCTATGACTGGGCCTTCTACCGCAATAATGACGACGACAGAACTTTTGCTGAGGTGATCGAGAATCTCGACCGCCCTCATACGCTTCTCGCCGGAGTGAAACTGGGCAACGCGAGCAACGAGCTCTTCTGGTCTGATCCATTCAGCGAAGCCGGCGCCAATACGGCCGCCAAAGCGCTGCCGGTTACCCACGATCTGCGCATCAGCGCCGAACATGCCGCTGAATCGCTGCTGCGCAATCGAGCTAAGGCGCACCTCCACCCCGAGACTCTCGACGACATGCTCCTTGCCGCCTGGCATCTGGACACACTCGGCTTGAAGATCCAGTTCACATCCGAAATCAGCCGCTACTACTGGGACGCTTATCAGAATCAGACTGACAAGATACGTGTGCAGAATGACCTCGACGAAATCGTTGACATCAACGGGCGGCTGCAGAGCCTGCGTGACGCGATCACTGAGATGCGCGAGATGTACGCGGAAGGCTGGGCGCGCGAGAACCAGCCCTACTGGCTGGACAATGTTCTGGTTCGCTACGACAATCTGGCATCGGAGGTACAAGCGAAAATCGTCGCCGTGCAAGCAGCGCAACGTCAGTATTGGAGCACCAAAACGCTGCCCACTCCTGAGCAGTTGGGATTTTTCCTGAAATAGGGACTGCTGGATAATGAATGATGGAGCGACGGGCGCCCTCGCCCGTCCTGCCGGGCGGGACGCCACTGGCAAATTTATGTTCTCTCACCGCACAAACTGGCGGCTCACTCCGAACGCTCTCACGCGCGCGATCGAGGGAGCGCGCAGTTCAGGCCAGGAAATTCTGGATCTCACGGTCTCGAACCCGACCGAAGCGGGCGTCCGCCCCGATCCTGAAATCGTGCTCGCCGCACTGGCGAATCCTGAAGCGATGCATTACGACCCGCAGCCACGCGGCCTGCTCGGAGCGCGCCAAGCCGTGTGCCGCTACTATCGCGAGTCGCACGACGTTTTCGATTTCGATCCCGAACGCCTGATTCTGACCACCAGCACCAGCGAAGCCTACTCGTACGTTTTCCGTCTGCTCTGCAATCCCGGCGACGAGATCCTTGTGCCCAAACCAAGTTACCCGTTGTTCGAGTTTCTCGCCGATCTCGCGGACGTGAAACTCGTTCCCTATCCGCTCCTCTACGATCACGGCTGGCAAATCGACTTCGATTCGCTCTACAAAGCCGCCACCCCCCGGTCGCGGGCTGTGATTCTCGTCCATCCCAACAACCCAACCGGCTCCTACGTCTCTCTTGCGGAAACCGAGGCGCTCAACGCTTTCTGTCGTGACTATGCTCTGGCTCTGATCGTCGATGAAGTCTTTCTCGATTATCCGCATGATGGCGCGCCACGTCCCAGTTTTGTCAGCAACGCGAACACGCTCACCTTCACTCTCAGCGGAGTTTCCAAGATTTCCGCGCTCCCGCAGATGAAACTAGCCTGGGTGGCCACGAGCGGCCCGAAAGAAATGGTCGCCGAAGCGGAAGCGCGCCTTGAAATCATCGCCGATACGTACCTCTCCATGAACGCGCCGGTCCAGCTGGCCGCGCCGGTGCTGCTCGATCAACGCAAACAGATCCAGCCCATTCTTCTCGATCGTTTGCGCGCGAATCTCGCGGAACTCGATCGCCAACTTGCAGGCCGTCCCTCGTGCACGCGACTGCAAGTCGAAGGCGGATGGTACGTTGTCCTCCGCGTCCCCGCCATCGAGAGTGACGAGGATCTCGCCATCCGCTTGTTGCGCAAGGCGAGTGTCAGCGTCCATCCCGGCCACTTCTACGATTTTCCAAACGAGGGCCATCTCGTGCTGAGCCTGATCGCCGATCCCGCCAATTTTCGCGAAGGCGTCGCGCGGTTGCTGCAGGTGGTTGGGGTCTGAACGCGAGGTGCGCGTCGGTGCCGATCGAGAACGAGCCGCAAAGTCGCTTCCGTCCCTTCCCTCCGGGTGTACAATTCTCTTGTAAGGACCGCAGCTTCACGGGCTCTTGTTCCCGCGTTCGAGGCTTCGAACAATGAACGTTCACGTCAGTTATAAGGTCCACAAAACTCCTGACATCGAAAAAGAAGTTAACCACCGAATCGAGAAAATCCAGAAGCGTCTTCAAGTCTTCCGGCCCGATTTGCTCGATCTGAAAGCGGTGATTGAGGAGAATTCAGCGCGCGAGGGAACCATCGTCTCGTTGAATTTGCACTTGCCCTCCGGGCAACTGAGCGCCCAGGCGAAAGGTCCCAGCCCAACTGTGGCCATCAAAGCTGCTTTTGATGAACTCGTCCAGCAGATCGGCCGGCACAAGGATCTGCTCCGCTCCCGCCACAAATGGCGCCGCTGGCGCGGCGGGCCACAGGAATCTCCCGAACCCGGCGTTCCGTTCGAGCAGACGCTGGCAGCGGTTCTGCCGCCCACCATTTCCGCCGATGACATCGGCTCCTATGTGAATGCCAATCTTGCCCGCCTCGAACGTTTCGTGGACCGCGAACTCCACTTCCGCCGCACCGACGAGGAGATTCCCGAGGATGCTCTCTCCACCCCCGAAGTCGTCGACGAAGTCATCGCCCGCGCTCTCGGTGACCACGACCGTCCGGAAAAACTGTCGCTCGAACCCTGGCTGTACCGCCTTGCCCTGCAAGCCATGACCGAGATGACGACCCGCCTTCATGAACTGGAGTCTCCCGTCCATCTGCATCTCGAAGACAGTCGCCGCCGGCAAAATGTGCAAGCCTCCGATGAAGTTGGCCTGCAGTTCCATCAGCCCGACGAGGGTTGGACGCGCGAAAGCTCAATCCCCGATCGCCGCGTGTCCACTCCGGAACAGGCCGCATATTCTGACGAAGTGATCGCTTTGGTGCAAGCGGCGCTCCGCGGCGCCGACCGCACCGACCGCGAAGCTTTTCTCCTTTACGGTATCGAGGGCTTTTCCCTCGGCGAAATTGCCGCCATCACCGGCCGGCATCCGGAGGCCGTGCGCGAGTCCGTGCAGCGGGCGCGCGATTGCGTTCGCAGCGCGCCTTCCATCGCCAGCGAGTTCCACCATGACCTCTTAGCCAAAACTCGAATTTAAACATCCAAGTACCAGCATCTCAATTCAAGGAGCGTCGAGATGATGACCCGGAACGAAATCCGTGAGTTGGCGGCTTTTCAAGCGGACGAAACCAAAGGGGCATACGCCCTGAGTTTTTACTTTCAACCCGATCCTCCGCAGGATTGTTCCCGTCGCCGCGAGGCGATCGTCGCCAAAGATGTCGTTAAGCAGGCCCTGAAAAGTATTGCCCCTAACGGCAAGAACGGACCCCTTCACGCCGACCTTGAACGCGTCCTCGATCTGGCCACGAGCCTGCGCGGCAATGCCCGGGGAAGAGCGGTCTTCGCCTGCTCTGCTCAGAATTTCTGGAAGGAGTACGAACTACCCCCGCATCTCGGAGCCACCCGTATTTATCTCCAGCCTCGTTTTCAGTTGAAACCTCTGGCAGCTTTGCTGGGAGCCCAGCCCGCGCTCTCGGTTGCCGTGGTCGACCGCCAGCGCGCCCGTTTCTTCGATCTTCGCCTTGACGACCTGCGCGAACGCGGAGCCATTGTCCACATGCTCTCGCGCAACGCTTCCAGCTATGGCTTCAACGGCTACGATGCCGGCCATGCCGAACGCCGCGTGTCCGAGGAAGCGCTTCAGCACTTCAAGGCAGTTTCCGAGCGGCTGCTTGCCGACTTCGAGAAAGGTATCTGGGAGCGGCTCATCGTCGGTTGCCAGGATGCCAACTGGTCCGAGTTCGAATCGAACCTCCACCCTTACGTCAAAAAGCGCCTGATTGGCCGGTTCTCAGCCGATGTTGCCAGCGTCTCGAACGAAGAGATTCGCGATCACGCTGCTGCTCTCCTCAATCAATGGATCACGGAACGCGCCTCTACGAAACTCAGCGAAGCGCTGGATCTCGCCAAGGCCAACGGCCGCGGTGTCACCGGCCTGCGCCGCGTGCTGCAAGCACTGGAAACCGGGGAAGTGCAGAGCATCTTTCTCGTCGAAAACTATTCTGCTCGAGCGGTCGAGTGTCCTAACTGCGGCCATCTCGATGCCCGCCTGACCCCGTTGTGCGCCGCTTGCGGACACCCCACTCGCGAACTCACCGACGTCTGCGACGCTATCATTCCCATCGCCATCCATCGCGACATCGAATTGTTCTATCTCAAGGCGCGCACCGATTTGGATCGCGCCGGCAATATCGCCGCGCTCCTGCGTTTCCGCTCCGACCAAAGAACAGGACAGATCGAGGCGGCATCGTAGGTGGAAACAAAATCGCTGGGTATCGTTCCGCTGTGGTGAATTGTCGCGGCCTGAGCGAAAATCAGATCATGATCCACAAGATCCTTCCCGTAGGCCCGCTGCAATGCAACTGCTCCGTCATCGGCGATGAGACCACGCACGAAGCCATGGTCATCGACCCTGGCGACGACATTGAAGACGTTCTCGCCGTCGTCCGCCAGCACAAGCTGCAAGTAAAGCAGATCGTTATCACTCACGCCCACATCGATCACGTAGGCGGAGCGATGAAGCTGCGCGCGCTGACGGGCGCGCCAATCCTGCTCAATCAGAATGACTACGCGCTACTGAAAATGCTCGACGTGCAGGCTTCCTGGCTCGGCATGGCCGCGCCGGGTGAAGTTGCAATCGAAGCGAGCATCGGGGATGGCGAATCGTTGCGGACAGGCAACCTGACGGCAAACGTTCTCCACACTCCCGGCCACACAGAAGGCAGCGTCTGCCTCTATTTTCCCACGGAAAAAATGCTGATCGCCGGCGACACCCTGTTCGCTCGCAGCATCGGTCGCACCGACCTCCCCGGAGGATCCTTCGAAAAAATCATGCGCTCTCTGCACGAACGCGTTCTCACCCTGCCCGACGACACCATCGTGATTCCAGGCCATGGCCCGCGAACAACCATTGGTGAAGAGAGGGAAGAGAATCCCTTTCTGGTGGGATAGATCGGGGAAAGCGGCCTGATCTCTATTTCTGTGTCGGCGCCTGGTTTTGCGGAACAGTCGGCGGCGCGGATGGAGCGGCGGGAGTCGCCGGCTGCGACTTGGTCTGCGATGGCTTCACTCCCGAAAGCACCGAGGTGGGCCCAGATCTCCGTGCCGCGAAAATCGAAAGAGTGATCGAGGTGAGCATGAAAATAATCGCGGACCAGGTCGTCGCCCGGGAAAGAACCGAAGCCGCGCCCCGCGGGCCAAACGCAGTCTGGCTGCCCTGACCGCCGAAAGCCGCGGCCAGGTCGCCGCTCTTTCCGCTCTGCAGCAGCACGACTGCAATCAGAAAAAAGCAAACGATAATGTGAATCACTGTGATCAAAATGGTCATTGCAAAAAAACTCCGTCCGGGCCGGAGCCCGATTCAAATTCCGGATCTCTCTGGAATCAATACGATGGTGCGGAAGGGGGGATTTGAACCCCCACGCCTTTCGGCGCCACCCCCTCAAGATGGTGTGTCTGCCAGTTCCACCACTTCCGCACTTTGTAAAGTACTTGTAATCAATAGTTTAGCAAGATCGTCCGGTGAGGGCATTTCCAACTGCACCGGATTTTGCACCGACTTCTTGCACGCCATGCGCTCCTCCGGCCGCTGCAAGTCTGCCAGCCGCGCAAACAACTTATGGACGGCAGCCTCCCGCGGGTGTACGTAACGCATCGTGGTCTTAATGTTATCGTGACCTGCGACATACTGCAACGTAAAGGGGTCGGTGTACTCTCCGGCCTCGGTCAGAAAGGTATGTCGAAGGGCGTGCAGGCCGGCATCGGGGTGAGTCTTGATCTTTTTCCGTATCTGGCCTATCTGTTCCTCCAGCACCCATGGCCCGAGAGGCTTTGTCGGATCTTGCGGGCTCGTGAAGACATAGTCGCACCGGGAGTCTTTCAGAAGTCGTTCGAGTACTTGCTTCATTTCGTGATCAATCACCAGCTTGCGCTTTCGCGCCCGCCGCTTCAGGCCGCGCTTGATTAGTAGCTCTCCGCAGATTTTCCCATCTGCACGCTGCTCCGAGTGGAAGCGAACGCAATCTTTCATCAGGTTCAGCATCTCGTTGCGACAGATACCGGAGTGTCGCGCCAGAATGGAAGCGGATCGCAAAGGTTCAGCGGCGCGCGAAGTCCATTGCGAATACTCCGCTGCGCTGAAGACGTAATCCGTTTCACGCTCTGCTCCTTCATCCTTCGTGTACTGTTCGACCGTCGGAACTTTGGCAATCAACTTAAGCTTGAGATGCGCATAACGCAGGGCCTTGCGGAAAGTGGCCAAATAGCGATTAACTGTGGTTTTGCCCACCGGTGTAGGTTTTCCGTCACGCCGTCGCCCCGCTTGCTTCAAAGCCCAAGTTTTGAACCCTTCGATATGAGCTTCGTCGATCTGGTCGAGGGGTAGATCAGCCCAAGGACCGTAACTGAGCAGCTTCCGATAGCTCTCCTGATAAAACCTAACTGTGCCGTTTTGTTCGGCTTTGGCTGTGGCAACCCAGCCGTCGAAAGTTGTTTGGAACTGTCTCAGCGTAGGAATGCCCTTGGGCTTTTCATCGCTCGCGGAAGACTTCCTCTGCGGCTCGGGTTCTTCGAGGCCAGCGGCCTGGCGAACAATGCGAGCCCGCGCCGCGCCTGCGATAGCCTCTGCTTCACGCCGGTTTTCGGTTCCAGTCGAGCGGTAGTATTCCTTGCCTCGAAACTGGAATTTGTAGGCGTAGTACGAGCTTCCGCTGCGTTTGAATACTTTCATCAGCCTGCCGCACGTCGGGTGTTGCTTATCACGAACTGACGGATCGTTTCCGGCCGAATCATGACTCTTGTGCCGACTTTCACATAGTCGATCCTACGGCCCTGAATCCAGTCCCGCAAGGTCTTGACCGAAATGCCTAGCAAATGGGCAGCTCTGCTCACGTCGAGCAAGGGTTCGATGGGATTCGATGCAAATGCTGGGGGCATCGCTTCGTGCAATGTGCACCTCGACTATGACCTTATACTTGACAATATCGCACTTGTGCACGTACAGTCAATATGTAACGTTACTGTTTTATCGAGTGTAACCATTGGGAAAGGACCTCCATGGCAGAAAAGGCAGCGACACCGCAGCAGCCGGTAATCTCGATTCGCATTTCCGAGGCGCTGCGCTCCAGGCTTGAAACCTTGAGGAAAATCATGTTCCTCAAGAGCGGCCAAACGGTCTCGACATCGGAGGTGGCAAAGCAGCTGCTTGAGTCTGCCCGAGACGACCGTCTTGAACTGGTAGACCTGCTCAAGGAGCCGACCGATTCCTTGCTGAGAATTCGTGGGAAGGCGGACTCAGGACTCTCGCTGTCGCAGGCGGAATGGACCCTGGTGGCCCACTACTGTGCAAGGGGAGCAGAGTCCTTTGCGAACACCATACAAGGCCAGATCTCCTACGAGTCCCTGGCCGAAATCCTCGAGGCATTCCTTGCGGCTTACGCCATCGCACGCAGACCGAGGAAGTCCCCAGTGGACTTTGTCTACCTGATGAGTCTTCCAGGGGACAAACAGGTGGAGGCAAAGGGTGAGGATGTGGGAAGCGATGACGTGCGCCGGGTGGTGAATCACACCATTCGAATGCTGAGGAACCCGGCTCAAAAGCGGCGCAAACCGGTCCTCGCCGTGCGGAATCTCTACCGACTTCTCGATGAGGAAACGTTCTCGAATATCGAGAAGCTGAACGAGGTGCTTTGGCCGCACTGGACGGCCCTATGGCGGGTGTGCGCGCGCGGCCACTATGCCCTTCACCGAAAGCCCCTGCGAGAGAAGGCGCCTGCGGAGACAAACGACGAGGATTTTGAGCTTGCGGTGCAGCCGGCATTGCCCTCCTTGGAAGAAGGCGGATACCGCCTCGATCTGGTGCGGGAAGAGGGGAATGAATTCTCCCCTCGTTTGCAGTTTCCCGGGCCACTTGAACCGCAATATCCGGTGTGTGGATACCCGAGGATTGCGGAGCTCCGAAGGATGCTGGAAGAGCTGGATCTGGAGCGGGTTCTTTGCCAATGGCAAGGCTACTACTTCTATGCGCACACGGCGATCCTGGAGAATGACGAAATGGGCGTGTTTTTCTTTGCGCGTGAGAACGGAATCTCTTTCCGATTCCCGATGGCACACTGGCAGTCGATCCGGAATCTGTTTCGCCGCGCCTGGCAGGCCCCCGAAGTGATCCATGTGTGGGAGGCTCAGGTGCTCGAATACGGCGAGCTGTAAGAACGGCGGTGCTTCGCACCGGAAGAAGGGTGGTCACGGTAGGGATACGGATTGCTCCGTACCCCCCGCGCGGATCCGTACGGGCGGATTTCCCGCATACGGCTCTTGCCTCAGGTAGGGACGCGCAGACGGCGCGCAGGATAAGGATGACAGATATGGGCCGGAGGCAGCCAGCGGCGGATGAGCCGTTGCATTCGCTCCCACAGAACGCGACCGTTCTGGCTCCGTCGTCTCAAGACGTGGTACCAGAGGTTGCTCACGGTGAAACGAAAGTGAGCCAGAGCATGTCCGTTGCCCGGTACTCCGAAGTAACGGAAATGCCCACTCACAACGGACTTCAACCACTCGCCGACTTCAGGAACAGGGTCATGCATCCGTCGCCGCAACTCGATCTTCACCTGCTGCAGCTTAGCTTGCATGCGTGTGCGAATTGTCTGCCGAAGCACCAGAAACCGTCCCTTCTTCGTCTTCCCGCAGATGTGCTTGAAGCCGAGAAAATCGAAGGTCTCCGGCCTGCCCAGACCGAGGCGCTTTCGGTTCTCCGCCGCATGGCGTCCGAACTCGAACAGCCGCGTCTTTTCCGGGTGCAGTTCCAGTTGGAATTTCGCCATGCGTTCGGCGAGTTCTTTCCAGAACTGTTCGGCCTCGTCCTTGTGCTCGAATCCAACCACGATGTCATCGGCATAGCGCACCACGATTACATCGCCGTGCGCCCGCTTCTTCCGCCATGTCTGAACCCAGAGATCAAAGACGTAATGAAGGTAGATGTTCGCCAGCAATGGCGATGCACTTCCGCCCTGCGGCGAGCCCGCCTCCACAAACGTTCGCGTTCCCTTTTCCAGCACGCCTGCGTTCAGCCATTTCTGGATGAGCCGCACGACGCGCCGGTCCGCTATCCGATGCTGGAGAAACCGGACCAGCCACTCGTGCGACAGTCGATCAAAGAAACTGCGCACGTCCAGGTCCAGCACCCAGTTCACACGTCGCTCATGGAGTCCACAGAACAGGGCGTCCAGCGCTTTATGCTGGTTGCGTCCTGGCCGGAACCCATAAGAGAAGCCGAGAAAGTCGGTTTCGTAAATCGCGTTGAGCACTTCCACCGTCGCTCGCTGAACAAGCTTGTCTTCGAGCGCCGTGACGCCGAGCGGTCGCTGCCGCCCGTCCGCCTTCGGAATGTACACCCTACGCACCGGCTTCGCCCGGTACGCTCCCTGCTTCAGTCTATGGGAGAGGTTCTGGAGATTTTGCTCAAGAGCCTCGCCGTAGTGCCGCCACGTCTCACCGTCTACACCAGCTGCCGCGTGCCTCTTCAACTGGAAGTACGCAAACCGCAGAGTGTCGATCCGGTAGATGTGATGCAGCAGAGCGGTGAACTTTACATCCTTGTTCAATGTTGCCGTTTGTCGTACCTGCGCCACCTCACTTGGCACGCTGATCCGGCTCTGAGTCCGGGGCGCGTTTTGCTGGCTCAGGTTCCCCTTGGCCAGACCCCTTCCCTCCATCTCCTCCGCCGCCGATGTTCTGGTTTTGTTCGGAGACTTCCCCGGTACTATGGGTCTGTCCGACTTCCCGTGTTCGTTCGTCATCGTCTTCTGTCCTTGGACTTCCCGATGCGTCCCGAAAACGCTGGCCTTCGGGCGAACCCGGGATCTCTCAACTTCCGTGCAAGATGCGTCCCTACGTGCCAGGGTCATAGACCGCGCAGGACTCCCGCTAGGCTCGCGATGGCGCCCAGCAGGATGTTGCCTTCCGCGTTGTGTCAGGGCGTCGGCGTCCTGAAGTTTGGGGTATTTCGCGGCTCAATAACCTGGCCCGTAGTTCCTCCTGTCTACGCTTCGTATCCGGCCTTACGACCGTGCCCGCAAGACTCGGAGCCGGCGTGGCTTGCTCGGCCTTCGCCGTACGACTCTTTCATTCGCTACATCTTGCCGGTTCGATGCCGACTGCCCTGCCTGCCCCCGCCAGTTGTGGTGGTGCAAGCACGCTGCCTACGGCATCGGGTTGACGCTACGACACGTCACCCCCAAGTTGGGAACTGCAGATCGCCAGACAGCGCTTCGATGTTTACGCAGGTTAACTTTCGCTGCGTCAACAAATTGGGTCAATCGCTCGATGAGAGTGGTATGGAGCGATGGCGTTTGCTCGTGACAGATTGCTTCCGAGCGCCAATCGCGTAAACGCGTTGAAGCGCAAGAGCTTCCTGCGAGCCCCGGTTCCGATGGCGAGTAGCCGTGAAGCGGATCGCAGCATAGGCGAACAAAGGCGGTTTTCCTAATGAGTAGTCCCCGCGTTCAAGCGAATCCGCAGTCCAGTCTTCCCTTCGGTGAAGAAGCGAAGCCTCGCTTTCGCACCAAGACTGTCGCCACGCGGCTGACTCCCGACGAACTAACCGAGATCGAAGCCGCTGCAGAAGGCGCGGGGCAGGCTGTCTCCGAGTGGCTGCGCGAGACCGCTTTGCGGGGTGCGCGCGCGCGGCCCGCCGATCCCACCGAACTGGTGCTGGCCGAACTCTGGGCGGTGCGTTACACGCTCCTGAATCTTTTCCATGCCGCCGCTCAGGCAGCGGCGGAAGGCCAACAACTGCTGCCCGATTCCATCCTCAATATCCGCGACCAGTCCGATGCGCGCAAGCGCCAGCAGGCTCGCAAACTGCTCGAAGACTTCCTCGCCCCGAAAGGCAAGGGAGGGGGCCGGTAACCATGAACGCCATGCCCTTTCCCAGACGCTTTCCGTGGCTGCCTGCCCTCGGAATACTGACCTTTTCGGGAGCGCTCATTCTGTGCAATTGGCTGGTCTGGACGCCGATCGAACGCTACTACCTGGGAACCTATTTGAAGTGCACCTTGCTCGGGACTGACCGAGTTTCGTCGGCCGAGGTCCGATGGCTCTACAAAACCGCGCCGCACGGGAAACAGGAACTGGCGCGGGAGGCCGACGTGGTTTCGGCATCTGCGAGCGGCGACCGTCGCATCCCGGTGGAGCTTTCTCGGGCGGCACGGCAGGCCGGCTGGACCAGCCTGATGCAGGAAGAGGGCGAGTGGTTCCCGACTGCCAGACTGCAAACGTTTCTGCAGGCGGAGTTCTATGCCGGAAAGAGCATTTGGAGAGTGCTGCTGACGCCGCTGCTTTGGGGAGCCGCGATGTTCTTTTTCCTACTGGCGGGCTGGAGTATCTGGCAGTGCCGGTCGCCCTATAAACCGTGGGACATGGAGGCGATCGAATGGGGCAGACCTCCGCCAAATTTGCTCCAGAGATGGAGAACAAGGACAAGAACAACGATGGGCAGAATTCGATTGAGACTGCCGGGATTGGCGAAGCAGAAGGCGGCGGAGATTCGGCCGAAGCCAACGCCGCCAGAGCCAGCCACCGCTCCCGCCGGTCCACCGAAGAAGCCCCACCAGCCGGTGCTCGCGCTCTTTGGTGCGGCGATTGGCGCGCTCAATGGCAAGCCCAAAGAAGGGTTTCGCTGGGACAAGACTAAGGGAATCGAATGAGAGACAAATTATCAAGAAAACGGGTCCTAACCCATTAACCCTCGGTGCAGTGATCGTTCCGCCGCGCCGTTTGAGGAACACTCCCCATGCTTACGATCTCGAAACCGCTGTCAGCCAGCCAGGCGCGTACTTACCATGCGCGGGAGTTTGCCGCGCAGGAACAGAACTACTGGAGCCGCGATCAGCAGGGCCATAGCGAGTGGCAGGGCAAACTCGCCGAGCAGTGGAAGCTCACTGGCTCAGTTGGATCAGAGCACTTCGCGCGGCTCAGTGAAGGCCAGCATCCGCACAGCGAAGAGCAGCTCGTCCGGCATCAGGTTTCGAGAACCTATGAAGGCAAATTCGGCAAGGAAGTGACCAGCGCCGAGCACCGCGCTGGGTGGGACGCCACGTTTTCCGCGCCGAAGTCGGTATCGCTCACCGCGCTTGTGGGCGGCGATGACCGGGTGCGGGAAGCCCATCGCGAGAGCGTCCGCGTGGCACTTCAGGAACTTGAGCGTTACACGCAGGCGCGGATCGGCAATGTGCATGCCCCGGAGACAACCGGGAAATTTATCGCCGCTGCTTTCGAGCACGATACCGCACGGCCCGTCGATGGCTATGCTGCGCCCCAGCTTCATACCCATGCCGTGATCTTCAATATGACCGAGCGGGAGAACGGCCCCGAAAACGGAAAACAGACGCGAGCTTTGCAGCCACACGAGATGTTCGTGTCCCAGCGCTACGCCACGGCCGTCTACCGATCCGAGTTGGCACGGCGTCTCGGAAAGCTGGGCTACGACCTGGAGCGCGGAAAGCATGGGCAGCCGGAAATTCGAGGCTACTCGAAGGAATATCTGGAGGCTTCCAGTCCGCGACGAGAACAGATCAAAGATCATCTGCGGGAGCAAGGGATCGACGGAGCGGCGGCAGCACAGATCGCGGCCCACCATACGCGTGACCGCAAGGAACTGCTGCCGCCTGAAGAAGTCTTACAACGGCACCGCGAGCTGGCCGCGCAGTATGGGCATCAGGCAGACCGCGTGGTCGCCCAAGCGCGCGAACACGGGCAGTATCGGATGCAAGACCCGGAGATGCAAGCGCAGCGGGCCGTGACCTGGGCGCGCGATCACGTTTTCGAGAGATCGGCCGTAGAGGACCACCGCGCGATACTTGAAACTGCGCTCGCGCGCGGCATGGGAGATACCACGTATGCCGATGTTCGGCGGGAGCTCGAGCGCCGCATCGAGGCCGGGGAGTTCCGTGAAGTCTCGCACGTTGGCGCTGGCAGACAGTACACGACTGCTGCAATGGTACGTATGGAGCGCGTGATTATTGGCCGGATGCAGGAAGGCAATCGGCGCGACTACAGCGATCCGATGCTGGTCTCGTCCCAGGTGCGCATCGACACGGAAGATCGCCACCCGGAGCTGAATGCTTCGCAACGTCAGGTGGTAGACGAAATCTTTCTTTCCCGTGAGAAGGTTGTGGGCCTAGATGGTATCGCAGGCGCGGGCAAGACAACGACCCTTTCCGTTATCCGCGAAGGCGCGGAGGCCGAGGGCTACAGGGTGGAAGGTTTCGCGCCAACATCTCGCGCCGCGCAGAAACTCGGCGAAGCAGGCATCGAAACATCCACGTTACAGAAGCATCTGTCACATGGACAGCAGCCAGATACCGGCGAGAAACGGCTCTATGTGCTCGACGAATCCTCGCTGGCATCGACCCGGCAAGTGCATGAGTTTCTGAACCGGCTCCATCTGAATGACCGCGTGTTGCTCGTCGGCGACCGGCGGCAACATGAGGCGGTCGAGGCGGGGCGACCCTTCGCGCAGCTCCAGGACGCCGGCATGAGAACGGTGAAGCTCGAAGAGATCGTGCGCCAGAAGGACCCCGAACTTAAGCGGGTGGTCGAGCAGCTTGCGCGGGGCGAGGTGTGCGAAGCAATACAAAATCTCGACCGGCAGGGCCGAGTCCATGAGATCCAAGGCCGCGACGCGCGCATCGCCGCCCTTGCGAAAGAGTACGCAAAATCGCCGGAGAACACGCTGGTGGTTTCTCCCGACAACTGCTCTCGCACGGAGATCAACGAGCGTATCCATGCGGAGCTGCAACGGGGTGGTCTCGTCAGCACTGCGGAGCACCGCATCTCGACGCTGGCACCGCGTCAAGACCTGACAGGAGCCGACCGCACCTGGGCCGAACGGTATGAGGTGGGCGATGTGCTGCGCTACTCGCGCACATCGAAGGAGACCGGCATCGGGAAAGGCGAGTACGCGAGGGTGAAGAGCATCGACGCTCTGAACAACCGGCTGACGGTTGCACGGCAAGACGAGACGGAGCGAACTTACGATCCACGCCGACAGCAGGGCGTCTCCGTTTTCCGGGAGGAGACGCGGAGTTTTTCAACGGGCGACCGCATCCAATTAACCGCGCCGGCCAACGAACTGAAAGTTGCGAACCGCGAGTTGGGGACCATCGAGAACATCGACGAAGACGGGCTGCTGCGCCTGAAAATGGACGGGGGCCGTATGGTCGAACTCGATCCGGGCAAGCATCCGCATCTCGACCATGGATATGCCATGACCAGCTACTCCAGCCAGGGACAGACTGCAGACCGTGTCCTGATTCACGTGGACACGGAGCTGGCCGCTAAGGATCTCCTCAACAACCGCATGGCCTATGTCTCCGTCTCGCGCGGAGCGTACGATGCGCAACTCTTCACCAACGACCGCGAAAGGCTGCCTGCAGCGCTCGGTCACGATGTATCCCGGCAGAGCGCGCATGTGCCCGAGATCAGACCCAATCAGACGATTGCTCCTCAGCAGGAACTGTCCACGGGGCAACAGCGGGAGCACACGAATGAGATCGTTCAGGGTTTCGGCCTTGCTCTGTGACGCTGCATTTCCGAAAGACATTTCCCGGATAGCCAGAGCGTAGCCGAGGCCCGGCCAGTGTCAAGGCCGCGTTGCGCGCCGCGTTCGCGGTCGAAGAGCCTTGACACTGGCCTCTGAACCTCGGCTTACTATTCAGCTATCCGGGGGATGTCAGATTCTAGTTTTACGAACCGGGCTCCGCCCCAAAGTCGAATCGCTGTTGGATGCCGACTCGCCGCGGCTGTCAATGAGCGACATCGAGATATTTTGCCAAAGAACACGTCGAAACCCATAATCTGCACTTGGAGCCTCGGTGCGAACTGGCCTACGATGTTGTCAGAGGAAGCGAATACTGCTACGCATTCTGCTCACTGCTCTTGTAGTGGTTTAGCTTTGGTTCCTGACAGGCTTCTTGCCCCAGCAGTGGCAGGAAAACATGTACACCCAACTAAACAAAGTCTGGCCTTCACAATCGTATGACTATTCACGGATCACCCACCCGAACATGGAGGGAGAACTTCAACGTTTTGAGCCAATCGGGACGGCCCTGTTTGCGCTCTTGACTGTCCTGAATGGCGCTGCGATTGTCGCGCTATGGCGTCGACGCCATGTGTAGCTGTCGCAAACAGGCGTCACTCTTTGAGAATTGGCCCACGTGGTCAGTGAGCGTAATTGCGATATTTCAACAACTGCGTTTTGGACGTTCAATCCTTCTCTTCTGGTGGGCGTATCTCGGCATCCACGAATTTTGGTTCCCGAATGCCAGAGAATGCCCCAGGTATCGCTCTCTTCGGTGCAGACTCCGCGTCCAAGGCTTCGTTGAATGCGATGTACAAAAGACACCCCATGGCACCAAGAAGCACGAAGGTGAGATCGCCAAATCCAACATGCCTGACTAATGCAAAGTTGTGGTAGCTGACCTTTCCATAGAACAACGCTTCATAACTGCTCCTATCCCCTCGCCAAAGCCAGCTAGTGAAGAGTCCGAATATCGCTATTTTCGCCAGAGCGTCTCGTGATGAGTCCAGGCAGAGCACAACAAAAGCAACTATTAAGAGTAGGTACACCGCCGTTGCCATGAACGGAATTGACGGAGGCAGGCTACCCTCATAAATCTGCCGTGAAATATTCCAGGGAGACCAGTGAGAATGCCCCATCACAGCCGGATTGGTCGTTACAAGAGGAAGAAAAAACGTGAGCAGGCCAGCGGTAACCACTATGAACGCGAGCAATCTTCTACGTCTGCCCAGGGGTTTTGCAAACTTGACCGGCGGGGCCTTTGTGCCAAAGGGGGGAGTGAATAGGGTCATGCCACATACGGCAGCCAAAGCAGAAATGAATAGAGAGGTCACACCCACCTCCATCGGCATCACGATTTTACGCCAGACTGCCGTGGCTCTTGATTATTGATGCAACCAAGGCGTTTACACGCATTGACCTTCACTTTCGTTAAGCAGGATAGTCAGCACATCGGGCTTCGCAGCGTCATCAGTGAAATCAGCACGCAAATGTATGTGAAAGCCGTTCTTGTACTCCCCAAGGCTCAACTGGATGAGCAGCTTCGCCAAAGTGAGCATTCCCGCACGGTTCGCATACACAAACGGGACTCCGTCCTCAACCGATGTAGTAAGCCGTTCGGTGTCGCCACATTCATAGGTGATGGAACGGGGAGAATTGTCGCGGAACTGGTAGGTGAAGGTTTTATTTTCCACGGGCAGAACTGTACTCCGAACCGGTGCGGGTTTCCATAGTTGACGAAACCAGGCGATAGCGCTCAGAACCCTCTAACCCTTACCCAGTGGCACTACTTGCATCGCCCAGACAGTCTGTGCCGTAGTTCCAATCCTGCGGCATGGGAGGCCGTCGCCATGGGCAAACAAAGAATCAAGCCGAATTACCGTCGCCGAGTGCTTCGGCTGCCAGACCTGGATCATTGTAAAACGGCAGTTCTCAATAGCCTCGGCTCGCCAGCTTCGCGCCGAGTCTACGAGTACGCCATCGACCAGTTCATCGCCTGGTACTGCTCCGAGCCTCGGCTGGCCTTCAACCGCATCGTCGTCGTGCGCTATCGCATGTACCTGGAATCGCGGCATCTGGCCGCTAACACCATCAACCAGCAGCTTGCAGCCGTGCGTCGCCTGGCCCACGAAGCCGCAGATGCTGGCTTGCTGAGTCCCGAACTAGCCGCGGGGATTAGCCGTGTCAAGGGAGTCAAGCAGCTCGGATTCCGGTCCGGTAATTGGTTGAGCGCAGAGCAGAGTTCGGAAGTGCTCAAACATGCGGGGGGAGACACTATGCGCGCCAAACGCGATTATGCGATGTTGGCCATGCTGTTCGGTTGTGGCTTTCGCAGGTCGGAACTGGTCGGTTTGGAGTTGGACGACATCCAGATGCGCCAAGGACACTGGGCCGTGGTTGATCTGATTGGCAAAGGTGGCCACATTCGCACAGTGCCCATTCCGAACTGGGTGAAAGCCGCTCTCGATCAATGGACACGAGCCGCTGGGGTTGGTGAGGGCAAAATCTTTCGAGCGGTCGCCAGCCGGGGAAAGGTGTGGGGCAGCGGCCTCTCGCAGAACGTTGTCTGGTACGTGGTCAGAACCTGCTGCCAGAGAGCAGGCTTGGAGCACATTGCACCGCACGACCTGCGGCGGACCTGCGCGAAGCTGTGCCACGACCGCGGCGGTGAACTAGAGCAGATTCAGTTCTTGCTCGGGCATGCATCAGTGCAGACCACGGAACGCTATCTCGGCTGCAAACAGAATCTCGGCCATCCAGTGAACGACCTTTTCGACCTCAGAACGGATGGGCAGCAGCAGGCGAAACGTGTGGAATCCGTCCCGGCGGACGGGGCCAGCGAAGCTGTAGAAAAGGCATCTCGGCAAGGGGTAGAATGCCGCCACGGAGGATCGGAACATGACCAGCCCGTCTGCGACTCAACACAGCTATCCCTACCAGAACGAACCGATTTGGTCGAGGTCGGAAAAGATCATCGGCCGCAAAGCCTTCGACGCTGCCCTGGGGCGCGAGCTTCACGAGGTTATTCAGGAAGCAAAGAAGATGGCCAGCCAGATCCAGCAGTCGTCGGATCTGTGGGACTTGGAATATTACCTGACCGAACGCCGTAAAGAGATCGACCGCAAGTACGACTATCGGTATTCGCAACTGACGCAGGTGTTTGGGAGACTCTTGTACGAAAAGCGGCTCCGGGAGGAGGAGCTGCACGGACTGCGGGAGGACAAGCTGAAGTCGATCCGTTCTTTCGCCAAATTCTTGGCAGAGGACACGGCCGCTTGAGACAGCCCGAAACCCGCGTGGAAGTGTATGCCATCAAAGTGACCCTCCTCGGCACAAGCCCGCCGGTCTGGAGGCGCATTTTAGTTCCTCGTAAGATTACGCTTCGCAATCTGCACCGGACCTTGCAGAGCGTGATGGGGTGGACGAATTCACACCTTCATCAATTTCTTTTGCCAAGGCAAAAACGTGCTGATTCCAGGTATGTAGCCGGCACCAAGGTGGCAAATGAGAACCGTACCGAGCTCGGGGAGTTGATCTGGACGGTGGGGTCGAGGTTATTGTACGAGTACGATTTCGGGGACGGCTGGCAGCACGAGCTTGTTCTTGAAGAAGTTTTGCTGGGAGACGAATCGTTTCAGCAGATGTGCGTGGCGGGTCAACGATGTTGTCCACCCGAAGACTGTGGGGGACCGCAAGGATTTGCAGAACTTCTCCAAGCACTCCAGGACGCCACTCACCCGAGTCACGATGAGGCCTGTGAGTGGCTTGGCGATTTTGTTCCTGAATCCTTCTCGGCAGATGACATTAACCGACGACTACGCCGCAGGAAACACTGACGCACACAAAAGCCCGGTCGATGAGCGCTAACGCCTGGTAACAACAGCTAAGCTACCACTGGCACCTAATCCTGCCTCTGTCGAGCCCTGACAAATCCGTTAGCTTCTCGAAGACGACGGGTTCCTGGCAGTGCTTCACATCAACAATACTTCCGAAAATAGAACCTCCGACTGGGTGACTCAAGAAAGAAAGCTGGAATACATGGCCGTTACGATCGCCGACCAAACTCACCGTCGGCCCGGCATCGACTCCCACCAAATCGTAGCGAACTCGAAACGATCTCCTGTCGCGCAGGGCTGAAAGAACGCAGTTCGAAGCTTCTCGTGCATCACCGTCCGCCTGAACTCGTCCGCAGTTCCGTGCGTTCCATCCTGCGAGCCGCCGACTCGCCCAATCTATCCGGTCTCCTGTCACCCATGTAATCGGCAATAAAGGCGGATTGACAGCAAGGGACACGATCAAGATCACGCCGATCAGTATTGTGTAGGGCGTCAGGATGGCCTCCGCCCAGATGGATTTCATCGGGCACATATTTCCTCCAGACCATCGGGCAAGGCAATAGCCCGTTCGTGCTCGGACGATTCCGTCGCACGACTGTACCCTTTAGCCCAGATCAGGAAGTGTCAGTTGAAGATCGCGGTAGGGACACCAGTTACCTGGTGCCCCCCGCACGGACCCGGACGGGCGCTGATTAGCGCATCCGGTTCTTATCTCGGATAAGTAGCGGCCAAGCGTACGGTTTGTCCGCACACTCTTCCACCCGTGGGACACGCGCAATCCCGCTCAGTGTCGGGTACGTGTCCGATGGAAAAGTGTTCTCCTTGATCAGCAGCCTTCCCTCCTCACTCTCCGCCGACGATGCTCCGTCTTTGTTCGAATGATTCATCGGTACTATACCGCTGTGTGACTCCTCGCAGACGTGCGCGCGGGCCGTGTGGCCTGAGCCTTCACCCGCCGACCTGCCGTCTGATTTGCAGCAGGTGTCTCCGAGGTCTCCCGGTTCTCGTGCATGAAGTTTCTAGGCGTGCCGTGGGGTCTTCGACCACGCCGGACTGAACAGGAACTCGCGCTATCGCTCCCGTCCATGTTGCCTTCCGCGCATGTTAACCGCGTCGGCGTACCGGGTTGCATCTTTTCGCGGCTCAATAGCCCACCCCGCCTATCCTCTATCTACGCTTCGCTGAGTCCCTCGCGGTAGCAGCGCAAGACTCGAGGCCGAGCGGATCGCTACTCCTTTCTCGTAAGGCTCTTTCATCCTCTACTTCATGCCGGTTTATCCCGGCGCACTAACATCCCCATTACACTCACGACAGGGGTTCTGAGTGTAAACGCCTGTTTGCAACAGTTGATCGGCTGCGGAAAAGGATGCACAATGCGATCTGGCCCTTGCGGAGTTTTCAACTATGTATCGAAACGTGCTACTGGCTTGCTTCGCCTGTGTCGCCTCCTTGGCGACGGCTCAAAACATCGGACGGATTACCGGCACCGTGTTGGATGAACACGGTCAGGTAGTAGAGGATGCGACAGTATGCCTGTCAGTCCCGCTGGAAGGTGGTTCGACATCGAGCATTTGCCGCGTATTCACCGATCATGGGCAGTTTCAAATTCCAGAAATCGGATTCGGCACGTATGGGGTGTTCGCTATCAACGAAGCCGAAGGATACTCAATTGAGAATCAAAACCCCGGCCAGAAAGTGACAGTCTCAGCGGCGAATCCATCGCCAGAGGTTACCGTGCGACTTCGACCGGGAGGGGCGGTCTTGAGCGGAACGGTGAGGGACAAAACTAATGGAAAGCCTGTGAAGGACCTCAGAGTTCAGTACTTAGACGTGGATGGCAAAGCTTCCGGCTCCTCTCCCTTACCCAGTAATGGCGAGTTTCATGTCACATTGCCCCCGGAGTGCGATCTGGTCGTCATCGTCTCTGCCAAAGGATACAAAGGCTGGGTTTATACTGACCCGCTAAGCCCAACGCGTCCGGTCTTGCGACTGGGTGCGGGTGAACGGAAGCGACTCGACATTCAGTTGGAGCCCAACGATCACGAATGAATGCTGGAAACACCTTCCAGCATGGTTGGCGGTCGCGGTAGGGACGACCATCGCTGATCGCCCCCCGCGCGGATCCGCACGAGCGCTCCTTAGCGCATGCGGCTCTTATCGCAGATGCATAGCGGCCAAGCATGGAGCTTGTCCGCACACTGGCCCACCCGTGGGACACGTACACACCCGCTCTGAGTCGGGAACGTGCCAGATGGAAAAGTGTTCTCCTTGATCAGCAGCCTTCCCTCCTCACTCTCCGCCGACGAGCCTTCCGTCTTTGTTCGAATGATTCATCGGTACTATGCCGCTGTCCGACTCCTCGCAGACGTGCACGCGGGCCGTACGGCCTGAGCCTTCTCCCGCCGTCCTGCGACTAACGTTCGCCGCAGGCATCTCCGAGGTCTCCCGGTTCTCGTGCATGAAGTTTCTAGGCGTGCCTGGGGCCTTCGACTACGCCGGACCAACAAGGGCTTGCGCTATCGCCATTGTCCGTGTTGCCTTCCGCACATGTTAACTGCGTCGGCGTCCGGGTTGTATATTTTCGCAGCTCAATCTCCCACCCCGCCTATTCCCCTGTTTACGCTTCGCCGTGCACCTCGCGATGCCCAACGCAAAACTCGGGGCCAAAGTGGATCGCTACTCCTTCTTTGTAAGGCTTCTTCCTCCTCTGCTTCATGCCGGTTTAGCCCGGCGCACTAACATCCCGATTACACTCACAACCCGGGTTCTGAGTGTAAATCTGGTTTCGACAGGAATCCCGTCTCAAACCTTTTCCCGTTTCGCGCGGTAGACTTCCCAGCCAAAGATTCCTATGAAAACCAACAAGAGAACGCCCGCTGGGATTGCCCGGCCAAGGGGAATTTTGCCTTGGATAGTCTCTTTCACGCCGTAGAGGAAAAGCAAACTCCAAAGGATGACAAGGCGAGTGCTGGTACGGACAGATTTTTCCGCGGCACGACGCGCCTTTTCTGCATCTACTGCCTGCCCCCTGAACATTCTTTTGACCAGCAGGAAAATGATTAGGAAATTTGCGAGGAACCAGACGGCGATGGTGTTAGTGAACCAAGCAGGCCACTGGTTTGGCGGAAACTGTTGGGAGTAGTACATCACGAACCCAAGGTACGGAGCCATCAGAACAAAGGCGATTCCGAAGAGGAGTGCCGGTCTGTATTTGGGATTCATCGGGAGCCAGTATAGCGCTCGGGTTCATTGAGCGTTCGATTGTTGGCGATCGCGGTAGGGACACCAGTTACCTGGTGCCCCCCGCACGGACCCGGACGGGCGCTGATTAGCGCATCCGGTTCTTATCTCGGATAAGTAGCGGCCAAGCGTACGGTTTGTCCGCACACTCTTCCACCCGTGGGACACGCGCAATCCCGCTCAGTGTCGGGTACGTGTCCGATGGAAAAGTGTTCTCCTTGATCAGCAGCCTTCCCTCCTCACTCTCCGCCGACGATGCTCCGTCTTTGTTCGAATGATTCATCGGTACTATACCGCTGTGTGACTCCTCGCAGACGTGCGCGCGGGCCGTGTGGCCTGAGCCTTCACCCGCCGACCTGCCGTCTGATTTGCAGCAGGTGTCTCCGAGGTCTCCCGGTTCTCGTGCATGAAGTTTCTAGGCGTGCCGTGGGGTCTTCGACCACGCCGGACTGAACAGGAACTCGCGCTATCGCTCCCGTCCATGTTGCCTTCCGCGCATGTTAACCGCGTCGGCGTACCGGGTTGCATCTTTTCGCGGCTCAATAGCCCACCCCGCCTATCCTCTATCTACGCTTCGCTGAGTCCCTCGCGGTAGCAGCGCAAGACTCGAGGCCGAGCGGATCGCTACTCCTTTCTCGTAAGGCTCTTTCATCCTCTACTTCATGCCGGTTTATCCCGGCGCACTAACATCGCGATTACGCTCATCGTCCATTTAAGAACAGGCGGGAGATCTGCTGAAGGAGGAGTTCGGCCCGAGGGGCTTAACGCAGGTTCGCGCCGGCTGACGCCATGCTCTGCTTCCCGTACTCCCAAAACACCTCGTTCGCCGCGTCCGCCCCATCACCGAAGTTGAAGTGCTTGGCGACCAAAATGGTCATCAGGAAGGCCGCGTTCGAGGCAGCCCCGAGCAGCGCCCCTATTTGAGGATCAGAGACGGCGGCACCTGTCTTGGTAGCCATCGAATCCGCAAAACCCTCTCGATGTCATCTCCTGGGAACAAGTCAGGGCCGGCCTGTTTAAGAAACCGGAGCGGACGCCTAAGCAGTCAATGCCGAGTCGGTGGTGAGCCGTTGTACCACTCCTCCAAGGGGCGCTTTCGAGCGTCCGGATCCCCCCGGATCCCCTCTTGACTTGACGATATGCTAGAACTAGCATATTATATATGTGAATATGACAGCTACTTCGATGAGGCCGTTACGTTTCGTCGGGGATTCGTTGGGGGTGCTGCGCGAACTGCCGGAAGAGGTCAAGGACGAGATCGGGTTTGCGTTGGAGCGCGTCCAGAGGGGCAAAATGCCGGAGAACGCAAAGCCCCTGAAAGGTATTGCACCGGGGGTGCTGGAGATTGTATCCGACTTCCGGGGCGATACGTTCAGGGCCGTTTATACCGTGAGGTTCCCAAAGGCCGTTTACGTTTTGCATGTTTTCCAGAAGAAGTCCAAACGCGGCATTGCGACGCCGAGGCATGAAATGAAACTCGTGGAAAAGCGCCTCGCGCAAGTGGTGGAACTGGAAAAGCCGAGCAGGAAGAATTTAGGCTGAACAGGAAAATTACGCTAAACAGGGACAAATCACGATGAAAAAGCATGGATACGTGGAAGGCACTGGCAACGTCTACGCTGATCTGGGTGTTGTTAATCCCCAAGAGGCACGTGCGAAGGCTGATCTGGCTCACCGGATCGTTGACATCATCGAATCCCGCAAACTGACACAGGTACAAGCTGGGAAGGTGTTGAATGTGGACCAACCCAAAGTCTCCGCCTTGAAGCGCGGCCGTCTCACTGATTTCTCCATCGAGCGACTTGTTGGCTTCCTGCTCTTACTCGGCCATGATGTACAGATTACCGTCACGCCCAAACCCCATTCGAGCCGGAAACCACCTACCTTGCAAGTGAACGCGATGGGGGCGGTTGCTGCCGCTCGCCGCTAAGGAGACTCAGTGTGTAGGCAAAACAGGAAGATGGCTCTTTCGGGGTCTCTGATACACCCCCAAGGCGATGTCTCTTAGAGACACAGAGCGCCTTTTCGAGTACCGCGAGGAACCGAGTACCTGCACCGGATTTTGCACCGACTGCCTGCATCCGGGACTTACTGGCGTCTACTGGCTGTTCCGAGGCAGGTTAGCGGAAGTGATTGAAGCGAAAGGTAGAAGGTTTATTATCAAAAGCTTGTAGAGAATTGCTAAAGCGATGCAGGTAGATGGTGTGTCTGCCAGTTCCACCACTTCCGCTTTACAATCAATATTTTTGCAAACCGTTTGAGGGAGACTGAAGCCTGCACGGCACTCGCCACAAGCCCTGATTTTAACACTGCACCCAGCAACGTGCTTCCTAAGTGTTTATACACGGTCGAACGGGGCCGGTTCAAGTTCGCGGTGATTCGGCCCGAAGGATGAAGACGTTGGTTCCGGAGACCAAGGGGGTGCCGCTGGAGCCCAAATCCAGAAACAATTGGGCATCGAATAGGCCACTATGAACTTTAATGTTGTCGGCATCGGAGAAGTGCTGTGGGACTTGCTTCTCACTGGACCACAGTTGGGCGGAGCCCCAGCAAATTTCGCGTATCATGCGCACGCTCTGGGTGCGCGGGCCCAGGTCATCACGCGCGTAGGGAATGATGACTATGGGCGCGAAATCATTCGCCGCTTTCATGAGATGGGCCTGCCGGACACCACTGTGCAGATGGATGAAACCGCATCTACCGGGACAGCGAAGGTCGCACTCTCCGGCGATGGACTTGCTCATTTCACCATTCAAGAACATGTCGCTTGGGATTACCTTGCTGTGACCCGGGAGGCACGCGCGGCCGCGCGCGAGGCGGACGCAATATGTTTCGGTAGCCTGGCCCAGCGTCGCGAACCTTCGCGCAGCACAATTCAACAACTGGTCGCAACCGCTCCAGCAGACGCGCTGCGTGTTTGTGACATCAATCTTCGGCAGCAGTTCTATTTGCGTGGGCTGATTGAACAATCGCTTCAGTTGGCAAACGTGCTGAAGTTGAACGATGACGAACTGCTGAGCCTCGCCGGCATGTTTAGCCTGACCGGTTCGACCGAGCATCGGATCAATTGGCTGGCGCAAACCTTCAGCCTGCGATTGGTTGCATTAACGCGTGGGGCGAATGGCAGCCTGCTTTATGAGGAAGAGGGGCGGTGGTCGGATTGCCCGTCTCGTCCAGTGAAGGTCGTCGACACTGTGGGTGCGGGTGATTCGTTTACAGCCGCACTGGTTCTGGGACTGCTTCGAAAAATGGATTTGGACGAAATCAACGCTGTCGCCAACGAAGTGGCACGCTATGTTTGCTCCCGCGAAGGCGCGACGCCAGCTTTGCCGGCAAAATTTGCCAGAAGGTTTTCGATCACGCATCTCCGGTGACGCAGTTTCACGGCCTCAAGTCAGGACCCGAGCTTGAGCAGCGCTTCGCGGAACCGTTCGCTTCTCTGCGTGAGGTGAAGATAAACCATCTCGTCAGCTTTGGACTTGCTGCGGATGATCCGCACCAGCGCCTCCTTATCCTCGCGTGTCCAGGACCGAAGGCCGGGAACCGGAGCGAAGAGCATTGCAAAATTCTCGAAGCTGGCGCGTTCGGCGGCCGTCCACGAAGATGTGTCCACATTGAGAATCCGCGCGACCGCGCGCACTGATTCCCGGCGCATGCGGCCGCTGTCGCCTTGAAATTCTTGCGCCATCCGCCGATTCACTCCGAGGCCAATGTTGCGCGTGCTAAAGCTGTCCCACGCTCCCGCTTCGCTACCCGGCAACTCGTAGAACACGTGCCCACTGGCCAAGCGGCGCAAGGTTCTGGCAGGAGTCCGGTATTTCGGATCGGCGGCGATTCTGCCTTCTTCGCGTTCCGCCAATCTTTGCAGGTCCGCGCGCCCCGGTCTGAAGCCGAGCTTCCGGTAAAACCAGAACGCTCCCGATTCGATCGCTTCCTCGTTGTCATGGCCCAGTTGATACGGGTAGACCGAGATGCACGTCGTTCCCATCAGGTGACAGAGGCAACGCAGCACTTGCGCGTAGATCCATCCCGCTTCGCCGCCGCGGAAAGTGTAGAAGGTGTTGAAGCCGACCTCCATCCACTCGCAGAGCGCGATGGCTTCAATGTAGTTGATCGGCACGCCATTTTTGAGCGTCAATCCCGCGGCATAGGCGCGCAGCGGCAAACGGCGATCTGGCGGCAGGTTCCAAAGATGGATTGTCACTCCACGTCCTACATCGGCTCGCACCACCGACGCGGGATCGCCCAGCGTGGTGCCGTAAAGTTCGCGGTAACGCACCAGCATGACCTCGCGGATCATGTCCATGACCTGCTCGCCCTGCTTGCGGGAAAGCCTCGTCAGTTGCACTGGAGGCCGCGCCAGTTCGTCAGCCAGCGACACCTGGCTGCGGCTGATCAGCGGTTCGCTGTGATAAAAAACGCTCGGAACCGGCTTCCAGTTGCGCGTTCGTGCGATGACGGAGTTGTCGAGATTCCAACGCAAGGGCACGCGCAGTGATTCGTAAAGCTCGGCTTTTTGCTGCACCGGCAGCGGCAACTGTTCGAAGCGTTCAATCAGCCACGCAGGCGTGGCATGCTTCCTGCCCCCGGCCGCCTCCAGCCATCGGCGCCACGGTGTGTCGGCCTCGACATACGCGTCATCTTCGAGCAATGGCATAAAACGCGGGCCGGTCGCTCCTAATTCTCGTCCCGGCTCGTAGTTCTCCCAGGCAATTTCGACTTTGTTGGGCATGCGCTCGATGAGCCAGCTAGCAAGATCGAAGCTGAGCGTGTCTTCCATCTGCGTGCCGGCAATACCGGAGACTTCGATCGGCTCGAACGCGTCCATGTCGGCGCCGGCTTTGCGTAATGCTTCCACTTTCTTGTGGAAGCTATTCAGAATGCGCTCGGTGGCGCGGACTACGGCTGGTCCTTGAGGGAAGGCTCGCAGGAAAAGCAGAGCTTCATGGAAGCGAATCAGCGGAGCCGCATCGGCGAAGCGCGCGGCGTCGAGACGATTCAGCAACTTCACTACGCGGGCGGCTTCGTTGCGACCGAAGCGATAGCGGCTGGCTTCTAGTTCGGTGAGTTGGCGGTCGAGAGCGTTCGCGGCCATGGAGATACCCAACGAAGGGTACCTCATGGCGTGCCTGCCACGCATTACATAGTTGATGACTCGGTTGGCTCGGCTCGAAATCCCTTTTGGACTTAGTTGATTACTATGCCGTAGCCGTAGTACCCACTCATTCGCACAGAACGCCAATGAGTGGGGCACCCTCCGGTCCTTAGTCGCCGGTCGTTCGCCCCATGCTATAATCTCGGTTCGCCTGAATGTTCTGCGTCGAGGCTGATCCTGTGATTTCCTTCGCGGGCGGATCCGTAATTCCTAGAATCAGCGCAATTCAAGTATGCTAGAGATGAGGTAGAGCTATGTCCGGACATTCAAAATGGGCAACCATTAAGCACAAGAAGGGCGCGCTCGACGCTAAGCGCGGCAAGATCTTCACCCGTCTCATCAAGGAAATCGCGATGGCGGCGAAGTCGGGCGGCGATCCCGACATGAACCCGCGGCTGCGCACGGCCATCGTGGCGGCGAAGGCTGAGAACATGCCCGCCGACAACATCAAGCGCGCCATCCAGCGCGGCACCGGGGAACTGCCGGGCGCGAACTACGAAGAATTTATTCTGGAGGGCTACGGCCCGGGCGGCGTTGCTTTGCTGGCGGAAATTTCGACCGACAACCGCAATCGTACGGTGAGCGAGATCCGGCACGTCTTCGGGAAGAACAATGGCAACATGGCCGAAGCCGGCGCGGTTTCGTGGATGTTCCACAAGAAGGGCGACATCATCGTTCCCAAGTCGGCGGCCAAGGAAGACGATCTGATGAACATTATCCTCGAAGCGGGCGGTGAAGATTTGAAGGACGATGGCGAGAACTGGGAAATCATCACGGAGCCTTCCGCTTACGAAGCCGTGTTGGAAGCCGTGAAGAAGGCCGGCATTAAGCCCATCTCCTCGAGCGTGGGCATGATTCCACAGAACTACATCAAGCTGGAAGGGCAGCAGGCGGCGCAGATGATTCGCCTGTTGGAAGCGCTCGAAGATAGCGACGATGTGCAGAACGTGCATGCCAACTTCGATATCGACCAGAAGGTTCTAGAAGAGGTCGCTGGCTGATTGGGTAATCGGGTAATCGGGTCATCTGAGTTGCGAAATTGCTCCGCCTTTGAATTTCGATCACCCGATGGCCCGATCATCGATGACCGAACACTCTCCGGTCCGACCCCAGCCCAATCGTCCGCAGGTCCGCCGAACTTTTCAACACCCTTGAGGAAAAGTTTGTGGAAAAGTGCGGACTTACTCTTGTAACCTTCTGTTAAGCAATCGCTTTCAACGTTCTGCACTGCATCGGGTGCTAGCCGCATCGGGCCGATGCAGGTTTTGATCGCACTAAAGATTTGACCCGAGTAAAGATTCAATCTCCGTGAAGACACGTCTCGACAAGCTGCTCGTAGATCGAGGGCTGACGCCGTCGCGCGAACGGGCGCAGGCTCTCATCCTGGCCGGAAAAGTTCTTGTCAACGAGCAGAAGATCGAGAAGGCGGGCGCATTGATCGACTCTGGCTCGTCGTCGATTTTGCGCCTGCTGGGCGAGGATCTGCGCTACGTCAGCCGTGGCGGGCTCAAGTTGGAGAAGGCTCTTGAGCACTGGCGAATCGATCTTCACGGCAAAGTCTGTCTCGATGTCGGCGCTTCGACCGGAGGCTTCAGCGACTGCATGCTGCAACACGGCGCCGCCAGGGTGATTGCCGTGGACACCGGCTATGGTCAGATGGATTTCGGCTTGCGCAAAAATCCACGCATTCGGCTTCTGGAGAAAACCAACGCCCGCTATCTCGAAGCCGGCGACCTTGGCGAGCCTATCGACTTCATTGCCATGGACGTCTCCTTCGTCTCCGCTACCCTGGTGCTCCCGGCGGTGATTCGCGCCGCTTCGTCTTGCGCCAACCGCGCTCCCGGTTCAGCCGCGGTGTGCCAGATTGTAGTGCTGGTGAAACCGCAGTTTGAAGCGGGCAGGGAACTGGTGGGGAAAGGCGGAATCGTGCGCGACGAATCGGCACAGCGAGCGGCCGTGGCCAGGGTAGAGGGGGCGCTGGCAGAACTTGGATGTACGCACGCCGAATGGATCGAGTCTCCCATCCTCGGTGGCGGCGGCGAAGGCAATCGCGAATTCCTGCTCCACGCAGAGTTTTCGCCGCCTGCCATCCGCTGATTCTGTACAATCGGAAGTCCGATGTCCGAATGGATGTCCAAAGAAAAGTCAGAAGACATGTCTAAGTCTCCCCAAGGCTCAAGCCAGCAGAAAACGGTCGCCATCATTTCCAAGCCGGACCGTCCCGAGCTCTCCGAAGTACTGCCAGCGCTCGAAAAATGGTTGCAGCAGCGCAACTACGCGGTGGTGGTGGATCGGGAAAGCGCCGCTTATTTTTCGGCGTCCAAGGTGGCGCCGCGGAGCGAGTTGGCCGCGCGGTCGCCGGATGTGGCTCTGGTGCTCGGGGGCGACGGTACTCTGCTTTCGGCGGCGCGCGCGGTTGCGAAAGCCGGAACGCTGATCCTTGGCGTCAACCTCGGCACGCTCGGATTCATGACCGAAGTTCCACTGGCCAATCTGTATCCCGCCCTGGACGCGATCGAGAAAGGGCACTACATCGTCGACAGCCGCTCCATGCTGAGTTGCTCGCTGGTCCGGGGCGGCGAGATTATCGCCACGCACGCCGCTTTGAACGAACTGGTCGTGAGCAAGAGCGCCATTGCCCGCCTGAATTACTTCGAGCTTTTTGTGGACTCGGAGTTTGTTTCCAGTTACAGAGCCGATGGCCTGATCATCGCGACGCCGACTGGTTCCACCGCTTATTCTCTGGGAGCGGGCGGGCCGATTCTCAAACCGGATGTGGATGCCTTCGTCATCACGCCCGTCTCGCCGCACGGATTGACGCACCGTCCGGTGGTGGTGCGGGATACGGTCGAGATCGAAATCCAGGTCAAGACCGGGGATGAAGAAGGGTACCTGAGTCTCGATGGACAAGTCGGCATGCCCATGCGAGACGGTGATATCGTGCGCTGCGTTAAGGCCGAACATCCGGCCAGGCTGTTGCGTTTTCAGAAAACATTTTTTGAAGTGCTCGCCACCAAGCTCAAGTGGGGAGAACGCTGAAGTCAGGTGTCGGGTCTCAGGCCGCTGGGGGCCATTGTGAACGAAATCCATCGAGGGCTCGTCGAGCACACCTTCGATACCGGCGAAGTTCAATTGAACTATGCCGAAGGTCCTGCCCATGGGCCGGTGCTCGTGCTGCTGCATGGGCTCGGCCGCCGCTGGCAGGTATTTCTGCCGCTGATTCCCGCGCTGAGCCTGCGCTGGCATATCTTTGCGCCCGACCTTCGCGGTCATGGCAGGTCCTCCCACGTGGCTCGCGGATACCATGGCCCGCAGTATGCTGAAGACATCGCCCGCCTGCTTCGCGAGCGCGTTTCCGCTCCCGCCGTGCTTTTCGGACATTCGCTCGGCGGGATGCTGGGCATGTGGGTCGCTTCTCATCATCCGGATCTGGTGCGGGCGCTGATTCTCGGCGACAACATGATCGTCGTCCCACAGCTTCGCAACCCGATGTACACGGCGCTGTTCTCGGGACTGCGCGGTCTGGCGCGCAAGGGCGGCTCCGTCGAGCAGATTGCTGATGGCATAGGCAGAATTGTGCTGCCAAGTCCGGGCACTGATAAGCCCGCCAGGATCCGCGAACTTCCCGGCAACGATGAGGCCTACCTGCTCTCCTGGGCGCGCTGCGTGCAGCAGGCCGATCCTGACACCTATGACATGGCGCTCGACGGATCGTCGCTCGAAAGCTGGGACGGCGAGAGCGTGTTGCGCGGAATCGCTTGTCCAACATTGCTTCTGCAAGGCAGCCATGAATTAGGCGGCCTGATGTCTGACGCGGATGTTGCGCTCGCCACCCGCTTGTTGCCGCATCACACGCATGTGAAGTTCCGCAACCTCGGACACGCGCTGTTCATCCAGCAGCCCGAGCCGGTGTTGCGGGCGGCGACTAACTTCTTGGAATCGCTGTAACGAGGTCGTGGAGCGGCCTGCGTCCCTTCGGCAAGCTCAGGGCAGGCTCTCGCCCATCCAGCCGGGCGGGGCGCCCGGCACTCCACTAAAACTTCTCCATCCTCAACTGATCCTGCAAGCTCTCTCGTCGCCGGATCACTCTCGCTTTCGCGCCATCCACCAGCACTTCCGCGGCACGGCCGCGCGTGTTGTAGTTCGATCCCAGCACCGCGCCGTATGCGCCGACGTCCAGAATGGCCAGCAGAGCGCCCTCGCTCGCCAGCGGAAGTTTTCTGTCACGGGCAAAAAAGTCGCCAGTCTCGCAGATGGGGCCGACTACATCGGTAATTTCCGTTGCGCGCGTCTCGCGGCTCGTCGCCAGGACCAGGGGAACAATCTCGTGATACGCGCTGTAGAGCGACGGACGCAGCAAGTCGTTCATTGCCGCATCGACAATTAGAAAACGTTTGTGATTATTCGTCTTCCGGTAGAGGACGCGCGTCAGCAACACGCCCGCCGGCCCGACGATGGAACGTCCCGGTTCGAGGAGTAAATGCAGCTTCAATCCGCGCAACGGACCGAGCACTGTCCTCGCGTACGCTGCAATCTGTTTCTCGAAACTCTTCTGCGCTCCCTCGTAGGAGATTCCCAAGCCCCCGCCGGCATCGATATAGCGAATGTCGTGGCCCTCTTGGCGCAGGACGCGAACCAGGTCGGCCACGCGCTCGAGTGCCTCTTGAAATGTGCCGACATCGGTGATCTGCGACCCGATGTGGACGCTCACACCAGCCACTTTCAGATAAGGTTGCTTTGCGGCCTGCGCGTAGAGCGTCCGCGCCTCGGGAATTGGGACCCCGAACTTGTGCTGATGCAGCCCGGTCGAAATGTACGGGTGAGTTTTCGCCGAGACGTTCGGATTGACCCGCACCGCAACCGCCGCTTGTTTCTTCAATCGCGTCGCGGTTGCCGAAAGCAAGCTTAATTCCGAAGCGCTTTCAATGTTGAAGAGCAATATCCCGGAGCGGAGGGCGAGCTCCATCTCCGCAGCGGTCTTACCTACGCCGGAAAACACAACCTTGAGCTTGTTCGGCGCCTTCCGGCTCACGCGCAGAACGCGGTGCAACTCTCCGCCAGAAACCACGTCGAAGCCAGCCCCCTCGCCGGCCACCAGTCGCAGAATTGCCAGCGTCGAATTGGCTTTGACCGAATAACACAGGGTGTGAGGAATGGAATGAAAAGCGTGAAGGAACGCGTTCACTCGCGCGCGGATCATGGCCGCGGAATAAACGTACAGCGGAGTTCCGTGGCGCGCGGCCAGGTTTGCAAGCGCCACCGCCTCGCAGTAGAGTTCCGCGGCGCGATCGCCCGAACCAGCGCGATGATATTCAAACGCGGGTGGCCGCAACGCTGCCGATTCGCGCGCGCGCTTCACTTGCGTTTGCCTGAACTGGTTTTCACTTTGATGGCGACCACCGTCTGATCGTCGAACGTATCCACTCCCGCGGCGTGCTCGGTCACCGCCTTGAAGATCTCGTTCACCACGCAGCCCGCCGACTTGTTGGCGCAGGCGGCAACGATCGCTTCCACCCGCTCCGGGCCAAAGGATTGACCATGCCGGTTGCGCGCGTCGAGAATACCGTCGCTGTAGAACACGAACATGTCCCCCGGCTTGGCCTTGAAACTGAATTCGTCGTATTCGGCTTCGTCGAACAGTCCCAGCGGCAGGCCCGTTGCCTCAATAAACTCAATTTTGCCGTCATGACAATAGATGGGCCGCGGCAAGCCCGAATTCGCCACCAGGAGCGTCCGGCGCTCGTCGTCCCAGACCGCGTAGATGATCGACACAAACTGCGCCGCAATCCTGCGTTCCGCCAGCGACAGGTTCACCGCCGAGAGCATCTCCGCCGGGCCCGGCTCACTCGGCGCATGGGAACGCAGAATGCCGCTGACCAGAGCGGCATAAATGGCAGCCGGCGCGCCTTTGCCGCTCACGTCTCCAATCGCAATTCCCAGGCGCGACAACGAATAGGGAAGGAAGTCGTAGAGATCGCCGCCAATGGCGCGGGCGGGAACAAACTTCGCCTCGACGTCGAGGTGCTGCATCTTCGGCAGCGAAGGCGGCAGCAAGCGAAACTGCAGCTCCCGCGCCAGCGCCATATCGCGTTCCAGGCGCTGCTCCTGCCGGGCAATCTCCTCGTAGAGGCGCGCGTTTTCAATGGCGATCGCAAGCTGCGCCGCGAGCGTGGTCAGGATCCGCTTGTGGTCCTCGGTGAAATAGCCGCGGCGCGTGTTCTCCAGATCGAGCACTCCGATTACTTTGTTCTTGTAGATCAGCGGAACCGCCAGTTCCGAGCGCGTTTCCGGATTCACCGCGATGTAACGGTCACTCTTGGCGACATCAGGCACCAGGACTGCTTCCTTGGCCTGCGCGGCGTACCCCACCACGCCGCGCCCCAGCGGGATGTCGTGCTTCAGATGCAGTCTTTCCTCGAAGCGCTGCGCGAACCGGTGCTGCAGTTTTTCTCCCGTTTGATCCAGCAGAAGGATGCTGAACATCTGGTAGTCGATCAGTCGATTGAGCAGCTCGGCGATGCGCTTGAGGAGTTGGTCCAGGTTCAGAATTGAAGTGAGTTCGCGCGCCATCTCATTCAGCAGCAGCAGCGTGCGGGCTTGGCGCGTTATGCGCGTATGCAGCCGTGCGTTCTCGATGCCCACCGCCATGCGCGACGCGATCAGGGTCAGCAGGCGTTTGTGCTCTTCGGTGAAGTACCCCTTTTCGCGCGCCTCAATGTCGATCACGCCAATAACCCGGTTCTTGACGATCAGCGGGATCGCCAGTTCCGAGTGAACGTTGGGCACGCCCTCAAGGTAGAAATCTTCCTGCGTTGTATCGGCGACCAGCACTGCCTGGCGAGTCTCCGCGGCGCGACCAGTAACTCCCTGACCAACTTTTACGCGCAAGCGGTCGGCGTCTCCCGGCGGATATCCTACATGGAAACGTACGTACAATTCCTGACGCTGCTCGTTGAGCAACAGGATCGCGAAAATTTCATAGTCAATGACCTTCCGCACCAGTTCCGCCACGCGCCGCAGTGTAGTTTCCAGATCGAGCGTGGTGTTCAGCACGTCGGCGACTTCGAGCAGGAGGGGTTCCACCTCGGAAGCGCGTTCAGTTTGCGAGGCGGTTGTTTTCACAAGCTTTATCTTAACAAGTTCTCAGTTCCCAGTTCTCAGAAAACCCCAATACCGTACGTTCCCACTGAGAACTGGGAACTGAGAACTTTTACATGTTTTCCAGCACGCAAATGTCCGGAAGATTGCGGTAGCGTTCCGCATAGTCCAGGCCATAGCCGACCACGTAGGCATCGGGGATGGTGAAGCCGATGTATTGCACCTCGATCGGCTGCTTGCGGCGTGAAGGCTTGTCCAGCAAGGCGGCGATACGCAGCGACCTTGGTTGATGCGCCTGCACCAACTTCGAAATGTAGTTCAGCGTCAGCCCGGTGTCGAGAATGTCTTCGACGAGAATCACGTTTCGGTCCGCCAGCGACTGATCCATGTCTTTGGTCAAACGGACTTCGCCCAGCGAATCCCACGCGGCGTGGCCTGCCGGGTCTTCTTTCGCTATGGGGCGGTTGCCGTAACTCGAAACCCCGATAAAGTCGAAGGTGGCGTCAAGCGGAACCTGACGCGCAAGATCGCTCAAAAAAATGGCCGCGCCCTTGAGAACGCCGATGAAGATAATCGATTGCCCGCGAAAATCGCGCCCAATCTCTTCTCCCAGCTCGGCGACTCGCTTGGCAATGGTTTCGCGTGACAGCAACACTTTGAGGTCGGGCATTGAGCACCATCTTATACACGAGTTTGGGTGCAACCGAAATGGTTTTAAATCCGGTATACTCATCGGCCATGAAATCAGGGGCCAAGTCTCGTGCACATTTTGCCGCGCTGCTTTGCGCGCTCGCAGCCCTACTCTACCGCGTTCCGCTTTTGGCACAACATCAGGATCCTGCGCGCTCTCGCGCCGCAGCCGTGCTCGACTCCATGCCGCAAGCGAAAAAGATCGATCAGGTTGCACTCTCTCCCGATGGAACTCAGGTTGCCTACATTGTCGATGGAGAGCTTACGGTGACACGCGTGCGCGGCGGCTCTGGCTCTCTCCAAACAATCTCGGTGGAAGGCAAGCTTCCGCTGCGCGAGGTCACCTGGTCAGCCGACAGCAAAAAGCTCGCATTTCTCGCCGACTTGCCGGGTGACATTCCAGTAGCCCAGGTCTGGACCGTAGCCGTCGATGGTAGCGGTAGTGCTCCGGCAAAGCGGGCGGAATTAAAAGGTTATGCCCAGACGCCTCGTTTTTCTCCCGACGGAGCGACCCTGGCGATCCTCTTTATTGAGGGCCTGCCCCGCGTGGCTGGCCCGCTGCAGCCTATGACCCCGCTTGCGGGAGTCATTGACGACCGAATCTACGAGCAGCGCCTCACCACCATCAACCTGAGCACGAATCACCTGGCGCAAGTCACGCCTGCCGACGTGTACATCTATGAATACGACTGGGCTCCCGACGGAGCGGCGTGGGCAGCCACGGCGGCGCACGGCTCCGGCGACGCCAATTGGTGGGTCGCGCGACTCTATCGCATCGATGCGCAAACCGGCGAGATGCGCGAGATCTACGCGCCAAAATGGCAGATGGAAGACCCGCACGTCTCACCGGACGGCAAAAATGTAGCCATCCTCGAAGGCCTCATGAGCGACGCAGGCGTCACGGGTGGCGATGTCTTCATCGTTCCCATCAAAGGAGGCACGGCACGGAATATCACTCCAAACTTCAAGGCGTCTCCTACTTCGCTCGCGTGGACATCTCCCGACCGCATCCTTTTCTCTGAAAACATCGATGGGAATTCCGGCTTCGGCAGCGTAAGCGCCACCGGAGGCGAGGCGCAGACACTATGGACGGGAGAAGAATTAGCGACGGTGGACGCGTGGCAACCTGGCGGCTCCTTTTCCCGCGACGGAATGGTGACCGCAGTCATACGCCAATCGGCCGGCACTCCGCCCGAAGTCTGGGTGGGGCCCATTGGCAACTGGAAGCAGATCACCCACCTGAACAGCGGCATGCAGCCGGCATGGGGCACAATGCGCAATATTCACTGGCAGAACGGAAGCATGCGGATCCAAGGCTGGCTTATGCTTCCCAAGGGCTTCGTGCCCGGCAAGACCTATCCGCTCGTAGTCAACGTGCACGGCGGACCGTCCTCGGCGTGCGTGTCTCACTGGGATGAGGGTCTCACCGGAGCCGCTTCGGCAATGGGCTACTTCGTTCTTTGTCCAAACCCGCGCGGCAGCTACGGACAGGGCGAGGCGTTTACGCAAGCCAACGTCAAGGATTTTGGGGGTGGGGACTATCTTGACATCATGGCCGGCATCGATGCCATCTCAAGGGAATATCCGATCGACGCCAAACGCATCGGCCTGCGCGGGCACAGCTATGGCGGATACATGACCATGTGGGCCGAGACCCAGACGCAGCGTTTTGCCGCGGCGGTGGCGGGCGCCGGACTCTCCGACTGGCTCAGCTACTACGGGCTGAACGATATCGACGAGTGGATGGTTCCGTTTTTCGGCTCGTCCGTCTACGACGATCCCGCTGTGTACGCCAAGAGCGACCCTATGCACTTCGTCAAAGCGGTTAAGACGCCTACGCTGATCCTGGTCGGCGATCGCGATGGTGAAGTTCCGATGGAACAATCGGTGGAATGGTGGCACGCGCTCAAAACCATGAAGGTGCCCACTAGGCTGGTTGTCTATCCGAACGAAGGACACTTGTTCATAAAGCCTGCCGACTCCCATGACTACAACTTGCGCACTCTGGAGTGGTTCGACAAGTGGTTCACGAAAGCGTCAGGCGAGTGAACGCCAATCTTTTAGCGGCTGTGCTCGCTCGTCGTTGCGCGCTTTTTTCCAAGTCACTAGAATTCTAATTCGCAGGTTATCATTCGCAGGTTACCATTCGCACGTTACCCCAGGAGTTTTTTGTGAATCTTAAAGGAATCCAACTCACATGGCTTGGCCACGCTACCTTCCGCGTCCAGACGCCGGAAGGGAAGACCCTCTACATCGATCCGTGGATTGCCGGTAATCCCAAGTGCCCGGCGAGCGAAAAGAACGTCAAGAGAGCCGACGTGCTGATCTGCACCCACGGGCATGGCGATCACATCGGTGACGCGGTCGACGTGGGCAAGAAGCTCAATCCGATCGCCGTCGGCATCTACGAGCTCTGCTTGTGGCTGCAGAAAAAGGGCGTCAAACAGATAGCGCCCATGAACAAGGGTGGCACGCAAACCGTCGCCGGTGTAAAGATCACCATGGTTCACGCCGTGCATTCCTGCGGCATTCAGGATGGCGACCAAATCGTGTACGGCGGCGAAGCCTGCGGCTACGTGCTTGAGTTCTCGAACGGAGTCAAACTCTACCACGCGGGCGATACCAACGTCTTCAGCGACATGGCCATCATTCGCGATCTCTACGCGCCGAAGATTGCCATGCTGCCGATCGGCGACCTTTTCACCATGTCGCCGCGCGAGGCTGCCTATGCCTGTAAACTGCTGCAGCCGGAAACTGTCATCCCCATGCACTTCGGCACGTTTCCGCAGCTGACGGGAACGCCCAGCGAGTTGCAGAAACTGGTGCCGGACGTGGAAGTGCTGGAACTGAAGCCGGGGCAGACGGTTTCGTAAATCACAATTCGGTGGAGCGACGGGCGCCTCGCCTGTCCCGCTTGCGCTTTCGGCAGAATCGAGGCCGGGCGGGGGCGCCCGGCTCTCCACCAGCAAACTCCCGGGATCGCAAGGAGCAACATGACGGATCAAACCGCGAACGCTGACTGGCGCATGGGCGGAATTACAGTTCCTGAAGTCGAAGACTATCTGTACGCGATACTGCCGCCGCGCGACGAAGTTCTCGCCGAGATGGAAGCTGACGCCAGCAAGAACGATGTGGCCATCGTCGGCCCCCTCGTCGCTCGCGTGCTTTATCAACTGGCCACTATCAGCGGCGCGAAGAAGATCTTCGAAATGGGCTCGGCCATCGGCTATTCCACCATCTGGTGGGCGCGCGCGGTAGGCGAAGGAGGACGCGTCGTCTACACCGACGGCGACCACAAGCGCGCCGATAAGGCCCGCCGCTACTTCGACCGGGCCGGTGTCAGCCAGCGCATCACGGTTCACGTGGGCGACGCGCTCGAAATTCTTTCGGAGGAGAAGCAACCGTACGACATCATTTTCAACGACGTCGACAAGACCGACTACCCGCGCGCCTTTCGTTTAGCGCTGCCGCGCCTGAAGAGTGGCGGCCTTTTTATCGCGGATAACGTTCTCTGGAAGGGCAAGCTCCGCAAGCCGAACCCCGATGCCCAAACCAAAGCGATCCTCGAATTCAACAAACTGATCTACGAATCCAAGGATCTGTTTACAACCATCCTGCCCATCCGCGACGGAGTTTCCGTTTGCGTGAAGAAATAGGGAAGGGAATCAGGCGCGACGAGCTTATAGCGCACGGTGCTAGAATTGTGCGTTTGCATCACCGGCGATAAAGCACACGCGATGAAGATCCTGACACCCGTGCCCGTCGAACAGATTCCGGAAACTCTGCCCCGCTCTCAACCCCATGCACAGCCCGACTCCTGGGTTGACGTCCTGGTGGTGGGCGCCGGCCCCACCGGCATGGCTTGCGCCATCGAGGCCCAGAAGGCCGGCTTCAAAGCTCTCATCATCGACAAGGGATGCCTGGTTAATTCCATCTATCACTATCCGACCAACATGGTGTTCTTCACCACGCCGGAGTTGCTCGAGATTGGCGACGTTCCTTTCACCACTGCTTCAGCGAAACCCAACCGGCTCGAAGCGCTCGAATATTACCGCCGTGTCGCCGAACACTTTCACTTGCACATCCGCCAGTACGAATGGGTGAAGACGATTACGGGTGAGGACCGTAATTTTCGGGTCACTACAACCAACCGGCACGATGCCATCCACGACTACCGTGCGCGCAAGATCGTGGTCGCCACCGGCTACTACGATCTCGCCAACCAACTCAATGTCCCCGGCGAAGACCTGGATAAAGTCTTCCATTACTATCGGGAGCCGCATCCTTATTTTGATACTGATGTCCTTGTGATCGGGGGCAAGAATTCGGCGGCGGAGGCGGCTTTGGATTTGTGGCGGCACGGGGCGCGCATCACGCTCGTCCATCGCGGATCGCAGATGCACAACCACGTCAAGTATTGGGTGCGCCCCGACATCGAGAACCGCATCAAGGCTGGGGAAATTGCCGCGCACTTCAACAGCACCGTACAGGAGATTGGCGCCGACTACGTTGCGCTGCGAACTCCGTCCGGCCCGCTTCGTCTGAAAAACGACTTCGTATTCGCTCTCACCGGCTACCATCCCGACTACGATTTTCTCCGCAGCGTGGGCATCGAACTTTCCCCCGAACAGATGCGTCCGGTTTGCGATCCCGAGAATCTGGAATCGAATGTTCCGGGAATCTACGTCGCCGGGGTGATCGTCGCGGGATCGAGGACGAATGAAATCTTCATTGAGAATGGCCGCTTCCACGGCAAGCTGATTGCCGCTCACCTCAGCGAGCAACTCGGCGGCGGAAACCAGAATTTTCCTCTTGACGCGACTTAACGTATAACACGAGGACGCCCGTGAAATGGGCACGGTCTCAGGTAGGGTTCCGAGTAAGGCACCTCGCAAGCACAAACAAATCTTTGGAGGAATCTATGAAGCTATTTCGGAATCCAGTTCGCAACATCGCTGCCGCTGCCGCAACCATGATCGTCGTCCTCTCCGCCAGCCTGGTTATGGCCCAGTCGGACGCGCACAAGTCGTTCGACCTGCTCAAGGGCTTGGAAGGGAACTGGGCGCCGGCGAAGAACTCTGAGGGCCACCTTCAAATCACCTTCCGCATGACCGCCGGCGGCTCCGCGCTTATGAGCGAGATTCACGGTCATGGTCCCGAAAACATGATCACCATGTTTCATATGGATGGCGACCGCCTTCTGATGACCCACTACTGCGGAGCCGGCAACCAGCCGCGCATGAAGGTCATCGCCTCCGACCCGAAATCCGTCAGCTTCGAATTCTTCGACGGCACCAACATCGGCCCCGGCGACGGACACATGCAACGCGTGACCTTCACACTACCTGACGCCGATCATCACAGCGAAGAATGGGTTTTCCTCGATCACGGCAAAGAAATGAAAGAAGTGTTCACGCTGGAGCGGGTGAAGTAGGTTCTTAGCGGCTAGAGCCGCACTCAATATAAGAACAGTTACCGCAGCGCATAATCGCTGCGCCACCCAAAATCAAATGCAAGGTCGGTTTTAATGTCGGTTTTGTAAGTCTAACGCACGCTAAACGGCCGTTCCTGAGCGAAAATGGAAACAGCAGCTATGCTCAGGCCCCATCGGTTGCGCACATCGGTGATTTGTTTGGCGGTCTCTAGTCTTCTGACCCAAGTTTGTCTCGCCCAGACTTCCACAAAACCACCGGGGTCGACCCCATCTCAGAACATCCTGGTCACGGTCACCGATGAGAACGATGTTGCCGTACCGTCCGCGCTGGTATTTCTACAAGCTTCTCCCCAGGCGATTGCACTGCGCTGCGTCACCGATTTTGCCGGCCACTGCGAGTTCTCCAGCCTCTCCGCCGCTGCCTACCAGCTCCGCGTCGAGAAGCAAGGTTTCTACTCAGTAATGTTGCCTGCGATCCAGACCGGCGCTGCGGCGAACCTCGGTGTCGCGAACATCGATGTCACTCTTCCCCACCAGCAAGAGGTACGCGAGGTAGTCGATGTGGTCGAGTCCCCGCCCGCTATCGATCCCGCCCAGGTCTCGGACCAGGAGCAGCTCACCGGCGTCGACATTATCAACCTCCCCTACCCTGCCACCCGCGACTACCGCAACGCGCTGAACTTTATTCCCGGGGTCGTCAACGATGTTTTCGGGCAGCCGCACATCGCCGGGTCGGAGACCTACCAAACCCTCACCTTGCTGGATGGCTTCAACGTTACTCAGCCAGCTACCGGCGAGCTGCTCATGCGGGTGAGTCCCGATTCGCTCCGCTCGGTGGACGTCGAACCGAGCCGCGAATCCGCCGAGTACGGCAAAGGCTCTGGCGGCGTCCTCAGCCTCAACACCGGTATCGGCGACGACCATTTCCGCTATTCTGGAACAAATTTCGTTCCGTCGGTGCAGGACAAGAAGGGCCTCACCTTCGACAAGATAGACCCCCGCTTCACCTTTTCCGGGCCCATTCGCAAAGGCAAGATGTGGTTCTTCGACTCCCCCGACGGCGAGTATGACAACATCGTTATCACCCAATTGCCGAACGGCGCTGACAGCGACCGCTTCTGGCGCTTCGGCAACCTCGCCAAGGTACAGACCAACCTCACCGCGCGCGACATCCTCACGACCAGCTTCAACATCAACCATCTTCACGACGACCACGCCGGTCTTTCAGCCATTAATCCCGTCGAAGCAACTCCATCCGACATCGAGAGCGGCTACCTGGCCAGTGTGAAGAATCAGCATTATTTCCAGGGCGGGGAACTGCTCGAAACTGGGCTGGCTTTCGTGCAATACAACCTGGGGTACACGCCGGCCGGAGATCAACCGTACTTCATTACCCCTGATACCGCGGGCGGGAACTATTACCTCTTCGCCGATACGCGTGCCCGCCGGTGGCAGGGTCTGGCCAATCTCTATCTGCCGCCAAAGAAATGGCACGGCCAGCACGAAGTCAAGATGGGCATCGACATAGACCGCCTCACCTACCATGCCGACTTTCAGCGCACGCCGATCTCGTTCCTCCGCGAAGGTCAGACGCTACCCTCGTCCGGCGACTGTTTGACGGTTACGCCTTCTCCTTGCTCCCGCTACTCCGTCTTCTCCGGAGGCGCTAATTCCTCCGCCGACAACCTGGAAACCAGCGGGTACATCCAGGATCGCTGGTTAGCGACCAACCGCCTGCTGATCGAGCCTGGCTTGCGCCTCGATTGGGATGAAATCATTCGTTCCCCACTTCTTTCTCCGCGACTGGCGGGCACCTACGCGCTCGACAGCCAGGGCAACACCAAGCTCTCCGCTGGAGCCGGAATCGTCTATGACGCAACCAACCTGCTGCTGGTGGCGCGACCTTCGGCGGGCCAAAGACTGGATTATTTTTTCGACCCCAATGGCAACCTCCTGGCAGGCTCACCAGTTCTCACTACGTTCTCGGCGAACACTCGCACCCTGCAGGAGCCGAGGTATCTCAACTGGAGTCTCGGTCTTGAGCAGAAACTCCCCGGCTCCATCTACCTGAAAGCCGAATTCCTGCAGAGAAATGGCGCCCACGGCCTCGTCTACAACACGGCGAACGGACAGCCGAGCGGAAATTTCGTCTTGGAGAATACCCGCGAAGACCGCTATCACTCTTTCCAAGTAAGTCTGCGCCGCGCTTTCAAACATGGTTACATGGTCGCCGGATCATACACGCGTTCCAGTTCGCGCTCCAACCAAGTTCTCGATTTCAACGTCGACAGTCCCATCCTCAGCCCGCAAGCTGCTGGTCCCTATCCTTGGGATGCACCCAACCGCTTTCTTTCGTGGGGGCTGGTGCCCTTTTTCAAGTTGCCCATCATCCATGAACTCGATCTCGCTTACTCGCTCGAGGCGCGCAGCGGTTTCCCCTTCAACGTCACCAACGACCAGGGGCAGCTTGTCGGGTCACCCGGAGCGCTCCGCTTCCCAAGCTACTTCTCGCTGAATCTGTTCGTGGAGAAACGCTTCCACGCCTTCGGACGCTATTGGGCCCTCCGCGGTGGTTTCGAGAACATCACCGACCATGCCAATCCAGCGGTGGTGAACGCTGACATAGACTCCCCGCAGTACCTCACCTACAGCAATTTCCTGGGCCGCTCCTTCACCACCCGCATTCGGCTGCTGGGCAAGAAGTGAGCCTGGCTTATATCAGCTCTGCTGGATCTAGGGGGTCTTGCTGAATGGTGCGGCAACTGACCCATTACCGCTTTGTTACTGTCTTAGGATCCGGCGCTTTTGCTGGTTTATACTGAAACGATGTCGGAGACCGTTCCCAAGACGTTTTACCTTGAAACCTTTGGCTGCCAGATGAATGCGCACGACTCCGAAAAGGTGGTTGGGACGCTTTTGCAGCAGGGGTATCGGCAGGTTCCGACGGTGGAAGAGGCGGGGCTGGTGCTGTATAACACCTGCTCGATTCGCGACAAGGCGGAGCAGAAGGTCTTTAACCGGCTGGCGGATTATAAGAAGTATCGGGCGCAGGGGAAACAGTTTGGCGTCCTGGGGTGCGTGGCGCAGCAGGAGGCCGAAAAGATTTTCGAACGCGCGCCGTACGTATCGCTGGTCTGCGGGTCAGCTTCTTACCGCAATCTTCCGCAGATGCTGGTGCAGCTCGAGACCGGGGGGAAGCGCATTACCGGGCTTGACGATCGCGCCACCGACAAGTGTTTCGAGACCGAGTACACGGCTCGCACTAATCCGCATCGCGGCTACATTACGATCATCGAGGGATGCGACAAGTTCTGCGCCTACTGTGTGGTGCCTTACACGCGCGGCAAAGAGCGCAGCCGGACTTCTTCCTCTGTTCTTGACGAAGCGCGGCAACTGGTGGACCTTGGGTATACGGAGATTCAGTTGCTCGGGCAAAACGTTAACTCTTACCGCGATCCTAATGGAAAGAAAAGCTTTGCTGAGCTGCTGGCTGCGGTTGCTTCGGTAGCCGGGATGCGGCGGGTGCGGTTTACTACTTCACATCCGCGCGATTTTGGACGCGACATTGTCGACGCAATCGATGCCCTGCCTGCGCTTTGCGACCATGTGCATTTGCCCGTCCAGAGCGGATCTACGCGCGTGCTTGATGCCATGCAACGGCTTTACACTCGGGACCAGTACCTGGAGCGCATTGCCTGGATTCAGGCGGCGCGGCGGGATATATCGATCACCAGCGATCTGATTGTTGGATTTCCGGGAGAGACCGAACGGGAGTTTGAAGAGACGCTGAGTTTGATGGATGAAGTTGGGTATGACAGCGTGTTCACATTCAAGTATTCTCCGCGGCCGAACACTCCGGCCTTGCGACTGGATGACGCGATCCCCGACTTGGAGAAGGCGCGCCGCCTCGCTGTGCTGAATGACAGGCAAAAGCAGATCGGGATTGAGCGCAATCGGCGGCATGTTGGGCAAGTGCTCGAGGTCATGGTGGAAGGGAAGAACCCGGCCCGCCGACAGTGGATCGGCCGGACTTCGCAGATTAAGGTGATGAACTTTACTTGTCCCGTAGGCGTGGAGCTTACGACTGGGAGCTACGTCCAGGTGCGCGTCACTGGAAACTTCCCGAACAGCTTGGTGGGAGAATTCGTAAACGCATCGGGCGAATCGAACTTGTTTCATAAATCGGTTCCAGAGGAGACGAGCGATTCCCTCAGGGGCTAAAGCCCAGTGTTTATGCGGCTCGTAGCGGCCCGGCTGAAGCCGGGCCCTTTCAAGGACCCTTATGGAAGTGGAAATGAAAATTCGCGGATTGATGATGGATCCGGTTTCGAACATGCCGATTGTTCTGCTCAAGGACGTCGGCAGCGACACGGTGCTTCCCATCTGGGTGGGCGTGTACGAAGCCAACGCCATCGCGCTCGAAATCGAAAAAGTCAACACGCCCCGACCCATGACGCATGACTTGATCAAAAACGTTCTCACCGGCCTCGACGCGCTGGTTCACAAAGTGGTGGTCACGGAACTGAAAGACGATACCTTCTACGCGGTGATCTGGTTGGAAAGGGAAGGCCACGTGGTCAGCATCGACTCCCGTCCGTCGGATGCGCTGGCGCTCGCGCTGCGCGTGGATTGCCCCATCTTCGTTGAGGAAAATGTTTTGAAGAACTCGAAGCAGGCGGCCAATCCCGTCCCCGCCGTTACCAGCGAGGAACTCCGCAAGTGGCTGGAGGACCTCGGCGATGATGACCTCGGCAAGTACAAGATGTAGGGAATGGGATTTCCCGGTTCTCAGTTCTCCGTGAAAGCCGCACCCTTGGGCCTTTCAAATTACTAAATTACAAAATTACCAATTTTCTCCATGCCTGATTCCGCCGAACAGCTCCAGCGTCTTTATCTTGCGGGATTCGAGCTGCAGACTTTTGAACGCTATCCCAAGTGCATCGGTGTGATTCGCGACAACTGTGTCGCCTTGCTCGTTCCGGGTGTGGATGGTCTGCAAATCCTGGGCACTCCCGGCTGGCGCATGGGCGAGGTGATGGGCGTGCTCACCGAAAGGGAAGGACGCAAAGTGTTTCAGGCGAAGAGCGAAGTTATGGAGGCCACGCCAGAGCGGCTTGAGGTGTTGCAGAAATTCCGGGACGACCTTAAGGAACTACTGCTGGCGCGGGGTTAGGGGGAGAGTTCGTTTGTTGTAAGTTGACATAATACCTGTTATCGGACATTGCAGGTAGGGCCGCAGATTTAGGCAATCTCAATCACGTAGACGGCCCATGGCGCAATCTCTACCTCACTCACCCAAACGTACGGCTCGTCTCCCCGCGCCAACGGCTCGTACTTCTGCAGCAGCCGGAGCCGCGCTTCTTCGAAAACTTCGCGGTATGCCTCATCGGTCCACAGAATGTCCTCCACCGGGCGCGGATCGGCGTGATCCTTCACAATGATGCGCACTTTGTCCCCCGACTTCGCCATTTGGTTCTCGGGAAAGTCTCTCGTCGAAAACGACGCCCACTCGTGGGTGTAAATTTCCGGACGGGAGACGATCAGCATAAGCTTTCCGTCCGGGTTGAGGAGGTGGCCCAGGTCGCGCAGGATGCGGACCTTGTTGTCGTTGTTCTTGCCCGCGATGTTGTCGAAAGTGAAGGCAGCGAGCACCAGATCATAGGTTCCGGATGGAAACGAGCGTAGGTCGTCCCCGGGAAGCAGGCGGTAGTCGCCGGAGGGGTCCAGTTCCCTCGCCTTGCGGATCATATCCTCGGCGATATCAACTCCCGTCACCTCGAAGCCGAGTTGGCGCAGGAAGCGCGTAGAGCGTCCTGTACCGCAACCGAAGTCCACACTTTTGGGGCCGCGAACGTGGGCGCCGAGGATGGCCGGGATGTCCCGATACGCTAAGTGGTAAGTGTTCTTGAACTCGAGCGTTGCGTAGGCTTCGGCTCGGACGCCATCTTCATAGCAGTTGGCGAAGGTCACGGGTTTCCCTTCCGGCGAGGATTCAACTGGTCCCCATCGGGCTGAGTATACTGCCCATCGCACTCCGCGTCTGTAACGTGCGGTCGGGGCTCTCCGCAGGACCCTTCGGCTTCGCTCACGGCAGGCTCGCGAGGCGCCCGTCGCTCCACCGTATAACTCATCAAGCGGGAAACACAATCCTCGGGTGGAACAGCGTGCCCGCGATTCTTGTCGCGATGGCGATCAGGTCGCATTGGCCGTAGAAGACCTTTACCTGTGGAGCGCGCGACATTTCGGGAAGATTCACGGCGCGGCCGCTGCGGATGAGGGCAGCGCTTTCTTCATCGGCGGTGACGCTCGGCAACTGTGGCACCAACTTTCTGGGATGGATGAGCAACGTTTCAGCAATTCCCTGCTGCATCGCGGCTTCTAGCGCTGGCAGCGAGTGGGCGTCTTCGATGGTGAACTCGGCGACGGCGGTGCGTCGCAGGCTGGCCAGATGAGCGCCGCAGCCGAGCTTCTGTCCCATGTCGTGGGCCACCGACCGTATGTACGTGCCCGACGCCACGCGCGCGCGGAAAGTGGCTTGATCGGCGGTGGTGTCCAGAATCTCGAATTCTTTAATTTCTACCTGTACCGGCTTGAGCGAAACTCCCTGCTTTTTGCGAGCCAGTTTGTAGGCGGGCACTCCGCCAATTTTTTTTGCGGAAAACGGCGGCGGCATTTGCTCAATGGTGCCGCAAAACTGGGCAGCCAGGGCGCGCACTTCATCGCCATTTATGTGCACGTCTTGCAGCGGCGTGGTGGGCTCGCCACCGGCGTCATAGGTGTCGGTGGCGAAGCCGAAGCGAATCACGCCTTCGTACGTCTTCTCGGAATGGGCGTAGAACTGCGCCAGGCGCGTGAGGTTGCCGAGGACAACCGGCAGGACTCCCGTGGCGGCAGGGTCAAGGGTTCCGAGATGACCGACCGAGCGCTGCCCGAGAATTCGGCGCACGCGATTGACCACGTCGTGCGAGGTCAGCCCTGGCGGTTTATCGATGACTACGACACCGTTCATGGAATTTTGTAATTTGGTAATTTGTAATTTGGTAATTTGCAGACGGCGGCTGCGGATGGTGTTCACGGTCCCCTCTCAAATTACCAAATTACAGATTACACAATTACCAATTCCTTATGATTCCTCTTCGTGACGATCAGCCCATTTTCTCGACGCCGTTCGTCAACTATTTTCTGATCGTGCTGAACGTGGTGGTCTTTTTGTGGGAGCTTTCAGTCGGGATGCAGAGCCATCGCGCGCTGAATGCATTCATGGTCGAGTTTGGCGTGGTTCCTCATCACACGCTGGCGGTGCTGACCGGACACTCCTACGCCAGCTTAGCGACTGCCATCTTGCCGCTGTTTACCTCTATGTTTCTGCACGCTTCATTCTTACACGTGGCTGGGAACATGCTTTTTCTGTGGATATTCGGCGACAACGTCGAAGACTACCTTGGCCACTTCCGATATCTGGTGTTTTATCTGGCCAGCGGAGTGGCAGCAGGCGCCACGCACATTCTGCTGAACCAGGGCTCGCGCGTACCGAGTGTTGGGGCGAGCGGCGCGATCGCGGGGGTGATGGGCGCATACTTCATCCTGTATCCGCGGGCGCGAGTGCTGATCTGGTTTCCGCCGATATTTTTCTTTCACGTTCCGGCCTGGCTGATGCTTGGCTATTGGTTTGTGGGAAATTTCCTGAGCGGCACTGCTACTGCGATAGCTGAAACCAGCCAGACCTCGGGCGGGATTGCGTTCTGGGCGCATGTGGGAGGCTTCGTTGCGGGTGTGGTCATGATTAACGTATTCAGTGAACGACCGCAACGATATCGGTATGGGACGTGGTAGGCAGGTCTCAGGTGTCAGGTCTCAGGAAAGGCGAGCGACGCTGGCGGCTAGGAAGCTGTTTGCGGAGAGGCGTATTATTCAGCGGCGCGGTTCGGGCGCGGGGCCAGGAGGCAAGACCTCTTGCTCCCCGGCATTTACCTTCCGGCGGGTGACGAACCATACGGCTGCGGTCCAGGTGGGAAAAAGATCCGCGGCGGGAATTAGCTTCGCTGCCGCCGTCGGCAAGAAAGCCCAGTGCCATCCGAGCAGACGAATCATCACGAAGGCGACAATCAGGTCGAGCACTGAGTCGGCGGGAGATATTGCCCCCTCAGCGAAGAGTGGGAAGGCGACGATTTGGAGGGCGTCGGCGGCGATGGCTACGGCCCACGCCGCGCGGTACTCCGGCTTCAGCGATTTGAAGTAATCGAGGAATGACATGTCTTTTCCCGGCCGTTGGTCGTTAGGCTTCAGTCGTCAGTCGTTGGTCACTGGTCGTTAGCGAACGGTCAACAACGAAACCGTTTTTGATTAGATGCTCAACCAAACGTCCGCGTCGCCACTTCAACCTTCCCTACAGTGTGCCGATTGACGGCCTTAGCACGATTTTTTCTGCGGTCGTGTTATCGGGCAAGAGCAGCGCGCTGACCGCCGTGCGGGCGACAGCTTCAGCCGACATCATTTTACGCCTTGGCGCTTTTGGCCACAGCGCGTCCCAGATGGCAGTATCGGTTGCGCCGGGCAGGAGGGCGATCACGCGAATGCCCTTCGGCCGCAACTCTTCGCGCAAGGTGTCGGTAAAGCCGAGGGCGCCATGCTTCGACGCATTGTAGGCCGCCGACCCCGGAAAGACGCGCTCGGCGGCGATGGACAGATTGTTCACGATCGTGCTGCCTCGCGTCATCACGGCGAGCGCCGCCTGCGTCGTCAGGAACAGGCCGTTGAGGTTGGTGTCCACCACTTCCATCCATGTGGGGTACGGCAACTCGCAGACGGTGCGATTGGGATGTCCAATGCCAGCATTGTTGATGAGGATATCGAGCGGCTTGTGCAATCCCCGGACGAGCGCGAAGAGGTAGTCGACCGAGTCGGGGCTGCGGACGTCGCAGGACTGCGCCAGCACCGGAACGTTCAATTTTTCCGGTAATCTTTCCGACTGGAGCTTGTCGAGTTCAGTGCGCGCCCTAGCCAAGGCACGCTCGTCGCGGCCGGTGATGATCAGATTGCATCCTTCACGCGCCAGCGCGCGGGCGATGGCGAGACCGATGCCGCGGTTGGCGCCGGTGATGAGGGCGAGGCGGCCGGAGAGGATGGGTTCGCGCGGCGTGGGTTTGCGTTTTGGCATGCGGCATTTTTCAGCTTATTCCAAGCTCAGAGATCTTTCGAGGAGGGAGTTCACAGTTCGGCAATAGCGCTACTAGCCCAGAGTTTATGCAACCGCAGGCAACTGCCGAGCTGCGCTCGGCTTGGACGGCCGAGGGCGGCCGTCCCCACACGAGGAGGCTTTCAAATCACACGACATTCGTGTGTTGGCGGATCAGCGACAGGAATTCGGTTCGCGTTTCCTCTTCGTTGCGGAAGCAGCCGAGCATGGACGAAGTTACCGCCGAAGAATGCTGTTTCTCGACGCCGCGCATCATCATGCACAGATGCCGGGCCTCGATGACTACGCCGACGCCCTGCGGTTCGATGGTGTTCTGGATCGCCTCCGCAATTTGCGTGGTGAGCCGCTCCTGGATCTGCAAGCGGCGCGAGAAGGCTTCGATGAGGCGGGGTATTTTGCTCAGGCCGATCACTTTTCCGTTTGGGATGTAGGCCACGTGCACCTTGCCAAAAAACGGCAAAAGGTGGTGTTCGCACAGGCTGAACATTTCGATATCTTTCACGATCACCATCTCGTCGTAGCTGACCGTGAACAGCGCCTCGCGCAAAAGCGCTTCGGGATCGTCCTTGTAGCCCTTGACGAGAAATTGCATGGCCTTCTCCACACGCTCGGGCGTGCGCGACAGGCCTTCGCGATCGGGATCTTCGCCGAGGCGGACAAGCATTTCGCGCACCAGTTCTTCGTAACTGGCGCTGGTCAGAGTGGTGGGTAGGTCCGCGGGCGTTTTCATAGAATCTTAGTCGTCAGTCGTTGGTCGTTAGTCGTTCGCGGATACGGTTTGCGAACGACCAGAGCAACGACTAGCGACCGTTCTCTCCAGAATACTCAAACGAATTCATCATCGTCTCTTCAATTCTTATTTTCTCTAGATGAGCCCTACCGAAGCCGCGCTTCACAATTTCGTAGATCGCGATGCATAGGTTTTCCGTGGTCGGAACATGCTCGGCGAATTCTGAAAGCAGGTTCAAATTCTGGTGGTCGTAGCGTTCGAGGATATGGCTGTGTACGAAGCCATCCAGATCGACCAGATTGCAGACCATACCGGTCTGGTCACCGACTGGTCCACTGACGGTGACTTCGAGCATGTAGTTGTGCCCATGTCCATAGGGATTATTGCATTTGCCGTAAGTCGCGCGGTTTTCTTCCGACGACATCTGGTCGCTGTGCAAGCGGTGCGACGCCGAAAACATGTACCGCCGGGTCAAATGCGCCTTCATGCTTCTCCGTGGAAATCTTCGCCGTAGAAATCGACAAACAGATCGGGTGTTTCGTAGACGCGCACGCGGTGTAACTGCGCGGCGTTCAGTTTCGGCGCGAGGCGCTGCCAGATGGCAATCGCGAGGTTCTCGGTCGTCGGGATCATCGTCGGAACAGCGGTGAAGAACTCGGGCACTTCCTTGTTGAGGAAGCGATGGTCGAACGCGTCGAGCACTTCCCTGCTCATGACGTCCTTCAATTGCTTCAGGTCGACGACGAATCCCGACTTCGGATCGACGGCGCCCTTCACGGTCACTTCCAGAGTGTAGTTGTGCCCGTGCCCGTTGGGATTATTGCACTTGCCGAAGACGCGTTGGTTCTCATCCGGAGTGAATTCCGGATTGTGATAGAAGTGCGACGCGGAAAATTCCGCTTTGCGTGTGAGATAGACCATAGAAAGTTCTCAGCTTTCAGTTCTCAGTTCTCAGTTTCTGATTCTCAGCCCCTGGAATCAGAACTGCGGCTTTCATTTCGGCAGGCCGACTTCCACTTGGACGGCCAACACTGTAAGCACGGCCCTTCCACGATACTTGGCCATTGGCGTGGGCCCTCCTCGAGCGCAGCAGCAGATGTGCGAACATCGGCAGACCAAAGGCGATCGCGATCAGGTTATTCTCGGTGGCGAAATGTGCGACTCGAATTCGCAGGTACACCAACAGCCAGAAAGCAGCAAACCCCATCCTCAGCATGTGGTGGCTACCTGCGCCAGACACGGCAACGCCAAGCGTCACCCATGCCACAAACCACAAAAACAAACTTTGGAGCGCCAGCCGTTCGGGTTGAGGGAACAGCAACGCCAGGTTCTTCGTCCATCCTTCGCGAAGCTGAGACCAGTTGCGGTACATGCGCGTGCGCACGGCGTCTCCGCCATAACGGAAGTGCACGCGCTGGCCGGCGTTGCGGAACAGCCGGGCCAGCGCTACGTCCTCAAGTATTTCCGTGGCCACCGCGGCGTGTCCGCCCACGGCATCGTAGGCTGCGCGGCGGACAAGGATGTACTGCCCGTTGGCAGCTACAATTCCAGAATTCTGCTCGCGCACTTTGTGTGGGGGGTACTGCCCCGCCAGTTCCGCGAAGATTACGGGCATCACGGCCCTTTCGGCGAAGGTGACGACCACCTGCTCGGGCGAGTAAGACAACAATTCGACGCGCTCATTCTTGGCTTCAGCCAAAGCCCACGCTAGAGATCCCGGCAGATGCACAGTGTCCGCGTCGGTGAACAACAGCCACTTCGCATGCGCTTCCTTGGCCCCGGCAACTAACGCATTGTTTTTCCCCGTCCAGTTCGCGCGCAGAGGCTCCGGAGAAATCACTCGCAGTCCGGCAAAAGTTTGCGCTACTTCTCGCGTGCGGTCGGACGAGCCGTCGTCGACCACGATGATCTCGAAAGACACGCCGGTTTGGGCGGTCAGCGATGCCAGGCAAGCGCCGAGGCTGGCCTCTTCGTTCCGGGCCGGAACGATTATCGAGACCTCGGGAAGGGAGGCCTCTGGGATCGGGAACTGGAGCCGCGCGGCTGGAAGTGAACTATCCATCAGTTTTTCGCTATTATAACGGGGTGAGACGAACGCTTCTTCCTACGCTTCTAACCATTGGATTGCTCGCTGCCCTGATCGGATGCTACAGCGGGAGCCATCCCGCGCGCATCGGCTCGAATGCCCCGGACTTCACCTTGCAGGATTCCGACCGTAAAGTCACGCTCAGCCAGTTTCGCGGGCAGGTGGTGGTGCTGAATTTCTGGGCGACATGGTGTCCGCCGTGCGTTGAAGAGACGCCATCGCTGGTTCGGATGCAGGCGCGTCTTAAAGATAAAGGTGTGGTGGTGCTCGCCGTCAGTATCGACGCCGACGACGCGGCGTATCACAAGTTCCTCAAGGACTACAGCGTCAACATGGTCACCGTGCGGGATGAGGCGCAGAAGGCGAGTTCGCTCTACGGCACGTTTGGCTGGCCGGAAAGTTACGTCATCGATCGCAACGGAGTCATCCGCCGCAAATTTATCGGACCCGTGGATTGGACCAGCCCGGAAGTCACGGATTACCTGAGCAAACTGTAAAGCAAGGTCTCAGGTCTTAGGTCTTAGGTGTCAGGTCCCAGGGAAACCATCGCGGTCAGCGGCTTCGTTTTTCCTGACACCTGGGACCTGGCGCCTGGGACCTAGAGCTTCACCTTCCGCAACCTGAGCGAGTTCATAATTACCGAGACCGAACTGAAGCTCATTGCGGCCGCAGCCAGAATCGGGCTCAGCAGCAGTCCGAACGCTGGATACAGCATGCCTGCGGCAATCGGCACTCCGATCGAGTTATAGACAAATGCGAAGAACAGATTCTGCCGGATGTTGCGCATCGTCGCATGGCTCAGCTTGCGCGCCCGCAGAATTCCTTCAAGGTCTCCTTTAAGCAGTGTGATGCCGCCAGTTTCCATCGCGATGTCGGTTCCCGTGCCCATGGCAATTCCGACTTGCGCTTGCGCCAGCGCGGGCGCGTCGTTGATGCCGTCGCCCGCCACGGCAACCACGTGACCTTCGCTCTGCAGATTCTTTACGATCTCGGCCTTTTGCGCCGGCAGAACTTCGGCTTTGAAGTCTGCGATATCGAGGCGCCGCGCGATCTCCTGGGCCGTCGCCTGGTTGTCGCCGGTGAGCATGACCAACCGGATTCCCTGGGCTTTCAGCTCGCGTAGTGCGTTCGCAGTGGACGGCTTTAGCGGATCCGCGACTGCGATGTACCCGGCATACTTGCCATCGACCGCCACATAAATCACAGTAGAGCCGGCGATTACGGGAGCTGGGATCGTGGTCTCGTTCCCGAAAGCTCCGACCGCTCGCATTAGGGCTCTGTTCCCAGCCGCCACGCTCTTCCCTTCCACGGTCCCGCGCACGCCCTGGCCCGGCGTGGATTGAAAATTGGCGGGATCACTCAAACTTAACTTCTTTTCCTTCGCCTTCAAGACAATTGCCGCGCCGAGCGGATGCTCGCTGGCGCGCTCCAGACTCGCGGCCAGCCGCAGAAGATCATTTTTTGAAATGGTTGGCGAACTCTCTGCGGGTGAAATCGCCACCACTTTCGGTTTTCCCTCGGTCAGGGTCCCGGTCTTGTCGAAGACGATGGTGTCCACTTTTTCCAGCGTTTCGAGCGCCTCGGCATTCTTGATGAGCACGCCTGCCTGCGCGCCGCGTCCGGTGCCGACCATGATTGCCATCGGCGTCGCGAGGCCGAGCGCGCACGGACACGCGATGATCAGCACGGCTACGGCGTTGACGATGGCATGCGCGAAACGGGGCTCTGGCCCGAAGGTCGCCCACACTATGAATGTCACCACCGCAATCGCGATCACCGCCGGAACAAACCAGCCGGCAACCTTATCCGCGAGCCCTTGGATGGGAGCGCGCGTGCGCTGCGCCTGGCTGACCATCTGCACGATCTGCGCCAGCATTGTTTCGCTGCCGACGCGCTCGGCGCGCATCACGAGAGATCCGTTGCCGTTCACGGTGGCGCCGATTACGCGCGAGGCCACCGTCTTCTCCACCGGAACGGACTCGCCCGTGATCATGGACTCGTCCACTAAGCTCGACCCATCCAGCACAACGCCGTCGACAGGAATCTTTTCCCCCGGACGGACGCGCAGCCGGTCTCCCGGTTTCACCTCTTCGAGGGGAATATCCTGCTCCGAGCCGTCCTCACTCATCAGGCGCGCCTTCTTCGGAGTGAGATCGAGCAGCGCCCGGATTGCACTCGACGTCTGGCTGCGGGCGCGCAGCTCCAGCACCTGTCCCAGTAGGACGAGGGTGACAATCGCCGCTGCCGCCTCAAAGTAAACGTCGGGGCGATCGCCCATGCTGCGGAACGAGGCCGGAAAGATCCGCGGGAATAAAGTCGCCACCACACTGTAGAGGTAGGCGACACCCGTGCCCATCGCAATCAGCGTGAACATGTTGGTGCTGCGGTTGACCACTGACGCCCATCCACGCTGGAAGAACGGCCAGCCACCCCACAAGACGACCGGGGTAGCCAGCAGCAATTCGAGCCACGGCAATCCCCAGTTCCAAGGCGATGCCATGAACGCATGCGGCCGAAACATGCTGCCCATGGCAATCGCCAGCAATGGCGCAGTCAGCGCGAGGCTGATCCAAAAACGCCGCGTCATGTCGCGCAGCTCGGGATTGTCTTCTTTGACTGCCACCGTGCGCGGCTCCAGTGCCATGCCGCAAATCGGACAATACCCCGGCTCGGCTCGCACGATTTGCGGATGCATCGGGCAGGTGTACTCGATCTTGGTGGCAGGCAGCACGGGTGATTCCGGCTCCAGCGCCATGCCACACTTGGGACATGGTCCCGGCCCGATCTGCCGCACCTCTGGGCACATCGGACAAACGTAGGCCCGCATGTCTTGATTGGGATGGCTTGCCAACGGAGCATCAGCGCGACCCGTGCCAACCGCGGGCGGTGTACTCACGGTTGGCGTGATCAGTGGCGCAGCACCAAGAGACACCAATCCCGATCCCATCGGCTTGGGCACGGAGGATAGAATCTTCTCGGGATTCGCCTGGAACTTCGCAAGGCAACCAGCGGAGCAGAAGAAATACTCTTTCCCCTTGTGCAGCGTTTTGTAGCGAGCGGTTGCCGGATTCACATCCATCCCGCAGACAGGGTCTTTCTGCTTGGCGGGTGACGATGGGGCGTTCGACGTGTCCACAGGGTCGGGGCGATCCATAGTTTCGTTGACAGAAGTCCTATATCCAGTCCAGAGTTACCGTGACTACAGAGAGCTGCCGAGCTTCGCTCGGCTTGGACGGCCGAGGGCGCCCGTCCCTACACGAGCAGATCGCGCTTGGCGGAATCCAGCCCTTATTAGATACTCATATTAGATACACAAGAGTAATCCTCGAACCTTATTCCGTGGGAGAAATGAAATGACGTACCTCGAAGTCGCCTACCGCTACCACACTCCGCCCGGAGAAGCTGAGTTGCGGGCCATTGACAGTGTCCGCGAGGTGTACGGCATCCAACGCATCCAGTTCAACGAGAAGGAGCGGACGGTGCGGGTGCGGTTCGACGCCTCGCGAATGAAGGGCGACACGGTCGCCAAGTTGCTGCGCCAGGCCGGCATCGACGTGCAGGATCAGCTTGTTCTTGCGTAAGAGTTTAAGATGAGGGTCTCTAGCGAGAGATGAGAAGGATTAGACGGCACTCCGCCCGCTTCCCATTCCAGGGAGGACTCTCGGGGGAGGGCCAGGAAATTAAGCGGAGTGCACCTTGGCGACAAACGGAGTATTGCAAAGGGGCATTCAGAAAGACCTCTGGCCGAAGTGATTTCCCAAATGCCCCGTTGCGCGCCACTTCGTCTGCGTCAAGGAGAAGCATGCCGGGTGCCATTGCTAACGCCTTGCCAACATGCATTGGTAGAACGCAGGGGCCGGTAGGTTTTGCGCTGGGCTGGAAACTTTTACTCTAATTTACAAATCTTCCTTTTTCCGGCAGGGCTGCGGATTTCCACAGTCAGCGCGGGAATTGGCGCGAATCGCAACTCGGCTCAGGGTTTTTCGGCGAGCAGTATCCGGCGATTGGGTTGGGCGAAACGATTCTGTTTCCGTTATAATTCAGAGACGCAATTCTGCCACGATGCGCCCGTAGCTCAATTGGATAGAGTGCATGGCTACGAACCATGAGGTTGGGAGTTCGATTCTCTCCGGGCGCACCACCCTACCTGCCGAAGGCGCTCTTGAGAATGTCTTCGGCGGACGCAGATCCTTCCCCACACAAATCTAGCCCTGCTTTAGCTTCAGCTTGCTCTTATTTTCTTCAATAAAAGCCTTAAGTTCGGGGGCGGCGCCGAGCAGCCTCATCCACTGTTCGTAGTAGAGCGTCACCGGAAAGCGCCCCAGTCCGTACACGCTGACGCCACCCTTCTCACTCACGCGGAACTCTATGCTTCTCTTTTTTGTCTCCACCTGCTTTTCCAGATCGGCCAGGCGAGCTTTCAATTCTTCGTAACTTGGTTCTGCCATGCATGCACCTCGAATGATTCTTCTTATCATAAGGTGGCCGGGGGAGTTTCGTCGAGACAGGGCCTTCCCAGTTTGCCTCAAAAGAACCAGCCCATCTTGTAGCTGAAAACTGCCGCACTCTACTCCTACGACAGCTTCCCGTTAGGCGAAAACTCTTCCCAATCGTCCTTGACAGCAGGCCCTTCGCCGCCATTTCTCGCTGCCACAACCTGTTTCGGTCCCTCTCTCAGCCGGTAATGAAAACGCAAATGCTAAACTAAATTGGGCAACAAATCCCGAGTGGAGAACACAGAAATGGCGAAATTATTGAAGAATGCACTTCTTGAGAGCGTACCCATGCTAATGCTGCTGGGGTTGCTCGCCGGCGCCGTGGGAGGGCTGGTGATCGGCCTGATCCAAATGAAGGCCAGCCAGCGCTAACAAGTAAATTCTGATTCCCGCATAGAATCAACCAATCTCTGGAGCGGGAGACGGGGATCGAACCCGCAACCCCCGGCTTGGGAAGCCGATGCTCTACCGTTGAGCTACTCCCGCTCTGCTAGCAGAGTATATCGCAAAGTCTTCGGGCGTTGCCTGCCGCGATTCGAAGTCAGACAGCGATGAACAAATTAGGCATTTGCTGGATCTAATCCGGAAATTGGCGCTATTTTCATCGTGACCAACAGTTCCAACAACGTGGCGGTGTTACGAACGCTTCCTGAGATGGTGATGAGTTGTTGTGAGACGAGGGGATGTTGTTCCGCCAGCGAGTCAAGACGGTCACTCACGTTGTAGAGTTGCTGAACTTCGTGCAGGATTGCACTCGGATGCATGGGGTACGCTGCTTTCCTGAGAGCCTAAGGAGAGAGAACTTCAGATGGGCTGACTTAGTTCAGGGAACCTGAAAGAGGAGAAGATGGAAACCAGCTCAATTGGATTATATCACGTGAGCAGCTCGAATGTTGCAGCCCCCTCGGGCGCCTGAAAATCTGGTAGAGTGCAGACGGCTGTCACATACTGTGCCCTCGCCAGATTGCCCCGACTCTTGCAGATAAACTGCAAAAAATTTGTGCAAGCTTGACCGAATCGCAGGTGAAGTCCTTTGTTGTCAGTATGATCTAAATTGGTAAAGAAATTGCCACATGGGCGCGGGGTTCTCAATGAAAACATCACTCGGCTGCCTTGCTCGGTTGTCTGCGGTTCTTGTCATGCTGGGTTGTGCCCAAAGTCTGTATGCGGGCTCGATCTACAACGTCGTAACCGGGTTTTCTGGTACCAGTAACCCGAATGGGGTGTGGACCTACGACTACAACGGAACCGCATACACCAGTTCCCAGGAGGTTAGCAACTACTTGGGCACAGGCCTTTCGGGCTGGTCGACTGGAGAAGCCGTTCCGAACAGAATCTATATCCTCCAGAACGTCACGGGCGGTACCGTCACCTATTCCACGGTCCAGGACCCCACAAGCACCTTGTGGATGGATCCTGAGAGCGGCACCGTTTCAATCGTGTTCACGGCACCTTCGGCGGGTATCTACACCATTACCGGTGATTTTCTTGGCATCGACAAGTACGAGAATTCGCATCCGGTCGAGATCTTGGACAACGGTACTGTCATATGGAGCGGGACGATTTCAAGCGACGGCGGCAAAGACTCCTTTAGTTTGTTGGAAACTCTCAAGGCGGGCGGTACCCTCACCTTCTACGTGGGGACAGGCTCCAGCGGCTGCACTTACTGCGATCTCAGTACCGGACTCGACGGAACAATTACTGAAGGTGCCACGACTGTGCCCGAGCCGGGCACACTGATAATGCTTGGGTCGGGCTTGCTCGGTTTGATTCCCATGTTGCGCCGCAAGTGGTTCGCCCAATCGTAGCCCTAGGCGGGCGCGTTTCGCAGCCGCTCGAAGGAAATAAACATGGGTGCACTTTGCCGGAAACCGTAGCTAGCGATTCGGACTTCCTGCTCCCTTGCGCCACGATTTTGGATTTTTCCAGCACTTCCCAAGGGATAAACCGGCGGTAAACTCCAACCCCCTGGCCGATGTTAACCGTTTGCAAAGCCTAATTTTGCAAGGGAAAGTGGCGCGCCTCAGGGGATGACTTCCGAGCTGAGTTGTTGTGCTTGATTGTGAAGCTCTGCAAAGATTGCAAAGTCGTGTTCCACATCACGAGAAGCTGCGCGTGCTCAGCCGTGAATAGCACCCGCCGGAAGTACGTGTTCTCCAGAATCTGCTTTTCAATCGCCCCAACGTATTCAGTCATAGGCTTAGTCTGCCTGTTTTTGTCTTTGCCTTTATGGGTCTATCCTGCTCCTAATCGGCGCTGGAAAAGCGCTCAGACATTGATGAATCGGCTTGTCGCGTTCTGCTCGGCAGCTTGGAGGGGAAATGCCACGCGGGCAGGTTGCATGCGATTATCGCGAGCTCGTACGAAGGCCCGCATATAAGACTGCGCTACCCGGTTCCAGACCATGTGGCGTGCATAGAGATAAGCACGTTCGCGCATCGCCTGGCGGAGCGCATCGTTGTCCAAAAGTTCAATTGCCATATCTGCGATAGCGGCTGGGTCCCCGAAGGGAACCAGCGCCCCGCGCCCATCGGCCAAGAGTTCGGCGGCGTGCCAGTATGGAGTTGAGATAATCGCTTTCCCGGCACCCAAGGCATACGCGAGTGTTCCGGATACGGCTTGCGCCTCGTAGCGATACGGCGTGACGTAAATATCGGCCGAACCAATCAGCGAGGCCATTTCTTGAGGGGTGACGAACCGGTTGTGGAAGACCACGTTCTCCTCAACTCCCAGCTCTTTGGCTAAGGCCTGCAACTGGAGCCGATATCGATCACCCTCGCGGCGTCTGACATGCGGGTGAGTGGCGCCTGCGATTATGTAGACAACGTTGCTGTGCCGAGACAAGATGCGCGGCAGGGCTTGAATCATGCTTTCGAATCCCTTGTTTGGAGACAACAGGCCGAACGTGAGTAGAACAGTCTTTCCTGCTGAAAACGAATCTTTGTAAAAAGCCGGTTCCGCAAAGGGCAGGTCGGGGATGCCATGAGGAATCAGGTCAATTTTTTCGCGCGGGACTCTGAATACCTCTTGCAGAAACTGAGAAGAGTGCTCGCTCATAACAATAAGACGATCGGAGCGCGCGGCGATTTCTTGCATGACGATGAGTTGGTCGACATCGGGCTCACGAAGAACCGTATGCAGCGTTGTCACGACTGGCATGTTGAGGTGCTGCAGCAGGCGCAAGATATGGCTGCCGGACTTCCCTCCAAAAATCCCATACTCGTGCTGCAAACACACCAGGTCGATATTGTTGGAATTAAGAAAGTCGGCGGCTGCTCGATAGGATGAGAGGTCGCCCTCGGTTAGCTCGAACCGCACTCGCGCAGGGTAGCTGTACCGCGATTGCGGGTCATTCACGGCTACCACCAACACTCCGGCGGCTCCGTACTCAACCGCAATAGCATCACACAAATCCGTCGTGAAGGTCGCAATTCCACACTGTCGAGGAAGGTGGTTCCCGACGATCGCTACCCGCACTGGAAGCGAGAGGCTGGGTATCACTGGCAAGGATGATGGGGACTTCTTTTCGAACGCCAGCGGACGCGCTTTGCACCGCACCAGGGTGTCCGGCTTCAAACTCACGGAGGGGTCGGGCGCGAACATTGCAGCTCCTTAACGGTGTGGTCCGGTTGAAAGAGGACCGGACGGGGGTGAAGGCGCCAGGAGGCTACACCGAGGCCTCCTGGTGCCGGGACGCGTAATGCCTTTGTTCAAACCGCACTTCGTCGTCCGCTCAGTAGGTTAATGACCAGAACCACCAAACCCACAACCAGAAGCAAGTGGATCAGGCTTCCGCCGATGTGCAAACTAAAACCCAGAAGCCACAAAATCAGAAGAACAACGAAAATCGTCCAAAGCATGTCAAACTCCTTTGCTCGTTAGCGAGCACTCGCGCGAGCACTCGAAAGCGAATCTCATCCAACGTGCGCGAGAGAACTGCTTCGCGCGAACGGAAGAAGAGGGTAGATGATGGGACTGTGCCGCTACTTGAACATCAGAGTCGGCTGAATGACAAACAGCGGCAATCCCAATTCTGCAAGTTTCTACTTGTCCTCTCTGGACTCAGCTTTTGCGTGGCGAACTTCCGCAACGAACGGCTGGGCTACGGCTGGTACTGGCACTTCGCCCAACAGCAACGCCCGGGTTGTGACGTTATCTCCGTAGATCGCTTTCCGGGAGTCATTGTCTTGGCGTAGCGACGCACCTGTCAGCGTGAGCCCAGCGAATGCACCCTTGGCACGGGAGTAGGTCAGGATCTCGGTATCCAACTTCCAATCTGTACCAGCCGTGGCATGCCGGCCAACTGGACCCGCTGCCGCGGAAGCGTCCGCTCCAACTTGGAAATTACTCTCAAGCAGCCTTTTCATCGCTTTGTCATTCTGAAAGATCATTACCACGTCCACACCTTCTACACCGATCTGCAGCCCCCAGCTTCCACCCGAAATTGTGATGAACGCCGGCGCACTCCAGCCATTCGCCGTGCGGCAGGTGGCTACGCCTTTGCCTCCTTCAGCTCCGAAGATAAAGCCGCCTTTGACCATGTGCGGTATAACGGCCACGCACTTTGCGTGCTCCAACACTTCTTCCGGGATTCCCTTGTCAGGCATCCCCATAATTTCGTGCAACACACTGGTCGCGTTCTCTAGCCGGTTGGTGGCATCTTCCCGCGCCGACCCGGCCCAGCACAACGTGCCGAGACTCAACATCGCAAGTACGAACATTAATTTTTTCATGGAATACCCTCGTTTCTGTGCCTCTGCACCGAATCTCCGGCTTCGTGTGCGTACTCGGCACACAAATCCGGGGTATATTGCCGGCGCACCAGGTCAGTTCCGACCTTAGCAAATCGGGATTCAAGAGGTCTGAGCAATAAAGCTCACCTTTGCCACACGCAAGTGCGGACAAATTCTGTCGAGGAATCCTGTTTTGTGCTGCACGGGTTCCAGCGTGAACTCGTGTTGGACCTCACATTTCACATTCCAACGACAACCTGAGCGACTGCCTTTAGTCAGATTGATTGTCAGAACTGTGCACTTTGGACCAGCCAAACCATTCGTCGCCAAGCTATGGTGTACCTATTGAGGCGATGAAGAGTCGCAACGAGGGGCGCGGCTCTGTCCTCGTGGAAAGAAACAAGGGAATATGACCCATATCTCCAATAATCCGGTACCCAAAATGGCCAAGCTGCATAAAGCGCCCCAACCGCCCCTGTCACACCCGGGGGCGGCCGCTGACGCGGATCGTGCCAAGAAGCCACGCCTCGCCGAGCCCCCTGCCACCGACCAGGAGCTGAATCCTGGAGATCGCGTCGAGGGTTTGGGCAACTTCGGAAAGCCGAGTGGAGAATTCGGCACAGTTGAGCAAGCTAACGAAGATGACGCGCTCGTCAAATGGGATGATGACGGCCGTATGAGGCTCGGCCAACCGTGGCTCAAGAAGGTTTAGCCGACAACAAGGCTGGGCCGATCTGCCAAGTTTGAGGCAATCCAGCAAGCTTCGGAAACTTGCTTTGAGCAAACCCGCACCTCAGTGGCCGTGGATAGACACGTACTCACCGGCGGCGATCAATATAGCCCCCGCGGTCCTTGGGTGCTGTAGCTAGATGCGATAGCACTGATCTGCAAGACGATCAATTCTGACCAGTTTTCCGAAGCCTAAAGTTTGATACTGACGATTGACGAGGTTCTACCGCAAAGGGAACTTCGTGAACAAATCTGGTTTTGTGGACATTCTGTGATGTAGGGAGGCTTCAATGAATCTGAATCTGCTGGATCCGAAACTGATTGTGCTAGCGGCCGTGGTGATTCTACTCATCGCAGTGCTGGCTTGGCTGTACGTCCGAAAGCGCAGGAGTACGACTGCAAACCTGCGGCAAAAGTTTGGGCCCGAGTACGATCGGGCGGTGCAGACGCATGGGTCAGAACGAAAAGCAGAAGCGACATTAGTGGATCGCGAGAAGCGGGTTGAAAAGCTCAACCTTCGCGATCTTGATCCGATGGAACGCGAACGTTTTGTGAAGCGGTGGGATGCCATACAGTCTCGTTTTGTCGATTCCCCCAAGGGGGCAGTCACAGAAGCCGATGATCTGGTGTCTTCTTTAATGAAAACTCGTGGCTATCCCATGTCCGATTTCGATCAGCGTGCCGCGGACATTTCTGTCGACCATTCCCGAGTGGTGGAGAACTACCGGTCTGCGCATGAGATTGCGCTGCGGGTTGGAAAAGACGCAGCGACAACCGAAGATCTGAGAACGGCGATGATTCACTACCGCTCTTTATTTGAGGAACTGGTGCAGGCGCCAGCTAGTGTTGAAAGAAAAGAAGTGGCGTAACGGCCTAACTGATGACAAAAGAAGAAGAGCTTACGACGGCCGACCTGGCGACAATGTTTTAAGACGAGGGTTGCAACAGGAGAACAATGATGACGACAAATGAACAGAATAAGTGTGCGCACCTACCATGCCGGTGCAAGGTGAAACCTGGCGACAAATACTGTGGTCAGGTCTGTAAGGAAGCGGGAGCCGGGGATGTCGAGATTGCGTGCCAGTGCGGCCACGCAGCTTGCCCGCTTACCGCGTGAAGAACAGTAACCTTTTGGTGTGCAGGCTGGATCTTAGATTGACCAAGGAGATCTCCGGCATGAAGAACAATCGGCACGGAGCGCCAAATCGGGGTTCAAATCCGTGATCGACCGGGAATTCAGGGCCATCGCAGGCGTGGACCCTTTACTTCCAGGGCAACGGAACTTACTCATGTCTTCCACGGAGAGCTCCGCCAGGGGCCTGATCAACGAATTTCTCGAGTGGTTCGGGGATCTGGGCATATTTTTCTGGCGAGTTGTGCGCGCTGCAGTAACGCCGCCGTTTGAATTTCGCGAATTGTTTCGACAACTCGACGAGATCGGCTCAATGTCTCTGCCGCTGGTCGCTTTGGCCGGCGCCGCCACCGGGGTTGTACTCTCTTTGGAAGCCCGTTACAGCCTGACTCGATTTGGGGCCAAATCTTTGCTTCCCGCCGCTATCGTGTTCTCCATTCTTCACGAGACCGGTCCGATCATCACTGGGCTGGTAGTGAGTGGCCGAGTAGGCGCTGGCATTGGCGCGGAGTTGGCGTCGATGAAAGTGACAGAACAGATCGATGCCATCGAGGCGTCCGCGGTAAATCCTTATAGGCTTCTGGCGGCGCCCCGCATCCTGGCTTGCATCCTGATGCTGCCTTTGCTGACCCTCGCTGGCGACTTTTGCGGCTTGGTCATGGGCTGGGTTGCGCAGGCCTTGGTTGAGCCGCTCTCGTTCCACCAGTTCATCGATAGCGGTTTTAAGGGCGCCGACTTCAATGATTTCCTGCCCCCCACGTTTAAGACCATGGTGTTTGGCCTGATCATTGGGCTGATCGCCTGTTTTCAGGGAATGCGGACACGGGGAGGCGCTGCGGGCGTGGGCCGCGCGGCCACGAGCTCGGTAGTCTTGTCCTCGCTGTTCGTGATCCTGGCCGATGTGGTGCTGGTGAAATTCATTCTCATGTTTTTCCCATGACCATTGATTGGACAGCTCGCGAAACAAATATGGACACAATCGAACAAATTGCCGTGAAGCAAAAAGGAGCCGAGGAAGACGGCAGCGCGCCAGTTGTCGCCGTCGAGGACTTGCATAAGTCCTTCGGAAGTCAAAAGGTTTTGAATGGGATTAGCCTGACCGTGAGGCGCGGCGAGACCCTGGCGGTGCTGGGGCGCAGTGGTTCCGGTAAGAGCGTATTGCTGAGGCTCATCGTCGGCCTGGAGAAGCCTGACTCGGGATCGGTTCGCATCCACGGTCAAGACATCGCCGGCCTGGCTCTCGACCAGCTCGGCGAAATCAGGAAGAAAATTGGTTTTCTGTTTCAGCATGCCGCACTTTACGATTCGCTGACCGTCGAGCAGAACGTGGCTTTTCCGCTGCGGCACCATAAGAAGGAGATGTCGAAGCCTGAGCGGGCCGACCGGATCAAGAAGTTACTGGCGGAAGTGGGCATGGAAGGCGATCTTGAGAAAATGCCGTCGGATATCTCGGGTGGGATGCAGAAACGAGTAGGGCTGGCGCGTGCCCTGGCTTTGGAACCGGATATTCTGCTGCTCGACGAGCCCACGGCTGGCCTCGATCCCATCAGCGCTGCGGAGATCGATGATCTGGTTCTCAAGCTTCAAGCGGAACATCACATGGCGTCCATCGTAGTGACTCACGATCTGCACAGCGCGAAGACGATTGCGGACCGTCTGGCCCTGCTCAATGAGGGAAATGTGGTGATCGAAGGCAACTTTGAAGAACTTCAGAAAAGTGACATCGAGTTTGTCAGGGAATTTCTAAAGCATTCGTAGGAGGACATATGTCGAGAGCGGCGCGGTTAGGAGCTTTCATCGTTGCGACACTGGCAATATTGGTGGCCGGTGTCTTCATCATCGGGAGCAAGCAGTATCTTTTTAGCTCCACGTATCAATTGAAGGCGCAATTCGACAATGTGGCGGGCTTGGATGCAGGCGGCGATGTGCGGGTGGGAGGCGTTCACAGTGGAACTGTGCGCAACATCGTGTTGCCCCACAGGCCGGGCGAAAAGGTCACGGTAGTCATGGATATGGCCAAGTCCACGCACGAGATCATCAAGCAAGACTCCGTGGCCTCCATTGAAACCGAAGGGTTGTTGGGCAACCAGTATCTGGCGATCTCGTTTGGATCCGCCGGGAAAGCCGATGTGCGGGAGGGCGATATGATCGCGAGCCAGCCGCCACTCGAAATGTCAGAGCTGTTCGCAAAGACCAGCGGCATTCTGGATAGCAGCCAGCAAGCTATCCAGAACGCCACTCGGGCGACGGCGAATTTAGACTCGATCAGCGCCAAGATCAATGCGGGTCAGGGAACCGCAGGAGCGCTGATTAACGACAAACAGCTCTACAGCAACCTCGAACAGACGTCGAGCGCCATGCATGACACGATGCTCCAGGCGCAAGCAGGGGTCACCGACTTCCAGGAGAATATGGAAGCCATGAAGCATAACTTCTTCCTGCGCGGATATTTCAAGAACCGCGGCTTCGAAGATTCGGCCGAACTGGCAAAAAATGAGATCCAACGGCTGCCGCAAGGCACGCCGATCAAGGAGTTTACGTACTCGGCGAAGCAGCTTTTCGATAAGCAAGATTCGGCCAAGCTGAAAAACCAGAAATCTCTAAACGCCGGCGGCGATTTCCTGGCTAATAACCAGTTCGGGTTTGCGGTGATCGTGGCATCCGCTGGCATGGAAGGCGATACCCAGAAGGACTTGGTGCTGACCGAAGCCCGGGCTATGGTTGTGCGTGAGTATCTGGTCGAGAACTTCGGATTTGACGACAGTCAGCTTAAGACTCTGGGAATGGGCAAGCAGACGGATGCGAATCCGGATGCCGGCTGGGGTACGGTGCAGATTTTCATCTATCCAGCCGGGACCGAAATTCCGCCTAACAAGCAAACGCAGGCGGGTATCTCATCGAAAACAAGCTCGGACCAACCGGCTCAGGCTTCTGCGGCCTTAACAGCGAAACCACAGTAGTGTTTGCGTGATCGGCGAAAGCAGGAATGCTCCGCGCGAACGACCAATCTCTAATCGTTGGCCGGTACACGGGGGTCGGGCAATCAACCGCTGATAATGCCGAAGGAATCTTAAAATCAAAGTTCTTCTGCAACCTCAATGAACATCCCCGCAGACTCCCGAGAACTCACAAGGTGATCGTGTTCGGTGGTTATGTGACCAGCCGATTGGTGATGGAGATCACACATCAGTGTGTGAAAGAACGCACCTCCAGGCACGACTCCGATGGGCACCGGGCATAGCCGCATCTCAAAATATCAACTCATGCCACTTTTTTTGTTATACTTAGGCGCTTTCAGGGGAAGTCTTGCCCTGCCAGAGAAGAGTGGCGAGGGACTTGCCAAGATAGTTGTGAGCGGAGGCAACAAATGGCCACATATGCCGTAAACAATGCCCAGAAACTTGCGCCAACTGACAAAACTTTTTGTGATCTTCCTCCCGCTATAGCCGATGCCTTGGAGCAAGAAGCGCTCACCACCAGCTATCCCACGGGAGCGGTTTTGTTCGCGGAAGGGCAGGCTCCGCGGGGAGTGTTCATCGTGCGGCGAGGCCGGGTGAAGCTCTCTATCTGCGGCAGCGACGGCAGGACGCTGATTCTGCGAATTGTCGACCCCGGTAGCCCAATGGGAGTCGCCGCTGTGGTTTCCGGACGCGGGTATGAAGCGACGGCTGAGACCCAGGAGCCCAGTGAGATCAGCTTCCTACGACCCGTCGATTTGTTGCGCCTCATGCGGGTTCACGGTGAGCTTGCCCTGTGGGTGACCCAGCACATCAGCCAAGACTACGCCTCTACTTGCCGCGAAATCCGTGACCTGATCCTTTCCGATTCGGCCAGTGAAAAGCTGGCTCGGCTGCTAGTCGGATGGCTCGACCAGAACGTCACGTCCAAGAACCCCAGCCAAGTAAAGCTGGCTTTAACTCACGAAGAGATCGGGCAGATGATCGGCTCTTCGCGCGAAACCGTGAGCCGACTCTTCGCTGGTTTCAAGAAGCAGCAGCTCATCCAGCAGAACGGCTCTACTCTTGTGATCCCCAACCGCGTTGCCTTGGAATCCCTTATTACAGCCTAGAGGTATCAGCGTAGGGGAAACTGTTCGACATGGGCCGGCCATCTTCACCGGCCCGTTCTCTCCTAAGTCTAAGTTTTCGTCTTCGCCGGTGGATCGTCGCTTGGAGTGTCAGTTCCCTGCTCGTCCTCATAATCGGCAGGATCCGTGGGCAATTCGACCAGGCGGGCCCGTTCCAGGGCGCGGAAATACTCCGGGCGGGAATGGCGGTAATGGTCGGCCGGGACTTTACCGTTGACCCAGGCGGTATCCATCGGATAAACCATGGGATCGAAGATCACCATATAGAAGTGCCAGATGAGGATGGCGAAGGTGGCCAGGAGCGCCTCATACCAATGCACTGCCGTGGCCGCGTCCGTCACCCATTTCGGAAAATGGCTCAGCGTAAAATTGTTGAACCACAGCAGGAAACCGGATAGGGCCATGACGATGGTGCCCCACATAAAAGCCCAGTATTCCATCTTCTCCGCATAGTTGAATTTCGCGAACGCCGGCTCCTGGTTCGTGAGGCCAAGGTTGTAGCGGAAGACTTGCAGTATGTCGGTGGCATCCCTGATGGTCGGGATCATGGCCGAAACGAAAGTGCGATCGCGCTTCTTCCGCGCCAGATGCAAGAAGTGGTAGAAGACGGCCAGGAGCATGACGATGGCCGCGGTGCGGTGCAACCCGCCGCGCCAACCGGCGGCGGACTCCCAGACCTGCAGCGGCTTCGCCCACCACCATTCCGGATACTTCAAGGCAAATCCCGTGAACACCAGGGTCGGGAAACTTGCCATGATGCCCCAGTGCGCGATGCGGAACCGCAAATTCATCCGCAGCACCATCTCGCCGGATTCCCTCCGCGGCTGCCGCCGGATCAGCTTATGCAGCAGGTCCAGCAAATTGTGCAGCAACATGAAGCCCAGGGTCACCGGAATCAGTACCAAATACGTCCAGCGAATCCACCTCACCACCGGGTGATTTGGGCCCACGTTGGTTTGCACATGTACGGGACCGATGGTGAATTTTTCTTCAGCCACGCCCTTGTGACACTGCCCGCACGTTTTGTGGAGGTTTGCGGCATTGATGGTGGAGCGCGGGTCGCTCGAAGGGAGAATGTCATGCACCCCATGGCATGAAGCACAATTCGCCGCGGTCACTTTCCCTTCCTGGAGGGCCAGTCCGTGATAGCTGCCGGCATAGGATGGCAGGCGATCCGCTGGCAAATCGTAGCGCAGCGCCAGACGGGGATCGCCATGGCAACGCCCGCAGGTTTGCGCGGAGATGTTCTCGGCATTTAAGGCCGAGGCCGGGCTGCTCGGGTCGATGATCAGGTGCTCGCCGTGGCAGTCGATGCAAACGGGCGCATCCCGCACGCCGGCCTTGACCGCTTCCCCGTGGACACTCTCGTTGAACTGCCGGGCGATTTCCTTGTGGCATTGCCCGCAGGTCTCCGGCACTTTCCAGTGATTGACCTTGGATCGCTCATCGGTGGCGGGATAGATGTCATGAGTGCCATGGCAACTGGAACACACCGCCGCATCCTTGCCGAGCGCGACCGCGCGCCCGTGAACGCTCAGCTTGTAGGAATCGACCGGATGCGCCACCGGAATTTTGTGTCGCGACAAAAATCCCGCATCGCTATGGCATTTTGCGCAAGTATCGGCCAGATTCTTGCGAGCCACGGTCGAGTCCGCTTCACTGGAGGCTTTCACAGCGTGGATGGGACCGTGACAGGATATGCACTTGGGGGCGTCGGGGTCGCCGTTTTTCGCAGCCTGCCCGTGGATGCTGGACGCGAGATCCTTGACTTCCTGCGCATGACACTCCGTGCACCTTCCGGGAATCAGCTTTTCCGCCGTGGTGAGCTCGTGCACGCTGCCATGACAGGAAGCGCACGCGGATTCGCCGAGGATGGAATGGGCGCTCGCGGGGAAGGACTTGGCCTCGTCCGCATGGCAGGTGGCGCATTTCACTTTGGCGATTTTGGCGGGATGCGGGAAATCTTTGATCGCGGTGTGGCAGTCTCTGCAGCCGAGAACCCCGTGTGCGCTGGCTGCATGCTTGTTGGGATCGATTGAAATGTTCTTCCCGGCGTCGGACTTCATTCCCGCTTGGCCATGGCACGCCAAACATTCCTGGTCTGCGGCGTACGAGGCCGCAGCCAACGCCAAGACCAAAGCCACTAAAATCAAAGCAACCCGAGTCGTGTGCATTTCTATTTTCTCCGTCAACAGCAGCTTCCTGGTGGAGAGCCGGGCGTCCCCGCCCGGCTGGACGGGCGAGACGCCCGTCCTTTCACTATGACTCATCACGTAGTCACGGCTCTAGCGGTACGCGAACAACATCGCGTAGATGATCCACAGCACAATGCTGAATCCCACTGCCAGCGCTGCCCAGGCGAAGGCTCGAATCGTACGGGTGACGATTGGTTGATAAGCCTCTTCCATGTTTTCCTCCAGTTGTCCGCTGGCGACCAGCGCTTCATATTCTCTTGGCTTGTCCCTTTCCAACTCTTCCAGCGGCATGCGCCCGGTAAATACCGTGATGTCCATGGGAAACTTTTCGGGCCGCAAGTGGGTATTGAAAAAATGCACGGTAAAGATGAAACCGGTGGCGAGCAGCGCTTCGTCGCTGTGAATGATGGTCGCGACATTGAGGAACGACCCCGGTATAAACCGCGTGAAGAACACCGGAAACCACAGCGTGAGGCCAGTGGAACCGATCACCGCGATTCCCCAAAACACGGCGAAATAGTCGAACTTTTCCCAGTACGTCCAGCGGCCATAGGCAGGCCGCTCGCCCCGGCCCACAAACCACTTCAGCGTGCCCACCAACTCAGTCAGGTCCCTGCGGTTAGGCATCATGCTGTCCGGTCCCAGCAGCAGCGCGAGCCACGAACCGTGCTCCCTTTTCTTCGACCGGTACAGGTCCACCAGATGGGTAATGAAAACTCCGAACATCACGACGGCAGCACTCCGGTGAATGTAGCCCGCGTTCTCGAATCCCCCGAGCAGATGAGAGAGCACCGCCGCCCATTTCGTGTAGGAGAACTTCAGGGTTAACCCTGTCAGCGCCAGGCACATGAAGCTCACGATCATGCAGATGTGCAGGATCCGCTGCAGCCGGTTGAACCGGACGAACTGGAGTTCCGGAACTTCGCCCTTAGGCATTGGTGCTCTCCTTGGCATCGCGCTCCTTGCGCTTGCCCGCGAGAGTTTCAGGCGTCGCGGCGAGTTTCGCTTCAGCAGCACGCAACTCCTGGCGCATCTGGAAAGCCCGGGGCAGCCAGAGCAGCGTATGAGCGCCACCGACCACGAATGTCACCAGGAGCAGCGTGGTCATGCCCCAGAAGGTGTAAAACAGGAACGGATATTTTCGCGGGTCGTGGTGGGTGGCGTGCGTCAGGTATCCGGCGAAGCGCCGGGTCGCGCCCGCATGGCACTTGCCGCAGGTGGCCGCCACGTTTGCCCGGCTGAGGTGAGAGCGTGGATCGGTCACCGCCAGCACATCGTGAGCTCCATGGCAGTCATAGCACTTTGCCGCTTTCGTGTACCCCAGCTTCGAGACCTTCCCGTGATAGGTATCAAAATAGGTCTCGGCAATCTTCTCGTGGCAGCGGCCGCACGTGGTCATGACGTTCAGCCGGAAGCTGTTCTCATCGGTGCGGTGGATGGCATGAGCGGTGTGGCAATCGTTGCAAACCGGCAGTGGCTTGCTGTATCCGCTCACTCGCTTGGAATGGATGCTTTTCTCGAACTGGTCCTCGATGCCGTGGTGACACTGGCCGCATGTGGTGGGCACGTTGTTTGCGTTAACACTCGATGCCGGATCGCTCCGGGGAAGGATATGGTGAGCGGTGTGGCAGCTGGTGCAAGTCGCCGTCACCGTCAGGCCGTTCTTTAGCAGGGTTCCGTGAATGCTCTCGGTGTAGTTCGCGATGATTTCGTGTTGCGTTCCGGTGTAGCGCACGGCAGCTTTCTGGCCCTCGCGGTGACAGCGCGCGCAAAGCCCGGGAACATTGACCGCAAAGGTCGGCGATTGCGGATCCTGTTTGCCAAGCACGCCATGGGTGCCATGGCATTCCTTGCAGTTCGGAGCATTCGGATTATTCTTGCCGGCAAGTTGTCCGTGAATGCTGCCCACGTACAGCTTGCCAATTTCATCGTGGCAAGCGGTGCAGTCCACTTCGTGGGTGATGGTCTCGCAAGGCCGCACACGGGAGGCGTTGACCTCCGAGTGGCACTGGCTACAGGCAACTTTTTTTAATCCTTCCAGGCTGTGACGCGAGTGGTTCACCTCGTCTATGTTGACGTACATCGATCTCCCGTCGCGCGCGCGGCGCAGTTTCTCGTCCGCGTGGCAACGCATGCAGTCCGCATTGGCCATACCCAACTCATAGAAGACGTTCCGGATCTTATGCGGCTGATGGCAGTCCACGCAGGCGGGCAGGACGTTGGCCTGTTTTTCCCAGAGCTCTCCGCGGATAATTTTCCGGTGGACGGTTTCGATTTGCGAGTGACATTTGGTGCAGGTGGCGGCAATGTTCCGGCGATTGATCGAGGAAGCGGGGTCGGTGTGCGGCAATATCAAGTGCGCGGTGTGGCAAGTGGCGCAGTTCGGTGCCACCGACAGTCCCTTCTTCAGCAGCGCCTCCCCGTGGATACTCTCGGAATAGTTCTCCAGAATATTGTCCTGGGGAATGGGGCGATTGCGCGAAACAGGAGTTCCTTCCTGATGGCACTGGCCGCAAATGAAGGGCACTTTCAGCGGCGCCACCGCTGATCGCGAGTCCTTCACCGGAACGATGTCGTGGTTCCCGTGACAATTCACACAGCTTGGTGCGAGTGGATCGCCGCGGGCAATTGCCTTCCCGTGGAGGGACCGGGCATATTGCTCCTGCTCGGTCGCGTGGCACGTGCCACACTTTACCCGCGCCGGCTTTTCGTGCGGCAACTCTTTTCCTTCCAGGTCGGCGTGGCAGCCCGTACAGCCGAAGCTGCCATGTATGGAACTTGCAAATTTTTTCCCGTCCACGTACAGCGAAACCGTTCTGCCGGTTCGCGTCGTGCTCATGCTCTTCTCGCTGTGGCACGCTAGACATTCCGCCCCAGGCTGGTCGGCGGCGCGAGCGCGGCATTCCGAAAACACCAGGGCGAAAACCGTGGCGAGGAGCGTCGCGACGATAATTCTCAAACCAGCACACCACTTCATTCGCGCAACCTTCGTTTCAGCCATGTCAAATTCTCGAGCTGGTTTCATAAATGTCTCTTGCAGCTCAGAAGGCACGTCCCTCAGTGGCTCAAGCCCGCATTCTTCTCGGCCTTAGGTGGCGCGGCTGAGGCCGTGCTCTACCCAAAACCGATTCATGAAACCAGCTTTCGACAACGCCTACTTCATGCCCAGATCCGTAAGCACTTTCGGATTCCCCTCCTGAACCGCCAGCAGGTTGTGGCACGCACTGCAATCGTTAGTGATGGTCTGGCCATCGGCACTGGTATGACTGCCATCATGGCAACGGAAGCAGCCCGGCGAATCATTGTGCCCAATATTATTCGGGTGAATCCCCCAGGTGACGCGCATGTCTGGGAAGATGTTGCGCAGGTAGATCCTGGCCACTTCCTCGCCAGATTGCTCGACCAGCGTGCGCCGCGTCTCGTAGATCTGCGGGTAATTTGTGCGATAGAAATTGTTGAGTGCTTCCTTGATGCGAAGCTCCGCCACGTCGCGGGCGGGATAATCCATCTTGAGAACCTCGACCGCCTTTTTCCTGATGTAGGGAAGCTCCGGGCTGATGCGCCCGAGCGACATTTGCTTGTCCACTGCGTTTTCGGGTAAGTCGAAGGCATGCGTGGGCCGGTTGTGGCAATCCACGCAATCCATCACGCGATGCTCTCCCTTGTCTAATTGCTCTTTGGTTGGCTTCGCATCGCTCGAAATGAATTCGGTGGTTTTTCCGTTTTCGTCGGTGTAATAAACGGCCGGGATAGTCTGCCGCTCGGTGTCGGTCGAAATGTAGCGGATTCGCTCGTTGTCGGCGAGGTGGTGCCCGTGGATGCCGACCGAGCCCGGCCACGTTATCCCGCCGACTTTTAGCAGCAACACGTCCGTCTGAGGCGTGTTTTTTTCGTCGTCCTTGTAGCTCGTATTCACCAGGAACTTGTCGCCGGTAAAGCGCTGAGGCCAGTGACACTGCTCACAAGTTTCGCGCGCCGGGCGAAGGTACTTTACGGGCGAAGGAATTGGGCGCGAATAGGTGTGAAATGTTACCGCGAACACCTGCCGCAGCCCGGAAAGCTTCGATCGTACAAACCACCCCGCGCCGGCCCCGATGTGGCACTCGACACATTCCACCCGCGAGTGTGGAGAATTCTGATAGGCCGAATACTCGGGATCCATCACGGTGTGACAAGTCTTCCCGCAGAAACTCGTTGAGTCCATGTACTGCACGCCGCGGTACGATGCCGTCCCAAAAATGAGAAGATTGAGCACCGTCGCCACGGCCACGTACTCCAAGGTACGCTGCACCACGGGCAGCCCCAGGTCGATGGCGGGGAAAACCTCCGGCAGTTTCCCGCTCGCGCGCAGACTTCGCCGCCGGAGCCAGATGCCAAGTGGAATCAGCAGCAAACCGAATACAAAAATACCCGGGAGGATCAGAAAGACCAGAAGGCCAATATAGGGATGGGGTGGCCCCGGCAAGAAGATTTCATAGAACCAGAAGGCGATGGTGGTGAGCGCCGCGCTCGTCGTGATCACGGCGCCCGTAAGCGTGATGGGATTCTGCCCCAAAAAATAGATGGGTTGCAACCAATCTCGGAAGCGTTCTCGCCGATTCATTTAAAACCCGCTACTCCCTTTCTTCTATGCGCCGCTGCGGAGACACACTACACAATCGGCCGCGGTTCCTCCGCAGCGTTGGACAACCTCCATAGTCTTGATGGCAAGAATCAGCCGGAACTATTTCAGAGTACGGATGTAAGCCACCAGGCCCTTAATCTCTTCCGGCTTCAACTTATCGCCATATTTGGGCATTTTCGGGGGCTTGCCGTTCGTAATCACTGCCGTGAGATCGGCATCCGATTCCTTTTGCACGGCGGCAGATGTGAAATCGTGGCCCGCCGTTTTCTTGCCGTCTGCGCCATGGCACATGGCACATTTTGATTTGAAAAGCGCCGCGGATGCATCTTGCGCATTCGCCGATTGGGGAAGGCTGAGAACAACAGCCAATGCTGTTGCGATGGTAAACACTGGGACGGCAATTTTCTTCATCTTTAAGCTCCATTCAAGTTTTAATTGGTCCAACGTTGTTGCAATATTGAACTTTTTGAGGGCGGAGGTCCGTGACTCAGATCACACGTGCTTGTAATGGCAGTCGTTTCGGAAGATTAGACAAGAAAATAGAAAGTCGACCAACTTCTTCAAGTTGATCTTAATTGTGATCATCGGATTCGACAGCGCACGGCCCAGCCTTTATGACAAAAGCTGCCATCGCCAATCGCGAGTTCTCCGACATGAATAATGATATGGGAGCACACTCGGCAGTTTTAGCGACAAGATCGAAGCAGGAGAATTGCCCGATTCCAGTGGGAGTTGGCGGTTACCAGGCGAGATCAACAGTGCTTTGTATTAGTGCAACTGATCAGAGTTTGATTGGAAGTAATTGATAATACTTGAGTTGCGTCAGTTCAAGATGCGCAAATTGCAAATCTGCCCAGGGACCAGACCGCGGCGAACAAAGCTAGTGGCACTGCTGCGCCGAACAAGTACGTAACATGGCCGGATGGTGGTCCGCAATAAGATCTAATTTCTCTTGGGGCACGTCTCGGTCAAACTTGAAATGGCGGGGACGACGAGACTCGAACTCGCGACCTCTGCCGTGACAGGGCAGCGTTCTAACCAACTGAACTACGTCCCCACTCGCCAAATCAACAAGATGCGAAATAACCAGTGTTTATGCGGCCTTGCGCCATTTGCATAAAATGCGTAGATTGCCCAAAGCGACCCGAATTGCTTGTATTCCGGTCCGAACCGCCCATAAACCGCCCATAAAGTTCGGCCAGTTCCCTGCTCTTTTGCATGCGCAAAACACCTTCTACGGGCTGCGGCGGGCGATCCAGAGTTCTGCCAACCCAGGCAAAACCGCCAGCACAACTTTCGCAAATCTTTGTCACAGAAATATCCTAACAGCTTCTCGCAGAACACGAAAGACCACCTTCATTTCCCCGGGTCGGACTGCACGAAATTCTCAAATTCGGCCGCAACGCTGATACCAGTTGTTTGTGCGACCGAGCAGCGACCTCTGCCGTGTGAAGGCCGAGTGTGACTGTGCGGTGTTGTTGTGGGTCTGTAGCAAGCCCAACAGATCAGTGAATTACTGGCGGTTTCCTTTCTGGGAGTCCAACAGTTCAAATTGACAAAGAATTTGGGACGAGAGTGGTTCGGAAGTTTGAACCGAAGAATGGCTCCAAGGTCGGTACGCGAGCTAATGACAGGAACAAGATGGATATCGCCTAGCAGGCTGCGGAAAAAGGGACGCCGCGACTTAGATTCTCTCCAGTCACCGTGATTTTGTGACTCGGGGAAGGGTTTTGGCTGCATCCGCTGGTGTCCCGCGGATTCATTTTCCGGCCTGCGAACACAC
>Ga0208821_1000017_pt1 | contig 169062 bp, 144 predicted proteins | sample June2015DPH_20_5_FD_184720 | JGI IMG/M metagenome (GOLD analysis project Ga0208821, IMG submission 184720) | Peatland microbial communities from SPRUCE experiment site at the Marcell Experimental Forest, Minnesota, USA - June2015DPH_20_40... | ecosystem: Environmental > Terrestrial > Soil >...
CTGAAGTTGAGATTCCACCTGTGGTACGGCACCGCTGCGGGAAACTGAGGACGCCGCACGTCGTTTACATGTAAACGACGTGCGGCGCTGCTAATAAACAAAGAAAACTCTTGCCAACTACAGATAATTCAACGCATTGGGCCTCTATGGCCTCCGCATCCGTCAGCTTGACTACCCGGACGGGAAGTTTTTCGAGTTCTGCCAGTTTCGCCGCTCTTAGGCGACGTGCCCCGGCTACAACCTCGTACTTACTTTCTTCCAGTTCGCGTACCAGCAGAGGCGCTAGAATCCCTTGTGTCTTGAGGCTGGCTGCCAGTTCTTCGAGGCTCTTCGGATCAAAACGCTTGCGGGGATTGGTGGCGGACTCCGCAAGCGCGGTGATGGGAACGCTGCGATATTCGTGGTTGGCGACTGCATTTTGCATACTCGGCATGATCTTTTCTCCTCTCATTTCTCGTTGGTGATGCGTTGGTGGACTCGGCGCACACGTCGGGCCTAAAAACCAGACGGTGCAGGTGTTGGTGTGTTATGCGGCTGTCGCGAGTGCCGCTGGCTCGGGGGCGATGCCCCCGAGGATCACGGCAGCGGTTTGCTGAACGGCTTCCAAGCTCTCGCGCAAAAGATTGGCGTCTCCGTGCCAAAGCTGGATGTAGTCCTGGGATGCGGTTCCGTTCTGTAGTCCAACGGACTGGCAGACCACAAAGGCCACGGCTTCGGCCTCGGTCTCGCGGACTTGTTTGGTGGTCAGGGTGCGGCGGTCGCCACGATGCAACATTTCGTGGGCGATCTCATGCACGAGCGTGGAAAACTCCTCGGCTGGCTGCATCCCTGCAAGCAGCGTGATCTTCCCTCCATACGAGAGACCCTTCGCGGGAGCAATTCGCTCGGAGAAGCTAAGCTCGACGCTTTGCGATTCCACGAACTTGAACAAACGTTCGCGATATCCGCTCACGTCCCCATTGACTTCGGTCAGTGTTGGGAGTTCTTTGCCTTCGGTCTGACTGACATCGAAAACGTAGACGGCCCGGAATCCATACAGCGTCCGCTGCCCCTCGGTGGTTGCGTCTTCACTCGGCTCGTCGGTCGCTACATCCTTCGTGCTTCGTTTTCCGACCATCGGGGCGAGGATGAAAATGCCTTTTTCTCCCCGTTTAACGAAGCGGCCAAGCGAGTTCCATGTCCGAAGTCCGGCAACGTTGGTGGCATCGGACTTCTGACGTGCGATGAGCATGATGTTGCCGAAGCTGTAGGTGTGAAACTTCGCCATTGCTCCGAGGTACGCGGTGAGGACCTCACTGTGACCGGACTCCAACGCAGCGACGAGGAAATCTACGGCTTCTTTGGTTCGTTTGTTGACTTCTTCTAATTTCATGTTTTTTCCCTTTCTGCCGTTTCCGGCTTGTTTCTTCCTTCACTTGAGCGGCAGCGGGAAGAAACAAGCCGGAACGGTGAAAGGGACAGAACGGAGGCCGAAGGAGGGTGGCAGGGCGTGAGTGAAAAGCGCGGTGAGTGCCAAACGGGGTTGGGGTTAGTTTGGCGCGAAACCGGCGCGGTCCGAAACGCCCGTCCGAGCCGCGCGGCTAAGCGGCGTCCACCCGGAAGAGGGCCGAGTGGGAAAAAGCAGCGTAGCTACCGTATGGCGCTTGCCCCCCTGAGATTGATGTAGACATGGGTAGATATATGTCGATACAGTACGGGCTATGGCGCATTCGAAGCGTTATAACTTGCGTGAGGCGGCGAAGCAGATTGGGATTGCACCGATCACGTTGAGGCGCTGGCTGCTTCGCCGGAAGGTGAAGGAAGTGGCACGTGACCGCAACGGATGGAGGGTTTTCACGCAGTCTGATGTACGACGGATCAAGAAATTCGCCGCTACTTTGGTTCGGCCGAAGGGCGTTTAGGACAGAGGATAGATATGGCGGGACCAAGAACAGCGTATGAACTAAGCGAGTCGCAGGTTACGACTCCTGAGCGGGTGATCAAGCTTTTTTGGGATTTGACGAAGCAACACAGAAAGCAATTGAAATCAGTTCTTGATATGGGGGCTGGGGACTGCCGATTCGCGGTGGGGGGCAATTTCACAAAGTACACCGGTGTCGAAATCGATAAAAGACGCATTGCCAGTGCGAGAGTGCCGCGTAACGGCGAAATCCTGCATGGGTGTGTCTTCCGCCATCGAGAACGAGGTTACGATGGTTGCATTGGCAATCCGCCCTATGCGCGGCACCATGACATCGAGACGTCGTGGAAGGATCGAACTGTAGCCCGTTTGGAACGCGAACTCAGCGTTTCGTTGAACAAGCACTGCAATCTGTACATCTATTTCTTCTGTCTCGCCTTGCTTAAGGCCCGTGAGGACGGTCTGGTGGCGCTGGTCATACCTTACGAGTGGGTGTCACGGCCCTCCGCGAAGGCATTGCGTGAATACATCCAGCAACGGCGCTGGAATGTTTCCGTCTATCGCTTCCAGAAGCCGATTTTCGATGGTGTGATGACTACAGCATCTGTGAGCATTGTTGATAAAGCGCGACGAGACGGACTGTGGACGTATTATGACATTACCGCGGAGCAGGCAGTGGTCAATCGACCTGGGGTTACTGATTCAAAGAACGGGGTGCTGGAGTATGCACGGCGGGGCCGAGTGTGGGGCCTTCGCGGGCTTAGCCCGGGATCTCAGAAGATCTTCACATTAACCGAAGGAGAACGCGTTCGGGCAGGGCTGAGCCGGGGAAAGGACGTGGTTCCCTGCGTGACGAGCCTTAAGAACGTGCCTCGGGGGCTAGGTCTTCTATCGAGTGCCGCATTTCAAAAACATTTTGTGAAAAGGGGTGAGAAGTGTTGGCTAATCCGTTCTGACAGAAAGCAGCGGAGTGATGCTCTCGAAGCGTATTTAAAGGCGATATCGGAAGAAGAGCGTTCTACATATACGTGCGAAAATCAGACTCCTTGGTTTAATTACAAAGCGCATCCCGTGCCACGGATCTTGTTTAGCTCGGGCTTTACAGAATTTGGTCCGAAGGTGCTGATCAATTCAGTGTCTGCTCGCGCCATCGGCTCGGTTTGGGGCATTCATGCAGGACGCAAGCTACCTCTCCGTCGATTACAAAGCTATCTATTGAGTATCAACTTCGAGAAGCGAGTTGTTGCACATGCCGAGAAGCTAAAAAAAGTGGAAGTGCGACAATTGAATGCAGTGCTCAATTCATTTGACGAGCGGGAGCGAAAGAATGCCGGCAAAAGCGCTCTCTAATCTGCTTGATGAGGGCAGCGTTGCGTTTCAGACGGAAGGCCGTCTGCTGCAAGAACTTGGTGAACGTTTAGTAGCAAGTCCCGAAGTGGCGCTCGTGGAGTTGATAAAAAACTCTTATGATGCTGACTCGGCCTTGTGCGAGGTGAAGGTTGCGGAGAATGGCAAGGCTCTAGTCATCGTAGATTTCGGTCATGGGATGACGTTTGAGGAATTTGTTGGAAGATGGATGCGCATAGCGACAGCCAGCAAGATAGAGGACCGGACTTCAAGGGCGTACGCAAGGAGATTGACGGGGGCCAAGGGAATTGGGCGTTTCGCGGTCCGCTATTTGGGAGATCACTTAACTCTGATTACGGTGGCAGAAGATCCGAAGAGACACCTGAGAACGAAGCTGACTGCGCATTTCGATTGGCCAACCATCGACCGACTCGATGACCTCCGGCAGGCAAAAGTGGATTACACATTGGAGGAAATGCCAGAAGATTCTGCAACCGGGACAACACTGGAAGTTCGAGAGCTTAAGGCGTCCGCTGAGTTCACAACCACATCGTCCCTGCGGTCGGATGTGTTACGGATCGTTACGCCGTTGCAGGGGTTAGAACCAGGGAGGTTTAGGAGGATTTACGAAGGGTCTAAGACGGATCCGGGATTTCGGGTAAAGCTTCCAGGGAGCGAGGAGGAGGGTTCGACCGAAGTTGATCTCGCAGACCTTGTGCTTAAGAATTTTTGGGCTCGGTTGCGAATTGACCTAACAGGAAAAGATCTGGTCTACAAAGTGTGGTTTTCGTCTTCTCGTGAACCGAAAATGTTGGAGCTCAAGGTTCAGAGTACGATATCTGCCGGTTTCGTAGCCGACGTACGGTATTTCCCACGCCGAAAAGGAGTATTTCGCGGTAAGGGTATAAAAGGTCAAGCGGCGTGGCGGTGGGTCCGTGATAACCATGGAGTCGCGGTGGTCGATCATGGGTTTAGGGTCGTGCCGTACGGAAATGAAGACGATGATTGGCTCCACTTATCGATCGACAAAGCGCACAGCGAACGGGATTGGCGCTCCGCTATCGCCAAGAAGCAGTTCCCCATTCCTGCGGCTGTGCGGAATCGTCCGGCACAGAACCCCGCACTGTACCTTCCTTACGACTATCAATTAGTTGGGGCTGTCTTTGTTGAATCGAAACCTCCGTCGCCAAGCAAGTCGGAGAAGGATCTGATTCCTTCAATGGATCGCGAAGGATTTCTGAAGAATCAGGCTTTTGATGAGTTGGTAGAGTACGTCCGTGCAGGTATCGAGTTTTTGGCCATTCAAGACAAGCGCGAGTTGGATCGACTGTTGACTAAGCAAGCCCGCGAAGCTGCTGAGAGTGCAAGAGAGGATGTGCGGCGAGCAATCGAATATGTCAAGCAAAGCCCAACGTTAACGGCACCTGACAAGGCCCGCATTGCGAAGGTCTATCGACAGCTCGCTGACCGTATTGATCAGGTTGAGGAATACAACGTTCAGGCTCGGCGGAGCCTGATGACAATGAGTCTGTTAGGAGTTGTTGCTGCTTTCATGACGCATGAAAATAAGAGTCTGCTTTTTGAGATGGAAAAGGCGGCAAAGGCGGTCAGCTCCTTGGCGAAGAAGCATGCGGGCCTAGAAGAAGTGGCTGGTAATTTGAATCAGCATCTTGCGGCGTTTAAGGGTCAATTGCAATACGTTCAGATGTTCTTGGAAGGCGTTCGGAGAGGAGAGGCTGTGCGGATGTCTGCCGGTGGGCAAATCCGACTTGTTCTGAAACGGTTTGAAAGCTTCGCAGTAGATCATGGCGTGACAGTAAGTTCGGAAGCATCATCGCAGGTCGAAACTCCTCCACTCTCACCAGCTGTGTACAGCGGTGTTTTGCTAAATCTTTACACCAATGCATTGAAAGCTGTTCTTGCAGTAGCCGCAAGCATTCGCGATCCGAAGATTGCAATTCGCGCGTGGAACGAAAACACAACTCATTATCTTGAGGTGTCGGATAACGGCATTGGTATTCCGCCTGATCTCAGAAAACGAATTTGGGATCCACTCTATACGACAACATCGGATACCGGTAACCCGTTAGGCTCTGGAATGGGACTTGGCCTGACATTGGTGAAGCAAGTGGTCGAGGATGCCGGCGGAAAGATCTTGTTAATGGACAATCCACCACCAGGATTTAATACGTGCTTTCGTGTTGTTTTTCCTCTGGAGTAAAAGATGGCGACAGAAATCAAAGTTGTGCTGTTTGAGGACACCGAGCAAATTCGGTCCGAAATTCTTGAGGCCTTGAAGAAGCATCTGGCACCCCGCGGTACCGCTCTTCCGTTCGAGGGTGGGCAATTCAAGGAGTCTCCTTCCGAACAGGACAAAATGTACGAGGCGCGGTTGGAGAAGATCCTCAGCAACGAGCCGTACGGTGGCACGACATTAGTGGTTGCCGATCGCGATCTTTCAAAAAGCAAAGATTCGAATTTTGGAGGCCTGTCGGTGAATTCGGTTGCCGCCGCCGCGCAGAGGCTTGCAATTCCAGTTTGTTCCTACGCGCGACAGCCCGAATTGGCAGACTATGAATGGCGTGGTCGATGGGAAGAAGGCCACATTGTTCTTCGTTTCTCGGATGGTGAGGACGAACTGGCACGTCGTGCAGCTCTGGCTGCAAATGGATTCGCTGACATCACAGCCGGTCTCCCTGCGGTCATTAAGGAGAAGGGTAACAATTCCGTTGCCAAGATTCTTGCGGCATTGCTGGGTAAGCGGGAATTCGCGGAGAAGATTGCACTGTATAGTGTAGGCGACCAAAATCGTCTGTCCGAGATTCTTGCCAAGGCTAAACCCCATTCACAGCAAGTGCAGGAGATGAGCCATTTCTTGGGCTATTGGCTTTGGGATTCCTTGCTGCGATACCCAGGGTTATTTGTGAATGAAATTGCCGCCGGGAGCTACCTCAATATTGAGACTGCCGCTTTTTCACAATCTGCCGTTCGTTCGGTTTTCGATGAAGGTTTATACAACGGACCATTTGCCGATGCCAAGAACCCACAGTGGTGGCGAGGCGTACTTGATGACATCGTTTCACGCGAGAACAACGCCGATGGCCTGGAGCTAGTTAGGAAGAAAATAGATCCGGCAATCGGAAGGAGCAAATGCTGCGTCGACCCTGATAAGCAGGCTGGGTACTACTGCATTATTTCGCGCCTACCAGTTAGCCTTGAGAATTCGAAGGGAGGCCTGAGTTGGTTTCCTCGCGGCGCAGATCTGACCCGAATAAGCAATCCGAAATTTGAGGAGTACGGGCCTTGGCTTGGTGCCTGAAGACGGACTATGACTTCCCAGACTGTATTGCCTCCGAACAGTGTTAGAAGTGCGTACGAAGATTTTCTGGAAGCGTTCCGTACAGCTGTTGAAGGCGCGAATCTCAATCTTTCATATCCGGCGCGGCCTCTCAGAAGTTCGTTCGTCGAGGCGGGAGGTAACGATAGGGCGGCATTTATTTGGTCTTTTTATCTCAAAGACTGGCCTTGCAAGCGACTCCCGAAGGACAAACGGTTGGATGTGGTCGTTAAGGCAATGGAGACATTCATAAGACCGTCGTGGGTACTGTCCAAATCCACTGTTTATGTGAACTATTTTGTTGTTTCAGAGACTGGCGCGAAGTTGGTGCAATCGTTGCACTATGACTTCGTGGAAGATGGACAGCATGACCATCCATTTTTTCACGTCCAATTAACGGATGAGCTAATTCCCCAGGAAGATCTGCAAAACGCCGGGTTTGAACTCTCTGTTGCAGTTTCGGGGAATGAGTGTTGGGTGACAACAAGGATTCCTACTCCAGATATGACACTGGCGTCTGTAATTTATTGCTTGATGGCAGACCACTTGGGTGCGAGCGGCTTTAGCGAGTTTGCCGAGAACGTTGAGTCGATTCAAAACCGCATACCGGCTCCGAGTTTTGAACCGATCAAGAAGAGCCTTGATGCATCGGCGGCACATTTCAAGAGCTCGCATTGGTTCTCTCACATGGATGGGCTTTGAACGTTAGATCTTGTTTTGGCAGCTTAATAGTTGTGTCGCGCCAGAATTTCGAGCACGTCCTTCGGATGCCGTGAAACGTCAGCTGTCCATTCGCCGAAGCCGCCATGCCCATTCACCGCTCTGACCCACTCGGAGAGGAATTCCCGCTTCGTTTGCTGTTGCTGATCATCCTGGCCCTTTACTTCCAAAATCAGCGTTCTGCCGTTTGTCAGCCGGACCAGATAATCCGGTCGGAACTTGTGGATGATGCCGCGGAACGAATACACAATTTCAAATCCCAGGTGATCGTTCTTTGTCCAAGCCCGGACATTTGGGTTGCGATCTAATTCGAAGGCTTCGTTGGCCTCCCAACGGCTATCGAATACACACATGTTGATATGCGTGTGTTCAGTGTGCTCGCAAGCTTTGCCCGTGTACCAGGGCAGCATGTCCCCCGTGGAGCGAATCGGTCGTTCGGTGTCGAATACCGGCACAAGGGATGCAGTGTTTCCGAAGTGAATCGCTTGCTTAATATGTTCCACGACCTTACTCATGAATAAAGTGATGACGATGCGGCGACGTAGGTCGTCTTGGTTGAACAGGGGTGGATCGACAACGATTCTGTCACTTTCTATGAAGCGCTCGACCAGACGGATCAGTTGAGCCAGCAGATAATCCCGGCTGCCTTTCCACGTAGTCTGCATCTGATCGAAAACGTCGCTGGCCGCTGAGAAAATAATCTTTTGGGTGCGGAAGCGCTTACCCAGCTCTTGCAGATCGATCTCGGTCAGTCGCGTGATGTCGGGCTTCCCTTCAAGGATTGGAGCCAACTCTGCGCGGGTTGCGATCTCGTAAGTGTCCAGCACCAAAAGCGGGACTTCCGCAAGGTTGAGCGTCAACTGCGGAAGATATTCATGGTCAATGCGAATCACATTCGGCCAACTGATCTCATAAGCTTTCCGATCGGCTAGCGCCTCGATCCGCGTTTTCGGCGAGGGCGGCGGCGGCGCCGGCCCATCTCCGGTGCCTTCGTGTGGAAGGAAGGTGAAAGGAATGCCAAAGATGTTGACGTATTCCGGCTGAAAGAATCCTTTCTCATCCACTTCGTAAGAGGTTCGGCGAAGTCCGCGCCCAACTACCTGCTCGCAGAGAAGCTGTGAAGTGAAGGCACGCAGACCCATGATGTGCGTCACCGTCTTAGCGTCCCAGCCTTCCGACAACATTCCCACTGAGATCACATTTTGAATCCTCTCGCCCGGTGTCCCAACGCGGCCGACGGTATCAACTTGCAGTCGGAGCAACTCTGCCTGATCTTTCTTGGAAAGTTTGCGGCGAGGGCCATTGGATTCTTCTTCACCCTCTTCCGAGCCTTCCTCCTCCGGTGCAGCAGTGCTCAAGTTAAGCTGCACCGGCTCTTCCTGTTCTTCGGCTTGGTCCAGAACTCTTGAGTCAATGTGCAGAATTCCCTCTGGTTCGCACAGTTCCTCAATGTTGATCTTCTTGTGTTCAAAGGAGAATCCGACCCGAGCTGCGGCATAGGTGGTATTGGCAACGGTGATCATTACCGGCGGGGTTGGCTGTTTGCTTTTCTTCCATTTCTTTGCAGTTTCCAGCCAGTCCTTGCCCAGGAAGTAATAACCATTCGCCACGAGGCCCGGCAGGGGAACCTGCGGTTCAGCCTTGCGTGTCAGATCCGTCTTTACATCTGGGTCCATGTAAATATGATAGAAGCGGGACTTGTACTTGCTGTCGAGCTTGCCATCATCACGCACTACGACCCGCGGCGTCTTCACCAACCCAGATTCAATTGCATCGTTCAAGCCGAAGTCGCTTATCACCCACCCAAATAGCGTCTCCCCTCCGCTTTTCCTCCCTGTCGGAGCGAACGGAGTGGCCGTTACGTCGAAGCAAGTCAGAATGCCTCGCGCCCTATGAATACGGTCGAGGCCGCTGATCCAGTTAGCCGCATTCTTCAATTCTTCTTTGGGCACACCGGCCATTTTCGATTTCGGCGGCACGCGCCAAGCGTGGTGAGCCTCATCATTGATGACCACAATGTTTTCTGCGGATGCCATTTCGCCCAATACGTCGCGGACATAAGCTTCATCGCTCTTTGCGCCACGCTTGTCCACGCTACGCTTCCTCTTTACCTGTTCCCCGGTTTCCCAGTCCAGCTTGTGCCGGTTGTGTATCACAACGCGGCAAGTTTGCCCCTGCCTCAATTTGTCTTCGAGACCCGAAGGAATAATCTGGAACTCGCTGTAGTAGTTGCCAGGGCTTCCCGGTACTAGCACCTGTAGACGTTTCTTCACTGTCAAGCCGGGCGCAATGATCAGAATGTTCTTGGAGAAGCGTTTGTCTTGCGGATAAGTGGTCTTGTTCAAGACCTGCCAGGCAATCAGCATTGACATCACGATGGTCTTGCCGGAGCCGGTGGCCATCTTGGCACAAAGTCGCGTGAATTCGCCGCCATCGCCGGGAATGTCAATTCCCACGCGCTCCGAGGCTGGCGATTCCGTCACCCAGATCAGCGTTTCAGTGGCTTCAAGCTGGCAGAAGAAGAACCGGCGATCTGACTCGCGCTGCTCGTTGTTCCGCCAATGCTGGATGAGCCGCTTCGTTATGCCGGTCGCTCCAGGATAGTCAGCTTCGCGCCACGCCTTAACGCGCGGACGAATTTGGTTTACCAGCGGCAGTTCGACGAAAATGCCTGGATCGTCGAACGACCGGGAAGACTCCGAGGCGCGGACATAACCCGCTTTCCGGCGCTCCGGTTCGCGCGTAAAGACGCGTGTTTCTCTGTGATATTTCCAGTGTTCTCCCGGCTCATTGTAGGGTGAGTTGATGATGAGCTGGTCAATGGTCGCAGTTCCGGTAGCTTCCACCATTACTTCACCTCAACCACTTTCAAGCTCTCAATTCCGCGATCGTCGATTACCTTCACCGCAATGCGCTTGTACTTGCCCGGCTCGAACGGGAGCGAGATGGTCCCGCGATAGACTTCGATCAAATCAGGGTCAATCTCGGCTTTTAGGTTTCGGGTAAGGCGCGTCCAGCCCCCATCTTCATCGGCCATGGGAAAGAACACTTGCCGGGGATAAAGGCTGCGCCCGTCGTAATCGGTGTCGAGTAGCCACATGGCAATTCGCGAGGTGTCGCCAGACTCAATCGTGCCGCTGCGCGTATTGTAGTAGTCGAATCCCTGCACCTCGACTTCGAGCTTGCCTTTGTGGTCGCCAGTTTTTACTCGCCGTAAATCGACATCGGGACGTCCGACGAGCCAGAAGCTCTGATTCGAGGCTCGCTTCTTTTTCAGATCTTCCGTGAGCAGGTCGGCGTTCATTTGGGCGCTCAAGAACGTCATGCCGGTTTTTTCTTTCGTTAGATCGTCAATTTCTTTAGCCGCCTGAGGATCAAATTCAAACGCGGCGAAAACGATCATTGCGGGCCTCGGAATCAACGTTCTCGCTTCCTGCCATGCACTCTCAACCTGCCGAGGATCGAGCAAGCTGTGTTCTGGCCCGAATGAGATCACGACGCGTTCTGGCTTAGTTCCTTTTGTTTCTGCATCGGCGTGTAACCAGCGGGTGCCTGCAAGTGGCTCTACGCGAGAGAAATCTATGTGGTGGCCGCCTTTCCCCCGAAGGCCAGTCTTCAGTAGTTCGTCGCGCCATTCGGTGTGCCGAAGTGTCGGCCCGGAGCGCACGATGGAGGCGTCTAGCAGCGGGGTCGCTGCATGACGAAAATCAGCTAACGACTGCTGAATCCTGTCCGACGTTGATTCAACTCCCGTAATGTCAATGTCAATTTCGTCCAGAGATGTGACGGTTGGGGCGGGCACGGCCTCCACCGTGAACGGCCCACTTACGCGTGCCCGCTGGCGATCGAGAAAGGGTTCGTCATATAAGGTCTCTTCGGTCGTCGGCTCTTGGTTCGCGATTGCACCTAAAGTTAAGTGCGGCACCTTTCGATACCTGAATCCGCTTCCTACTCCTTCGTCTGGGTATAACAGTTCGTAGTAGTCGAACGACCGCGTCATCAGCCTTTGCTTTGCTAGTGTAATGGCGACTCGAGATGTGTCACAGGTTATCCATCTCCTTCCCCATTTCTCAGCGACAAATGCTGTCGTGCCAGAGCCACATGTCGGATCAAAGACAAGGTCACCTGGGTCAGTACTCATCAGGATGCACCGTTGAACGACTAACGGGCTGGTTTCGACAACGTATGACATGTCTGTTGCAGGGGCAGTATCAGACCACAAGCCGGTTAGACGGACCACCGGATAGTCTTCGTGAAAAAGGACATATCGAAGGGTATCTCCGGAAATTTGCAATCGTCTTGATTCGGCCAAGCGTTGCATACCCTCGCGAGTCGTAGACCAGCAATGCTTCCCGTCAGGCGTCGAGTCTAGCTTTCCGCCAGGGGGAGGGTAAGAATTGCCTTCAAATTCAAAGTTGAAGTCTTGATTTTCACGGTATTCACGCGGTTTCATTGATATTGTCGAATAGATCCTGCTCCCTTTTGGCAGAAGTCCATTGTCGTTTATTTCTGTTCGCTCTAGAGGACGCCTATTTCCATCGGGGAGTTCTACGAAATTCCAACTTGGATCCCCTTCTGTCACCTGATCCAAAAAGAGCTGCCGTGTCTTTTTCTCGGCGTCGGCCTTTGACTTGACATACCACAGAATGTAGTCAGTCATGGATTCCGCGCCAGGCTTCTTGCTCAGAGGCATCATTTTCTTGCGAAAGATGATTTGGCCCTTGAAATTGTCGGTGCCAAAAACGTCGTCCAATATGTTCCGAACCAAATGAACGTTGCCATCGCCTATTTGTATGAATATCGACCCCGAGGCATGAAGAAGATCTCTTGCCAGATAGACGCGGTCGCGCAGATAGGTGAGGTACGAATTGATTCCCAACTTCCAAGTGTCGCGAAATGCGGTGATCATTTCTGGCTCTTGGGTCAAATCAGTGTCTCGTTCGCGCACCGTCCGATTGTCAACAAACGGTTGGAAATTGCTTGCGTAGTCGATCCCGTACGGTGGATCGAGGTACATCATCTGGACCTGTCCCGCCATTCCCTCTTTCTCCAACAGCGAGTTCATCACCAGGAGTGAGTCGCCAGCGATCATTCGGTTCGACCAGCCGTGAGGATGCCGATAGAAGTCGATCGCCTCACGCAGGGGAGGATTTTCTTCCTTACGCTCGAAAAGCGAAGGCTGTACCGGCAAACCATTGCCGTTACGCTTCCGCACGGCGTCGATGATGGTGTGGGGATCGATCCGTTCATGTACATGCAAGGAGACCGTCGGCACCTCGAACGAGCTGTGCTCTTTTTTGCCAGCCCACACTAACTGCGGATCAAGATGCGGATCGTAGTCCAATTCCTGGCGGGGCTTCACCGATGGCACGGGGGCGACGTAGTCGTACGTCTTGTGCGTCTGTGCAACTGGATCGGTCTCCGGCGTCACTAACCCAACGGGCGGGTTGTTGATGCGCTTCTTGTCTCTGTGTTCATACCGCTCGATGCGCCGTTTTGTCGGCTTCCCGCCGCTTGTCTTCCCTCGTGGCATTTACTTGTTACCTCTTCGCGTGAACACTGTTTGGGGGAACGCTGAATTCTAAGCTGCGAGAGTGGCAAAAGCCAGTGACGAGGATTGTCCTTATTCGGTAGTCGCGGGGTCCGAAAAAGCATTCGCCTTGGTTTTACTCCAGCCTTGATTTGGAGTCCATGAAAGAATGGCGGCCTTTGTGGGAGAGTCGCGGGAGATACACGGCAAGAGGAAGGCGCGAAGGACGGCGCCGACTTCTTCAAGAGATGGAGCCTTCTCTCCTGGGTTCAGCCGGTTCACAAATGCACTCCATTGCTGCGTCTTCTGCGGATCGCTTAGGAAGTCGTGCGTTAGCGCAAACGGGACTCCTGTTGGAGTCGTTGATCCGCGTCTCTCAAACGAAGCAAGGATCGCTTTGCGTAGGGACCCCATATCGAATGTCCAAGTGTTTGCCATGAACCAGACATCGTAGAAGTCCTTCATCCGGCTGTTGCGGATGTCGAGCACGACCATCGCGTGAAACTTCTCCGCGATGCTTGCTTCTCGCGGATACGCGCGAATGAGAGGTGCTTCCATGGGCAAGAGGACAGGAAACGAAGCTAGTTCGGGTTCCGGGTAAACGGCGTCGCCAAATCCGATGTCAATCTGCATCGGAATCCGCGCTCCGGCCAATTCGGCCAGGAGCTTGATGCGGACGCCATCGTATTCGTCATCTTCTTTGATTTTCGTGCCCTCGACCGATGCGCTGTCGAATACAACGCCGTCTTCTTCGTGAATCTCGCAGATTGCCCGGATTGTTTGTTCAATTTCGCCGATAGCGGATGATCCCTGTCCGAGCAGATCCAGGTCCTTTGTAGGACGGTGAGTCTGGCCTGTCCACAGCGTAAAGAGCGTGGCTCCCTTGAGAGCAAATTTGTCCCGATATGGCGACCGGCCCAGGCGATACAAGAAGCGCTCAATGGCGTATCTGCCAAGCACCCGTTGGTAGTCCTCACCTTTGCTCTGCGCGAGCGAAAGCAGGCGCGCGCGGATGGATGCCGCTGTGTTCTTGCGTGGCTCATGCGTCACAGCGCCTCCATATAGGGGCGAATGACATTGCTAACCCGGCAGATTTTAGCGTAGCGGTAGACTTGATTGATGCTGGCCTTTTTCTGGCGAAGACAATCCTTTAGCGCTTCGATTGCGACATCGAGTCCGATTTTGTTCCGAAATTTGAAACAGTCGGCCACGGTCTTCGCGGCTGAATAGACGCGGACTGGGACGCCCTCCACCTGATGATTGTCGATTCCCTCGGTCAGTGATGGTCCTGACAGCCGAACGATCCTGAGTGAAGGCGAAAGGAGCATAGGCTTTCTTGCTCCCTTACGGAGAGCAATCCAAACAGAAGGAGGACTCTGGGTCGTGATCTCGTGAAAGGCAAGCGCAGAAAGCAGGCAAACAACAGCTTCGGGCACACGTTTCGCCACTTCAGCGTAAGAGTGGCGTTCCGTAACTTTGGCATCTGGCACGGTGTAGATTCCCCGGCCGGAGCGATTGAGCTTGCCCTGGCGGTGGAGACGAACGAGATACTCCCGCGGTAGGCCGATGGCCTCGATATCGCGGGGCCTAACCATTCCGTGTTCGCCGATGTACTGCATAATTTTTTGAAGAGGCTTTGCCATAGCGGATGTCTCAATACGTCATTACTTAATCATATTTAATGACGTTTTGCAACGCACTATGAGTATTACTTCAAATACCCTGCCCCAGACTGAGATCTGTCATCGCGTTAGCTGTCGAATGAGAAAACTCAACAGCGGAACTTTTGGAAACCTCGCCACTCAACCTTTGGCCAAGATCGGCAGCGTCATTGGTGTAGATTTTAGCGTCGCGGCTTGCGCGCGAGATGGAAACGTAGGCGAAGCGGGAGTTGAGCAGGTCTGGGTGGACGCTGGTATCGCCGTGAACGAGGACGCGTTCTGCAGTGAGCCCTTGGGAGCTGTGACTGGTGACGGCGTAGCCGTGGTCGAAATGGCGGTGGTCGCTGGCGTTGAACTCGATCTGGCGGTTGTTGTCGAGGCGCGCAGAAACGCGACCCTCGGGATGGATCGCCTCGATGACGGCCATGTCGCGATTGGCAACGCCGAGCGATTTGTCGGGCGCGGTGAACTGGATCCGGTCGCCTACGGAGAACTCGCGGTCGATTTCTTGGTAGACGCTGACGCCGTTGAGACGGCGGGGGTCGTAGGTTGCAAGCTCTCCATTCGCTTTTTCGACGGTGAGCTGATTTTCGGTTGGGTTGATCGCGACGACCGATGCGTAGGCGGCGGCTTCGATTCCGATGACTTTGCTGCCACGTGTGTAGCGAACTACGTCGTTGATCTCGTAGTGGCTTGCCCAGGATCGCTCGGCTCCGGTCATGTCCTGACGCTGAACTAAAACACCGAAACGATGATCTTCCACAGCGAGGGCTCCAGTGGCCTTCAACTCCTGGCGAACAGCGGCGTTCAGGTCGCGGCGGGAGGCATTGTCGGGTGAGACGATGAGAGTGTTTTCGGGCGATTCGACGTAACTCTTGGCGATGGTGCGGATGCGGTGTTCTGCGTTGGGCATTTCCTTCACACGGCCCTGCTCTTGGAGGGCGTCGAGCGCGGCAGAAACGTGGCCTGTAGCCAGCAACTCGACGGCAGATTTTAGAGCCGGGTCCTGCTGGCGAACGATCTCATCAAGTCTGGCAGTACGCATTCCGGCTTCCTGCAGTTGCTCGAAGGGGCGGCCCGCTTCGACGCCCTGATGCTGGCGGGTATCGCCGACCAGAAGCACGCGGTCATTAGGACCAACCCGCGAAAGAAACTCGCGCATCTGGTTCGTGCTGGCAAGACTCGATTCATCGACAACGTAGAAGTGCTTTTGCTCTCGTGGGTCGGGATTTGCAGTACGGGCGAGGAAGCCTTGCAAGGTTGCGGCTTCAATGCCCGCTTCATTCAGTTCGCGTGCAGCGCGGGAGGTCGGGGCGAAGCCCTCAACCTGATAGCCCTGCCCTTCCGCGGCGCTGCGGATGACTGTGAGTGTGGTCGTCTTGCCTGAGCCGGCGAAGCCTTGAATTCCTTGAATGCGGTCCGGCGAGGTGAGCACGTCCTCCACCACGGTCTTTTGTGCTCGGTTGAGGTGCGGGTGCTGGTCGGCAGCGGCGATGGCCTGCGGACGCGGCAGAACCGGCTCAATATGGTTTTGTCCCTCACGTACTCTGCGGATAATTTCATGTTCCGCCTCGATGGTTTTCGCGGTGGTGAAATGACGGCCGGGAACGCTTTTGGGTCGCTGAACGATTTGAAATTCTCCGGAAGCCAAGCGGGTGTCAAGATTGGCGCGGACCTGGGCATGGGTGATCTCGCCCATGCCGCGGCGGAGCCCATCGCGGATTAGGGCACGTTCATCCACAACCGCCTCGCGCTCAAAGTTCTTGTCACGGGAAAAGGTGAGAGATTCTCGAACCCGGTCCAACGAGTTGACGGGCTTCTCCTGATGTTGAGACCGTTCACGGGCTGCGCGTACAGCAACGTCGGCTTGGTGCCCAAAGTCTGCTGCCAGTTTCCGGTGCGCGGCCATCACTTCGCGCGGCGAATGAATTTCTTTGCGGTCACGGGTCGAGTGCGCAGCGATCTCGGCAGCTTCCTTCCCCGAGCGCCCGGTGCGTTCTAGGTACTCACGAATCTGCTGGCTGCGAGGACTGGATGCGTCGAGGTATTCCTGTGTGTAGCCCTTTATCTCCGGGGCGCCGCTTCGCCCTGCCGTGATTTCGTAACCGAGTTGCCGCAGTTTGTAGGTCAACTCGGATTGATAGATAGCCGTCGCAAATTGCTGTGAGGCGAAGAGGCTCTGCGGCTGGACGGCGCGAGGCTGGCCATTGTCGCGCTCGGTAACGTTGAAAACCACCGCGTGCGTGTGCAGTTGAGGCGCGACGTAGCCATCGACCGGGCGGGCGGTATCGTGCTCAAACTTGGCGGCGATAAATCTGCCCGTAGTCTCTGGCGGATGATTCCCGCCGATCCGGGCTTGCGTATAGTGTTCGAGCTGGTCGAGGGCAACACGGACGCTTTCGCGATGTGCTTCGCGGACCCGCTCATCCCCGCCGACTAGCGCGGTGAGCGAGACAGATTTCGGCGCGGAAAAGGTCGCATCCCACCCTGCTCGGTGCTCCATCGTCTTGATGGTCTTGCCCTCAGCATCCTGATATTCATAGGACGCTCGTTGCCGCACCAGCTGCTCTCCGGTCTGTGGATGCTGGCCCTGGCTGAGTTTCGCGAAGTCCCCGGCAGAGACGGTCCCGGCAAGGCCGAACTGCTCGGCCAGTCTTCCTTGCCATTCACCCGTGATGACGCCGCGTTGGGACCAATAGTTCTGTTCCTTCGCAGTGAATTCCTTTTGGTGGTAGGTCTGCGCCTGAGTAGCGGAGAGCGGCTTTGAAATAGTCAGCATGGTAGTTACTAGCCCCGAAGATTGAGGCTTTGTTGGGCGTTGACGTTCCTCTCAGCCTCGGTCTCCTGTGGCACGATCTCCGTAGCTGTCCGTGGCGATTTTCGCGGCGGTAGTGTGGTCACATCTGGTTCCCGCTTCAGTTCAGCGGCCTGTAGCTGGGGCCTAGCCGCTCCGATGTTTTTGGGATCGTAGGGAAGTTTGTCCTCGGGTGTATCGCGGAGATCGAAGTCACTGGCGATAACCGGCATATCCAAGTATGGGAATGAGAAGCGCGTCACATAGTTCTCGTATTTCATATAGGCGTGGAGGTCCGCGAGTCCGGAGATTTCGGACTCCATTACCAGCGGTTCAATCTGCCGGTCCAGCGCGAAGTTTCTCCCAGCGCGGGAGCCGTCGAAGTGGGTCTCGCGTAGCCGTTCGATCTCGACCTTTCCGATGAACTTGCTGACCCACTCGCCAGCGGTCGGCTCTTTCGTCTTCAGCCAAATGCTGGTTGCGGGTTGGGACAGCATAACCTCAGCCAGGTGGCCGTATAGGTATTCCAGCTGGGCCTTTCCTTGGAAACCCAGAATCACAGGGTTGTTGCTCTTTCGATTTTCTGTAATGGCGGTATGAAGCTGTGGGAGCTTTTGCAAACTCGCCAACTCGTCGATCACGAACCAGGCGCGCTTCTGGCCCTCTTTCGGCTCGTTTAGCAGACGCAAGACGAGCAGGTCGATCCATAGACTTTGAAGCGGTCGAAGTGCCTCACGTTCTGCCGGGAGTGAAGTAATGAAGATCCAGCCCTGCCGCGTCTCGGCCCACTCCGTGGCCGACCACTCGCCATTCCCGTCGCCCTTGTTCGGCAAGAGGCGGAGGCTGTCGGCGACGAGTCCAAGCGAGCCAAGAACTCCGGCACGCTGTTGGTGTGCCCTGGGGTCAATTAGGTGAGCATGCTCTGTTCCTTTCAGCCTGCGGTCGATCTCCTGCGGGTCCGACATCCACTTCACCAACTCCTCTGGCGTCGGGCCATAGGCCATCAGGAAGGCGAAGATCTTCTGGGGGGACTCGATGAAAAATTCACCCTTCTTGTCCTGCGGCGGCTGGAAGAGGGACACCGCCAGAGCCTTCGCCTCGGAGCGTCGGCGGAGTTCTTCAGAGGGCCCCCAGTAGGGACAGCGCTTATCGAGCGGATTCAGGATAACGTCGCCGTTTTTCGGGTCGTAAAAGCGTTTGACGAACTCCCGTGCGGGGTCGTAGACGATCGCGGAATCGCCACGATGTTTTATCTGCCGAAGAATTTGGAGCATGATCATAGTCTTGCCCGCTCCGGTATCTCCGATGATCTGCATGTGCTGGGCCTCCGCCCGCTGCGGTATGCGGATCATTGTCTTCATTTCGTTGGTCTTAATGCCTATGCCATCCCCTGCGACCCTGTCGTTGAACTCCTTCGGAGTCATCATCTCTGGGCCTTTCAGTCGTCGTCCGTATCTCAGCGCCTTGCGTCGTCGAACGTCCTTGGCGATGGAAAACGGGAGCTGGATGACGAGTGATAGCAGACCGAAAAGCAGCGGGAGCTTGTAGAGATCGAAAAGGCCATCGCTACCGTAAACCGCACTCCTGAAATAGGCACTCAAGGACGCGTCCATATATCTCTGCTCCGGTCCCAGGTAAAGGATCGTGTAGCCGCGCTGGAAGGCGGGCTGCGAGAGCGCGAGCGGGATGGGCTTGCCGCCGCCCGGTTGCGGCGTCGTGCCGTCGGTCACGTCGGTGTTCGTCGCCAGACGCGGTTGAATTCCGCGAGCGCCCACCATGAGCATCCGGTAGTTGTCTCGGCGGCTCGTTCCGATTGCTCCTGCAACGCTCGATCGGATGTAGGTGGGCGTGTAGAACCTCTGTAGGGGGCTGTTGCCGAAGGTGAACCGGCAGTAAAGAAAAAGTCCGGTAAGAACCAGCGCCATGAATAGCGCCCCGTACGTATAAATCGGGCTGTGCGGCGGCCAGATGATGGATTCCTTGCGTCCCCACTTTGTCATTGCCATCGCTATCTCCTTCCTGGGGAAACGGCCAGCTTTCCAGCGAGGGCGTGCTTGGCCTCGCTGATTTCGTCGAGCAGTTTGTCGAACGCCTCCGGTGTGAGTCTCTGGCCTGCGGCCAGAGGCCGCAACACATTTACCAGGAGCAAGCGAACCCCAAGAATCTCCGCGAGAGATGGATCGTTGGCCGAGTCTCCGCGGAGCTCCCGGAGGATTACATCCCGCATCCATTCGCTCCGTGCCATGCCTTTTGCAGTCGCGATCTGATCGAGGAGCTGAACCTCTTGTTGAGTCAACTTGAGGCATACCGTTGCATTCCGGAAAACAGTCTTCCTCTGTGTTCTTTGCGAGTCGTTATGTTGGGCAAGTAAGGGCATCTGGAGTACCTGCAGTGCGGTATACCGACGTATACCCGCATTTCATAAGTGTTCCGCTATGTGCAGGTTTACCGTGGTATACCTGCACGACCCTCGAAGGGGTGGAGTGTCAAAATTCTTCCGGTGCGAAGCACCGTTTTGACAGCACCACGAAATTGACGGTAGGATCACGCCTTTACCGCCCGCACAGAAGGCGTGGACTCCACTCCGGCTACAAGCTTCTTTGCGGGCTCCTCCGCCGCACCATTGCTTGGGCCTTTACGTACACGCAAAGCAGAAGCAACTTGCTTGGCCTGTGGAGTCTTCAGAAAGTCCTGGAACTCGCGGTCTTTCGAGAAGACATAGTTAAGCGCCTTGTCCACAACATCGTCTGCGGATGCGCGTATGAAGGCGGCATACTGATCGACCTGTGCAGCGGTGGATTCATCTAGACGAACCGAAGCGCTGATGTGGCGAATCTGGTTGATCTCAAGTAGCGGCATGTTAGTTCTCCTTTATAGGTACTGGAATCAAGCAGTCTTTCTGCGGGCAATCATCCTCTGCACCGTTTGTGCAATCTCCCGCGCACGAGCGGAGCAAAGTGTAGGCGGAATCTCAAAGCGGCGGCGGACTACAAGCATCGTGACAACGTCATCTATCGGAACGCCTTCGATGAGCCAAAGTCTGGCCGATGCAATATCGACCGTCCGCTGAGCGTAATAAAGGGGACGGGGTTTGTCGGCGCGCCGCGAAGCCAGCAATCGGGTCAGCTTCTCGGGGTCCTTTCCGTGGGCAAGCTCGTGCAAAACCCAGGCCCAATCGCGTTCGGAGTTGCTGTGCTTATCGGGATGTTGTCGCGCCGGCATTGCGTTGGACAAAAGCATGGGATTCGCCGCTGGAGTATCCAGCCGAAAGTCACCCGGATTCCAGGTGAAATCGATGGGGTATCGGACCGTGACGGGATACGGGGGATCGTACTTGCAATTCAGGAATCCCGGTAGGCGAAGAACCCGGTTGCGGTCGGTGCAAGCCGGATCGCCGCCGAAGCCGATGGCGAGCAGTTTGAGCGTACTTTCCTGTTGCTCGAAAGTGAAGCCATCCACGCGCCAGAGGATCTGATATTTGCCAAGCGATGTTGAGAGGACTGCGGTTGGCGTGGGAACGGCATGAGAAGCCCGGAGCGAAGCGAGGCGAGTCTCGCCGTCGGTATCCAAATCTAGATAGAGATGTCGTACTGCGGCGATACACTCTTTGGTGCGTTTTCGGCTGTCAGAGCGAACCGGATTGGCACCCACATAGATGTTCGCGCCGATAGAGTTCTCGTGCGCGAGCCAGCCGAGGTAACGAGGCGCAAGCGCATGCTCCAAGGGAGCAATTCGCTGAAGCGTCTTATTAGGTGATTCCCTCCGGACGAGCAGGGCAATCGTTTCGTTCGGAGTGAAGCAACGGGTAAGGAAGTCAGCAGCGGTGCTGGTTCCATATCCAGTGCTATGGTGTGGCATGTTTCACCTCGAATACTGGCTCGATCAGGAAGCGTTTGGCATCGCGGTCGTACCCGCGAAGCGCCAGGACTTCTCGGATAATGCGACGCGGTGGTCGACGCTCGACATGGACGACAAAATCGACGGCTTCTCCGATCTCAGCTTCGGTGTCGGAGAACGTGCTCTGTCCGTGGCTACGCATGACCAGATTGGCGAAGCGCGTGAGGGCTTTCGCTGCCGAGTTGGCATGAATTGTCGCCAGCGATCCGGCGTGGCCAGTGTTGAAGGAATCGAGCAACGTTCGCGCCTCGATTCCGCGCACTTCGCCGAGAATGATCCGGTCGGGTCTGAAGCGAAGCGTGTCCTTCAATAAGTCGTCGAAAGACACATTGGTCTTAAAAGTACTGGTCTGGCATCCGGCTGCAACTATGTTCGGCTTTCGGATCTGAAGCTCGGGGGTGTCTTCGATAACGAGGATGCGTTCATTCTCCGGAATTGAGTTGGCGAGTATCCGCAAGAGCGTCGTCTTTCCGGTCCCTGTTCCGCCGCTGATGAGCAGCGTTTTGCCGATGCGGATTTGCTCCGCCAAGAGGTCTGCAATTGGCTGTGTCAGTGTGCCGCGAGCGATCAGATCATCGACCGTGTAATTGCGGCTGGTGAATTTCCGTATTGCAATTGCTGGGGCCGGACTCACGAGCGGCGGAATCCACGCCGCAATCCGACTTCCGTCCGGAAGCTGCGCATGGAGTCTAGGGTTGTCCTCGTCGAGCCTTTTGCCGAGCTGGTTGGCGATGACTTCGAGGCCGGTGCGGAGCTTGCCGGCGTCGAAGGAAATGGTTGGTTCCTGGCACAGTCTTCCTTCGCGCTCGCAGGACCAAGACGCATCTGGATTGCCCATGATTTCGCTAACGTCTTCGTCGAGCAGCAGTGGCTCGATCGGTCGAAAGAACGGCAGGATCAATTCGAAACTCATTGCGGGAACCTCACAACCGTAGAAGCCCAGCTCGTAGCCGGGCTTCCGAGAGTGGAAGAGGAAGGGCCTATGCGGCCGTTTCCTCCTGGGGCGTTTCTTCGTGCTCCTGATCCTCCGGGGCGGCCTTTTCGGCGCGGTCCAGCTTCAGGATCGAAGCGACCCGAATTTCCCAGACACGCTGCTTCGAGTCCGTCTTCTTGCTCTCGTACTCCCGGCTGCGCAGCTCGCCTTCCACCTGGATATGTGCGCCCTTGGTGAGCGTCTTGGCGAACTCCGAGAGCTTGCCGAAAACTACGCAACGGTGCCATTCGGTATGCGAGATGTACTTGTCGTCCTTCTTGTAGGAGGACTTGGTTGCGAGCGAAAGAGTCGTGAAGCTGCGATTGTTGGCGGTGCGGACTTCTGCGTTGCTGCCGAGGAAGCCGATGAGGGTTACTTTGTTCTGGTACATGAGAGTGTCTCCGTTTGTTGAATTCGCCCGTTGTTGCTCGGGTCACGCTGGGCGGAGCTTAGCGAGTGGGCCCGGCTCCCAAGTGCCGAAGGTCTGCTTTCTGGGAGGGGCCCGAAAGAAGTTTGAGAGGCGTTCTTTGCCGAGGTTCTCAAACTTGTTTTGGGAGGAACCGAGACCCCGAAGGGGCGCTAAATGCGAAGCAGAGGACCGAGTGCCGCCGGGCGCCGGAAAGGCCCCGAAGCTGTGACCGAGCAAAAGACGGGATACATAACGGCAGACACGCTCTAGATCAAAGTTGTCATCTGCACACTGGCGGAAGTTCACCGCAATTGCAGCCCGATTCGAGCTGGCATGTCCACCGTAAGAAGGGCGCAATTCGCCACCGTAGTTGCGCATCGAAAGGCTCTTGGTCGCCTGCTCTACCAGGCACGGGGACTGGTGGGAAAAGCCAGCCGGATTAGCAGCATGAAAGGACATGAATATGCCTCTGGGCAGGTCGCTGAATCCCTAGCTGAATGCCTGGTCGGCCCGGAAGCGCACGATGGTCAGACCGAGGGGGTTCACGGCAAGCTCATTGTTCTTCACATTCTCGCGAAAGACATAGGTGACGCTGGCTGTCCATCGCTCCCGCTTGAGTTCGCTGTGATCTGCGGGGTTGGTGTACACCTTCTCGAATTCAATGCGCGCCGAATACGGCGACTGTCGCAGGTCGTCAAGGATGACGTTCTTGATCTCCACATCGACGTAGGGCAAAGAGCTGTCTTTGATGTAGTTCTGAATGCTGTTGTCTTTGCGTTCCTGGTCGATCACGGCACGTTGCACGTCGCTATTGAGGAAGTAAAGTGACTGCGTCTGATCACGTTCGATCGTGAAACGATTGCGGCTGAAATATAGTTCTGCCCAGCGGGTGAGGTAATACTTGTTCTCCGCTTCTTGCGGGCGATACTGAAAGTTCCGATAGTCGATTGCTTCGGCGTGGCCCACGTCGTTAATCCGCACAATCATGGGGTGCATGTTGGCGAGCGCTTGCTGACTCTTGAAGGTGAGCACCGCTAGGCCGATACAGACGCCGGCGAGCACAAGAATCGTCACCTTCAAGTAGCTATTCATCACCAGTGGATCGCCGTACTGCTCCAGGTAACGCTCTGCAGCTCGGGTGATTTTCGGGGTCGCTTGGGTTTCCATATTCGTTGTTTCTGTCATCTGTGACCTCGTTTCTCTTGCCGTTTAGATCGCGGCCCGTATCGCCATTACCGCAACGCCCAGACCTCCACCGTGTCCGCCAGTACCGCCAGTGAATAAGCTGTGTGTCATGGTCGGAATCTTGAAGAGGATGTAGATGTTGACGAGGACGAGAAGGACAAGAAGCGGTAACGTCTGAACTATCGTTGACGGGTCCGACACGCTCTGCCCAAGTTGGATGTAGTAGTTGGTCAGCACGTGGGACAGAACATTCATCGTGGCTGCGGCGACGACCTTGTAAAAGCTGAACCCCAAATACGCCTTGAGCCATCCCCAGAACAGCCAATCAAGTTTGTCGACGACAAGGAACGGGATAAAGATCGGACCGAGCACTCCGATGATCGTGGCTGCAATCGCTCCATAAGCCACAATTGCGGAGACGATCGCGGCCAGCATGGCTAATAGGAATTGGACCGCGAAGTATACGATTGCGTAATAGGGATTCATCACGGTGTTCAGTATCGACGGGCCGGTCTTGGAGGATGCTGCGTGGATCTCGTTCAGCATGGTGTTTGAACCATCCGATCCAATTAGGTTCACGAGATTGATAGTTCCGCCGTCGATGAAGCCCTTGATGGAAAACCCAAGTCCGGGAATGGAACTGTCGTAGTAGTTCACCATCACGTAGGCAAAGGTGAGCAGCATGAAGAGGTTCAGAAACCTCCCCATGCTGAACCCTGGCCCGCCGTGTGCCGATGCCAGCGCCTCTTGCACGCCGAACCAAACCATCATGATGGTCGCCAATGCCAGGACGATGTGAACCCCCATTGCTGTTATTGAAGGAGCCACTGTCGCTGCAAGCGACTGGCACGCCTGAGCGATGTATTGAAAGAGACTCATATATCGTGCCCCTTAGTCTTTGTTCTCTCAGTACGCCTGCGTTAGGAGGTTCCCGGACCCACTGCTGGTCGTGGTGATATTGGCGTTGTAATAGCTTTCGTACCCAGAAGAGTCGCGAAATGTCGATTTCATCGCGTCCTGCTGCTGCTTTTGGGCAACGATCTGCTGTAACGCAAGATTGGCGTTGATCTGGTTTGCGTCTTGCAATGTGCGCAGTTGTAGGAGCAGAGCCTGGTTGATGCGCTGCAGTTCAGCCATGATCGTTTGCTGGGATGGGTCCTGGGTTTGGGTCGCGGCCTCCAGATTCGCAATGTCCGTTTGTCTTGCGGTCTGGTTGGCGCGGATGGTTCCGAGCGCTTGCAGGTTGTTGGTCATCACTGAGTCGCTGATGTCAACGGTGGCGCCCTGCGCGGCAATCTGCAGTTGCCCGGCCATACTTGCGGTCCCGTAGCCGGGAATTATGTTGTTGGTGTTCGGAACGCTAACTTGCTGGTACGCGGATGCGGCCCCCTTCCCCGTATTTGCCGAATTGAGCCAACCCATCGAATTGCCATAGGTATTCGAAATTTGTTGCAGCATCAGCAAGTCAGAAGTTGGAGACAGAAATCGCGCATAGAGCATCCGGGGAGCGAGAATCATCTGATGCGCGAGTTCGTATTGTTGCTTTGCGACGTTGTAGGCTTGTAGCGCTGTAGTGGCGATCTTCACGGTATTGGTGAAGATTTGTTGACCTTGCTCAATCTGCTGGAATTGGTTGGAGATGGATTGTTCTTCGTGTTCGATTTGCATGATGGCATGGCCCGACTGTGTCGGGTCGAACACGATGCCAGAACCGAATTGTGCATTCGCGAACGGTTGCAACGCCGCCGCAAACGCAACGGCGAGCAGGGTAAGGGTTAGTCTTTTCATATTTCTCTTCCCTTCGTCGCCGTTGGTTTCGTCATGCTTTACAGCGGTACGGCTTTACTGCTGTGCAGCGAGAATTTCTTTCTGGAGGTCAGCAAGACGGTCGGCCTGTGGCTTGCACCGTGCGTCTCGTTCTTTCTTCTTGGCTTCTAGGGCTGCGATTTCTTCTTGAGTCAGTTTCTTTCCTGTCAGCAGATCTGCCGATCCGGCGGTCTCCGGATCGAGACACTCCTTGGCATAGGCCGGGTATTGGGCGTTGTATTGATCCTGCAACTGCTTCACTTTTGCGGCTTTGCTCTGACAGCCGGCAAGGGTGAGAGTCCACAGAGCTAAGAGGGAGAGGGCAACGATTCGCATGAAAGGCCTCCTCAAAACGTCTGTGGAATAGTGTGGTTGGAGTACGCAGGAAGAAGCAAGTCCTGCGTGAAATACACTTTGACGCGGTACCCCTCCCGGATCGTGATGGTGGGCGGTATCTGGATGAATCGGTCAAGGATAGTGGTCGCAGACTGCGAAACACTGCCCGCAGCCCCGTTCGTGAAACCCTGGGAACCGCTCGTGGTAATGGTGCCGCCACCCTGAGTGATCTGGCTTGCCCCAGCAATCACACCCAAAGCGATAGAGGTGCCGAAGATTTGGAGGTAGTGGTTGTTGACCTTATCTTTGAGTCCTTCCTCTCCGATCTGATCGAGACCTTGAAATTGATCCAGATCGACGGAGTAACCGTCAGGCATAATCAGCCGGTGAAAAACAACGGCCATGCGCCGCTGTTGGCCGAAGCCGGCCGCTCCAATTTTCTTTGCTTCGCCCAAAACAACCGTTCCCTCGGGAATGATCACGTGTTGATGATCGTGGGAATATAACGGATTTGAGACAAGGACTTTGACCGGTCCCACGGCATCGCCATCCAGACGATTCATGAGAACCGTGTCGAGAACAGAACCCTCGTAGACGAGATAGGGTTGGCCGATGGCCGAATCGATATTGGCCTCCAGTGGGCGTTTATAGCCTCCGGGCGTGTCCTCCTGCTTTACTTCGGCTGGCGCGGGGACGAGATTACTGTTTGCCTGCCGTTCGGCAGGGCCATACTGGGCGGGCATCATCTGGCCTTGCTGTTGTTGTTGCGGCGGATCGGCAGACCGCGAGTACACAAGATTAGAAGCGAAACGCGAATCGTCCGCCCGCTCGCGTTCTTTCGCTGCGATCAACTGTGCCTGCTGTTGTACGGGAGTGAGTTGCATCTGCATGTTGCCCTGCTGCGCTTGCGGGCAGGGCTGGCCCGGAATACAGGGCGCGGCAACGCCGGTCGGTCCATAGGCCGCCGCTGCGGCCTGCTGTTGGGGCGTCGCAGATGCGAGCGCCGAATCTCCCGTCGCAGCGGCCGCCATTGTTGCCTGCTGCTCTTTCTGACGTTCGGCCTGAAGTTGGTTCTTCAACTCCTGCACGTTGCTGTCGGTGTTGTCCTGCAAGGCTGGTTGCGGCGGTTGCCCTTTCACGCTCGCCTGTTGTGCAGGGGTTTTCTTGCCGGATGAACTGAAGAGTGCCGCCACAATCACGAGCAATGCTGCACCTAGATAAACGAGGGTCTTGAGGTTCTTCTGCAAGACGCCTTTTGGCAGCTCTAGGCTGCGACGCAACGTTGGTTCTGTCTGCGGCTCTGTGTGCGGAGTAAAGACGTTCTCGCTCATGACGGTGACCCCTTGCGCGTGAATTCCATCTTCTTTTTGCCAAGCTCGACATATCCGCTGTCCATGATCTTCGGGATGACGTACGTCCCTTCCCGAAGGTCGTAGGTAACCAGGTTGGGCTTGTCATCCTTCATCTCATACACGCTGAACTTTTCAGGCGCATTGGTCTTGATGTAGGTGAACTTGTCATCGTGATAGATCGACTGGATATAGAAGGGGGCTTCGTTCGCTTTGTAGGCATAATCGAACTTGAGCTGTGTTGGATAGGCGCTTTTGTACTCATCCACTGCCTGTTCAACGTGCGATTGCAGCGCGGCAAGCTGCTGCCGCGACTGTTCGAGCTGGGCGGCTGGCACGAACTGCGGAGGGCCGCTGGCGGCCACAATCGCAGAACGATCGGCGGGCTCGACAATCACTTTCAGATCAGGGGTCGTCGATAAGGCAGAGATGTCCTGGAGGGTGAAACTGTAGATGTTCCCCTTGTCCGTAATGAGATTCAAGTTGGAGCTGATGCCTTGCTTCGCCGGATGCACAAAACAAAAGTTCCCAACCACGTCCACGATCCAGAACTCCTTGTCGCCCGTGGCGGCTTCCATGATTTTTTCGGTCGTGGGTAGTTCGATGAGGGTCGTGTATTTGACCTTGGCGCGGATGGGAACGATGTCCTGCGAGTGATACTGCACAGTGCGCGCAGAGTCTTGGGCGAAAGCACCGATGGAAGAAAAAACCAAAGCGCAATTGACGACGAATTTCAGATGCCGCATAGAGTTCTCCTTAGCGGTTAGTGTTCGAAGTTGATACAGCCATCGTGCGCGGCCTGAATGGATGATCTTCCGCGAGATGGCGAAGGCCATCCGCAAAATCGAAGCGGTCGAAATATTCCTGTTTCATGAGGTTATCGCGAGCATTGTTGGTTGCTATCCAGTGCGAGACCGAATCGACGTTCAAATGCACCTTCTTTGAGGTCTGCGCTTTCCGAATCAGCATCTGGCCCGGTGGAACAAGGCCGTCGATAAGGTCCAGTTCCGTGTCGTTCAGATGAAATGCCTCGCGGTAAACTTCCCGGTTCATGTCCGGGTTGGCGAGGAAGATCTTTGTCGGGCAACTCTCAGCCACTATCGCCAGCATCCCCGAGTCCTCAAGTTCTTTGATGGATTGCGTCGCCAGGATCATCGCGGCTAGGTGCTTGCGCCAGGTCTTCTGCGCCTGCACTACATAATTGCGGATGGTCTCGTTCTTGATGAAGAGCCACGCTTCGTCGAGCAGGAAGAACTTCGGGGTGCCGAGATTCTTCGGGTCGGTAATTTCATTCGATGCCCGGTGCAAAACATAAAACAGCAGTGGTTCCAAGACTTCCGGCGCATCGTTCCAACCGTGGAAATTGAACGTCTGAAAGCTTCTGAACGAAAGCGTGTCCTCGGCGTTGTCGAACAGGAAGCCGTACTGTCCACCGCGGGTCCAGCGGTGGAGGCGTTCTTTCAACTCGCCAATGATGTTCCCAAAATTCGAAATCGTGCGCTGGCTCGGCTCCAGTACGTAGATGCGTTCGATCGCGTCCCACAGGCGGCGTTCTTCTTTGAAGTCGATACGGTAACGTTGCTCGTTACCCTCAATGAGCACGCGGAAGAAGCTGTAGAGAAACTGCAGGTTCTCTTTGGTCTGTGGCAGGGAGAACGGGTTGATGGTGAAGTCCCGAGCTTCCTGACCCACATTGAGATACGAGCCCTTAAATATCGTCGTGAGCGACTGGAAGCTGCCCCCGATATCAAAGATGAAAGTGAGCGGGTCGTACTTCTGGGCGTTCTGCAGCAGAAAAACGCAAAGATAGGACTTGCCACTGCCTGTCATCCCGAGAATCAGGGTATGGGCAACGTCGCGGGTGTGCAGGTTGAGGAAGTAGGGCGTGCTGTTGTCGGTTTCGACGACTGCCAGGTACTCCGTGCCGAGATGTGCGTTCGTCTTTTCACCGGGTAGGATCGTAAACAGAAACGACAGGTCGGCGTAGTTCGTGTTCAGGAGATACAACTGGCGGAGATTCATCGCATAGTTGCCTGGCACGGTGGCGAAATAGGCATTCAACTGGTTGTAGGTTTCCGCGAACAGATTGCCGTCCGCGTTGGTGAAGACGCCAGTAAACTCGGCCACAAGCTGATCGAGTTCTGTTCGTGACCGGCCGTACAGCACAATCGTGAGCGAGAAATCGCCAAGCGATTGACCGTCACCAAGGGCTCGCAGACAATCCCCAAGGTTCTCAATGTCGGCCTGCTTGGACTCGTCCACGAGCACGTCACGTGGGTTCGTTTTCGTGGCATCGTTGCCCATCTGCGAGACAAATCCTGTTTTGGACATATTGAAGTGGCGGCGTCGCTTGTTAACTTCCTTGCGCGCCTTGTCCGCCGGGAGTGGCGTCCACTCCGTAACCACATAGAAGTTGGCTGGAATCTTCAACAGCGCGTCCAGCACCAGGGGCTTTGTTTCGGTGATGGCCTCTTTCATCGTCAGCACCCGGACGATGTGATCGCCCACTCGGAGATGATCGCGCTCTGCTTCGATGTCGGAGTTGACCACCTGATAGTCGAGAAACTGCGCGGTCTGCGGTCTGCCCGCAATACGCCAATCGTCATAATTCAGCAAGCGGCGGAAAAACCTGAACTGCCCCTGTTGATTCAAGACCTCGATTTGCATGAAATCCGCGAACTGCCGAGCGAACGCCTGCACGTGCTGGTCGAGTCGTTGAAGATCGCGCTCGATATGCGTCCGCAATAACTTTTTCATGCTGTCGTTGGTGAACTGCGATTTGAGTTCGGCAATCGCGCCCTCTGGATCGCGCAACAGGCGAGCTAGCGCAGTGCCGACGCCGGTTTTCGACCGGGCGCCTTCGAGCAGGATGCAGTAGAAGATTTCAACTTGATAGAGATGGTCCAGCTTCGCTTCAAAGAACTTCCGCCGCTGGTCAATAGCCGCTTCGACAATGGGGTCATCATATGTTGCGAACGGTATGTCGGGGCGGTTCGACTTAAAGAGGTACTGGTAAACATGGAAGCCTGGGCCAAAGGCTTTCAGTGCCGCTTCCAACCGCTTCACCGCATATTCCTGTTCCGAGCGGTCAAGACTCTCGTAGTCCACGCCGGGGACGCTGAGAATCGTGCCGACATCACCGCTCTTGGTAAGGAAGGCCGTCTCGTTCCAGAAGCCATAGAGGTTGATGTGGGCGTCGAGAGCCGCACTCTCTTTCCAAGGCTTGATGACTTTATCGAGACGCAGCATCACACTACCTCCACGCGGGGAACTTGCTGCTTCGCGGCGTCATAGCGCAGCTTGTAGCGTTCGGACTTGGCCAGGATACGGAGGAACGCTGGATCGCTGTTCGTTACCCAATGACCAAAGGCAAAGCCGCCAATGAAGACGGCGATGCCGGCGAGTATGGAGTTGAAGAGGTTGAAGGCCCCCACTGCGCCGACGCATACGAAGTAGAACAGCGTCCGTTCGACGCCCAAATAGGTGAGAGGCTTGTGGAGGCTCTTGAAGACTCGATTTGTGCGGCGTTTCAGCTGTGCTTTGTCGGGCATGTCGTTCTCCTTTGAGCGTGGCACGCAACGGGATCGATGGCGGAGCGACGAACAGCTGTTACACTCCCCACAGCCAACTCAGAACATTCACAGCAAGGACGGCGATGCCCGTTCCGGCAGCAACACCGGCGAGTGCCTTTTTTGCACCGGGTTCGCCGTGCGCGAAGCCGTAACCACCGATCACAATTGCAACCAGACTTGCAACCTTCGCGATCGTGCCGGTAAATAGACTTTGGATTGCGTTAAAACCGGTGTCGAACGGTGAACCCTGTGCCATCGCGGCTATCGGTACGAGAAAAAGCAGGGCAAGAACAACGGCGGTTGGACGAACGCATTTCGCCCGAAGAAGGGGCTGGACTTGGCGGATGAGATGGACTTGGGACCAACGTGGCATATGCACCTCCGGCAGGGGCTTAAAGCGGCTGCTTTTAGCGCAAACCTAACCGCACTGAATTACGCTGTCCAATAACTTTTCGGATCGAGTTCATTCCTGGGCGTTATGAGTCCGAGAGGTAGCGTGATTCGACCTGGAACTTGTTGTCGAGGTCGGCATGAGAAAAGCTGCATCGACCTTGCAACAAAGGACATACATAATGTCGCTTGTACAACCTTCGATTGCCTCCATAGATGTGGGCAACCTGCGGCGATTGTCCTGAATAGCAGCGCGAGATGGCGAGTCCTAGCACTGCCTCAATGAATCTCAGGCGTTCTCGGCGAATGATTGTCCTTCTGTAAGCCCAGTTTGTTCAATAAGTTGCCCATCCGCGCAGTGGATTTGTCAGCGGGAATTGGATGTGACGATCGGCCCAGCGCTGTCTTTAATAACCTGCAGGAATGAACTCGATCCGAAAAGTTATTGGACACGGCGGCAGGAATGAATCAACTTAGTTAACACCCTATAGCCTGGGCCGGCGACCCGGAGGCAGTTGCCAAAAATGACTCTCATTGAGCAGTTGCGGTCCAAGAAGAAAGCTCTCACCGTCGAAGAGTTGGCTGAACTGCTGTGCATTGCTGCTCGGACCCTATACAAAGAAGTGGAGGATGATCACATCCCATTCTTCCGCGTGCGAACATCCATCCGCTTTGATCCGCACCAGGTAGCAGACTGGTTGGAAACAAAAATGCCCTCGCATTCTGTTGGGACGCAACAGCAGGGTAGATCAATTGCTCGTGCTTAGCGTGGCATACCACGAACGAATATCCATCCGGCTCCGCTGCACTGCGTGCAAGTCTCGTTGTCAGATCTTCCTGTAGCGTGACAGGATGGACACTCTTCCCAGTCAGCGATATTGATGGCGCTGCTCATAATGCCCTTACACTTCTTCCCCTTCCGGCCTAAGACTCTTCGGCACTCTGTATTTAGAACGGGAAATGTCATAACCGACACCATGCGAAAGTAATTGGCGTGGGTTACTGAGATAAAATGTAACTATGAGCACCGTGCCTATTCGCACGCCGATTGAGCCTACGGTGGACGACCTGCTGCTTCCGTTTGAGAAGCAAAACTTTCCACTGGAATACATGGAGTACTACGGTCTGAAGCGAAATAACTTCTTCGCGACGGTTCAGAAATTCCGTGACCAGTGGAACTACTACTTGATGTTGGATCAGATCTGGATGCAGGAGTTTCGTAGCCTGACTCCGGCCACAGACCCCAACACGATCTTCCCCATCACGGTCTACATGAATGCTCATCTCAAGGTGCGTATCGCCATTGAATTGGCGTTCGCTGGCACCCTGCCGGAAGCTCGTTCCATCATGAGAGACGCAGTCGAGTATGCCGCTCATGCTCATCACATGCTGAAAGACCCCGCGCTCCAAGAGCTTTGGCTGAATAAGCTGGATGATCAAAAGGCCTGGGAGCAGGAGTTCTGGCACAACAAGCCGACTCAATTGTTCGACGGGCTACCAAAGCTGCTTGAAGTCTGGAAGCAGTTATCGAACATGGGTTCCCATGCGAACATTGTCTCGATGTGCGAACGCTTTCACACGGTTGAAGTTGATGGTCAGACCTCGTTGAACGTGGCTTATACCGGAGTGGAAGAGAAGACGTGGGCGCTAGGACTCTTCGACTTGCTGCTCCAGGACTTCATGATGGAGGAGATGCTCTTCAAGGACTACTTCACGCGTCTACAGTTCGATGAGAAGTTGCTGACGATGCGAGCGCGATTTGAGGTCTACAAAGAACAACTTCGTCGCGACATCGCGACTCGGTATAACCTCACGCCGCCTGCTGGCCCGACCATCGTGCCCTAAATGAAAATTCTAATCCCAGATCAGGAAGCGCGATTTGAACACGAACTGCTTGTCTTCGAGAACGAAGTTGATGAAGCCATGCGGTGCTTCTACATCTGGCGTGCTCTTAAGAAGGCGGCTCCCAAGACTCGAAGACTCTTCAGCCAATTGAATAAAAACGCAGAGTTTTGGAACACGGTTAGCACTTCCATTCAGTCGAACTCTCTGATCGTTTTAGGGAGAATCTTTGATAAGAATAAGACCAACAATGTCGAGCGGCTCCTGAATGTCGCTAAGAGTTGCTCAGCGATTTTCTCCAAGGCTGCGTTCAGGCGGCGGAAAGAAAAACAAAATCCGAACGCCAGCCACATCGTAGACGAGTTGATGAAGAGAGTGAAAGAACCCACGGGCGCTGATTTCCGGCCACTTGAGGAGTTCGTAGCGGCTAGACGGCGCGTTTACGACAAATGCTACGGACAGATTCGCGACAAGCGATATGCCCACAGGGAGCGAGCAGACCTGAGTGGCGTGTATGCGCTGACCAACACGACAGAATTGTCGAGGCTCTTGACCGACCTGAAAAAACTGCATGGCGAGCTTTGGCACTGGTATCACAACGGCATCAAGCCGCAGATGCGCCGCCGTACCTCCAGCACGACAGGGAAGAATATCGAGGAACGGACGCTGAAATTCCTACGGTCGCTGCCTAGAGGTAACGGAAGCCTTAGCCTATAATTCCCGCATCATGGCACCTTGGAAACAAATTCTGCTCAAGTCTTTGGGCGTGGGCATTGGCATCGGTGTGGGACTGGCAATGTCCATAGCGTTCTACGCTTGGTATTCTTCCCGACCTAAGCCGCCAAAGCCTTGGGACGCGAACGCCATCACAGCAGCATTTGAACACGCTGATACAAACGGGGAGAACCATCACCTAAGATTTCTTTACAGCATCGAGAATCACACTGACCTCGACTACAAAATTGAGACGGCTAACCTGCGGGTTTCAGCAGTCATCGCACCGGATAACAGCCTATTGTCAGGGCCGGGGCAAGTGAAGTTTCAAGACGAGAATGTGTTCCTTCCCGCAAAGCAACGAGTGCTCGTCCTCCTCGAAATGCCGGATTATGCCTATCCCGGTGGGGACGTTCTGCCACACGGGGACACCGCCGAAGAACGCAAGAAGTATCGAGACGCCGTGCAGAAATATATTAGCGATGACTTCCCGCGCTTGAACGGATTCGCCGCTTATGATGAGATCAATAGATACCGAATCAATTTCCCGAGTGGTTGGAAACCTGCGAAAAACAAATAATCCTATTTGGCGATGGAGAGTTCAAACTTCTTGGGGAAGTTCGGATCACGATCCTTCTCAGGGATAATGTGGAGCTTGACGTTAGCCGGGAATCGTTGGGAGATGAAGACGGCAAGCATGGCTTCCGCCTCCTGCCACGCGGAGTCGAACAAGACTTGCGCCACCTCCGGCTTGTAGTAATCCATGAACTCCCCACGAGGGTAATTCTGGTGTTCTAGAAAATTGTTACGGATCGCGGCGAGCTTCTCTGTTGACACGCGGACATTCTTTATCCAGTCCCCGAACGTGGGCAGCTCTGGGTATTTCTGGCCGAAGTCTTTACAACCCTTCTCGAACGCTGCATCTTGCTGGAACAGGAACCCGATGTCATAGCCGATGGCTTTGGCAGCAGCCTGAGTCCTATCCTTGAGTGCTCTTACAAGGTAGCGATAGAGATCGTCGTAATTCTTGTAGGTGTCGGCCAAGCCAGCATCCGCATCTGGTTTATGAATCTTTCGCAAGGCGAGAAAGCCGGGTAGCAGGCAGTCCGTGTAAATCTCCATGATGATGGCTTTGATCTCAGCGTGCTTGGCGGCGTCAAATTGAGCGGCGTTGAGCAAGTCCGTCAGACCGAGGAATGCTGCGGTGAACGGTTCCTTCGTTCCAGCACCGCTGGCGTATTTTTGAACTGTGAATTTCTGGTGAGGCATCACAAGTACCTGTGGCCCGATTATATTCCCACGATTGGTCATTCCAACTCGTCTCCCACTGTGATCTTTCCATCCTTGAAGGCGCAACCGCACGACTGTGTAGTCTCGGTAGCGAAGGTAAGCTGGATTGGTTACTGAACGGTGAGGAAGGAGCTTTCCGCTTTGCTGGTTGAATCTGGCCCGCCAGAGAGGGTCAGTAGAACTCGAGCACAAACGCGCCGTAGCTTACTGAGTAGACCACGAGCGGGAACCGGGCCAACAGATGTATAGGGGTTGTGAACAATTTTCCAGCGACCTTCCAACTTCATGGTGCTCTCGTGAAGTGCGTGATCCATGCCGACCGCGCCTACCAGCCGGAATGAGTCTATCGGCTTCAGACTCGGCCAGCTTACAAGAGTCCAAATGATGTCATCTCCGGTATCACCTTTCCCGGTGACTTCGGACGTGTAGTATTTCCAGTTGTTTGTTAAGTCGCCGTTGTGAAAAACGAAGAGGTAGCGACTGGTAACGGCGACCCGGTCGTACATCTTGGTACACAGCGGCCAGAAAATTTTCCTTCTCAATCCTCTTGCAGCCCAAAATCCAGTCAGGACTATGGCCGCGAGAAAGAGCCGCGCCATAAGAACCGGGTGAGTCTTCAAGACCGGGAATGCGTCCTGCAAGGTTTGGAAGAAATCTTTCATTTGCCGCTGGGATTCTCCCGCACATCGAACACCTGCATACCACGCTGTTTCAGAATACGAATCGCGTCTTCCATCGAAACGGTTTGCGGCGTGAAGTAGATCACGGCCCGCATCCCGCCGCCCTCAGCGTTAAAGTCAACGTGCAATCGCTTGCCGAGCTGGTAAAAGCTCGGAATGTAGTGGGATTTCAGTTGATCCAGCAGGGTCGTCCACTGGTCGCTCGACAGGTTGTCCGCTGGGGAATCAAATCTCATGACGATCCCCATCTCGTTGACGTGTGCTTTTATCATTTCCTGATCGCCGTGCTCGCTTTTGAGCATGACGCATGAACGGACTCTGATCAAGTCCAAGCTCATGTTCCGTGTCGTTTAACTTTTGAAGTTCTTGGCCAATAAAGATCTGTTTGATGACCTCGCCTTCCTGCCCCCACCGCTCATCGAACGGCCCGGTGAAGACGTCAGGTGGGAGCGGTCTCTTCGCATGAGGGTTTTCGTAGACAATGGTTCGCAGCACACGACGCCCGTAGCTTTCGCGATTAGCTTCCATCATCGCTAAGTGCTCTTCCAGAGGAAGGCTGCGTTGTTCGGCTCTCTCCTTTCTTTCAACTTCGATTTGAAGCTCATGTTGCCCAACATTGAAGCGTTCCAGAGCGATGATCGAGCTGATCGTTGTGTTCTGCGGAGTCTTGATGTGTGGATGGAACATCTTGCCGCCGTCCATGAAGACGTTGTCTATGACTTGGGTGCCCGACCAGTCCCCCGTGGTCTCATTGAAGGGAACAACAAATCCGACGCTGCCGAGCATCGAACCGAGGACAATGCGCGGTGTGCAAATGTCTACGAGATTAGTGCGCTCATTGAAGAGAACGAGGGAGCAGCACTCGTTGTCGTAATCGCGAAATTTCTCTGCGGCCTTAGCGATCTTGGTTCGAACGCCGACATGAGGATCGAATGCACCACCACCGCTGCCGGCGAATAAGGTTGGGTCATCATCAAACTCTTTCACTTCAAACCACAGCGGGTACTTGGCGTGCGCGATCCGGTAATCGACGCGCCGAGTAGAGCCGGGGAAAATTGGTTCATATTCCAACCGCCCGAGTTTGTACTCCTCGGCGTATTCCTCGAACAGCAACTCGGAAACATTCCGCCGTCGAAGAAATGACGTGAGCTCGCGCTCAGGGATGCGCCATGCTTTCTGGCTAATGCGACTTGCCCGTATCTTGCGAGTTCGGAGCCAGCGATAGATAGTCTCGACGTTCAGATCGAGCTTCGCTGCAACTTGTTCCGGTGTCAGGTAAACGTCGGCAACGTCTTTCATTCACTGATTATGTCGTCTATAGTCGTGCTGAGTCAAGAATAAAGTTATTTGGCGAACATAAGGCGAAGCTGATACACTTCCGCGGATGGAAGAAGGCCGCAAGCGCGTCATCGCGATCATCGCGGGGATTCTCGTCGTGAAGCAGGTTCAGAGCCTGAGACCAAACACAACTAGGCGAATGCTGCTAGGCTGCCCTTGTTGATCCGGGCCTGGACGTCGCTGTTGCGGACGCCTTTGAGATAAACCATCGTCGAAGCGATGTCGCGGTGTCCCATCCATTGCTGCAGGGTCCGGATGTCGATGCCGTCCTGGAGGTGTCGCGTGGCGTACGTGTGGCGGAATTTGTGCAGGAACCAACGGCCACAGTAGGCTCCTTCGGCACAGCGATTGATCTTTACGGTTCCGTCTTCCAGCTTGTGGCTCACAGCGCAATGACCGCAGTTCAGTTTCCCGCGATATGCGAGCGCCTTGAGTTTTTCCAACATGGCGCCGTCTGGCCGGCCAGTGGCGCTGGGGAACAGAGGATCGTCCGGAGTCGCGTTTGCGGGACGGAATTTCTGAAGCATTGTCACTAGCTTTTGCGGGACCGGGACCTCCCTCTCTTCCCAGTTCTTCGGTTGAAATCCCCAGTGCGGTTTCGCGGTCACGCGAACCGCCATGTGTTTGAAATCCATATCGCGCCAGGTGACGAAGCGACCTTCGGCGTCACGGAAGCCTGACATGAGATAAAACTTGAAACGCACTTCCTCGGAGAATGTGCAGGCGCGGAAAAGCTTTGCGAGTTCGAAATCCTCATAGATCGGCCGCACCGTTTCGACGAAGCTAGGCCAATCGGAAGCATTGAGCAGCTTGCCCTTGCCGTGCTGCTTCATTACTTGCGAGATCACGACCAGCTTGTTGTAAATGCTCTTGCCTTTCTGCCCCTGCTTCAGGCAGTCGGTGGCGAAGTCGAGCAGATCCTGGCGCTCGACTTCATCGACGTAGGTTTTCTTGCAGAAAGCCTTGAATGAATCCAGGATCGGACGGTATGTGCGGAAGGTTCTAAGGCTCCGGTGATAGCGCACATATTCGATATAGCCGTCCAGCACTGCCGAGAGACTAGTGCGCTGCGGGTTCGGTTCAGCTACAGGCGCGGATGGAATGATGCCATTATGGGCCGCAGCCAATTCCGCCTGCTTTATCCGTGCTCTCTCGGCGGCGTCCTGGGCGAGTGCGCCCGCCGCTTCGCGGTGGCGTTGGCCTTGATCCCACCATTCTATGAAGTAGCTTCCTTCAGGATGGCTTTCGTCATTTCCGCTGACGCGGACACGATCCTTTCTCACCCTGCCCTTGCTGTCGAACAGAGCCGTAGCAAGGACCCACCTGTCATTGATTTTGACCTGCTTGAGGAGTTTTACGCGTGACGACCTGGGCATTTGGCGATTCCTTGGATGAACCGCCAGTAGAATCGCCTATAAGGAAGCTAAATGCAAGCAAATAAAGACGTAAGGTGACAGGGCAGCGTTCTAACCAACTGAACTACGTCCCCTCTTGCTTTTCATACGGTTAGGGCCAAACCCGCATGTTTACTGTCTACTCTTGCTGTCAACCGTTTCGCCTGCTTCAATCCGTTCCACCGAATATAACCAGTTTTCGGTACGAAATGGACAGTAAATGGACAGTATGAAAAACCGCCAAAAACCGTCCGCAGGCTATCGCGACGCCGAGCATCTGTCCATGCTCTGTGCTGAATTGTAGCAGACCGAATTCAAGTCGGTACAGGTGCAATCCCGCACACTTCTGGGTAGTGTCCCAATCTCAAAAATCTAAAAAATGCACTGCTAGACACTACCCCACTTCTGGCACTCATGCTTCTCTGGGATCCCATTTCCAGAAAAGATGCAGACGCTAGCTTATCCGGCCATCAACGATTAGGGCCGCTCTCAATTCGCGACTTGGTTCTGGTGCGCTTCGGGCTTGAAGATTACGCCTTGACTGGTGCGGCTGTTCATCACGATGCGGATCGGTTCCGCAAACTGCAAGTGGCGGACACAGCCTTGCTCTTCGACCGCCGGCTGTTCCGTTAACCACTGCCAATCGACGGAGCCTTCTCCGGCGTCTGGATTCACGGTGAAGTAACCGATCTGAAAGGCAGTGAGATTCTGGAAAAAATGGCTGCCCTGCGATGGGGTGACGCGAAAATCGTGGAATCCGGCCTCCACAATCACGCGGGCGCCGGAGATTTCATCCCATTCGACCGGAATGCCCAGCCAGGGTTCGGTCGATCCCCAGCGCCCAACCCCAATCAGTAGATAGGGCCGGTTCTCCCCAACGAGCAGGCGATTGAACCGAGCGACCGCCTTGGCTACTTCCTGGCTGCGGCTGCGCTCGAAGCGCTGCGAATCGACCACCACGACATCGTGCAGATTCTCGATGCGGCCGTTGCCCAGAACTTTGCTGCTCAGGCAGATCAACCGCTCGGGTTGCACATCGTCCAGGGCTAGGTCCTCGCTGTCGCGCGCCAGCGTCAAGGGCCGTATCTGCAGGAAACCAAACTCTGCCGCTTGGTCGGTTACGGGGCCAGCCACTGGACCCGCCTGTCGGGACAGACGCACGGCAAATTCGATCTCCACGGGATTACCCAGCGCATTCTCACCTGCCCGAACCAGGACATCGAGAATCTCGGCCAGCGGGAAGGTGCCGTGCTTGAGCATGGGGGCAAAGGTCACAATTCGGGCGCCCGGCCGGCTCACTCCATCATAGACGGCGTGGTTGTCCCTGGAGTAAGTTGAGGCCACGGCCTGTAATGTACCGTCGTTCTCGGCGGCGTCCAGACTGAACCGCCTCTCGTGCCAATGCCCCGGACGGCCGTCCGCAGCGCCATGCAACTCCAAGGCCCAGAATTCCGACTGCGAGTTGGCCAGTATGTCTTCGACTGAGGAAAACTGCAGCAAGTTGTGGGGGTAGCGCGGGCAGAAAGACAAACACTTCCCTCCATCCACCACCGCCCGGCCCAGGCCCAGAGCGACGGCCGCGATGCCGTCTTCAAAGGTCATCGGAGGAACGGGATAAAAATTGTGCGAACGCACGACTCCGGAGAAATCCGGATAAAAGCGCTGCCCGTGGCGCGTGCCCACAACCTGCTGGAGAATCACCGCCATTTTTTCCTCTTCCAGACGGTAGGGCGTAGCCCGCACGTAGGCCTTGGCATGGCGGCTGAAGGTGGAAGCGTAGACGCGTCGGATGGCCTCGCTGAGGGCCGCCAGCCGGTCTTCCAAATTTGCTTGCTGGTTGCCCAGCATAAAGGTCTCATACACGCCGGTGAAGGGCTGGTATTGCGAATCCTCCAGCAGGCTGGAGGAGCGCACCGCCAACGGATGCGTTACCTCGGCCAGAAACGATTTCAGGTCCCCGTTGAGGGATTCGGATAACGGTGTGGCCAGGAAGCGCTGCTGAATTTCAGCGTCATCTTCGCAATGCAAGGCAAAGTCCAGGAGGTTGTTCTCAACTACGAATTGATCGAACACATCCGTCGCCAGGACGACGGCTGGAGGCACCGAGATGCGAATGCCGGGAAAGCGGCGGGCGATACGGCTCTTTCGCAAAAGGTGGCGCACAAAGGCGAGGCCGCGAGCCTTGCCACCGAGCGACCCGGAGCCGATCCGCAGAAAACTTGATTCCGAAGGTTTGAACGTATCGGCCCTGAAGTCGCCGATCAGCACCTCGCCCTGTTCGCGGCGATACTCGTGGATCGACTCGATCAGATCGCGCCGCAGATGTTCCGGGCTCGGGAAATCCGAAACCTTTCGCGGGCGGAGCTTGGCCGCCAACGCAAACTCGGTGCGTGCCATCAGCCAGTGCGAGAAGTGGTTGCTCTGCGCGTGGAAGACGATGCTTTCCGCCGGAACCGTTTGTAATTGCTTCTCCAGTTCGTTCAAGTCTTTCGCCCGTCCGACTTCGCTCGAATCCGGCAGACGAAACACAAAGTCGCCAAACCCGAATTGCTCGGTCAATATCTGGCGCAAGTCTTTTAGCAGCGTGGGCGAACGTTTACGCAGAAACGAATAGCCCTCGGCGTGCGCCCGCGGGCGGAACTCGGTGCGGCTGGTTTGCAGCACTACGGGCACGTCGGGCACCAGGCTCTTCACCATGCGCGCCAGTTCAAAGCCCGCCTCCGGACTCAGCTTGCCCTCCCAAGGGAACTCCACGTCCGATACCAGGCCGAACAGATAATTGCGATACTCCTGCACCAGCCGGGCCGCGTCTTCGAAATTCGAGCTCAGCAGAATTCTTGGCCGCGCCTGCATGCGCACCAGCTTGTGCGCCACGTTGAAGCCTTCCTGAATCACGCGCCGCGATTGCTTGATCAGCTCGGTATAGATCACGGGCAGGAACGACGAGTAGTAACGGATGTTGTCTTCCACCACCAGCAGCACCGGCACGCCGATGGCCCGCGTGTCGTGCAGGACATTGCGTTTATCCTCGATGTACTTGACGATCGCAATCAGGATGCGGGCATTACCCTGCCACAGAAAAACGCGTTCGATCTCGGTGACTGGATTCCGCGCCACGAAATTCTTGATCTCGCGATAGTCATAGGCCAGCACAACTACGGGAACATCGAGCCCGGCCTGCTTCACCTCGCGCGCCAGTTGCGCAGCGTTCATGTCGCCGACCGCAAGGTTGGTCACGATCAGGTTGAATTGGGGCTGAGAGCGGGCCAACGCTGCCGCTTCGGCGCAGGAAGAAACGTGCGTGATTCCCGGGATTTGTTGCAGGTTGAGATCGAGCGATTCGTCGATGAGCAGCTCATTGAGGCGGCCGTCTTCGCGCAGGATGAAGGAATCATAGAGGCTGGACACGAGAAGAATGTTTTGCACTTTGAACGGCATCAGGTTTTCGAAACCTTCAAAGCGCTCTTCGGCGTCCAGAATCGACTCGGCGATGCGGCGGACGCTCATGGGGAATATCTTAGTCCAGGTTCGCTAGAGCCAGTACCGTGACTGCGTGATAAGTCATACGGCGGAGGGATTGCGCTGCAACTTCGCTCCGGGCAGCCATCGAAACTGCTCTACTTCGGCCAAAGATCATTTTGTTACCGGGGACACTTCCCTTCCGCGCTGGTTTCGCCAAGAATAGAAGCTTCTGTGACTGAAGCCTCCATCAACCCGGGCGGGATCACTATGGCCAAGGCCATCGAGCGCTCCTTTAATGTGGCACTTTATCTGCTCGTGCTCAGTGGCTTTTGCACTCTGTCCTCGACCGGAGGGCTGGATCTGCCGGCAGTGGTTCTGGTGGGGCTGGCGCTGGCTCTCCGCGGATTCCAACTTCTGACGCGGCGCGAGTTTGCCATCCCGGAACGCTGGACCACTTTCCTGACGCTGATTTACGTCTTCATCTACTTCGCCGACTACTTCTTTCTTTCGCGCCACTTTCTGGCAGCGACCGTTCACCTTGTGCTCTTCGCCATGGTCGTCCGGTTATTCTCGTTGCAGCAGACGCGCGACCACTACATGCTCGCGGTACTTTCGTTTCTGATGGTGCTGGCGGCCGCTGTGCTCACTGTCGGCAGTGTGTTTCTGTTTTCTTTTGCGGTTTTCCTGCTGGTTGCAGTCATCACTTTTGTGCTGATGGAAATGCGGCATTCGGTCGCCGCCGAGCAAACGCACGCACAAGATCCACGCGTTGCTTCTCAAACCCAGCGCATGGTCTACGGACTGCTGGCGATCGCTCCGGCGCTCATGCTGATGATCCTAGCCGGCAGTTTTCTGATCTTCTTTCTTCTACCCCGCGTTTCGTCACGCTACCTGAGCGCCTACACTCCAACCGGCGATGTCTCCACTGGCTTCACGGATCGCGTGCAACTGGGCCGTATCGGCCAGATTCAACAGTCCAGTGCTGTGGTCATGCACATCGAGATCCAGAATGATCTGCAAGGCGCTTACGACTTGAAGTGGCGTGGGATTGCGCTGAGCGCTTTTGACGGCCGCGTCTGGTCGAATTCGTTTGAGCAAACCCAAGTGCGTCCGGCGGGAGATGGAAGCTATCGGCTGGCTCCTTTGATGGACTCGCGTGGCGCAACGGCGGTCGCGGGCAGATCTATTCGTTATCGCGTCCTGATGGAGCCGATTGGAAGCAATGTTTTTTTTCTGGCGGAGCGGCCGCAGAGTCTTACGGGAAATTTTCGGCAAGTGAGTACAGACGCCGGGGGAGCTGTCTACAACCTCGATGCCGACCACCCGATCAATCGCTACGAAGCCGTGTCGCAATTGACCGAAATCGACAGCGACGAGCTTCGGCTGGCGGCGAACACCGGGCCCGTGGGCATGGACCCGTACCTGAAACTGCCACCGCTCGATGTTCGCATTTCGAAGTTGGCGGAGGAAATCACCGCGCCCGCTCCCAGCAACTATGACAAGGCAGTCGCATTAGAACAGTATCTATCGACACACTTCGGATACACGCTGGAACTGCCCCGAAGTCTGCCGCGGGATCCACTGGCCAATTTCCTGTTCGAGAGGAAGAAAGGTCACTGCGAGTATTTCGCCAGTTCGATGGCGGTGATGCTGCGCTCTTTGCGCATCCCGTCGCGAATTGTGACGGGGTTCCGCGGGGGCGAATACAATGACCTCACCGGCCAGTATGTGGTGCGAGCCAGCGATGCCCATTCGTGGGTTGAGGCTTACTTCCCCGGATCGGGTTGGATCAGCTTTGATCCGACTCCGGCAGGAAGCCTGCCGATACGAACCGGTTGGTCGCGGATGCGGCTCTATGTGGATGCGGCTGCATCTTTTTGGCGCGAATGGGTTGTCAATTACGATGTCGTCCACCAACGCACTTTAGGGGAGGATGCGGCTACCAGCAGCCGGCAGTTCTTTGACGAGGCTCGCCGGTGGATTGAGCGTCAGCATCGCGCCATGCTGCAGTTGGCGCGGCGCGTGCACGAGCACTTCACCAATTTTCCGGTGCGATGGTTGGGCGGGATCGTCGCGTTCGCGGCAGTCCTGATCGCGCTGTTGAATCTCCGGCGCCTGGTCGGCGGGCTGCGTAACCGTAGTCTGCGAGCGCATCCGGAGCGTGCTCCGCGCGAATCGGCTGCTCTTTGGTATGACCGGATGGTGGGTCGAATGGCACGGCTTGGCTGGCGCAAGTCGCCGTCGCAAACGCCGCTGGATTTCGTCGCGGCCATTCAGGAAGCAACACTGCAGAAGAAGGTCGCCCGGTTTACGCGCGCTTACGAATCTGCGCGTTTCGGCAAGTCGGTGGACGACGCTCAAAGGCTGCCCGAGCTTTTCAGGAACATCATTGCCGCCGAAGCCGCGGATTCCAGAAAAACGCCGGACCGCGCAGCCGCCAGCTAGAAGCGGTGGGCGACACCGATGCCTACATAGTAGTTGTGCTGACGGCTATTACTGGTATCAACGTCCAGGGCGGGCTTTCCAGAGTAGAAATCACGGGCTTCGAAGCGGGCACCCCACCGATGCCAGACCCAAACATCCAAGCCCGCTCCAAACTGGACGACGCCGGTATTGGTGCCGGTTGGCCCAGGGTTCGGTCCGTAGAAATTGAGACCCGGGGCTTCCCGGAAACGACCATAGCCGCCGCCCGCGCTGATCCACGGGGTGACTGAGTCGCCCGAAAAAATGTTCAATCGCACGGATGGAGTCGCAAACAGAGCCCCGATGTCCTTGGGAATCTGGTTCGCGCCCGTGTTTAGGTCCATCCGAAAATAGATCGCCACGGGCAATTCCGCATACAGTCCGAGAATCTTATGGCTCATGAGCAGGCGGCCGTAATTGAAAGCGACGCTTTCCTCATTTCCGAAATGGATGTTGGGGTTGACGTCGCCCTGAAGCGGATTCTGGATCGTTTGGGTGCTGACGAAAGTTCGCCCCGCCGTGATTGAAAGTTCATTTACTTGCGCCAAAGCGCTGGCAACGAGAACTAAAACTAGCACAACTGCTAGAAACGCGAGACGTTTAGCCGACATCTCTCCTCCGGAGTATTGAGGATGTAGTTTTGTTTCGACAAGATTAGCACAGGCCGCCCAGATTGGCGGAAAACATATATATCCTCTTTGATGCTCGAGTTCCCGCGTCCCGGGTGGGGTCGGATGCGGATATGGCAATGCCGGATGCTAAAATTGTTTAGATCTGTTTCCTGCTGATCATTTCCCTGTGTCGGTAAACAAAAGCATATCCGCAACTGCGGGGCCGGTTGCCCCGGCCAAGGTAGGTTTTGTGAGCCTCGGCTGCCCCAAGAACCTCGTCGATAGCGAGGTGATGATGGGCATGCTGTCCCAGGCTGGTGCTGAGCTTACTCCAGACGCGGAGGACGCCGACGTCATCGTGGTGAATACGTGCTCATTCATCGGCAGCGCGCAACAGGAATCCATCGATACGATCCTCGAAATGGCTCGCCACAAAACCCGCCACAAAACGAAGACGGGCGGCAAGGCGAAGAGACTGGTGGTTGCCGGTTGCCTGGTCGAGCGTTTTCACGATGAGATCCGAAAGAGTATTCCTGAAGTAGACGCGGTCGTCGGCACCGGCGAATTGGAGAAAATTCTTGCCGCTGCCGGAGTGGCGGAAGCACCTCGGACGCCTGGGCCGTTCAACATTCTCACTTCGAACACGCTTACCTCGCGACCCGAGGGCGATCAGCGCCGCGGACAGGGGCGCTTCGCGCGCAATTCCTGGGACGGAGCGGTCGCCGACCTGCCCAACTACCTTTACGACGACCACACGCCCCGCGTGCTGACCACGCCTGGATATTCGGCCTATATCAAAATCGCCGAAGGCTGCGATCATCCCTGCAGCTTCTGTATCATTCCCCAGCTTCGGGGACAGTTTCGCTCGCGGCGTTTCGAATCCGTCATCGCCGAAGCCGAGCGGCTGGTGCAATCTGGCGTGCGCGAAATCACGCTCATCGGACAGGACACCACCTGCTATGGCGAAGACCTTGAACTGAAAGATGGCCTAGCCGTGCTGCTGGAAAAGCTCGCAGGCGTCGAAGGACTGCAGTGGATTCGCTTCCTCTATGCTTATCCCAATAAAATCACGGGGCGACTGCTGGCGACGGTCGCCGCCCACGACAATATTTGTTCGTACATTGATGTACCGCTGCAGCACGCTTCGGCGACGGTTCTGAAGCGCATGAAGCGGGGCGGCGGCACTGACTTGTTCTTGCGCTCAATCGAGAAAATGCGCCGCGTAATCCCCGACGTTACTTTACGGACTTCATTCATTGTCGGCTTCCCGGGCGAAACCGAAAAAGAATTCGAGGAGCTTTGCAGCTTCGTGAAGGAGGCGGCCTTCGACTGGATGGGCGCCTTCGGCTACTCGGACCAGGAAGGTGCGGGCGCCTTCGATCAGGACAAGAAACTTTCTGCGCGTGAGATCGAGAGCCGCCGCAAGTCGCTGATGGCGATCCAGAAAAAGGTCAGCCGGGCGAAGAAGAAATTGCTGGTCGGGCGCGAATTCGATCTGCTGCTGGAAGGCGCTTCGACCGAGTCTGACCTTCTGCTCGAAGGCCGAACATTCATGCACGCGCCGGAGATTGACGGCAAAGTTTTCGTCAACGATTATCCCGACGGAAACGAGCCAAAAGAGGGAGAGTTTTACCGCTGCCGCATCACGGCGGCGCACGATTATGATTTAGTGGCGGAAATCGTTTGATATTCCCTGTAACTTTATGCCGCGCAAGCGCCCCATCAAACTCCGCTGTCCGATCTGCAAGAAGCCGGCAAACGCCGCTGACCCGGACTTCCCTTTTTGCAGCGAGCGCTGCCGCCTGATCGATCTCGGCAAGTGGGCAAGCGGCGCGTACGTGATTTCGTCGCCGGTCAACGACGCCGAACAGGCAATACCCGACAACGTCCACGATGAGGAAGACTAGCCTTGAAACCCAAGCCCGAACCCGCGCAGGACGACCGTAGCGCCGGCGTCCCGCCGGCTGTCGCGGGGGCGTCTCGCCCCCGCGCCCCCCTCTGGGCTACTCTGGTCGCGACTTTCTTCGGCGCCGGATGCCTCAAACGCGGCCCCGGCACCTGGGGATCGGTAGCCACGGTTCTCATCTGGGCGTTGGCAAGTTCGCGGATTCCGGTCGCGAGCCGTGCCTGGGCAACGATCATCGCAGCCGCCGTTGTCACCCTCATCGGAGTTCCCGCCGCCACTCGCGTCGCGCGCGCCGCCGACTTGAAGGATCCGCAATTCATCGTCATTGATGAAGTTGCGGGGCAACTGGTTACGCTTATCGCCGTCCCACTCGCTTGGAAAACCTTTCTCGCGGGCCTTATACTCTTCCGTGTCTTCGATATTTGGAAGCCGTTTCCAATTCGGCGGCTGGAACGGCTGCCCGAGGGCACCGGCATTGTGGTGGACGACTTGGCAGCGGGACTTTATGCGCTCGCCGTCATGCATCTCTTGTTACACTTTGGAGTTCTAACGAAGTAGTCGTTAATCAAATAGCCGGGCCCCCGCCGGAATAAACTCATGAGCATCTCCGACCGCCTGTTAGGAAAGAAGAACGTCAACGGCAAGCCGCACATCGAAGCGGTCGCGCCTAGTTTCGCTTTGCCCGGAGGCGAGGTTCGTATCATCGGAAAGGATCTGCGTCCGCACGAGTTGCGCCGCCCGAGCGTGCACTTCGGCGAGATCGAAGGCTCCGTGCTAATCAGTTCCGATGATTTCCTGGTGGCCCGCGTGCCCGAGGGAGCAGCTTCAGGACCGGTCACAGTTAGCACGAACGGGGTGGGCACCAACGGGCACGTGAGCAATGCCCATTCCATTAAGGTTGCAGCCCCCGTTGCCGATAACCTTCATCCGGTTACCAATCCTGCGCTCGACCGCGAAGGCAATATCTATGTGACTTTCTCCGGTTCGCGCGGACAAAAAGTTCCGGTATCGATCTTCAAGATCGACACGAACTACAACGTTACGCCTTTTCTCAGCGACATGATGAACGCCACTTCGATTGCCTTCGACCGCGAAGGACAGATGTACGTTTCTTCGCGGCATGACGAGGCCGTGTACAAGGTGACGCCGAACGGGACAGTGTCGTCCTACGCCGAAGGCATGGGGATCGCGACCGGGATTGCCTTCGATGCCGCGGAGAATCTCTACGTCGGCGACCGCAGCGGAACCATTTTCAAGATCGCTCGCGACCGGCAGATTTTTGTGTTCGCGACGCTGGAGCCGAGCGTTTCCGCCTATCACATCGCCTTCGGTCCCCACGGCGATATGTTCGTCACTTGCCCCAGCACTTCGAGCTTTGACTGCGTCTACAAAGTCGACCCACACGGAACCGTATCCGTGTTCTACCGCGGCTTGGGACGTCCGCAGGGCTTGGCTCTTGATATCGAGGGCAATGTTTATGTCGCCGCTTCTCTTGCCGGAAAGCGCGGCATCGTGAAGATCACGCCCCAAGGCAAGGCCAACCTCGAAGTCTCCGGCCAGGGCTTGGTCGGACTGGCGTTCGCGCCCGGCAAGTCGGCCATTCTCGCCACCAACAGTGCCGTCTACCACATCTCGTGGAACATTCAGGGGATGGCGCTGCCAGCCGAGTGAGCGAACTGCAGTCCGCCGCTTTAGTCGCTGCCAGCCTTGGCCGCAGGTGCATACGGATAGGGGAACAACAATTCTTCGTGCTTTTTCAGTTCCCGTATCCAGTCCTGAATTCCCTGTTGGGCAACCGTAGACAAAGGGTAGAACTCAAATCCAGACCGGGCATCACTGCTGTGGCGGACAGTCGCCAGCATTTCGATCTTGGCGTCGGGCAGCGATAGAGTAATCACCACGGTTTCGCCTACGCGCGGCGCACCACAGACCAGCGCCGACATTCCTCGCATACTGATATCGAGGGTCACACCGCGAGTGATGAATGGTCCGAAGCGCAAGAAGCGCTGTAGCGTCACTGGGATGCTGGAAACATAGCGTGGTTCCCGACGACGGACGTTGTACGCCCCGGAACGGGCCGCCGTCCACCGGCTGTCTAAATGCATATCGCTCTCCTTCCGTGACCAGGACCGCTGAGGATCGGGGAGCGCTATGATGGCAAGCCTCCGCCGCATCCAGTCTGCAGGCAAGCGCGAATCACTCCCAGCAACTCCTCGTTGTCGGCCGGCTTCTGGAAAAAAGCGACGGCGCCCGATTCCAGGGTACGTTTTTCAGTGGAATCGGGATCGCGGGCCGTAAGAACGATCACCGGGATGATTGAAAGCGCCGGATACTGTTGCAAGTTTTTCAGCACGACAAAACCATCGCCCGCCGGCAGGCCGAGATCGAGGATGATCAGGTGGGGCTGCTCCTGCTGAGCCATGGCGATGGCGGAATAACCGTCACCAACATTCACGGTATCGAAGTTATTGGCTTGTAGGCGCAAACTCAGGGCCTGTCTGAGATCGGGATCGTCATCCACGACCATAATTTTCGCTCGATTCATGGGCTGCTCCTCGCTGGGATTCTCAGTGCGCATTCTGGTTCTCCTTCTCGATGAAGTGTTGTCTGCTCCAAAGACCCTGCTGAATAATTTCGGCGACAGAATCGGCAACGCTCCAAACTTGTTGTTCCACGGTCCTCGGGTCGGCGGCGGGCGGGACAGGAATCATCTCGGCCGTCACGCGCAAAGTGCCGCTGGCTTTCAACTTAGGCAGCGCGCCGACTTGGTCGCGAATGCGGTCCATCATGATGCTGACTTTCTTCATGTCGGTGGAGGCGACCACGAAAAATGTTTCGACGGCGCCGCTGGCTTCCATGGGTGGAAGAACCAGATCCTTGTCCACGTAGATGCACAGGCGCAGGCGCTCCAGACACCGCTGGCAGGCTTCTTTCCAGCTTCCGCGCAGTGCTTTGGACAGTGGGGTCAGCTCTACCCGGACCAGCACAATGTCCTCCCGCAAACGTCCCCTGTGAGTGATCACCGGAAGCAGGAGCTTGGCCAGGGAATAGAGCGGCAAGGTAAACGAGAATGTGCTGCCGCTTCCGGATTGGCTTGCAACCCACATCCTCCCGCCGTGGAAAGTGACGATTTCTTTGGCAATGTAGAGCCCCAGACCGAGGCCAGTCCGGTTACCGTCCACCGCGTTGGGGTCCTGGTAGAGACGCTCAAAAACCCGCGGAAGCGCCTCTGGAGGGATGCCACGGCCGCTGTCGCTGACTGAGAGATAGACGGAGGTCGGATCGGTCTCCACCATCGCGGCTTTCACGACCACCGACCCATCAGGTGGGGTGAACTTGATTCCGTTGTCGATCAGGTTGACGAGGACTTCGAGAGTGCGGTCGGGATCGGCATAAACGAGGGGGATGGTCTGGTCCAACCCAACTTCGAGGCCAATGTGTTTTTCGGCGGCGGCGGGCCGCATCATCGCGACCGCCTGCTGAATCAGTTCGCCGATATCGATGCAGCGCGGTTCGACGCGCAACTTACCGCTTTCGGCGCGGGTGGCTTCGAGCAAGTCGCGGATCATGGCGTGCAATTGATTCACACTCTTGAGGACGGTCTTCAGGTGACCAGTTTGGTCTGGCGCCATGGGACCAGCCAACCCGTCCAAAAGGAGCGTGACGTACTGGTGAATGCAGGCCAGCGGTGTGCGCAACTCATGCGAAACGTGGGACAGAAACTGGTTCTTGAATTCAAGTTGCTGTTTGCGGGCGATATCCAGAGAGCGCAGCAGCCCCTGCCGTTCCACCGCATAGCGGAGGGCACGCTCCAGTTGTTTGCTGGTGATATCGCCTTTGACCAGGTAGTCCTGAACGCCTAGGTGAACGGCTTTGATGGCCAGCGTCTCATCGTCCTGACCGGAAAGGATCACCACCGGGACGTCCGGAACCTTCTGTATGATCCGGCGAAAGGTTTCTGCGCCGTGGCTGTCGGGAAGGTTCAAGTCGAGCAGCACGAGTGTGGGTGTTTCCGCCTCCAGACAGGCGAGAGCGTCGGAGAGGCGGGGAACGCAGTTCACCTGGACCGCGGCTTTGCCTTCTACCAGCCGTAGGCGTACCAGGTCCGCGTCTCCGGGGTTGTCCTCGATCAGTAAAACGCGCGCAGGTTCGTGTTCCATTATTTTTCCTTTCGTGGCAGGCTCGCGGAGCCGAACCAGAATTGCTCGATCGACTGCACCGCTAAGAGGTAATCTTTCAGATTGCCGGGCTTGCTGACATAGCAGTTGGCGCCCAGTTCGTAGCTGCGCCCAATATCCAACATCAAGTGCGAGGTGCTGAACACCACGATGGGGATGGTGTGCAGATCCGTGTCCCCTTTGACCTCCGCCAATACCACTCGTCCGTCTTTCTTCGGCAGATTCAGGTCCAGGATCACCAGGTCGGGACGGAGTTCTTCCGCGTGGATCCCCGTCCGGTTGAGAAAGGACATCGCTTCTTCGCCATCCCCCACGCTTTCCACCTGGACGCGATGAAAGTTTCCCCGCAGCGCCTCGCGGGCTAAGTCCACGTCGGCGGGATTGTCATCCACCAGAAGGATGATGCAAACTTTTTTCATGATCGCGCATGCCCTTCTTCTTCGGGAGCAGCAGCGGGCAAGGTAAACTTAAAAGTGGAACCCTGTCCCACTTTCGACTCCACCCAAATCGTGCCGCCGTAGTGTTCGACGATCTTCTTGCAAATGGCCAGACCAATGCCGTTGCCTGGGTATTCGCTCCGGGCATGCAGGCGTTGGAAGACGACAAAGATGTTTTCCGCGTATTCGGGCGCGATGCCGATGCCTTTGTCACTCACGCTGAACAACCAATTGCAACCCGATTTCTCGGCGCTTACGGCGCACTGCGGCGGCGCTCCGTTGTGAAACTTGATGGCATTCCCGATCAGGTTCTGGAAGACCTGCGCGATCTGAGTTTGATCGGCCCATATGTTCGGAAGCGCTGTATGGGTGACGACCGCACCGCTCTCCTCGATCGCGGCGGTCAGACTTTGCAGAGCCTCTTCCAGCGCCACATCGCAATCGACGTTCTTGCGAGGAACACCGGCCTGCACCACTCGCGAAAAAGTCAGCAGATCCCGGATCAGGACCTGCATGCGCAAAGCCCCCTCGCGCGCATAGCCAAGGAATTTATCGGCATTTTCGTCGAGTTTGCCGCCATAGCGCTCAGCCAGCAGCTGCGTATAGGATGCCACCATGCGCAGCGGCTCTTGCAGGTCATGCGAGGCCGCATAGGCAAACTGCTCCAGATCGCGGTTGGAACGGGCAAGTTCTTCCACTTTGTCCGCAAGTCTCTGTTCGGCGCGCTTGCGCTCGGAGATGTCACGCGCAACTTTTGAAACGCCAACAATCGCGCCGCTGCTGTCCCTGATCGGCGAAATCGTTACCGAGACGTCAATGCCTTTGCCATCCTTCCGGACACGAACGGTTTCGAAATGATCAACGCTCTCACCGCGCCCAATTCGCGCCAGAATGTCCCGTTCCTCATTCGCGCGTTCCGGTGGCACAAGCATCTGAATAGTTTTGCCCACGGCCTCTGCTGACGAGTAGCCGAACACCTTCTCGGCGCCTCGATTCCAGGTGGTGATCGTCCCGTCCATGGTTTTGCCGATAATGGCATCGTCGGACGACTCGACCACGGCCACCAAGCGTTCGCGCACTTCCTCCGCCCGCTTGCGCTCGGTGATATCGACGCGGATGGCTACATACTTGTCAAGCTTTCCATCCGCGCCCGCCAATCCAACAATCGTGCTGTCGACCCAGTAGAAGGACCCATCCTTGGCGCGGTTCCGAATTTCGCCGCGCCATACTCCGCCCTGAGCGATGGTGCGGTACATCTGCTGGAAGAATTCCTTGGGGTGGTAGCCGGAGTTTATGATGCGGTGGTCCTGGCCGAGGAGTTCTTCGCGGGAGTACTTACTGATGGCGCAGAACTTATCATTGACATAAGTGATGCTTCCCTTCACGTCGGTCATAGCCACAATGGCGTGCTGATCGAGAGCGAATTTTTGGTCGGCCAAATCCTTCCGCGCAACCTCGCTGGTGGCGGCCAGACTTTCCTTCAGTGCTTCCTGCGTTTTCTGAAGTTCTTCGATCGCAGCTTGGAGGTCGGTGAATTCATCACGCGCCGACTTCCGCTCCGTCAGAGTTTTCTGGAGTCCGTGTACGGCCGGCTCGCGCTCGATAAGCTCGATTTCCATATCGATATTCACTCCAAATATCCAGAAGATCCAGTAAACAAGAAAAGGTTTTCGACTGATATTCTGCAGCTCTGAAACCTGCCCCCGGTCAACGCCTCCCGCGCTGGAGTGGCGTCGGCCGGGTTGTCATCCACGAGAAGGACCCGAGGCAATTGCTTCATCGCCCTGGCTCCCCCCTTCTCATCATGACGACTGGCAGGCAAAGTGAACTTGAAAGCGGAACCGCAGCCATCCTGAAACCTCACCCATACCCTTCCAACGAAATGTTCGGTGAACGCTAGCCGATCGCCGATGCGTCGGGCACATCCCTACATGATCCCTACATGGACATAGCTATCGGCACGGCTGAAACGGGCTTGAGGCCCTAAAGACAACACATCTCTCGCAAGAGAACAGAGGGGGACCTTTTATTCGGCCATGTCCGTATAGACGTACTTGGGAAGGTGCTGGAAATGAAGGTTACCGAAAGGACGAACATAAAAGCCGGCTTTGTTGCGAAGCTGTCATCACGCCGATCGGTCGAGGACCACACCCCGGACTCAGGGCTTCGCTGTGGAGGTGGAACAAAGCTCGGAACCAGCCGCAGTTCGCGGAGCGGCTGCTACTTCTTGTACACGGTGGGCTGTGGACCCTTCTCGAGCGCCTGGCGGTCCCAGATCATGCCTTCGCGAGAGTAGTTCGCGAGTTCGAAATCCTGGGTGAGTTCGAGCGCATCGGTAGGGCAAGCATCTTCGCACAGGCCGCAGAACATACAGCGGCTCAGGTCGTAGGTAAAGTTGGTGAGCTCTTTGCGGCGGGTCTTTTCATTGCGCTCGCTGGTGACCACGATCAGGTTTTCCGGACAAGCCAGCGCGCACAGGTCGCAGGAAATGCAGAGAGTCTCGTCCGTGTCGGGGTTGACGTTCAGCCGCGGCGCGCCCCGGTAACGCTCGGCGACCTGCGGCCGCTCCAGCGGATACTGCTCGGTATAGATTTCCCTGGGATCCTGATAGCGGAACGTCACGCCAAGTCCTTGGATCAGGTCCACCAAAAACACTTTCCGGAATATCTCGGTGATTCCCATGACCCAGATAGGATAACACTGACGCGAAACCGGCCGCAGAAGACTGGAGACCCGCGGCAGTACCGAGAAGACTTTGGCGGTACTTTCAGCGCCGCCCCCACACCAGAGGTAACGATTCACCCGCTAGAATGGATTGGTCAGTCTGCAGGCCCTGGACTCTCATCGGAGAACTGTGAACCGAGAACTGACAGCTAGCTTTCTGGCAACCCGCCACTGGTGACGGACAACTGCTCTCAACTGACAAACTTTCCGCTGACGACTTTTCTTCGGACGAACCTTGGATGGAAGAAGCCCTCCGCTGCGCCCGGCGCGCACTGGAGGCGGGTGAAGTGCCAGTGGGAGCGGTCGTGGTGTGCGAAGGGCGCGTGGTTGGACGAGGATGGAATCGCAACCTCATCGACTGCGATCCAACCGCTCATGCGGAAATCGTGGCGCTGCGTGAGGCGGGGCGAAACGTCGGTAACCACCGGCTCAGCGACTGCGAACTGTTTGCTACAATTGAGCCGTGCGCCATGTGTGCGGGAGCGGCGGTTCATGCCCGCATCCGCCGCCTGGTGTATGGTGCCGACGACCCGAAGGCAGGCGCTGTCCATTCGATTCTGCAGGTGGTGAATCACCCCAGTCTGAATCATCAGATGGAAATCCGGGGCGGGGTACTGGCCGGACGTTCGGCAGAGATGGTGCAGGAATTTTTCAGAAAGCGCCGTTAGTACCGATCATTTCTCGTTTGCGTGGGTATTTTCTGGTGACTGGGTACTGACAACTGATTTTCCGGAGAGGTGCGTGAGTGGTTGAAACGATCCGCCTCGAAAGCGGACATACCTTAACGGGTATCGTGGGTTCAAATCCCACCCTCTCCGCCAGCATTTCTAAGAGATTTTGATACAGTCTCTTAGCTCCGCTTCCATTCCCTACGGCTTCCTTCCCGTCACTGCTCGGAAGGGCGGCGCGTGGCCGTACCGGGCTTGACGTTAGTCGCTATTTTGTTATAGTTACTCTCACATTTTACGGACGTTGCGATTGAGGACGTGCCGGTAATCGATGCAGGAGGAAGAGACCATGCCTGGTGCGCTCGCGACACGGAGTGTGGCGGCAGTGACCGTTGGAGAGCAGCCCGAGGTCGGGCTTCGGGAGCGGAAAAAGGCGCGCTTGCGGCAGCAGATTATCGACACCTCGATCAAGCTGTTTCGCAAGCACGGATACGAGAACACCCGGATCGACGATATCGTGCAAATGCTCGAAATCAGCCAGCCCACCTTTTTCCGCTATTTCCCCAGTAAGGACGCGGTTCTGCGCGAGGTAGGCGAACGCGGGTATGGCTGTATTTGCGAGAGGTTGCGTTCGGAGCTTTCGAGTAAGGCGGGGACGGGCGAGCGTTTGCGGCGGTTGTACGTGACCATGGCTCGGGAGGTGGAATCCGACCGGCAACTGTGGCAAGCGGTGGTGTTGTCGGGCGCGATGGATCCGGTGCGATCCGCGGAACTGCGGGGGCACGAGGAGGCTGCCGCCAGCCTGCTGCGGGAAATTCTGACGCAGGGACAAAAACGGGGCGAAGTGACGCGCGCGTTTCCGGTCGTCCACCTGGCGGAGTTCATGGAAGGGCTCTACAACACCGTGGTGCGGCAATGGGCCGTGGATCTGACCGGCCCGCACAAGCTCACCGACCGGGTGCGGAGCGCGGTAGAGTTTTTCTTGCGCGGCATTCGGCCGTAAGATTTTCGGGATCGCGCCGACACTTCTTTGTTGGTGAGGCATGCCTGTTAGAGAGGGGAACGCGATGGAGGCCGCTGTTCTGCACGCATTCAAGACACCGTTATCGCTGGAGGATGTGCCCCGGCCGGAAGCTGGCGCGGACGAGGTCTTGATCGAGGTCGAGGTTTGTGGTGTGTGTCATTCCGATCTGCATGTGGCCGACGGCGACTGGACGCAACTGGCCGGCATCGTAAAGAAGTCGCTGATCCTGGGACACGAGATCGTGGGCCGGGTGGTGCAGCGGGGCGCGGCGGTCCAGAGTGCCCAGGAAAGCATCCAGGTGGGAGACCGTGTCGGGGTGCCGTGGGTGCAGTGGACATGCGGGCAATGTGAGTTTTGCCGCGAAGGCAACGAGAATCTGTGCGTAAAGCAGCGCATCACCGGCGTCATGGTGGATGGCGGATATGCGGAATATGCGAAGGCTCCCGCCAGCCACGTGGTCAAGATTCCCGACACGCTTCCCTCCGAGCAGGCGGCGCCGCTGCTTTGTGCGGGAGTCACGGTTCATCGAGCCCTCAAGCAGGCCAAGATTCGCGCCGGGCAGCGGCTGGCCGTTTTCGGCGTCGGCGGACTCGGCCACATTGCGGTCCAGATTGGCCGGGCAGCGGGAGCGGAAGTGACCGCGATCGATATTTCCGAGGAAAAACTCGCGCTGGCGAAGTCGCTGGGCGCCGCCCGAACGTTGAATGCCGCAACGAGCAAAGTGGTTAAGGAAATACGTGGCTCCGGCGGTGTGCACGTTGCCCTGGTCGCCTCGGCAGCCAAGTCCGCATACGACATGGCGTTCTATTGTGTACGACCGACGGGAACTCTGCTGGCGGTGGGATTACCAGCACAGGATATCGCGTTTCCGGCGATTATGATGGCGGCTGGCGAGATTCAGATCAAAGCTTCCTCAGTGGGCACGCGGGAAGATCTGCGGGAGGTTCTGACGATTGGGGCGGCCGGGACCGTCCATTGCCAGGTGACCACGCGCCCGCTCGCCGAGGTGCAAGAAGTGCTGGGGCAACTGAGCCGCGGCGAAGTCTCGGGGCGGGTGGTGCTCCGCCTGCGGGAGTAGTTCCGGGGCGATTCGCCTTTCGCCCAACAGTTTGGAAATCGCGCAAAGAGTGTATTGACGTTAGCGACTATAATATGATATTAACTATCACTTTTGCGTGGCGCTGCCGCCCGGAAAGGCCTTTCTCGGAGTGAATGTCAAACAGCTTTTCGATCTAACCGGCCGCTTGGCCATTATTTCCGGTGGCTCGATGGGACTGGGGCGTCAGATGGCTGAGGGTCTGGCGGAGATGGGGGCGAATCTGGTGCTCTGTGCCCGCAAGAAGGAGCGCTGCGAGGAAACGGCAGAAGCATTGCGCAGCCTGGGCGTTCAGACGCTTGCGTTGGGATGCGATGTCAAAGAGCGGGCGGAGATTCAGGAAGTCGTGGACGCGACGCTGGCAAAGTTCGGCCGGATCGACATTCTGGTCAACAATGCCGGCGTGTCGTGGGGAGCTCCGGTGGAAGAAATGACGCTGGAGCAGTGGGACAAAGTTCTCTCCACCAACTTGACCGGCACGTTCTTGTTTTGTCAGGCAGCGGGCAAGGTCATGGTCGCGCAGGGGTCGGGCAAGATCATCAACATCGCATCGGTGGCGGGTTTCAGCGGAGCGTCGGCGGAACTGCAGGCGATCGGGTACCACGCGAGCAAAGGCGGGGTGATCGCGTTCACCAAGGATCTGGCGTGCAAGTGGGCCCCGCACAACATCCAGGTGAATGCGATCGCCCCGGGATGGTTCCCGACGCATATGTCGGGCTGGGTCATCGAGCACCGAAAAGATTCCCTGCTGGCGAAGATTCCGCTGGGCCGCTTCGGCGGCGATCACGATCTGAAAGGCGCAGCGGTGTTTCTGGCATCAGACGCTTCGGCATACGTGACCGGGCACGTGCTGGTTGTCGATGGAGGCCAAACGGCCTGGTAAGGAGAGCCGGATGGATTTAAATCTGACCGCGAACGCGGTCTCGATCGCCAATTTTACAGGAGTGCCCTATGAACAACCTCGTAAGAGTCAGCAAAGATAATGATGTCTCGGTCATTACCATCGACAACCCGCCAGTGAACGCTCTCAGTCCGGGGGTGCCGGAGGGGATCTGGGCGGCGATCGATGAGATGAATGGCGACCCTGCCGTCAAGGCGGCGGTGGTAATCGGCGGCGGCCGCACATTCGTCGCCGGCGCGGACATCAAGGAATTCGGCAAGATGACGTCGGGAGGACCCCGCAGAAGCCTGCTTCCCCTGCTGCTTCGCATTGAAGACAGCGGCAAGCCGGTGGTGATGGCAATTCACGGGGCCGCGTTTGGGGGCGGACTGGAACTGGCCATGGCCGGCCACTACCGGGTCGCGTCGCCTGCAGCGCAGGTGGGTCAGCCGGAAGTAAATCTGGGTCTCATTCCCGGCGCTGGTGGAACGCAGCGTCTGCCGCGGCTGGTGGGTTTCGCCAAGGCTGTCGAAATGTGTGTCGGCGGCAAGCCGGTTTCCGCGCGTGAGGCTGCCGCTCTTGGACTGATCGACCGGTTGATCGACGGGGACTTGCTCGCCGGAGCGGTAGCTTTCGCGCGCGAAATCGCCAGTAAGCCCGCGCCAAAAACGCGGGAGCGAGCGGAGAAGCTGGGAACAGCTACGGAGAGTGCGGCGATTATTGCCGCGGCGCGCGACGCGGCTGGTAAGAAACAACGAGGGCTGAAGGCTCCCCGGGCGGCGATCGATGCGGTGGAAGCGGCGACCAAATTGTCGTTCGAAGAAGGCTGCCAAGCCGAGGCGAAACTTTTCACCGAATGCCTTTTCTCCGATCAGTCGAAAGCGCTCATCCATGTTTTCTTTGGCGAACGCGAGGTGGCGAAGATTCCAGACGTTCCCAAGGAAACTCCGGGGATACCGGTGAACCGCGTGGCGGTCGTCGGCTCGGGCACGATGGGCGGAGGGATCGCGATGGTGTTTGCCAACGCGGGCATTCCGGTGCTGGTGAAGGACGTGGATGAGGCGGCGCTCAATCAGGGGATGGGAAAGATCCGGAAGAATTACGCCAGTTCGGTGCAGCGCGGGCGTTTCACCCAGGCGTTCGTGGACGAACGCCTGCAGTTGATCACGCCGGTGTTCAACTACGATGCGTTCTCCGGTGTGGACATGGTGATCGAGGCGGTTTTCGAAGGCATGGCGCTGAAGAAAACCGTGTTTGCGGACTTGGACCGCGCCTGCCGGCGGGGAGCGATTCTGGCGACCAACACGTCAACGCTCAATATCGATGAAATCGCCGGAGCCACGTCGCGGCCGGAAGCGGTGATCGGAACGCACTTCTTCAGTCCGGCAAACGTAATGCGGTTGCTGGAGATTGTGCGCGGAAAAAAGTCGAGCAAAGAAGTGATTGCCACCTGCATGCAATTGTCCAAAAAGCTCGGCAAGATCGGCGTGCTGGTAGGAAACTGCCGCGGCTTCGTGGGCAATCGTATGTTTGGACCGTATCGGCGGGAAGCGCAGTTTCTGATGGAAGAAGGGGCAGAGGTGGAGGCGGTAGACAAGGCGCTCGTCGACTTTGGCATGGCCATGGGTCCGCTGGCGACGGGCGACCTGGCGGGCCTCGACGTGGGCTGGCGCATTCGCAAGGAGTACCGCCACCTGGAAAAACCCGGAATCCGCCAGCCGATCGCCGAGGACCATCTTTGTGAAATGGGGCGGTACGGGCAGAAAACGCTGAAGGGATGGTACCGGTACGACGAGAACCGGCGCGCGAGCGCGGATCCGGAGGTGACTGCCCTGGTGCGGAAGTGGAGCGCGGACGCAGGAATCCCGCAGCGGAAGATCTCCGCGGCGGAAATCGTAGATCGTTGCGTGTATGCGCTGGTAAATGAGGGAGCGCGGATTCTCGAAGAGGGATACGCGCTGCGGGCGGTTGACATCGACATCATCTATCTCAACGGTTACGGATTTCCCGCCTACCGGGGCGGCCCGATGTGGCACGCCGACACGGTGGGATTGCAAAAGGTCTACCAGCGCGTTTGCGAATTCCACCAGCAGCATGGAGAACTCTGGGCGCCGGCTCCTCTGCTGCAGCGCTTGGCGGCAGCGGGTAAGACATTTGCCGAGTTCGACAAGGAGCAGGTTGCGGCCGCGTAGGGCCGAACCTGCGGGGGGCAACGCCGGCGAGAGGGAACTCACTGTGCGTATGACAAAGACGTAGGAGACCTCATGAGAGAAGCAGTCATCGTAGCCAGTTCGCGCACAGCTCTGGCCAAGTCATTTCGCGGATCGTTCAACCTGACGCGTCCAGATGAACTGGCGGCGCACTGCATCCAAGATGTGCTGCGCAAGACACCCCAGCTCGATCCGCGTGAAGTCGAAGACGTCATCCTGGGCTGCGGACAGCCCCATGGCCCGCAGGGACACAACATCGCGAGAGTTTCCGCCATGCTGGCCGGGCTGCCTACTTCGACCGGCGGCGTCACTGTCAACCGGTTTTGCTCTTCCGGTCTGCAGTCAATCGCGCTGGCCGCGTACCAGATCGTGAGCGGAGGCAGCGACGCGTTGATCGGGGGCGGCGTGGAAAGCATCAGTCTGATTCCACGCAATTACGATCCCAATCCTCGGCTGCTCGAGCAAATGCCGGGGGTGTATATGGTGATGGGGGACACTGCCGAGGTTGTGGCCAAGCGCTACAAGATCAGCCGGCAAGTGCAAGACGAGTACTCGCTCCTGAGCCAGCAACGCACGGCTCGCGCACAGCGAGAGGGCTTTTTCCAGGGAGAGATCGCTCCCATGCGCGCGGTGCGCGCGACCCTGGATAAGAAGACCGGCGAAGTGATCGCGAAGGAAGAAGTGTGCGCGGACAAGGATGAATGCAATCGTCCCGACACCACGCTCGAAGGCCTGCTCGCTCTCAAGCCGCACTTTGACCCGACGAGCGGCCAGGGCACGGTCACCGCGGGAAATTCCTCGCAGCTTTCCGACGGCGCTTCGGCCACGCTGGTAATGTCGCGGCAGCGCGCCGACCAGCTTGGCATTCCCTACAAACTGGTTTTTCGAGGTTTCCAGGTAAGCGGTTGCGATTCCGACGAGATGGGCATCGGACCGGTCTTCGCGGTACCGAAATTATTGCAGCGCACCGGCGTGAAATTCAGCGACATCGACCTCTGGGAGCTCAATGAAGCGTTTGCTGTACAGGTGGTCTACTGCCGCGATCGTCTGGAAATCGATCCGGAGAAATTGAACGTGAACGGTGGTTCGATCTCGATTGGGCACCCCTTTGGAATGACCGGGTCGCGGCTGGTGGGAACGCTGGCGAACGAAATGGCGCGGCGCAAGAATAAAGCTCGCTACGGAGTGGTCACCATGTGCGTAGGCGGCGGGCAGGGTGCGGCCGGGCTGTTCGAGCGCGCGAACTGAGAAGAGCGAACGAACATGAACCACGATGGTTGCGATTGGATCAGAAATCTCGAAGCTCTGGCCCCCGCCGGGATCGCTTGTCGCGCATGAGCCACATCGTCTTGGTGCGCCACGGGCAAGCGTCTCTTCTGGAGCGGGACTATGACAAGCTCTGTGCGAACGGCGAGGCGCAGGCCAGCTTGCTGGGAGAGTATTGGTCGCGGCGGGGCGTAGTTTTTGGTGGCGCATATTCGGGTCCGCGTGTCCGGCAACTGGAGACGGCCCGGATCGTTGCCGAAGCGTATCGCAGCGCCGGTCTTTTTTTTCGAGAGACAGTGGTCATGAACGAATTCGACGAGTATCAGGCGGAGGCGGTGCTGCGGGAATGTCTTCCGCAACTACTGCAGGTGAATGCCGAGATCAAAGAATTGCACCGCGCGTACAAAGATTCCAGCGAATCCAGCGAGTCCGGTAACCGGCGCAAGACTTTTCAGAAGCTGTTTGAGGCGGTGATTAGCAAGTGGGTGGCGGGAGAAGTTACAGCAGCCGGTATTGAATCCTGGCCCGAGTTCTGTTTGCGGGTAGAGCGAGGGCTGGCGCAAGTAGTGCGCGACACTCCCCCGGCAGCGAGCGCGGTAGTCTTCACATCGGCGGGAACGATTGGCGCGGCGATGCGCCGGGCCCTGCATTTGACTGCCGAGGACACGCTGCGGCTGACCTGGATGTCGCGCAACGCGTCATTCAGCGAATTCTTGGCTTCGGGCGAGCGTTTCACGCTGAGCACGTTCAATGCGCACCCGCATCTCGATGGGGACGGATTGCTGACCTATCGGTAGCGGATACAGGAATTGCGACTATGGTGGCACTTTGCGATCAAGCGGGAATGGTGAGAGCAGGCGAGGAACTCGATCTAGCCCGGCTGCGGCCGTTTCTGCTGGAGCACTTCGGCCACAGCGGACCGATTTCCGTCGAACAATTTCCCAGCGGCCACTCCAATCTAACGTACCTGGTGCGAATGGGTAATCGGGAAGTCGTGTTGCGACGTCCACCCTTTGGCAGCAAGGTTCGGTCGGCGCACGACATGGGGCGCGAGTATCGCGTGCTGTCGAAACTACACACCACTTATCCCGTCGCGCCGAAGGCGCTCCTCTATTGCGACGACCTTTCGATTCTCAATGCGCCCTTCTACCTGATGGAGCCGATTCGCGGAATGATCGTCCGCCGCGATCCGCCTCCGGGTGTGCCTTTTCCGCCGGAGACCGCGCGGCGATTGAGTGAAGCGTTCCTCGATAACCTCTCGCGTCTGCACCGCCTGGACTACGCCGCGATCGGCCTGGGTGATTTGGGCAAACCGCAAGGCTATCTCGAACGCCAGGTGAATGGCTGGATCGAGCGCTACCACAATTCCAAAACGCACGACCTTCCGGAAGTCGAACGTATTTCGACATGGCTCACCGAACGGATGCCTGCTGGCCACGAGACCACGCTGATCCACAACGACTACAAGTACGACAACGTTGTACTCGATCCCGATGACGCGACAAACATTGTCGGCGTTCTGGATTGGGAGATGTGCACGCTGGGCGACCCGCTGACGGATCTGGGGACGGCGCTCGCCTACTGGACCGATCCGCAAGATCCGGAAGAACTACGGGAAATTCGTAGCGCGCCGACCACGTTACCGGGCACACTGACGCGGGCGCGGTTGATCGAGCGCTACGCGGTCGCTACCGGCCGCGACACTCGCGACATGATCTTCTATCTCACATTTGCCCGCTTCAAAGTTGCCGTCATCATTCAGCAGATCTATTACCGCTATGCCCAGGGATTGACGCAGGACGCGCGTTTCGCGGCCCTGCCGAAGAGAGCGCACACCTTGCTGCGCGCCTCATGGCATTGCGCCGAGAACGAGACGATATGAGCCGACGCTTACTGCAGAGCTCACTGCGGATTGTACCGAACCAGCCATTCGGCGACACAGCGGGGCTTGCCGGAGGACCGACCCTCGACATGGATGAGGAAGGCGGCGTCCACAAACTCCGGCGATTCCTTCACCGAAAGCAGAGTAACGCGAGCGCGAACCTGCGAACCAGCATGAACGGCCGAGGGAAAACGAACCTTATTCAGGCCGTAGTTGACGCTCATCGCGATTCCCGAGCGGATATGGATTGCCTGCTTGAGAAAGTAACTCAGCAGCGAAAGGGTCAGAAAACCATGGGCAACGCTGCCGCCGAAGGGCGATTCGCGCCGGGCGCGCTCCGGGTCCAGGTGAATCCACTGGCGGTCCTCGGTGGCGTCGGCAAATTTCTGGATACGATCCTGCGTGACCACGAACCAATCGGTCGCGGGGAATTCGCGTCCTTCCCACCGTTTCAAAGAATTCAGATTCTCAATCTCAAAAGGCGGCATAGGAGTATTTCATGACGACATTAACAGACATTCCACGCAAAACTACAAAGGGAACGGCATTTCTGCTGGAAGAGTCGGCCCCCCGAGATATTTTCACGCCCGAGGACTTGAGCGAGGAACATCTCGCTGTCGGTCACATGGTGGATGAATTCTGGGCCAACGAAGTGGAGCCGAATCTGCCGGCGATCCGCGAGAAGAAGCCGGGCGTCGCGATGGCGGTGCTGCGCAAATCGGTGGAACTCGGTCTGACCGCGATGACGATCCCGGAGGAGTATGGCGGCATGGCAATGGATCTCCCGTCGCTGATGGTAACGTCTGAACGCATGGGACGGGACGGCTCATACGGAGGCTGGCATTCGGCGCACACTGGCATCGGCACGCTGCCAATCGTCTACTTTGGCAACGAGCAGCAGAAGCGAAAGTATCTACCGAAGCTGGCGAAAGTCGAGATGCTGGCCGCCTATGCGCTCACCGAGCCGCTGGCGGGGTCGGATGCTCTAGCGGCACGGACGCGCGCCGATCTCTCCCCGGATGGAAAACACTACATGTTGAATGGCCAGAAAATGTGGATCACCAACGGCGGCGCGGCCGACCTGTTCACGGTGTTTGCCAAGGTTGGGGGAGAAAAGTTCACGGCGTTTCTGGTCGAGCGGAACTTTCCCGGCGTGAGCAGCGGGGCGGAAGAACACAAGATGGGCATTACCGGCAGCTCCACCACGGCCGTGTATCTCGACAACGTTCCGGTGCCGGTGGAAAACGTGTTGGGAGAGATTGGTCGCGGGCACGTGATCGCATTCAACATCCTGAACATCGGACGGCTGAAGCTGGGTCCGGCCACGGTCGGAGCCGCGAAAAACGTGCTCGCGATTTCCCTGAAGTATGCCAAGCAGCGCAAGGCATTCGGCTCGACGATTTCAGAGTTCGGCGCGATTCAACACAAGCTGGCGGAAATGGCGATCCGCATTTTCGTGGCGGAGTCGATGACGTGGCGGGTGGTCGGACTGATTGAAAATCAAATGCACGGCGCGTCCCAAGAGTCAGCCAACGCTTCCACCGGCGGCTCTCAAGAGCTGAAGGCCATCGAGGAGTTTGCCGCCGAGTGCTCGATGGTGAAGGTCTATGCCGCTGAGATGCTGGACTACGTGGTCGATGAAGGAGTTCAGATCCACGGAGGCTACGGATACCATCAGGACTATGTGGTGGAGCGCGCCTATCGCGATTCGCGGATTAACCGTCTCTTTGAGGGGACCAACGAAATCAACCGGTTGGTGATCACCGGAATGCCGTTGAAGCGCGCGGCCCGTGGGCTTCTGCCTCTGTTCGAGGCCGCCCGCGCCGTCCTGCAGCAAGCCGAACCGCAACCCGAAGATACGGCGGTCGGCACTTCCGCCGATGCGGAGCTGCGCCTCGTCCGCAACGCGAAAAAGATCGCCCTCCTGACGCTGGGAGTGGCGCACGAGAAATATGGTGCGAAGCTCGAACAACAGCAGGAGATCATCATGAACCTATCCGACATCATCATGGAAGTGTTTGCGATGGAGTCAAGCCTGCTGCGCTGCCGGAAACTGGCGGCGGCCGGTAGCGGAGTCAATGCTGCGGATGCCTGCGCTGTGTACTTGCGTGATGCCATCGCCAGGGTCGAACTCTCGTCGAGGACGGTGCTGAGCGCCTGCGCCCATGGCGACGAACTGCGCCGGAATCTTTCTCGTTTACGCGGGTACGCCAGTCACGATCCGGTGAATGCGATCGCACTGCGGCGCAAGATTGCTGAACGGCTGCTGGCGAACGAGCGGTATACAGTCTGAGTGGCGGGATTCGCAACGGTGGAGGGATTCGCAACGAAGGAGGCAGCATGGCAGTCATCAATCACAAGTTTCTGCTGGCGGCGCGTCCTGTAGGAATGCCGAAGCGGAGCGACTGGACCTACACGGAAGAGCCGGTGGCGGAGCCGAAAGAAGGCGAACTGCTGGTAAAGGTGCTGTACATCTCGCTCGATCCGGCGATGCGCGGATGGATCAACGAAACGCGCTCCTATATGCCACCGGTCGGCATCGGGGAAGTGATGCGGGCGCTGGGCGTGGGGATCGTGACCGCGTCGCGCAATCCGCGCTTCGCGGTGGGCGATCACGTCTCCGGATCGTTCGGAGTGCAAGAGTACGCGCTGACCGACGGCCGGGGAGTAACGAAGGTCGACCCGAAGATCGCTTCGCTGCCAAAGTACCTCAGTGTATTCGGCATGACCGGCATGACCGCGTATTTCGGACTTCTCGACACGGGCCAGCCGAAGCCGGGTGAGATGGTGGTGGTCTCGGCTGCAGCGGGAGCCGTGGGCTCGGTGGTGGGACAGATCGCCAAAATCAAGAACTGCCGCGTGGTCGGCATCGCCGGAGGAGCGGAGAAGTGCCGCTACATCGTGGATGAGCTGGGCTTCGATGCCGCCATTGACTATAAGTCCGAAAACGTGAGCAAGTGCCTTCGGAAGTATTGCCCGGAGGGCATTGACGTCTATTTTGACAACGTGGGCGGCGCGATTCTGGATGCGGCGCTGGCACAACTGAGGCTGCGCGCCCGGATCGTGATCTGCGGCGCGATTTCGCAATACAACAACACCGGCCCGATCACCGGGCCCAGCAACTACCTGTCTCTGCTGTTAAATCGGGCCACGATGAAGGGCACGCTGGTGCTGGACTACGTTGATCGCTACGCGCAAGCCGGAGCGGAAATGGCGGGATGGGTGGCGGCGGGCAAGCTCAAATCGCGCGAGGATATTGTGGAAGGACTCGCAACCTTTCCCGAAACTCTGCTCAAGCTTTTCAAGAGCGAGAACTCGGGAAAGCTCATACTGAAGGTCGGCTAAGCAGGGTCTGGACAGGGCAGAGACGCGGCAAGCCGGTCTCTACGGTGTAAGTGCGTTCTGCGCAAAAGGGATCGATGCCATTCGTCGAGAATCAAGGGACAAAGATCTATTGGGACGAACAGGGCCAGGGACCACCGGCTCTGCTGATCATGGGCCTCGGGTACACTTCGGCCATGTGGCAGCGCATACGCCCGGCGCTGTCGCAACATTTCCGCACGATTGCGTTCGACAATCGAGGCGTGGGACTGAGCGACGTGCCCCCCGGACCCTATTCGATTGCCACCATGGCGTCGGATGCGGCCGCGGTTCTGGATGCCGCGGGCGTTGCCTGCGCCCACGTTTTCGGGGTTTCGATGGGCGGCATGATTGCGCAAGAGTTCGCGTTGCAATATCCGGCGAGGACGCGCTCGTTGATTCTGGGCTGCACCGCAGCCGGCGGACCTTCGGCGGTGCGCGCGGAGAGCAAGGTGGCCGACGTGCTGATGGCGCGCGGCATGACGCCGGAGCAAGCGCGAGAAGTCATCCTTCCCTACATCTATGATGCGGCCACGCCCCGAGAGAAAATCGAGCAAGATGTCAGCCTCCGCCAGCGCTGGCTCCCCTCCCCGGAAGGCTACATGGCCCAACTACAGGCGATCCTGGCGTGGGAAAGCTACGACCGAATCGCCCAGATCGCAGCGCCGACGCTGGTCATCCATGGAAAGTCGGATGCGCTGGTGCCCCCCGGCAACGGGGAGCTGATCGCAGGGCGGATTCCGGGCGCAAACCTCGTCCTGCTCGAGCACGCGAGTCACATGTTTCTCACCGACCAGACCCAAGCGGCACACAAGGAAATACTAGAATTTCTTTTGTCATATGCTGGCGGAGAGCCGGAAAGGGGAAGGTCATGATCATCCTGCCCTACCCGGCTAATCGATCGGGAGCACGGGCTGCACTTCCTGCGGATTACATCTTGACGTTGGTAACTATTATGTGATACTTACTCTCGCAATCTGGCAGGGGTGGCCCGCACTGGTCGATCATTCGGCGACCCGAGATCGTGATGGGCACCAGGGGTGCCCGAGGAAACGGACCGGCATATGGGCTTGCTCAGAATCACTTCGGCGATGTCTCACGTATCCAGAAGGAGAATCCTAATGAAGTCACTGGCATGTGTGGTTGTGTGCTTGGTGTTGGCGAGCAGCATGGCTTACGCGCAGGGCGTGGGCTCATCGGGAGAGATCACTGGAACTGTAACCGACTCATCCGGCGGCGTTGTGGTCAAAGCTGCTGTCAATGTGGTGGATACACGGACCGGTCTAAAGCGCACGGCAATGACGGATGGTACCGGTCAGTTCCGAGTAGCAGGGCTGTCGCCGGCCACTTACGACATCAGTGCGGAAATGCCGGGTTTTGCGACTGAGATTCGAAAAGATGTCACGGTCGCCATCGGGCAGACAGTCATCTCCGATTTCAAACTGAGTCCATCGAAGGTGGCGACGATTATCGAGGTGACGGACCGGCCGCCGGTGGTGGAAACTGAACGATCGAGCCAGGCGAACACAATCCCACAGCAGTACATCGAAGACCTGCCCGTTGACCGGCGCGATTACCTTACGTTTACCTTGCTCGCGCCCGGAGTTTCCGATTCCACCCGGTTGGCGGGAGACCAGGATTTCAGAGTCAAGCAAACACCGCAAAGCGGGCTGTCCTTCTATGGCAGCAACGGCCGAGGAAACAGCATAACCATAGACGGTGGCGAAACCTCAGGCGATAGCGGTGGCGTGCGCCTGACCGTAGGCCAAGACGATGTGCAGGAATTCCAAATCAATCGCAGCAACTACGGCGCCGACCTGGGGGCAGCCTCCGGTGCGTCGATCAATATTGTGACCAAGTCCGGCACCAACAATGTGCATGGCACGCTCTTTGGTTTTTTCCGCAACGATGCCATGGATGCGGAGAGTCCGTTTTCGTTCAGCCAGGCCTTGCAATCCGGCGAGACCTTCAACCCTGCCAACCCTGACTCCGTAGGCTCGCCGATTAAGGATACTTTGAGTCGCCAGCAGTACGGCGGCTCCATTGGCTTCCCCGTCCGGAAAGACAAAACCTTCCTGTTTGGTTCTTTCGAAGGCTTGCGACAGAATGCGCAGAACTCAGTTCCTCTGCTGACGAACACCGATATTTTTCGCCCAACGGCGGCGCAGGATGCCATCATTGGCGGGCTGGCGACTTCATCGTTGCCGAGCGTGACTTGCTTTCCGGGCGTAACCCTGTCGCCGAGTCTTTGCGCCTTTGCCCTCCAGAGCGTTCTGACCGTGAACCCAACTTTCAACCCCTTGAACCCTTTCTTATCGCAGGGACAGGCCGCGCTCAATAGCTTCTTGATAAGCCAGTTTGAAAACGAGGGTGGAGTCTTTCCTTACAACACGCGGCAATACCTGGCGTCGGGCCGCTTGGATCACCACCTCAATGCGAACAACGAGCTTTCTCTGAGCTACAGGTATGGCCACGATCTGGAGGAGTCGCCGGATGTGCAGTCTTTGACCGCTTATTCAGCGGGAAGCTCGGTCCACAACTACGATAACAATCTGCAAGCCGCCTGGTATCACCAGTTCAGCGCAACCGCCCAGAATGAGGCCCGGGTGCAGTGGGATTACAACAGCTTTAACGTAATTCCCAACGAGCCAGGACAGGTGGGTCTCCAGATTCCAGGTTTTATCAATAATCTGGGAACGAACATTTTCCTGCCCAACATCACCATCTTGCGCCGCTACGAATTCGCCGACAATTTTACCGTGATCCGCGGCCATCACAGCCTTAAGTTCGGCGCCTACGAGTTGCTCCGCGGCAATCACACCGAATCCCACACTTTTATGCCGGGCCGCTTCGTGTTCGCGTCGCTCCCCGGGTTTTTGATCAGCCCACAGCTTGCAGGCGCCACCATCAACCCGTTGCAATCGGCATCGTTCGGGCTGCCTCAGGTTTACCAGCAGGGCTTCGGAACTCCGCAAGTCGGGAATTACACCCGGCCCCTGACCGCGTTTTACGCCCAGGACTCCTGGAAGATAGTGCCCAACTTCACTCTGAACTACGGTCTTCGCTACGAACTGGACTCGCAATACTCCCCTTTGACTACCTATAAAAAGGATTTTGCCCCCCGCATTTCTTTCGCATGGGATCCCTTCAAGAATCACAAGACGGTGATCCGGGGTGGCTACGGAATCTTCTACGGACCCATCGACTTCGTGATCCCCGATGTCGACCTGGCCCTGGGGATTGAGAACAAAAACAAATCGGCAGTCGAGAACCGCGGCTCAGGGAGCCAGGTCGCAAACTTGGGTACTACCTGCGGGATGGCCGCGGGCGCGGCCCCCGGGTTTCCCGTTGCCTTTGTCGGCGGCGGCAACGGCTCTAGCCCTTGTAACCGGCCAATTTCCATTTACGTAGATCCGCTCGGTGGGTTTTCGGTTCCCGTAATAACATCGGGCGGGCTGAGCGAGGTGCCGGTAGCGGGCGCGGAGAAGGTTTTCTCTGGTCTTTTTGCGCAGGGTTTGATTCAGTGCACAACCCCAACCCCAGGGAATAATGCCTGCATCACACCAGCTTCATTGGCCCCGTTTAACATCTTTCCTACGAACAGCGGTCCCGTCGGTCCGGCGCAGGCACTTTTCGTGAACCAGCCAGGCTTTCGTCCCCCGATCGCGCAGCAGGCTTCCTTCGGAATTGAACGCGAGATCGGACCTGGGTTCTCAATTTCCGTGAGCGGAATCTATACTCATACCCAGAGACTCCCGGTCGCAATCGATACCAATCTGCTGCCGACGGCGCCGGTCACCACTTTGCCACTGGCCAATGGCCAGATAGTTTCCTATCACAACTGGAATACGAATCCCCTGGCCGACCCTCTGTTCGGCACAGAGCCTGGGGGCCTACCCTGTGCGGCCACTCCGACCAGCGTCTTTTCCTGTTTTGCGAATCCGCTGGTGACTCAGAACAACCAATATAGCTCCGAGGCCTACGCTCTTTACGAGGGTGCTATCGTGGAAGTCAAAAAGCGCTTCAATGCGAACTTTACCTTGTTCGGAAATTACACCTTTAGCAAAGGCTTTGACACATCCACCGATTACAACACCGACTACGGACCGCAAGATCCGACGAATCTAAGCTTGGATCGTAGTCTTTCCGAGTTTGATCAGCGGCATAAACTGGAGATCGCCGGAGTGCTCGACAGCCCTTGGAGGCAGAGTATCTTGTCGGGTTTCGAACTAGCTCCAATTTTCTCCGCCCACAGTGGACATCCTTTCAACTTACTCGCCGGAGGAGAGGTGAACGGCGACAATCACATCACCAATGAACGTCCCATCGGAGCCGCCCGCGACACCGGTCTGGGCCCCAACTACTTCGACTTCGATATGCGCTTGACCTGGGGGCACAAACTGGGCGAGAAGTCGAACCTGCAGTTTACGGCGGAAGGATTCAACATCGCGAATCGGACAAACTATGCGAGCGTGAATAACGAGGTAAGCCCTGTTTTCGGTTTTGAGCCGGGGTTCACAACCTTCAACGTGAAGGGGATAAAGCCGGGCACCGCCCTACAGGGTGGAGGAACCGCGACATCCAGTACACCCCTGGCCTTCACCTCCGCCTTGCCCAAGCGCGAGATCCAGCTCGGCCTGCGGCTTAGCTTCTAGGGAGAAACAAGGCGGGAAACGCGATGCGGGGCTTTGCGATCGGATTCGGTGGAGAAGCTTTCCCACGGCTGTCTGCAGGCGTCAGAGCGCCAGCAGCGGGGCCAGGATCTCGAGGATGAATGTTAAGCAGCTTTTTGGCTTTACGGGGCGCGTTGCGATCGTCAACTGGGGGATCCATAGGACTGGGGCGCCAGAGGGCAGAGGCCATGACCTGAAAGGAGCTGCTGTCTTTCTCGCTTCCGACGCTTCCGACTCCATCACCGGCCATGTTTTGGTGGTGGAGGGAGGTCAGTCGGCCTGGCAGTACTCGGCTACGTCATGAATATCCCTCTCACTCCATTTCGCTTTTTGCGTTATGCAGAGCAGCAGTTCCCGGGCAAGACCGCCGTTGTCTGTGGGGACCAGAGGTTCACTTACGCGCAACTTGCGGAACGGGCAAGCCGCCTGGCTGGTGTTTTACGTGAAGCAGGAGTGCAACCCGGCGACCGGGTCGCGTTTCTCAGCCTCAACTGCCATCGACTCCTGGAGGCGTATTACGGTGTTTTGGAGGCGGGCGCGGTGTTGCTTCCGTTGAATATCCGGCTTGCAACCCATGAACTGGCCTACATTCTGAACGATTCCGGAGCAAAGTTACTTTTTCTGGAGAAAGAGTTCCTCGAAGTCGTGAATTCTTTTCGGGAGAGCGTTCCCAATATCCAGACTTTCTTCTTGCTCGATGCCCCACCCGAGGCACGCTGGCTTACGCCGAAGAATTATGAAGATAGCTTGGCGAACGCGGCACCCCACCGCGCCGACGTCATGGAATTCGACGAAAATTCCCTGGCCGAGCTCTTCTACACCAGCGGCACCAGCGCCAATCCCAAAGGAGTAATGCTGACCCACCGGAATGTTTATCTCCACGCCTTGTCTGTGTCTCTCCGGTTCAACACGAACGCCGATAGCGTGGAGTTGCACACCATTCCGTTGTTTCACGCCAATGGTTGGGGCGCAGCCCATTCCATCACCTTTGCGGGCGGCCGCCATGTCATGATTTCGCGCTTTCTTCCCGTAGAGGTTTTCCGTCTGATCGAGCGGGAGAAAGTGCGCTCTTTGAGCCTTGTGCCCATCATGGCGTTGGCTTTGGTCAACTCACCCGAGCGGCCAAAATACGACCTCAGCAGCCTGCAATGGATTTCCATAGGCGGGGCCGCATCCTCTCCAACCCTGGTGCGCGAGGTCGAGGAAAAACTCGGCTGCACCTGCTTCTCGGGTTATGGCCTGACGGAAACTGCACCGGTGCTGTCCACTTCCCAGCTCAAGCCAGGATTGCAACCGGAGGGGGAACAGCGTTTTGTGGCGCAGGCCATGACCGGATACGCCATCCCCGGCGTCGAACTTCGTGTAGTGGATTTCGAAGACAAGGATGTACCTCGCGATGGCAGAACCATGGGTGAGATCATCGCTCGCAGTGACGGTGTCATGGCGGGCTACTGGCAACAGCCCGAGGCCAGCGCCGAAGCCCTGCGCGGTGGATGGTTTCATAGTGGAGACATGGCGGTCATTAACGAGGATGGCTATATCCTAATTGTCGATCGCCGGAAAGACATCGTCGTGAGCGGCGGCGAAAACATTTCCTCGCTCGAGGTGGAGAAAGCTCTCGCGGCACATCCAAACGTCTATGAGGCTGCCGTCATCCCCGTCCCCGACGAAAAATGGGGGGAGGTTCCCAAAGGGTTGGTGGTCATGAAACCGGGGCGCCAACTGAGCGAATCGGAATTGCTCGAGTTCTGCCGCTCTCGTCTGGCTCATTTCAAGTGCCCGCGTTCCATCGAGTTCGTGGAGACTCTACCGAAGACCGCAACCGGAAAAATCCTGAAGAAAAATCTGCGCAAGAAGTACTGGGCTGGACAAACGAGTGTTTCGCCCGACAAGTGAACGTCTGAACGGACCTCCGGATCTTTTATCACTTGTCCGCTCCTGTTCCCGGTCAGAAATTAAAGCGATAACCCAGGATCATCTTGGCAATCAGGTGGTCGGTCGCGCCCGTAAGACCCACGCCGAGGCCGAAATTGATCTCCCATTGCGGAGCGATATTCAAATCAATCGCGGGGAAAATCTGATGCTGCTGTTGCGAGACCACATCGAATCCCGTCACTGGCCCCACCGAACCGTAGTATTCCAGACCTCCAGCAACTTTCGGCGTGAAATCATAGCTGAATTTGAAGTTCGGTGAAAAGACAACGCCTTGGTTCACGCTCTCGCCGTGGAAAGACCGGTCCAGCGTAGGGTTCAGAGACCAATACCATCGGCCGACTTTTTGGTCCACAATCGGACGGATTTCCCACGTCCACGTGTCCACAGAATATTGCCGCCTCTGGTAGCCGATTTCATTCGAGAGGCTCACACCCACGGGCCAGTGCCATTTCTTAGGGACGGCCACGCGCGGACGGATGTGCCCCCCGACCCACTGCCAGCCTTGGCCCTCGGTTATGGAGGTGAAAATGTAAAAGCCGCACTCGAACCAGTCATTAAAGCCATGCGTGATCTCGACGGTCTCGTGCTCGGCGTGATTGGTGGGATAAACACCATCCACGATCGTTTTCGAGCCGTCGATCGTGAAGTTGCTATGCAGTTCAACCATGGTGTGCGCTGGATCGACCAGGTCGGATTCGTACACCTGGATTTCGTAGTTGTCTTGAGCACGGGTGAGAGGTGCAGCCAAGATGAGAGTCAGAAATGCGATCGCGAGAAGGAAACCGTGCACAAGGCCGCTGCGGAAAACACGATCCAAATTCAGGGAGATGTGCGACAAGTTGTTCATGTTCCCTCACGAGAGGCGCCAAGTGGCATCAACCTGAGTATGCGGAGGGTCCCGGCACTCTGGGTCAGTAAATCGCGAACCTCTCGGACTGTAAGTCTCCGTTAGCTCAATTGTTTCAGTCGAAGCCGAGGCCAGGCGGATCAGTGGGGTGGCGATTGCGCGCGCGGCTTACTTCGCTTTGCGAGTTCCAGCTTGGCAATCGCTTCCGTGTGCACTTCATCCGGGCCGTCGGCCAGTCGCAGCGTGCGAACATTGGCCCACGCGCTGGCGAGAAAAGTATCCTGCGAAACGCCGGCGCCGCCGTGGGCTTGAATACTCCTGTCCAGAACTCGTAACGTCACATTGGGCGCAATAACTTTGATCATGGCGATCTCGGCCCGCGCTGCTTTGTTGCCGACCGTGTCCATCATGTAGGCAGCCTTCAGAGTCAAAAGACGAGCCTGCTCGATCTCCATGCGCGAGGCAGCAATGTGGGCGCGCAGGGTTCCCTGTTCGGCCAGCGGTTTGCCGAAAGCCACGCGCGATTGCACCCGTTCGCACATGATTTCGAGTGCGCGCTCGGCCACCCCGATGCACCGCATGCAGTGATGAATGCGGCCAGGTCCCAGCCGTCCCTGCGCGATCTCAAAGCCCCGCCCTTCACCCAGCAACATGTTCGAGACCGGCACCCGGACATTCGTAAAAACGACTTCGCCATGTCCATGGGGCGCATGATCGTAACCAAATACCGTGAGCAGCCGTTCGATCTTCACTCCCGGTGCGGACATGGGCGCCAACACCATTGACTGCTGTTGATAACGCGGGGCTGAAGGGTCCGTCTTGCCCATGAAGATCGCGAGCTTGCAGCGCGGGTCGCCCGCTCCCGAGGCCCACCACTTACGGCCATTAAGGACATACTCGTTGCCGTCCCGAACGATGCTCGCCTCGATGTTGGTCGCGTCCGACGAAGCTACCGCGGGTTCCGTCATGGCAAAGCACGAGCGGATCTCACCGGCGAGCAGGGGCTTCAACCAGCGCTCCTTCTGCTCCGGCGTGCCATAACGAGCGAGCACCTCCATGTTCCCAGTATCGGGCGCCGAGCAGTTGAATACCTCGGAAGCTATCATGCTGCGGCCCATGATCTCGCATAAGGGCGCGTATTCGAGATTGGTGAGTCCGGCGCCGTGGTCGTGATCGGGCAGGAACAGGTTCCAGAGACCCGCCGCGCGAGCTTTCGCCTTGAGCTCTTCCATCACGGCCGTCGGCGACCATCGGTTGCGCTCGACCTCATCCTGGAAGCGCTGCTCGTTGGGATAGATGTATTCATCCATGAAGGCCCGCAAACGGCGTTGCAAGTCTTCGACTTTCTTACTGAATGCGAAATCCATGTGTGTTCCTATGTTCCTTTCAAACCAGAGGCGCGCGCTCCATGCTCGCGTTCCACGGGTTGAGCCTGACCGGTTTTTCGACTCAATGGTGACCTCAGAATAGTTGCGACGCTGGAGTTCCTCCAGCATTATTTTGCTCCAAGCACGATCTGCGTCGCTCCTTAATCATGGGATTTTCCGGTTTTGCGGAAACTCTACGCCTCCGTGTAGATCAAGTGCGGGAGTTTTACGGTTCGTCGCGATAGACGCTGATTTGCGGCGTACCGCCTTCCTTTATCTTTGCGCGGAACATCCCGGGAGTATTGAAGCTCCAGGCCAGCTGACCATCGGGCGTAAGCGCGACGACCCCTCCGTCGCCATGGATGGCGGAGAGATCCTTTTGCACGACCTCGTCAGCGGCCTCCTGCAAGCTCATTCCCTTGTATTGCACGAGGGCGCAGATGGTGCGCGCTACGGTGAGCCGGATGAAGTACTCACCCGTGCCCGTTGCCGAGACGGCACACGAACGATTCGAAGCGTAGGTTCCCGCGCCGATGATGGGCGAGTCGCCGACTCGGTTCCAGCGCTTGGCCGTGATGCCACCGGTGGAGGTACCAGCCGCAGTATTGCCACGGCGGTCAAGCGCGACGACACCGACCGTTCCGTACCTGTGCGTGTCAGGCCTCTCCAATGCGCCGCCGGTCTTGGCCGGAGGCGCGGGCGCACCCGCGGGGCGCGGAGGAATGGGCGAGCCATCCTTTTCGAGCTGGCGGACAAGCTCCTGCCAGCGGCGCTCAGTGAAGAAGAAGCTGGGCGCCACCTGTTCGAGGTGCACGTGCGCGGCAAATTCATCGGCACCGGAGCCGATCAGCATGACATGGGGCGACTGCTCCATGACCGCGCGGGCGAGCGAGATGGGGTGGCGCGTGCGCTGCACGTCGGCAACCGCGCCAGCCCGCATCGTCTCGCCATCCATGATTGCAGCATCGAGCTGGTTAGTGCCATCCGCCGCGAAAACCGCGCCACGGCCGGCGTTGAAGAGCGGATTATCTTCGAGCAGCTTGATGGCGGCTTCGACAGCATCGAGCGAGGAGCCATCCTTATCGAGCACGTTGGCAGCGGCGGTAAGCGCTTCCTTGAGGCCGGCACGGTAGTTGGCCTCGGCTTCAGGAGACATTGAAGAGCGCGCGATGACTCCGGCGCCGCCATGCAGCACCAGCGCCCACTTGTGCTGTGCGGAGGCGGGCTGCGACCCTTGCGCGGGAGCACTCTGGGCCAGGGCCACGCAAAAGGAAGTGAAGGCGCAGGCAAGAGCAAGCGAAGCGAGCGAGAGTTTGCGTGTGAGCATGTTCATAAAAACTCCTTGGAGCGGTATGACGACCGGTATGACGCGGTGCTGACGATTGACTCAGGCGAAAAGGGCGGCTTCGGCGCATTCAGCCTTCGCCGCACTATTTCCGGTATACGTTCCTGAACACGACGCCATTCTTCATGATGAAGACGACGCGCGTGAGCACGGAGATATCTTGCAGCGGATCGCCGGGGACCGCGATCACATCGGCGTAAAAGCCGGGCTTGAGTTGGCCAATCGCGTCCTGCTTACCGAGGAGACGGGCGCCGTTCAACAAGCTGGCGCGAAGCACATCGGCGGCGGGCATTCCGTACTCCACCATCAACTCAAACTCGCGCGCCTGAGTCCCGTGCGGAAAGGGGCCGACATCGGAACCCACCGCCATGGGGACGCCTGCCGCGAGTTGCTTGCGAAACTCGTCGGCATGAAAGGCCTGCATCGCCCGCTCATGTTCGGCCATGGCGGGCGAGTCGGCATGGGCGGCGAAGTACTCGGCGATGGCAAAGGTGGGTACGGCGTAGATCTGCTTCTCATGCATGATGCGCATGGTCTCGGGGCTGAGCTGGTAGGCGTGATCGATGGAGGCGACTCCGGCCTTCACAGCGTAAAGAGCTCCGGGTTCACCGGTGCAATGCACGCCCACGCGCTTGCCCACGCGTGCCGTTTCCTCGACGGCGGCTTCGAGCTGCGCCTCGGTGTACTGGTAGGGCGTGGTGAATTTGCCGTCGGCAAAGCGATCGGCGCCCGTTTGATAAATCTTGATGAAGTCCGCGCCCTCCTTGAGCTGCTGCCGTATCACAGACACCAGTTCATCGGCATTGTTGGCGTAAGTGGCATTGGATGAGATGTGCTCGGCGGGATTGAAGTGGATTGCGTCTTCATGGCCCCCGAGAATGCTGATGGCGTTGCCGCTGACGCTCATGCGCGGGCCGGGAATCAGTCCGGAGTCGATGGCATTGCGCACGGCGGAGTCCGCCGACCCCGCGCCCTCGGTTCCCATGTCGCGCTCGGCCGTGAACCCCGCCATTAGATCCTCGCGCGCCGCGATCTCCGCGAGGATCGTGCGCTCGGGTACGGATTCGACGACGGTCTGCAGGTCCTCGGCTCCAGGATGGAGGAAAAGATGGACGTGGACGTCGATGAGTCCGGGCATCAGGGTTGCCGCGCCCAAATCGATGACCGTGACGCCATCGGGATGCGCGACCGAAGAACCAGCTTCAACAATGCGATTGCCGCGTACCAGCACCTCGCCGGGGCTCGCGAGCGTGCCATGCTCCACATCAAGAATGTGGGCTGCGTGGAGCACGATGGCGGCGGGAGCGGTGGAAGATTGAGCCTGGAGTGCATGTACGCTGGCGAAAGCCAAGATGAAGACGAACGCTGTGGCAGCGGAGCGCAGGGATCGGAACATGCGCCAAATACTAGCACGCCGGCCGGGTCAGGGCCGGGCACGCTTGTAGACTCCTCACCGACCTGATCAATGGCGATCACGCCGCCGGAAACAGTTCGAGCGCCGCCGCCGTCGCCGGCTATCCCAATATCAATGTGACGGCTGGATACCTCTGGGGTTTGCCGGTCGGCATCTCCTTCTTCGGATGCGCTTGGAGCGAACCGACCCTGCTCAAGATCGCTTATTCGTTCGAGCAGCTGACGAAAGCCCGTCAGAAGCCGCGCTTCCTGCCGACGATTGATGTGTAGAGACCGGGCTTGCCCGGTCTCCTCTGGACGCGGCGAGAGACGCGGCAAGCCGCGTCTCTACGGGAAATCAGGCGCCCCGTTTAGCGGTTGGGGGGACGCGCTATCGCTGCGGAGTTGAGCCTCGGCTCGAAGACTTGTCGAGACCCGGCTTGTCCTGTGCCGGGTTGTCCGGAGTTGCGGGCGCGGTTGGAGCGGGTGGAATGGAAGTTGCGGTCGGCCCGGGCGCATCCTGCGGCTCGTTCGAGCCCGGCACGAACGGCGATGGAGTAGAAAACAGCGGATCTGGCAGCGAATCGGGCGCCGGCTGCGCTTGCGACGGCCGGATTCCTTTCGCTTCGACGATCGACCATCGCCAATCTTCATCGGGGCCGGGGGTGATCCCAATATTTTCGTGAAACGCGGTTGTGCTTAAGGGCTTGGCCATGGCCTTGAGGTGATAGAGGAGCGTTACATCGGAACGCCGCTCGATGGCGACTGGCGCAACGCCTTGAGCGGCGGGAATCACGCGCGCGCGCGCGGCCACTTCGGCATTCTCTCCAGGCTTGCGTTCGAGCGTCAGACCAATGGTGATTTCGCGAAGATCCCAGTCAGTTCCATTGAATACTTCCAGTTGCAGACTTTCATCCTGAATGGAACCGGGGCCGTCTATTTTGAGCAACTCGGCGAGCGGCAAATCTTCGATCAGAACGGGCTTGATCAGCAGCGAACCGGCCCGGGCGTTGAAAGACAGACTGCAGGTCACATCGGGTGACGATACTTTGAGAGTATTGCCGGATGGGTCAATGGAAAACACGGTCTTGTCTTGTTTGACCGGCCTTGTTTTCTTGGCGTCCTCCATGACCTGGGTCAGATTGTCGTTATCGATCACCGTGCGGGCTGAGCCCGGTTGTTGTTGCGGCTGCTGCAATTTATTTTCGCGCAGGTCGCGTGCGAGGTCGCCGAGCGAGGGGGCATCGTCTTGCGCCGAAGCGGCTAACGGCGACAGCAGCGCAAAGATCAGCACACCGGGCGCAACCAACCGCAAGCTGGGGAATCTGGATCGCATGATTTCGGTCGCCGAGGGGCGCCTGCGCGCTCAGCGGGTCCACATGGAAAGTTTAGGCGAGATGGAACGGAAAAGAAGTTACCGGAGGGACACGGTGGTACTAGCACTTCCAGGGATGGGGAATGGCCTGGACGCGCTCAAACGGAGCGACGCGCAACGGGACGCGCCCAGGCCCTTTTCACAAACCGCTACTTACAGCAGGCCAGAGGTACGAAAACGGGTGATCGGATCGGTTACCTGCATTGGTTGACGCTTAAAAATCCAGCGCGCCACCGCAATCCCCAATGCCGCATAACAGAGATGCCAAATTTTCATACAATCGCTCCCCACGCCGGACCTTTTACTGGGGAGAGATACGAAGGGCCCGTCGTGAATTAACCTTAACCCTGCTTCATCGGCAGGTCTAGGCCACGAAGGTGCCATGAAAATCATACAAACGTAATCGTCGGTAACTCATTCGCAGTAACCAGGCGGCTGGTGAACGGTTCTTACTGCGCGGAGTTTTCGATCCAACCACCGCCGACGACGATGTCACCATCGTAGAAGACGGCGGCCTGGCCGGGCGTGAGCGCGCGCTGCGGCTCGTCAAAGGTAACTCGGACTTCGTCCGGCCCGGCAGATTCAATGATGGCTGGTGCAGGTTGATGTTTGTGGCGGATCTTCACTGCGACCCGCATGGGCTCGCGCAGCTCAGCCGTTGAAATCAGGTTCACCCGGCACGCGCGGAGAGTGCGCGAGTAAAGCTCCTCGTCCTTGCCGACCACCACTTGCCGCGTGTCGTTCTTGATTTGAATCACATAGAGCGGCGAGCCCGTGGCTACACCGAGCCCCTTGCGCTGGCCGACCGTGAAGTTGTGCACGCCAGCGTGTTCGCCGATCACCTTGCCGTCGCTGGTAACCATCTCGCCGGCAACCATCTCACCGGCAATTTTCTCTCCGGCAATCCGTGCCGGCCTGTCTCCTTGCTCGGCGAGATAGGCTTCAAGAAAGCGCTTGTAGTCGCCGCCGGGGACGAAGCAGATTTCCTGCGAATCCGGCTTTTCGGCGATCACGAGGTTGTGCTTGCGGGCAAGTTCGCGTACTTCCGGCTTGGTCATGCCACCGAGCGGGAACAGGGTGCGGCTCAATTGCTCCTGCGTAAGGCCAAAGAGAAAGTAAGTCTGGTCTTTGGACTTGTCGGCTGGGCGCTTCAGCAGCCAGCGGTTGAGCCGCTCGTCAAAGACGACCTTGGCATAATGTCCGGTGGCAATCTGATCGGCGCCAATCTGCCGCGCTACAACAAGAAGCTGGTCAAACTTCAAGTGATTGTTGCAGAGACTACACGGGATCGGCGTGCGCCCCGCAAGATACTCCTCGACGAACGGCCGAACCACATCACGCTCAAAGCGCTCTTCGTGATTGACCACGTAGTAAGGGATGCCCAGGGTCTCGGCCACGCGGCGAGCATCGTAGACGTCGTCGATCGAACAGCACCGGCCCTGGACGGATTGCGGCATGCCTGCGTGTCCGGCGAGACGGCGCTGGTTCCAGAGTTGCATGGTCAGGCCGATGACGTTGCGCCCTTCGGCACGCAGCATGGCCGCGACGGTTGAGGAGTCGACTCCTCCCGACATGGCGACGGCGATGGTTTCAGCGCTTAGCACTTGGCAATTTGCATTTAACTTTTCACGATTCCAGTTCGGTTAAATACTAAGTGCTAACGGCTAACGGCGCTCTTTGGCCACACCGGCGATAACTCCCGCAGACGCGCGACCGTTTCCGGAATCAAGTCGATAGCGAAATCCACATCCTCCGCCGTATTCTGCTTCCCGAGACTGAAGCGGATGCTGGCTTTCGCGCGGTCCGGACGCAGACCCATTGCCACCAGCACGTGTGACGGTTCGATCGCCCCGGAAGAGCAAGCAGCGCCGGTCGAGACGGCCAGTCCCTTCAAGTCCAACGCGATGACCAGTGCCTCGCCGTCGATGGAATCGAAATAAATGTTGGTCGTATTTGGCACGCGCGGCGCGCCTTCGCCGTTTAAGCCGGTGGCTTCGATCTCGAGCAGTTCCCTCTCCAGATGGTCACGCGCAGCGGCCATCTTAAGATCGTCGCCGCGTTCGAAGCCAGCAATGGCCAACTCAGCGGCCTTGCCTAAACCTACGATGCCCGGAACGTTCTCCGTCCCGGCGCGGCGAGAGCGTTCATGACTCCCGCCATAGAGCATGGGCTCAAGCTGAGTTCCCTTGCGGACGTAGAGCGCGCCCACACCCTGCGGCCCATGAATCTTGTGGCCAGAGATGGTCAGTAGATCGCATCCGATCTTGTTGACATCGATTGGGATCTTCCCCGCCGCTTGCACCGCGTCAGTGTGGAAGTAAATGTCGGCCTCGGCAGCAATCTTTCCAATCTCTGCGACGGGTTGCACGACGCCGGTCTCGTTGTTGGCGAACATTACTGTGATCAACTTCGTACTCGGCCGGATCGCGCGCTTCACATCCGCAGGATCCACCACGCCGCGGCCATCCACCGGAATGTAGGTGACTTCGCATCCCGTCATCCCACGATACTTGGCGAGATGCTTGCAGGCATTGAGTACGGCGTGATGTTCGATGGTAGAGGTGATGACATGCTCGCCCGGCCCTAACCCGAAATTTGCCAGCCCAAATATCGCAAGATTGTCGGCTTCCGTACCGCCGCTGGTAAACACGACCTCGGAGGCGCGGCAGCCCAGCAGCGTGGCCACGGATTCGCGCGCACGGTCGACGGCGGCCCGCGTCTCCTGTCCATGATGGTGGATGGAGGACGCGTTGCCAAAGTGCTCCCTAAAGTAAGGCCGCATGGCCTCCAGAACCTCGGGGAGCACCGGAGTGGTCGCGTTGTTGTCGAGATAGACCCGCCGCATCATGCTGCTTCCATTGTACTGATGTCGTAGTGACGTTCGGTGCAAGAATCAGGCTTCCGGTCGCGGGCAGGGGCGACCGGTTGCCATCAGCAGCCTAAAACCTCAATGTCCTTGAGCCATCTGCGGCGTGTGCTCCCCGAGGGTGAAATTCACGCCCACCGTTCTGCGGGGAGAAACCGTGACGGCTTTGCTCCAGAATACGGGATCGGCGAAAATGGGGCGCTTCACCCGCACCTGCGTCGCAATATCATAGAGTGCGCTCTCGCCAACCACCCTCCATCCTTCGTGCCAGGCAACGATTTCGTAGTCGCCAGGAGGAACCTGTGTGAGCTGGAAGTTGCCATCCGCGTCGGTCACCGTATAGTAGGGATGCGGCGCTACTATCATTTCGCCATTCATCCAAACATGTACGTTGCAGCGCAGGTCTACTGTGCCTTCGCGGACCATGGGGCGATCGATTACCTGCCCATCTGCGGTAAAGGGCAGGTTGTAATCCGCGTTCCCCGTCATCTGTACGGTGTGCAGCAAGGGGTCGTTGCTCTTCACGGTCAAAGTCGCATCCAAGGGTACCAGCAGGATGTGCGGTTCGTAGCGGCAGGTCTTCTGGTTGAGAAACCGGCGCGAGGCGGGCAGGTCCATCGCTTTGCCCCGGGTGATATTCCTGAGAAACACGACCGTGTTGGCCACACCACCGTTCGGAGCGACCAGCAACCGCTCAAGGTCGCGACGCTTCTGCCCCAACGGGTCGCAGATCTGCGGGTCTCTGTTGATTTCGGAGGCCACCAAGTGAGGCAAGGCTCCCTGCCACTTCACGGTTCCCTTGATCGTTCCTCCGTCTTCGACGGCGACAACCTGGTAACCCGCTTGTCCGGCGGAAAGCTCCGGAGCGAGAGCGATCGCGAGCAGTGCGAGCACGCGAAACAGGTACTTCATATACACCACCTTGAAAAGGCGTCGCCTGGGGCAGACGAGCCCGGTACGGCACGGTTGGGAAAACACAGCCATGGCGGAGGATGCCAAACGGCTACCAAGTAGTGTTGACTTTGCGCTCCCCACGTAACCGCGCTGCTTGATTACGACCTTAGGACATATCCTAAAGGCCAAGCAAATGACCACAGGACAGGGCCTATCGCGCAATGGTGCGCGGGCCGCGGGGTAGTGCGTCAGTTTGAATTTGTTTTGAAAGGGCACGGCTTCAGCCGTGCCGCAACTGCCGCAAAATCAATAGCGGCTTTAGCCGCTGGGGGAATGTGTCTTTCAAACTGACCCACTACCGGCCGCGGCGAGCTCTTGGTTTGGAAGTGCGCGCGGCGTAGAATTACGAGTTTGCCCTTTGTCGCTGGAGGAAGTCTGGCCCTCCGCCAGAGTTCCCCAGAACCATGCGCAGAACTATGCGGAGAAATTCATGAAGACAAGACTGCTCATCTTTGGCCTCATCCTCGCCCTCGCAACACCCCTCGCGCTCGCCGACGAGGGCATGTGGTTATACAACGCTTTCCCGAAAGATCGGGTCCAGAAGGAATACGGCTTTCTGCCGACGCAGGAGTGGCTGGACCACCTCCGGCTGTCGTCGGTGCGCTTTAACAATGGAGGCTCAGGTTCGTTCGTGTCGGCCGACGGCCTGGCATTCACGAATCATCACGTGGGCGCCGACTGCATCGAGAAACTCGGCACCTCCGGCACTGATTACATGAAGACCGGCTTTTACGCCAAGATCCAGGCGGAGGAAGCCAAGTGTCCCGATCTTGAACTGAATGTGCTGGTTGGCATCGACGACGTCACCGCCAAGGTGAAAGCCGCTGCGCCCGCAACCCTGTCGGCCGCCGACGCTGGTCAGGCACAGCGCTCCGCCATGAGCGCGATCGAAAAGGACTGCACGACTTCGACCGGCCTGCGCTGCGACGTGGTCACACTCTACTCGGGCGAGGTTTACAACCTCTATAAATACAAGAAATACACCGACGTGCGCCTGGTGTTTGCGCCCGAATATGACGCGGCATTTTTCGGCGGCGATCCCGACAACTTCACATTCCCGCGCTATGACTTGGACATCACGTTCTTTCGTGTCTATGAGAATGACAAGCCGGTCCATCTCGACAATTACCTGCAATGGTCCAAAGTAGGAGTCAAAGATGGTGATCTGATTTTCGTTTCTGGGCACCCGGGAGGAACAGATCGCCTGAGAACGGTGGCGGAACTACAGTTTCTGAAAAATGTGGACTATCCCTCGCGCCTGGCCAGCTACAAGCGCCGGATTGACATGCTCCAGACATTCAGTGCGCAGTCGGAGGAGAATGCGCGCGTAGCCCAGGAAGACATTTTCGGATTGCAGAATTCACAGAAGGCGTTCAAGGGCATGTATGAAGGGCTGCAGGATATGGCCGTGATGTCACAGATGAACACCGCGGAACACGAGCGGGAAAAAGCCTACATGGATAAGAATCGGGGCGAGCCCAACCCCTGGGAAGCGATTTCCAACGCCATGAAGGTTAACCGGGAAATTTATGACCCGCTTACCTACGTCGAGCGGCTGCGTGGTCTCAACTCGGACCTGGTGGCAGACGCCCGAACTCTGGTTCGTGCCGCGGAGGAGAAATCGAAACCGAATGGCGATCGTCTGCGCGAGTATCGTGATTCCAACCTGCCCTCGCTGGAGCAGCAACTGTTCAGCTCCGCTCCCATCTACAAGAATCTCGAGACTGCGACTTTAGCCGTCGGCCTGGCACAGATGCAGGAAGCGCTCGGCCCCGACGATCCGGCCGTGAAGTTGGCATTGAATGGCAAGTCTCCCGAAGAAGCTGCTAAAGCACTGATCGCCGGTACAAAGTTGGAGGATGTGGCTCTGCGCAAGCAGCTTTATGCAGGAGGAAAGGCGGCGGTGGATGCCAGCACGGACCGACTGATCGTCCTGATGCGCAACGTGGATCCCGAGGCACGGGCAGTACGCAAGCGCTTTGACGATGAGGTCGATGCGGCAGTGCGTCGCGACGGCGCAACCATTGCTCGGGCGCGGTTTGCCCAGACGGGCTTCACCCAGCCTCCGGACGCGACCTTCACCCTGCGCCTCAGTTATGGCACGGTGAAGGGGTATGAGGAGAATGGGAAAAAGATTCCGTACTACACCACGTTCGCCGGCGCCTTCCAGCATGCGGAAGAGCACGGTAACAAGCCTCCGTTCAATCTGGCCGCCAGCTGGCCGAAGATGAAGGCGAAACTCAATCTCCAGACGCCATTGAATTATGTTTCCACCGCCGACATCATCGGCGGCAACTCGGGCAGCCCGACCGTGAATAAGGCAGGCGAAGTGGTCGGGATTATTTTCGATGGAAATATCCAGTCGCTCGTCTTGGACTTCTACTACGACGACCGCCAGGCGCGGGCTGTGCATGTCGATTCGCGCGGCATCATCGAAGCGCTGCGCAAAATTTACGGCGCCGAAGCTCTGGCCAACGAACTGACCGGCACGAAAGCTGGAGCCAAGGCGGCAGGCGAATAGAAGAATCATTCCGGCCAGAGCGAGGCCGCCGTCTTGCTCAATATCTGTTCTCGCATCTCTTCGCGAATAGGCAGAGCCTTGAATTCCTCAAGATTCCGCTTGACGTCCGGAACACCCGGGCCCGGCCAGTCGGTGCCAAATAGCGTCTTGTGTGCGATCTCATCCAGCCGCGGAAAATACTTCAGCAGCGTTTTCGGTGGAATGCCGCTGATGTCGAGATAGATGTTCGGGTGCCGGCGAATAAGGAAAAACGCAGTGCCCATCCAGAGCGGCCGCCCGCCGTGTGCCAGCAGGATTTTGAGCTTTGGGAAATCAACCGCGACATCGTCAACATAAATCGGGTCGCCGTATTTATTGCGCGCTCCAGGGAAAATCGACGTCCCCGTGTGGAACATGACGGGAATCCCATTGGCTTCGGCAGCCCGGTAGATGATTTCCAGTTCCGTAACTCCGTTCAGATAATCGTTTGGAAACAGCAGTTGATGCGGCGGGTGGATCTTGATCATGCGAAGACCGAGACGCAGGATGTGCTCGACATCCGCCATGATGTTGGTCGTGTGCCGCGGATGCAGGCTGCCACAGGAGATCAGGCGCTTGGGATCGTACTTCGTGTAATCGGCGACGAACTGATTGACTTCGGACGTAAAGCCGATCACTTCTGGCGCCACATAGTTAATCAACGCAGCACGGTCAACGCCGCAACGGTCCAGATATTTCAGGAAAGCCTTGGGCGAGCGGCAATATTCGGCAATCTCATCGAAATTGGCACGCTTGCGCTTCATCAGTTCAAGCGCATGCGGCTTGAACAGTTCGATCGGCCCAATGTGGATGTGGCAGTCAGTGATCACGATCAGTTGCCAGTTGCCAGTTCCGCTAGAACCGACATCACAATTCGAACAGACTTCGTAAAAGGTCTGGGGAAGGGCACGGCTTTTAGCCGTGCCGCTCAGCGTCACAAATAATGCGGGCTTTAGCCCCTGAGGGCCGCAACATCGCGCACTAATACAGCGGCACTTTCGGATCCACCGTCCGCGCCCAGCCGTCGATCCCGCCGCGCATGGATTGAACTTTTTCGTATCCCTGCTGGCGGAGCCAGTTGGTGACTGTCAACGAGCGCACCCCGTGATGGCACATCACTACGATGTGATCGTCGGGATCGAGTTCCTGGTGAGCCCGCGTCGGAATGTCGCCCATCGGAATGTGCTTAGCCCCTTGGATGTGCGAGGCGTCATACTCCCAAGCCTCGCGGACATCGAGCAGCGTGAATGTTTCCCCGCGCTGTTGCAACGACTTGACCTGTCCGGGAGAGATTTCGAAGTCCATAGTTTGATCCATGCGTGCGGAGCCGGGGCTTGCCGCGTCTCTACGGAAAATCAGACTCCCCTTCAGAGGCTAAGCGCGGAGGCCAAGCCATCCGCAAGGTTATCCCTCGCCATTCCCTCGAAGCTCAGGCGCACTTCTCAGCGTGGTCAGACTCACCAGCGCGGCCACGGCCCAGAGCGCACCAGTTCCAATTCGAGCCCCACGCACATCGGCGGACGGAATGTTCCGCCACAGTGTCAACCCACAGCCGACCACAAAATTGATGACGAGCAGGCTGAAAAACACGCGCTCGCGCAGGCAGCGCGTGTCGAGCGCCAGGCCGGCCAGCAGAAGGATCCACACGATGTAGGTCGCGGCGGTCCAGAGGTCGTGCGGCCAGTCATACTCGTTGCGAGCGACATGGCTAAACGAAATCCACGCGAAGTAGGCACAGCCGAGGAAGCCCGCCACGCCCCACAATGGCGTGCGGCACATAAGGTGGCCGGAACGGTAGGGCTGTTTCGCCCCGTTCTTTGTCCCGGTCTCGACCTTCGCATCCTCTATTTGCTTGTCCATTTCGGTGGTCGTTTGTCGAGGAAGGCAATGATACCCTCGCGCGCGTCCGCAGTCGAGATCAGTTCATCTTCGACTCGAAATTTGGGGGCGGTGACCACCTTCGGCGCTGACTATTTTTCACCAGAGAGAACACAGGAGATCGCAGATCCCTTTTTGCCTTTCTCCATGCCTCCGCGGTAGGTCCAGTTCAGGCGGACAAGAGTGCCCGCCCCACACGAGCTAGATGTTAATTGCCGACTTGCGCGGCTCGCCAATGGTCGACAGCGGATCGCGCGCCCCTTCTTTCTCTTTGATCCACTTTTTCTCGTTGCGGATGATGTCGAGCAGCAGTTCTTTGTCTTTCGCGCTGGGCAAATTCTCTTCACAGTGCTGCTCGTAGCTGCGATCGTCCAACGGTGCACCGGTCTCGCAGTGGTACTTCTTCCCTGCCCATTGTCCGATGCTGCGATTAAAGTGGATGTCCGGCGTGTATAACTTTTTCTCGCCTGGCTTCAGGAACGTGTTCAGCCGCTCGATCAATCCCGCAACTTCCTGACGATAGAGGTGGCGGCTGGAGTCGTTCAGGTCGTCGAGGTCGGCGGCCTTATCGTTCTGCAGTTCGTCGTACCGGCCTTTGATTCCCCAGACGTAGGCCCAGTGCGCTGAGGAAGAATGATCCGTACCGAAAAGGTCGAACGAGCTCGAGATCCACTTGTTCAGGTATTTTTGCAGCAGCCACCGCGGGATCACGCCCGCTTCGACCACGCGGCGCAGACCGTCGTTGCCGGTTCCCATGTGGAAGGCTTCCTCGCGCAGCATGTAAGAAGTCGAGCGTCCGAGCGGCGCAAACGCCGAATACTTCAGCATCTGCAACTGGAACTTGCCGTCGCGGTCCACGAAATCGGTGTAGGTGAAAAAGTCCAGCCAGTTATCGACGTCGACGTTGAAGGTGCCCAGCAGGCGCTTGTTCTCAAACGCGCGGCGCTCCAGCATTTTCTGCGCTTCCACCTTGCCGGAGGAACCGAAGAAGTCGATGAGCAGCGCGCACATCTGCCAGCCGTGGCGCATCTCTTCGATCATGACGCGAGTGAGGGCTCGGCGATCATATTCCGTCGGCGCGGTTTCAAACAGGTTGCGCTGCTGCTCCACGCTGGCAAATTCGGTGTCGCCCTGGTAGATGATCATGTTCATCAGCGCGTCCCGCATCTGCTGCGTGGGAACCTGGCGCAGGTTTTCCCACTTGTTGCGGCCTTTGTAAGAACCGAACTGGATCTCCCCGGTCTCGATCGCTCCGTAGAGCGTATCGAAGTGGAAGGCCTCGACGTCGTCCTTGTTGACGCCAACTTCCTTGCGCCACTCGTTGAATAGACCGACCCAGTCGCTGAAGTTTCCGATTTTCGCTACTTTGCCTGGCATAAGACCTCAGGGGCTGAAGCCCTCGTCTTTATTGGCTCCGCGCGGCACGGCTAATGTGCCCTTCCCAAAAACCTAATTGAAGCCAGAGTTGTTCAGCATTCTGAGACGGAGCAAACTCCGTCTCTACGCGGCCGAAATTACTTCGCCGTAAACACAGCCGGACGCTTCTCCACGTAAGCAGCCAAGCCTTCTTTGGCGTCATCGCTCTGGAACAAGATCTGCTGGTTTTCCCGCTCGACGGCCAAAGCCGATTCCATTGGGATTTCCCACCCGGTCTGCACGGCCCGCTTGATTCGTCCCACGGCTTTCGCAGCCTTGTTTGGCGGCGTGAACTGGCGCGCGTACTCCAGGATGTTCTCCATGAAGCCATCGCGCTCGAAAATGTCATTCACAATGCCGAACTCCTGCGCTTCTTCGAACGAAAACGTATTGCCGGTGATCATCAGTTCGATGGCTTTGCTTTTTCCTACCAGACGCGACAGGCGCTGCGTTCCGCCGGTGCCGGGAAGCACACCGAGGTTGACCTCGGGAAGGCCGATCTTGCCGGCATCTTTGCGGGCAATTCGTAGGTCGGCAGCCATGGCGATCTCGAGGCCGCCGCCGACGCAATGCCCATTGAGGGCGGCGATCACGAGTTTCGGCGTGTGCTCCAGCCGCAGCAGCGTTTCATTCGCGTGCAGGCAGAAGTAGTACTTGAACGTTGGATCGACCGAGGCCAGCATCTTGATGTTCGCGCCGGCGGAAAAAAACTTGTCGCCTGCGCCCGTGAGCACGATCACTTGCACATCGTTATCCATTCGCGCGCTGAGGATGGCCTCATCGAGCTGGCGGTTCATTTCGTAGGTGTAGGTGTTCGCCGGAGGATCGTTCAACTCGATCACGGCCACGCCGGCGTTGGTGCGATAGTTGATGAGCTGTTTGGTGGTTTCGCCGGTCGCCGGCTGCGTCGTGGTCGCCATAAATTGCTCCTTATTATTTTCGAGTTAACGTTTGCGTTAACTTCTTTGGGTTAACTTTTCTTGCGCGGCTTGCTGCCGTGCACAATTCCCTTGAGAAAAAGGTTGCCCATCTGCTCCGCGAGATCTTCGGCGTTGCCATCGACGCGCGGGTTGTACCAGGTGTAGATCCAGTTGATCATGCCGAACAGGCTCATCACCGCGGTGCGTGTGTTGAAATCGAGGCCGCCTCTGCGCCGGAGGTCTTCCATCAGTCCGAGGCAGATGTGGTAGTACTCGCGCTTGATACCGGCGATCTCGGAGCCCAAGCCGTTCTTCAAAGAGTCGTCTTCATGCGAGAGCACCTTCAGCCCCTGCTGGTTGCTAACAAAATATTCGAGGTGATTCAGGATGAAGAAGCGGATGCGCTGCTCGGGGTCCGTGACATTCTCGAGCCGCGCTTTGAGCTTTGCGAGAATGGTGGTGAAAGTGTGCTTCTGAATCAGGAACAGCAGGCGCTCTTTAGACTCGAAGTAGTAATAAAGCCCCGCCAGCGACATACCGGTGGCGCGGGAAATATCTCGCATGGAGGCGCCTTCGTATCCCTTGAGGCAAAAGACTTCCGTGGCATGGTCGAGAATCTGCCCGAGGCGACGGTCGAAACGGGTCCCAGCCGCCGGACTGGGCGTTCTCCTGGCAACTTTGCTCTGACGCCGCGAAGCACGGGTTGCGGGCAAGGTAGCCATAATGTTCGAACGTTCGTTCTAATTATAGAGAAAGGCGACGCCCATCACAAGAAAGTATGATGCCGAGCCCGGCCTGCACAAATCCCTTAGCTCTTGATCCCCGCCATCAATTTCTCGATCTCCACTTTCTGCTCGCCGGAGAGCGGCAAAAATGGCAGCCGCGACGGGCCTCCATAGTAGCCGTTGAGGTCCATCGCGTACTTCACACCGGGGACGCCGAGTTCACCGACCACGCGCTGGGTAGCTAGTTTCACGCGTTCCTGTTTTTCGCGGGCGAGCGCGTTGTCTCCGTCCTTGAGTGCGGCGTAGATTTCGTAACACGCGGTGGGTGCTGGACACGCAAGCGCGAGAATGGCGCCGACCGCTCCCAGTCCGAGCGACGGTTCGAGTTGGTGAGCGGCGCCGACCATGACCTGGAAGCCGACTTCCTTCTGCCGCGTCTTCAATTTTCCTACGACGCTTACCGCGCTCGAAGATGGCGCCGATGTCGACGACGGGCGCAGCGGGGCTTCCGCTGCGGTGCTTGTCAAGCTGGCCACGCTGACCAGTTCCCTGCTCTGTTTTTCGCTTTCCGCAGCGGCCGCCTTCAACATGCGCGGAGTCACGGCCTCGAACGTCTCGGTCACAGTAGCCTGCCTTTTTATTTGGCGCGTGCCCTCGACCATGGCTTTCACCTTGTCGAGGTTGCCGCTGGATTCCTTGATGGCGACGATGTTGGGATGGCCGGCGAGTTCGATCACGACTTCGGCGGGAATGTCGTATCCGGTGGCCTGCGGGAAATTGTAGATGATAATCGGCAGCGCGGATCGGTCGGCGACCGTGCGATAGAAGGCGAGCAGGTTCGCCGGCCACATCTGCTTCTTGTAGTAGTGCGGAGTGCGCACCATGGCGGCGTCGTAGCCGAGCTCAGCGGCGTATTCGGTGAGACGAAGAGTTTCATGTGCAGACTCGATGCCGGTGCCTGCGATCATGACTTTATTGGGCGCGGCGGCAGCGATCGCCGTCTTCAGCACGTCGCGGCGTTCCTGGTCGGAAAGCAGGATGGCTTCGCCGGTTGAGCCGAGCACCACCATGCCGGCGACCGGCGTGCGCGAATAGCGCTCGACGTTCGCTTCGATCTTTTTGTAATAGATTTCGCCGTCAGGATTGAAGGGCGTCGTGATGGGCGGAAAGATTCCGGATAAAAGCATGGCGGGACCCCCAGTTGACCGTTAATAGTTGATAGTTGCCAGTCGTTGGTCGCCAGTCGTTGGTCGTTTGCGACCCCGATTCAATTATGGAGCCTGGGTTGAGACTTTGTCATCTTGAGGTCAGGCCAGGAAAATTCACTCGCAGGCCGGCGACTTCCCCGTGGGATCGACTTCGTGGCGATACTGGTCTTCGGTCCCGACAAAAAAGCGAGCGAACGGCGTGGAACTGCTTTCATCGACCATGGTCTCAATTTGCCAGACCATGCCGCCCTTGCAAACTCCGGCGTTCGAAAGCGGCGTGCGGTGGTCGCCCGCGTAGTAGAAAAAATCGTCTTTGCCGTGGCCGGACTGCGGATCGGAGGAAGTTTGCAGCGTTCCGTGCGCATCGAGTTTGAGCAGAATGCGGCCGTCTTCCATCGGCAATGGCGGCGCGCCTTTCTGGCGGAAATCGACGCGCACCCAGCCGCTGTATCTCGCCGGAATCAGAAAGCGCTCTGGCGGTCGCCGATGGAAAACGATATCGAAAGCGGCCGGGCCCAAGACGGCGGCGGCGATGAAGAGGGGAAGGCCAAGAACCGCGATGAGGACGAAAGAGGCTCTGTTCATGAGCAGTTACTTCGCAGCGATCCGCTCCGCGTGCAGCGCCTGCAGCGCTTGTACGCGCACTTCTCCGCGCTGCAGCGCGGCGATACCTTCCGCGGCAGCTCGGGCAGCGGAGAGCGTTGTAATGGTCGTGATGTGACCAGTGACTGCGGCGCGGCGGATTGCCTTCTCGTCGAAGTAGGGATCGGGACCATGCGGCGTATTTATGATCAATTGAATGCGATCGGCTTTGATCAGGTCCACCGCATTGGGGCGGCCTTCTTTCACCTTGTAGACGCGGTCAACTGCCAAGCCCGCTTCTTCCAGAATGTCGGCCGTGCCGTGCGTGGCCACTAGTTTGAACCCCATGTCCACGAAGCGATGCGCGACCTCAACCACGTGCGGCTTGTCATGGTCGGTGACGCTGATGAAGACCGTACCCTGCGTCGGTAGTTTTTGGCCGGCAGCAATTTGCGCTTTCGCGAAGGCCTCGCCGAAATTGTCAGCGATGCCCATGACTTCTCCGGTAGACCGCATCTCGGGACCGAGCACAGTATCGACGCCGGGAAATTTCGACCAGGGAAATACCGGCGATTTCACGTAGAAACAGCGGCCCGTGTCGAGGTCTGTGCCGCGCTCTACGTATTCCGGAAGGAACTCGCGCAGCTTGCGCCCGGTCATGAGGCGCGCGGCAATCTTGGCCATGGGCACGCCAGTAGCTTTTGAAACGAAGGGCACGGTGCGCGAGGCGCGAGGGTTCACTTCCAGCACGTAGACCTTGCCCTTTCCATCCGCGGTCTGGGTGCCTGGACGGGCGGGGGCGCCTGTCCCTCCGTTGGATCCGCGCGGGATCGCGAACTGCACGTTCATCAGGCCGATCACCTTGAGCGCGCGCGCCAGTTTAAACGTGTATTCGCGCATGCGCTGGAGCAGCGGCTCGGGGATGTCAACCGCAGGCAACACGCACGAAGAGTCGCCGGAATGGATGCCGGCCTCTTCGATATGCTGCATGATGCCGCCGATCACCACGTCCTCGCCATCGGAGAGCGTGTCCACGTCGACTTCAATCGCGTCTTCCAGAAATTTATCGATGAGGATGGGGCGGTCTTGTGAATACTCGACTGCTTGCTTCATGTACTGCGTGATCGTGTCTTCGTCGTAGGCGATGACCATGGCTCGCCCTCCGAGTACATACGAAGGACGAACCAGCACAGGAAATCCGATCTTCTTCGCCGCTTCGACCGCCTCCTCGACTGAGCCGACCATGGCGCCGGGAGCTTGCGGGATGTCGAGTTCCTCCAGCAGCTTCCCGAAACGCTTGCGGTCTTCGGCCAGATCAATTGATTCGGGCGTGGTGCCAATGATGTTGACGCCGGCAGCCTTGAGGGGCAGCGAGAGATTCAGGGGCGTCTGGCCGCCGAACTGTACGATTACGCCAACCGGTGCGCCGGCGGAGGCTTCATGCTCGCAGACCGCGAACACGTCTTCGAGCGTGAGCGGCTCGAAGTAGAGGCGGTCGCTGGTGTCGTAGTCGGTCGAGACCGTCTCCGGATTGCAGTTGATCATGATCGTTTCGTAGCCGTCCTCCCGCAGCGCGTAGCTGGCGTGGCAGCAGCAGTAATCAAATTCAATTCCCTGCCCGATGCGGTTGGGGCCGGAACCAAGAATGACGACCTTCTTCTTCGCGGTGGGCGCGGCCTCGTCTTCTTCTTCGTAAGTAGAGTAGAGATAGGGAGTGTAGCTTTCGAACTCCGCCGCGCACGTGTCCACCCGCTTGTAAACCGGCTTCAGTCCGTGCTTCTTGCGGAAATGGCGAACTTTTTCCTGGCCGCCTTTGCCGTCCAGGCGCCACGTCCCGGCAAGACGCCCGTCGGAGAAGCCCATGCGCTTGGCTTCGCGCAGCACCTCGGTGGGGACCGATTCCATCGGGTGCTTTTCCAGCTCAAGTTGCATGTCGTTAATCTCTTTGAGCTGGTAGAGGAACCAGGGATCAATCGATGTCATCTTCGCGATTTGCTTGATGGTGTGCCCCTGGCGAATGGCATAGCGCACGTAGGAAAGCCGCTCGGGATGCGGCGTTACCAGGCGCTGGGTGAGGATCTTGGGTTCGATTTTTTCCGAGCCCACCCGCTTGCCGGTATCGAGCGCGCGAATTCCCTTCTGCAACGCTTCCTTGAACGTGCGGCCGATGGCCATCACTTCGCCGACGGATTTCATCTGCGGTCCAAGCGATTCGTCGGCGCCGGGAAACTTTTCAAATTGCCACTTCGGAATCTTGACGACCACGTAGTCGAGGGTGGGCTCGAAGCACGCGGGAGTCTTGCGCGTGATGTCGTTCGGAATCTCGTCGAGCGTATAGCCGATGGCAAGCTTGGCGGCAATTTTCGCAATCGGAAAACCGGTCGCCTTCGATGCCAGCGCGGAAGAACGCGACACGCGCGGGTTCATTTCGATCACCACCATGCGCCCGGTCGATGGATTTACGGCGAACTGAATATTCGATCCGCCGGTCTCGACGCCGATCTCGCGGATCACGGCAATCGCCGCATCGCGCATCACTTGGTACTCGCGGTCGGTGAGCGTCTGAGCCGGGGCGACCGTGATGGAGTCGCCGGTATGCACGCCCATCGGGTCGAAATTTTCGATCGAGCAGATGATGATGACGTTGTCTTTCGTGTCGCGCATCACCTCGAGTTCGTACTCTTTCCAGCCGAGAACGGATTCTTCGATCAGGCATTCATGCACGGGCGAAAGATCGAGGCCGCGGGCAAGCACTTCCATCAGTTCTTCGCGGTTGTAGGCGATGCCGCCGCCGGTGCCTCCAAGCGTGAACGAAGGACGAATGATGACGGGGAAGCCGATCTTGCCGGCGAACTCGATGCCGTCTTTCAGGTTGTTGACGAGCGCCGACTTCGGCACGTCGAGCCCGATGCGCTGCATGGCGTCTTTGAAAAACAGACGGTCTTCGGCCTTCTTGATGGCGCTGATCTGGGCGCCAATCAGTTGCACGTTGTACTTTTCCAGCACGCCGCCGTCACAAAGTTCGATGGCGAGGTTGAGCGCGGTCTGTCCGCCAACCGTGGGCAGAATGGCAAAGCCAGCGCTGGGCGACATCTCGCGCTCGACGCGAATGATCTCTTCGAGATACTCGCGAGTAAGTGGCTCAATGTAAGTGCGGTCCGCCGACTCGGGATCGGTCATGATGGTGGCCGGGTTCGAGTTCGCCAGCACGACTTCAAAGCCCTCCGACTTGAGCGCCTTGCAAGCCTGCGTGCCGGAGTAGTCGAACTCGGCCGACTGCCCAATGACGATGGGGCCGGAGCCGAGGATTAGGATTTTCGAGATGTCAGTTCGTTTGGGCATTATGCGGTCTTGGCCCTGCTTTGAAGGGGCGCGGCTTCAGCCGCGCCGTCAGATGCTTCTATTGACTGGGGCTTTAGCCCCTGAGGGACTGCGTCGAGCTCAAATCCAGGATGCGCCGACGAGAATGGATATTCGGCGGCGCGTTCACACAAATGCCTTCGTACAGGATTCTCATGCATGTAATGAATATGCTGGGCATAATCGCCAGCGTCCCGAATGCGATGATCCTGGAATCCTTTCTGCCAGACCTCCATGTTCGAGCCGAGTTTCTTCCTGGCCTGGAAGGAGAAGCCGCCTTTGATGAATTGAACCGCCTTCTCTAGGCTTGTCAATGGCGTCATCAGAATATGGATGTGGTCGGGCATGATGACGAATTCATGCAGAAGATAGGCGGACGACCGATAACGACAGAGCGTGTCGATCAAAAGTTTCGCCCAAGGCTCAGCCTGGAAAATAGCGCGACGCTCCCATGCGGAAGACGTAACCATATAGGTCTGGGCATTGTTCGTCGCATGTTCTCTTTGCGGCTTCATCGTGCTCCTGGCAGTCCCTCAGCGGCTAAAGCCGCGTCTTTATTGGCCAGTTACGGCACGCCTGGAAGGCGTGCCCTTTCAAAACTCTCACTTCTTGCACTCCTCCATCATCTTCACAAAGTCCTTGAACAAGTAATGCGAATCATGCGGACCCGGCGCGGCTTCCGGGTGGTACTGGACCGTGAACAGCGGCAGATTCCGGTGTCGCATGCCTTCGAGTGTATTGTCGTTTAGATCCATGTGCGTCAACTCAACTTCGCTTGGCGGCAGCGAATCAGGATCGACGGCGAAGTTATGGTTGTGCGCGGTGATCTCGATCTTGCCGCTAGCCAGCTGCTTCACTGGATGATTTCCGCCGTGGTGGCCGAATTTCAGCTTGAAGGTCTTTCCTCCGAGGGCAATTCCAGTGAGCTGATGTCCGAGGCAAATTCCGAAAATTGGCTGGCGTCCCATCAGACGCCGAATGTTGTCGACCGCATACGTGCAGGGCTCGGGATCGCCCGGGCCGTTTGACAGGAACACTCCATCGGGCTTCAAAGCCATCACGTCCTCCGCCGTAGTCTGCGCCGGGACAACCGTCACCTTGCAGCCTTCTCCCCGCAGCTTGCGCAGAATGTTCTGCTTGATGCCGAAGTCATAGGCGACCACGTGGAAGCGCGCCGGCTCGTCTTTTACTCCGACAATCTCATCGGGCAGGTGCGAGCGCTCGCCTGTCTCCCATACGTAGGTGTGGTTGGTGGAGACGACTTTGGCGAGATCCTGGCCATCCATTTTCGGAATCGCCCGCGCCTTGGCGACGAGTTTGTCGGTATCGTCTTCGAGCGTCGAGATCACGCCGCGCATCACTCCGTTGGTGCGCAGGTGGCGGACCAGCGACCGCGTGTCAATCTCGGCGAGCACCGGAATCTTGAACTGCTCCATGAACTCGTCCGTCACCTGCTGCGAGCGCCAGTTGGAACTGACTTTCGAGAACTCGCGCACGATCAGCCCCTCGATGTATGGACGCACCGCCTCGTTGTCCTCGGGGTTGGTGCCGTAGTTTCCGATTTCGGGGTTGGTCAGGACGACGATCTGCCCGGCGTACGACGGGTCGGTGAAAATTTCCTGGTAGCCGGTTATGGAAGTATTGAAAACGACTTCGCCGGAGCACTCGCCTTTAGCGCCGTAGCCTTTGCCTCGGAAGACTCTGCCGTCTTCGAGTGCAAGGATCGCTTGCATGGGAACTCCTGGGAGTGGATTTTAGAGATTCTAGCAGAGCGCGCTGTGCAGAAAAGGAAAATGTGGATGTGGTATAAGAAAAACTGATTTTGGCGGGTCCAGCAGACTGTCGCGGTATACTTTGGGACGAAGTTCCTGGGAGGATAAGGATGGCCACCCGAAACGAACTGGATGAATGGTTAGTCGATGCACTTAAAGCGCTAGGTGGTAGCGGCTCCATTGTTAAAGTCTGTAAACACATTTGGGAAGAGCACGAAGAAGAGTTAAGAAAATCGGGCGATCTCCTATACAAATGGCAATACGACGTTCGCTGGGCAGCAAATCGTCTCCGCCGCAAAAAGATCATGAGATCGGTTGAGCAGTCTCCTCCACACGTGTGGGAGCTGGTTCCCGAATCCAAGGGCGTTACGGCCGCCTGACAAGTCCGCCCACGCCTAAGTCCTCACCGCAGCCTTCCCATCTTCTCCATCGGCCAATATCCGAAGACGGCTTTTCCGTAAATGTAGCGTTCGTTCACGGCGCCGAAGTCGCGGCTGTCGTTTGACATCGTGCGATGGTCGCCGAGGACGAAGAAGCTATTCCGAGGAACCACGACTTCACCATACGAGCGGGCGTCTGCGTAATCGCTGGGAACGTAGTCTTCGTCGAGCGCCTCGCCGTTCACATAAACCTGGCCGTTCTCGATGCGGATTCGGTCGCCGGCAACACCGATGACGCGCTTGATGTAGCTCTTTGAAATGTCGCGCGGATAGCGGAAGACGACGATGTCGCCACGCTGGATCGGTTCCCAGCGATAGACGAACTTGTTGACGAAGATCCGTTCCTGATCTTCGAGGGCGGGCATCATGCTGGTGCCTTCCACCTTCACCGGCTGGTAGACAAAGATAATGATGAAAGCGGAGATGGCGAGCGAGACGAACAGATCGCGCGCCCAGACCGCCACTACGGGCAGCGGGTGCGCGCCAGATAATTTGCTAGCCGCCGGCGTCGGCGGCTGGGGGCTCCCCACGTCAGGCATGGTGTCCCTATTCTATCTGACCTTTTGCAGTTGCCAAACTCCCTGCTTTGCTCGTACAAACGATGTAACGCTTATTTATTGCAACCACGATTTCATAAATATGACCGACTACTCGATTTTTCCGAAGATCAATGCGACGCTCAACGGATGCAGCGCCGTGCTGCTGGTTACAGGACGCGTGCTCATCGCGCGCGGCAAGATATTAGCGCATCGCGCGGTGATGCTGACCGCGTTCGTTACCTCTTCCCTCTTCCTTGTGTCTTACCTTTACTACCACTGGCCCCATCATGGCGGCATCGTGTATTTTCGCGGTACCGGATGGACGCGGGTCCTTTATCGCACCATCCTGATCTCGCACACGATCCTGGCCATCGTGATTGTGCCCCTGGTGCTGATTACGCTGACCCGTGGGCTGCGTGAGCAGTTTGACCGGCATCGGGCCATCGCGCGCTGGACGTTTCCACTTTGGCTGTACGTTTCGGTGACGGGCGTGATCGTCTACCTGATGCTGTTTCAGCTTTTCGTGTAGAGACGGGGCTTGCCCCGTCTTTGTGGCGAGGGAGACGCGGCAAGCCGCGCCTCTACAGGGGCACTGGGGCAAATCGGATTTCCCGAAGCCCGTCCGATTCATCACATATTTTAGGTACGGGCGACACTGCCTCTGTCCCGCCCAATTCTGCTATAGTGAGCGTCTCGTAGGTCAACGTTCGCGAAGGAGCCGCGTCCATGAAAAGCGTAAACAAAGTCATCCTGATCGGAAACCTTGGCAAGGATCCCGAAGTGAAGTACACGCAAGGCGGCATGCCGGTCGCCAAGTTCTCCATCGCCACCAACGAGCGCTTCAAAGACAAGGAAGGCAACTGGCAGGACCGCACCGAGTGGCACAACATCGTGGCCTTCCAGCGCCTGGCCGAGATTATCGGCCAATATCTGAAGAAGGGCGGGAAGTGTTATATCGAGGGCAGCCTGCGTACCGGTTCGTGGGACGACAAAGAAACTGGGAAGAAGATGTACAAGACGGAGATTATCGCCAACGATCTCGTTCTGCTCAGCGGACGCGGAGAAGGCGTTGGTGGCGAGCACGCCGCCAGCTCGCGCGGAGCCTCGGCATCCGCGGGCGGGAACAACTTTGACCAGAGCGCTCCCGAACCCGAGCACGCGCCAGCCGGAAGTTCTCCGATTACGGATGAAGACATTCCGTTCTAGCAGGCTACCGAAGAACTTAGGTTTCGTATCAGGGCATCGCTTTAGCAATGCCGTAAGTTCTTCGAAATCAGATGCCCCTTTAGGGGCTGGGAATCGGAAATCGAGTTTTCCCGCATCCTGCTAGGACTCTCATCTTGAGGGGGCCTATGCTTGCAGACCGAAATTGCGTCCCCTGCCGCGGCGGCGTACCGCCGCTGAAGGGAAACAAACTCAAGGAGATTCATCAGCAGTTGGCGGAACCTGCGCAGTGGAATATCGTCAACCAGCACCACCTCGTGCGCGCCTACAAGTTTCCCGATTTTAAGTCCGCCCTGGCTTTCGTGAACCGAGTTGGCGAGCTAGCCGAGGAGCAGGGGCATCATCCCGATATCCTGCTCGGATGGGGCAAGGTCGAGATCACCACCTGGACGCACGCGGTGGATGGCCTGACCGAGTCAGATTTCATCCTGGCAGCGAAGATTGACCAGCAGTCCTAACCACGCAGAACGCTAACACTGACGGCCACGGGCAGGACGGCAGCTCGGGAATCGGATTTTAGCTGCAAGTAACTTTCCTTTCTGCGGGCTACATTCTTGCTTTCTCCAGGTCTCTCGGATGTCTAAGTTTCTGAGGCGAGAATATTTATCAACGTCCCGGGGTGGGAAGCGAATTGGTGACTAAAGTGCTCTTACTACCGTGGATAGAAGTCTTGGAAGGCAGGAAAATATATGAGATCTCTCCGCATTCATTACTTTGCTCTTTCGTTCTTGCTTCTCCCGTTGTTGGTGCTCAGTGCTTATGCCGGCACGATCAGTCTGGGAACCGCCGGCAGCTATGCAGTGCTGGCTGGCTCGACTGTGACCAATACCGGCCCAAGCGTCATCACTGGCAACTTGGGCGTCTGGGACGGTACCGCGGTCACCGGCTTTCCCCCCGGAATCGTCACCAAAGGAACGATCCACGCAGGAGACACGGACGCAGAGAACGCTCAGAGTGATCTGACCACAGCGTACAACGCGGCAGCGGGCATGTCGCCCACTTCCACTTTGACTGGTAAGGACTTGGGTGGAATGACTCTCACGCCCGGCATATATTTTTTTAAAACTTCTGCTGGCCTGACCGGGGAACTGACTCTCGACGATTTGGGTAACTCCAATGCGCTGTTCGTTTTTCAGATAGGTAGCACACTCACGACCGCAAGCAGCTCATCCGTTGTTTTCAAAAGTGGTGAGACTGATAATGACGTGTATTGGCAGGTTGGCAGCTCCGCGACTCTCGGTACAGGCACCACGTTCCAAGGAAACATTCTCGCGCTTACCAGCATCACCTTGGATACCGGCGCAAGCATCGTTTGCGGGAGTGCCTTGGCGAGAAATGGCGCAGTGACGCTGGATGATAACACCATCACTAGTTGCGGAAGCAGTGAAACGACAGTTCCAGAACCCGGCACCCTAGGCTTGATGGGGAGTGGGCTGGCAATTCTGGCCGGCATAGCTCGTCGGAGGATGCGCATCTAGCGCGTTCGGTGATCGTCTGGCCGGCTGCAGCCGCCAAATCGGTATAACGAGACGAGCCTGAGCACTCAGGTTTCATTTGTTATAGTGCACTCCGAAATTGTGCATGATCGATTGCTCTCTACAACACCATGAAACTAAGATAGTTATGGCTCCAAACGGGAACTGGCTTTGGCAAGACACTTGCTCCGTTCCAAGGTGACTTTACGAGATCGACTCAACTCCGGGGATAATTATGCCACGCTTCCATGTTCTGTTTCTGCTCCTTCTGCTGGCCATCGCGGTTCCTTTCGCGACAGCCGACACGATTCAATTAAGCAACAACAACCTCGGCATCAGCGGGAGCATCGGCTACGTAACCCTGACGCAACTGGATCCTGATGATGTGCAGGTAACGTTCACTGCCGATCCCGGCTATAGCTTTAAACTGCAGGGCGGCAAAATCTATTTCAACACGAGCACCACTCTCACCGGCCTCACTGTCTTGCAAACGCTAACTGATCCTATACTGATCGATGGCACCTCCTATAGTGGGGGCTTCTCGTTCAGCGGGCCCGGAAGTGATAATGAAAGCTCGTTGGGGCGCTTCACTTATGTGCTCACCGGCCTGAACCCCAAGGGTGGGATAACCAGCGCGGACACAATCTCGTTCGTTATTTACGACGCTTCGGGCGTCACTCTGAGTCAGTTGGAGGTACCGAATTTAGACGGAAATATGTGGGGTTCTCACTTCTGCAGTGGCAGTGCAACCAGTTGTCCTGATCCGACCGGATTTTCCGCCGGCGGTACGGTAACGACCGTGCCGGAACCGGGCACGCTGTCATTGCTCGGAACTGGGCTCGTGGGTCTCGCTGGCTTCTTCCGGCGTCGCCTCTTTTCATGATTCCCTGCTCTTGATTCACATCTCCCGCAGTCCCCGGGCGCAAGCCCGGGGATTTTTATCGCCCCGGAGTATGGGTGCTGCCCCTTGCACCGTCGGCGCCCCGATTCCCCGCACATCTCACAACCTGAAGCCGCGGGCGGCGCTCCCGATCCTGCACACCCAATTGTTCGTCGCTTAATGCGAAGGCGGGTCGTTTTCGATTACGTCCAGAAAGTACTGGTGAATGCGGCGATCATCGCTGAGTTCCGGGTGGAACGTGGCGGCGAGAGTTTTTCCCTTGCGCACCAGCACCGGGTCTTTGCCCTCGGTCGCGATCACTTCCACGCCCGGGCCCACGCGTTCGATTTTGGGCGCGCGGATGAATACCATCTCGATCGGATCGTTAAGAAATCGCCCTACGCGGATCGAACTGTCGATCTGGCGGCCGTAAGCATTGCGGCGCACGGTGATGTCGAGCGCGCCCAAGCCGGCCTGCTTCGGATTCTCTACGTCTGTCGCCAGCAGGATGCATCCCGCGCACGTGCCAAACGTCGGCTTCGCGCGCACGAAATCCTTCAGCTTCGCGAATCCGTCTTCACCGAGCAGCTTGAGAAATGTCCCCGACTCGCCGCCGGGAATCACCAACCCGTCGAGCTCTTTCAGCTGATCTGGTTTTTTCACCAGAACAACCTCAGCGCCGAGTTCTTCGAGACGGCGGCGATGCGCATCGAAATCGCCTTGGAGGGCTAGAACTCCGATTTTCATGGTTGTCGTCGGTTGATCGTCTCTCGTCGTTGGTCTTTGGTCTGTAGTCGTTGGTCGTTGGCCAAAAACGATGTGAGCTGATTTTATACGACGGCTTGTGGCGATTCTTGTTTGCAGGGGATGCAAAGAATCGCGCGATCGACCGGTTCGGCGTTGGAGGGATTCAAACTTGGGATCGGAAGGCCTTTAGTTACTGTTAGGTTATTAACGCCTGTTTACTACTACCCCCCTCCCCCCTTGCATTTAGAATCAGCGGGTTAGCCTGTGGAAAATTTTCAAAATCTAGAGGGCAAGGGAGTTACATGGAAAATATTCCGGAATAAGGAGTTAAGTCCAAAATCCTCGGTTTCTTCCCGATTGTCCCCTCGCCGTCTCTGGAGACGGAGATACTTCTCGGCGCGACGTTCTTAAAAATTTTCGCATGAGGACAGCTGGATGTCTGTGAGAGCGATCACAGGGTGATTGTGACGTTTTCTCACCTGGGGACTGGCCCACCCTTTCCACCATTGGATCTCAGCGGGTGCCCCGTCCTTGTCGCGTTTTCTGCGACAGGGCGGGGACTCTGACTTTCCCAATTATGGAATAACGATGAGGAATTTTAGCGGCTGTGGTCTTCGCAGCCGAGGCTCTGGGGTTACGATGCTGTCATGCCGTGGGGCCTCAAGCGCTTTCAAGAAGCACGCTGCCTGCACTTTGTGACGTTCAGTTGCTATGGACGCGCTCCGCTTCTTGGCACGGCGCGCGCCCGCGACATCTTTGAGCAAAGTTTCGAGCAGACGCGGCAATGGTATGGATTTTACGTCTCGGGATACGTGGTCATGCCCGAACACGTTCATTTACTGATGAGCGAACCGGAACGGGCAAAGCTTTCCGTCGCGCTGCAAATGCTCAAGCAGAATGTGGCGCGGCGCTTGCGCTCGCCCGAGGGCGGTCTGTTGTGGCAGCCGCGTTATTACGACTTCAATGTTTGGAGCGAAGCCAAATGGATCGAGAAGTTGCGTTACCTGCACCGAAATCCGGTGAAGCGCGGTCTGGTGCGGAGTCCGGAGGATTGGGCGTGGAGCAGTTTTCGTCACTATCTTTCAGGCGTTGAAGGAGTGGTGGAAATTGAGTCGCAGTGGACGGCGCGGAAGAGAGAACAGATGGGAGTAGTGGTGGGGATGGGCAGTCATTAGCGCGGGTGCCCCGTCCTTGTCGCGTTTTTTGCGACAGGGCGGGGACTTTGATTTTGACAATCGCGGAAGAACCGCGAGGAGATTTTAGCGCGGATAGGAAGTCAAAATTCCCGCCCTGTGTCTGCAAAGAACGCAGACACAAGGACGGGGCACCCTCGGAAGTGGAGATGAGGGAAAGGGTGGGCCAGCCCCCTACTCAGGTGGCGCTACCAGCCGCGCGTCTGCAGCAAATGCGCCTCATCGAGCGTGGACACGGCCAGCCCTTTCATGGCCCCCGCCAGATCCTCGCTGACTTCAAGTAAAACTTTAGGGTCTTTGAAGTGCGTCGCCGCCTGCACAATCGCTTTCGCGCGTTTCTCGGCTTCCGCGGGCTCGGCGAATTCGGTCGAGTTCTTCATGAAGATGCCCGAGCCGACGAATACCGCCTCTGCTCCGAGTTGCATCACCAGCGATGCATCCGCCGGAGTCGCGATTCCACCCGCGGAGAAATTCGGCACTGGCAGCTTGCCGTCACGCGCCACCATCTTCACCAGTTCGTAGGGCGCCCCGTGCTCCTTGGCTTTCGCATAGAGTTCCTCTTCCCCAAGCACGGTGAGAATCTTCATCTCCAGCATAATCTGGCGAATGTGCCGGACAGCGTGCACCACGTCTCCGGTGCCCGCCTCGCCCTTGGTGCGAATCATGGCCGCGCCTTCGGCGATGCGCCGCAAAGCCTCGCCCAGGTTGCGCGCGCCGCAAACAAACGGCACGGCAAACGCGTGCTTGTCGACGTGATGCGCTTCGTCGGCGGGCGTGAGCACTTCGGACTCGTCAATGTAGTCGACGCCCAGCTCCTGCAAAATCTGCGCCTCCGCGAAATGGCCGATGCGGCACTTCGCCATGACGGGAATATCCACCACCGCCATGATCTCGCGAATCTTTTTCGGCGAGGCCATGCGCGCCACCCCGCCTTCGGCACGGATCTGCGCCGGGACGCGCTCCAGAGCCATCACCGCTACGGCCCCGGCTCTTTGCGCAATCTCCGCTTGCTTCGCGTCGGTGACGTCCATGATCACGCCGCCCTTGAGCATTTCGGCGAGCCCGGTCTTCAGGCGAAGGTTGGTGCTGTTGTGTCCGTTGTTGTGCGACATAGTTGTACTCTCTTCCTGAATTCCATTTTACAGCCCGTTCGCGATTCGCGGTACCCCGAGCGCTTATTGATGGAGAGCCGGGCGTCCCCGCCCGGCGGCGATACTGCTAGACGAGCGAGGCGCCCGTCCCCACGCGTGCTCTACCGCTCCACAAATCGGGCAAACATGCGGTGCGGATCGATCGCTATAAACAGACCCTGACTGCGCGCCAGCACTTCCCCTTTTTCGTTCAGGATCTCGGCCATATTGATGTGCTTCCGGCCGGTCACCTTGACCTCGCGCGACTCCACGCGCAGCGGCTGCTTCAGCGGCACGGGCTTCAGGTAGTTCACGGTCATCTCGGAAGTCACCGCCACCACGTGGCGCAGTTTGTTCACCTTGCCCATCGCTTCATCGAGGATGGTCGCGATGATGCCGCCGTGGCAGTGTCCCGGCGGTCCGGTGTAGCGCTTGCCCAGCCGGAATCGGCACACGAAACAGTCGCGCTCTTCGTCGTAGGTGAAGCGCAGCCGCATGCTGTCAGGGTTGTCCTTACCGCAGACGAAGCAGTAGTTCTTCTTCATTTGCAGGTAGCGTGTGTCGTGTCCAGCTTCGTGCTTCTTTCTGGCCATCGAAAGATTCTATCGCGAGTTGGCATCGGGACTGTGTATCATGTCGTGCGAATCATCGAGTGCCAAGGAGGTCCCAATGTCTCCCGCCACCAAAACAGACGGCCTTTATGCCGTTCATCCGGGCGTGACAATGGTTCAGAAGTGGATAAAGGAACTGCCGCAGAAAACCGGCCGGTCGCTCGAAGAATGGGTCGCTCTCACAAAGAAGTCCGGTCCGCCGACGGAGAAAGAGCGCCGCGAGTGGCTGAAGAAAGAACACAAGCTGGGCACAAATTCCGCGGCATGGATCGCGGAGCGCGCCGCCGGCAAAGGCACGGAGGAAGACTCGCCCGACGCTTACCTGAAAACCGCCGCCGAATGGGTAGAGGCGCAGTACTCGGGCCCGCGCGCCGCTCTTCGCCCACTGTATGAGCAGTTGCTGAAGCTCGGGTCTTCCCTCGGCAAAGACGTGAAGGCTTGCCCGTGCAAGACGATGGTGCCGTTCTATCGCAACCACGTGTTCGCGCAGATCAAGCCGTCGACCAATACGCGAATCGATCTCGGATTCGCCCTCGGCAACATGAAAACCCCCAAGCGCCTGATCGATACCGGTGGCTACGAAAAGAAGGACCGCATCACCCGCCGGATTGAGGTCAAGTCAAAGGCCGATATCGACGACGAGCTAAAGCGCTGGTTGAAGAAAGCGTATGAGATGGACGAGTAGCCGGACCATTTTCACAGATAACGTCATCTCCGCCGCCCTTAAGCGCGGACCAGGCTCTTCAGTGCTGGGTGGTTATGGATAATCAACATCGAGCCCCTGAGTTCCGCCATCTCATTTCTGCGGAACTCCGACAGCAGGCGGGTGATGGTTTCGCGGCTGGTGCCGATCAGTTGTGAGATTTCTTCATGGGTCATGGCCAGCCGGACGCGCACCGTTCCGTTGCTGACCTCGCCATCGGCGGCGGTTTCGAGCAGGAATCTGGCAAATCTCTCCGACACCGAGTGTGACAACCCGATCGTGCGCACCACGCCATAGGAATCGGAACAATCTCGGGCAAGATGCTGGGTAGCATGGAGAGAGGCGTCAGCGTGCTCTTTGAGGAAGCGCAGCATGTCTTCCCGCCCCACGAAGTTCAGTTGGCAGGGCTGCATGGTTTCGACTGTCAACTCGTATGGACCGCCGGTAACCACTGCATGCAAGCCCAGAACTTCACCGGGTTCGGCGATTCGCACAATTAGCGTTTTGCCATCGCGCGAGGTGGTGGAGAGCTTAGCGCGTCCCTGGCAGAGAATGAAAATTCCACAGGGACTTTGTCCCTCAACAAAAACCGCCGCGTGTTCAGGAAAAAGGGCGGCATGTTTTATTTTGTTGAAAGCCTCGATCGAGTCTGGGGCAAGGTCGCAGAAAAAATTGCGGGTACGCAGATGGCAACTAAGACAGCTTTCAACGCAGCTCAAGCCGGATATGCTCATTGGCGCTCCTGCATCTCTCCGTAGAAACACGCTTGCGCCGGGTTGGCGAGCAACGATTGACAAGCATCAATATTTGAATCTGATGGCTGGCCCGACCGCACGTTGCGGAAGATGATGACGGAGCGGTTGCACGCAGACTGCCGTTCCATTTCGGGTCTGAAACTCAATGCTTGCAGCATTCATCCCGTTCGCCGCGCCAAGGCTGGCCGGAGGGCTGGCAAGGCTGCCATCAGTTGGGCGACACTGGCAGCTTTCAGCTGTCAGCTCTCAGTAGAGCCAATTCGCGGAGGGAGGGGTGTTCTCTCCCGCTCGACGAGGCGCATTTCGGGTCGGGGTCCTTCGGCTGGGCGGGGGACTTTACTTCGTGAAGTTCCCGCTCCGCTTAGGATTTCACTCCTTAGTAAACGCTATTAGACTGATTCTAGATGACTTATCTCCATATCAGCTTGGGCGCTTGACAACCACCCGCCCACATTCCATAATTAGCACTCGTGAGCCTCAAGTGCTAACAGTCCTCAATTCTTGGGGAAACTCTGATTTTCGATTCACCCTTACTTAACCAACTCTTGAAAGGAGTACGCAACTATGGCAACCAAGTTTACCCCGCTGCATGACCGCATCCTGGTCCGTCGCGTGGAAGAAGTCGATAGAACGCGCGGCGGGATCATTATCCCTGACTCCGCGAAAGAAAAGCCGCAGGAGGGAGAAGTCATCTCCACCGGCAAAGGCAAGATCAACGAAGAAGGCAAGGTCCGGCCGCTCGACGTGAAAGAAGGCGACCGCATTCTGTTCGGCAAATATTCCGGCAACGAGATCATCCTCGATGGTGAAGACTTCATCATCATGCGCGAAGAAGACGTGCTGGGCGTGCTCTCGGGCGCAACGACCTCCAAGAAAGAAACGGCCGGATCGCGACGGTAGCTCTTGGCTCACCTGAGACCTAGTTTTTCAAATTCCGCAGGCTTTTGGCCTGCATACATCTTAAGGAGCAAACAGATATGGCAAAACAAATTGTTCAAGGAGAAGAGTCCCGCCAGGCGATTCTCCGCGGCGTCAACCTGCTGGCTGATGCTGTGAAGGTTACTCTTGGCCCCAAGGGCCGCAACGTGGTCATTGAAAAGAAATTCGGCTCGCCGACCATCACCAAAGACGGCGTCACCGTAGCCAAAGAAATTGAATTGCAAGACGGGCTCGAGAACATGGGCGCGCAGATGGTCCGCGAAGTTGCGAGCAAGACGAGCGACGTTGCCGGCGACGGCACCACCACGGCCACAGTTCTAGCCCAGGCAATTTATCGCGAAGGCGTGAAGACCGTTGCTGCTGGCGCCAATCCGATGGCGATGAAGCGCGGCATTGAAAAAGCCGTCCTGCTCGTCACCGGCAGACTCGACAAGGAAGGCAACCGCGAAAAAGGCGAGCTCGACAAACTGAGCAAGCCGGTCACCGGCGACATGATTGCGCAGGTGGGCACGATCTCGGCGAACAACGACGAGACCATCGGGAAGATCATTGCCGAGGCTATGAAGAAGGTCGGCAAGGATGGCGTCATCACGGTGGAAGAGTCGAAGACGCTGGAGACGCAGCTGGACGTGGTCGAAGGCATGCAGTTCGATCGCGGCTATCTGTCTCCTTACTTTGTTACCGACCCGGAGCGGATGGAGTCGGTGCAGGAGAACGCTTACATCCTGATCCACGAAAAGAAGATCAGCTCGATGAAAGACCTACTGCCGCTGCTGGAGCAGATCGCCAAGGGCGGCAAGCCGCTGTTGATCATCGCAGAGGATGTGGAAGGCGAAGCGCTTGCGACTCTGGTCGTCAACAAACTTCGTGGCACGCTGCAAGTCTCGGCCGTTAAGGCTCCGGGCTTCGGCGATCGCCGCAAGGCTATGCTGCAGGACATCGCGACTTTGACCGGCGGCAAGGCGATCACGGAAGATCTGGGGATCAAGCTGGAGAACGTGACGCTGGCCGATCTCGGACAAGCCAAGAAAATCACCATCGACAAGGACAACACCACCATCGTCGAAGGCAAAGGCAAGCCGGGTGATGTGCAAGGCCGCGTGAAAGAAATTCGCAGCCAGATCGAAAAGACCACCAGCGACTACGACCGCGAGAAATTGCAGGAGCGGTTGGCGAAGCTGGTCGGTGGCGTGGCCGTAATTAAAGTCGGCGCCGCTACTGAAACCGAAATGAAAGAGACGAAGGCGCGGGTGGAAGACGCCATGCACGCTACGCGTGCGGCAGTCGAGGAAGGGATTGTCCCCGGCGGCGGCGTGGCCCTGGCGCGTTGCGTTCCAGCTCTCGAAAGACTGAAGCTGGAAGGTGACGAGCAGATCGGTGTCAACATCGTGAAGCGCGCTCTGGTGGAGCCGTTGCGCCAGATCGCGGAGAACGCCGGCGAAGAAGGCGCGATCGTCCTCGGCAAAGTCAACGATTCCAAGGAACCCAACTTCGGCTTCAACGCTCTGACCAGCGAGTATGAAGACCTGGTAAAGGCGGGCGTGCTCGATCCGACGAAGGTAGTGCGCACGGCACTAACCAACGCGGGCTCGATCGCGGCGCTGATGCTGACGACCGAAGCGCTGGTGGCGGAGATCCCGGAAGAAAAGAAGAATGCTCCGATGCCCGGCGGCCACGGCGGCGGCATGGGCGACATGTACTAGGACTAGCCGTCCAGGCAGACGCGCCTTCGGCGCAAAAGCTAAAGCCCCGCTCGCGAGAGCGGGGCTTTTTTATGGAATAGGTTTCTTGTGGCGTGGAGCATTTCCAGATTTTGTACAAAGTGTTCCACGTGGAACACTGTACTGGCCATATTGTACGTACGTTTGTGGGTTGTGTACTTACGTTTATATACATATATTCTCAAATTGACACCTCGAGCATAAATTTCATTGCGGTATGGGGCCGGTTCTAAGTCTTTGATAATGCTCGGAGGTTGGGTGTGGTTAAAGAGGCACGACAGAGGATTTGTTACGCTGTAGTTATTACACACATCATGATTTGGGCGAATGGGATCCCTGGTGCCTGAATGCCACTTACAGTTGTATCCACTCGGATACAGTGATCGTGTGAAACGTCAGTGCGGAACAGATCTCCCAAGTCACCTGAGCGCCGCCCCCTTGCGGCCTCGCTCAAGGAAGATGTTCTACTTCTTTGGCCTGTAAATGTAAGTCACAAACACATACCCCCACGGTACCGCAACGATGGGTAATATCACCCACAAGAACGCGGAGGTGATGCCTTCCGCTGGTGAACCCGCCAACGTGCCCTTTGACCAGAGTGGGTACGCCACAATAATCAGCCACAGGACTTTGTAGAATATCTCCAGGAGCAGGATCGGCAGCATTTTCAAAGGACGAATGATTCCTAAGCCCGCCAAAGTCGCGAAGGCTGTCCAGACGCACCACGCCACGGCATTTATTGGTTCCCATGATCCCTGGTGGGTGAGGATGTGCGTCCAAGTAGCCCTGCCCAGCACGAAGAACATTAGGATGAAGACCAGTCGCAAGAGGTAAATATGGATTCTACGGACACCTTCGTATTGGTCGTCCGGTTGAAAAATGGCTTTGAGGCTGAAGGCCATGGAAATATCCTTGAAGTCCTAGTTGCCTGCGAATGCTCTAACAGCTTGCGGAAAAAAGCAAATCTTCTCCGTGAATGGGTGGTCCGGCCATCACGATCTCATCGGGCTTCGCGGGCCCTCTTCCACGGCGACTGGGAGATTGCGTGGACCCACCCTAACGTCGCAAAAAACGCGACGTTAGGATGGGGCACCCTATGGAGTTTCACGACTGCTGCGGTGCTCTGTTGTTCTCTTCCTGCGCCTTTTGGGCAATGGTAATCGTGTACCCGTCAACATCTTCGAAGGCGAATTCTTTCATGCCGTAGAACTGGTCGGTTACGGGCATGGAAATTTTCGCTCCCGCTTTCTGGACTCGATCGAGGACGGATTGAAGGCTGTCCACCTCCATGTAGAGAGTCAGGCTGGCGCCGATTTTTGTTGCTAGTTTGGGATACTCGGCGGCTACGGTCTTCTGGTCGTTGAAGAAGATTTCTACCGAGCCGTTTGAGACCGACGCGAAGACGTACGGCGACTGCTCGGGCACGTTAATCGCTTTTTCGAGGCCGAGGATTTCTTGATAAAACTTGAGGCTGGCTTCGACATTGCGGACTACTAGATTGGGCGTGAGCTTCTTGATCTGCATGGCTTCTCCTCGTTTACCGTAAATTCGGTTCGTAAATTGGTCGTGAATTGATTCCGGACAGTGTGTGTCGTGAAGGACGATGGCACACACTTCCGGTGTGCTCGCATCGCCTCCATCCACGACCCTTGCGAGGAAGGACGTAGGTAGGGACCCTCATTGTCGGTGGCGCCGAACCAGGCTATTGAGATCGGCGCGCGGGTCCCGCGAGGTACGGGGAAAATAGTAACACAAGAAGTCAAGGCGAACGACAGCTGTTGCGGTGGTGGCCGTCGCGAATCCAAATATTTCGCGAATCTATCATTGCTCTGACCACCGACAAGTGCCGAGCTGCGCTCGGCTTGGACCCTTCGACTTCGCTCAGGGCAGGCTCGCGAGGGCGCCCGTCCCCACACGAGCTCTAGACTAATCCGCGATAGGTGTTGAGCCATTGCTCGCGGACGGCTTCCCAGGTGTAGTTTTGCGATTCAGCGTGGGCGTTCCGCGCTAGGCTAGCGGCGAGCGCGGGGTCGCGCAACAGACGGATTACATTTGCTGCGAGGGCCTTTTCATCGCCTACCGGTGAGAGTAATCCGGTGCGCTCGTGCTGGACCAGATAGGGCATACACTCCGGCGAAGTGGTGACAACGGGAGTGCCCGCCGCAAATGCTTCGATGACCGACAGCGGCATGTTGTCGAGCCACGAGGCGTTGATGAAAATGTCCGCCTGCTCGTAATACTTGCCGATTTCCTGACGCGAGGCGACGCCGGTGAAGTTGACGCCGGTGAGATGCAAGTCCGCAACCAGTTTGCGGATGTCGCCTTCAAGCGGACCATTGCCGACCAGATCGAGCTGCGCTTCGGGATATTCTTTTTTTACTTCGGCAAATGCCCGGACGACGACGTCCACGCTGTAGTAACGGGAGAAGCCGCGGGTGCAGACCAGGTGCGGGCGCAGCGGAGCGCGCTCACGATAGCGGAACTGCGAGAGGTCGACGATGTTCGGCACGGCAAAAGCCGGCAATCCGAATTCGCGGAAGACATCGACCAGGTAGCCGGATGGAACGATAATTTTATCGACGCGAGAGAGAACGAACTTGGCCGAGCGGAAGCGCTGGAGGTGGTCGCGAGCTTCGCCGCTGTGGTAGTTGATCACGGTCTTGCTGCCGCGTGTCTTCATCTTTATTTTTATTTTTGCGAATAACGACGCTGGTGCGGGAGCGAGTAGGAAAGACCAGTAGGACGCCGAAAAGATGTGAGCCACGTCCACGTCCTTGAGGCCGCGCCAGAGGCGCCAGAAGTAAATGGGCTCGCGCAGAATGGTGCGCAGGCCGGGAACGCTTTCCGCCCAGGCGAGGGCGCGGGGCAACGGCGGATCGACGGCCAGGAAGCTGATGTCGACGTCGGGATCGTGCTGCCAGTGCCGCAGGAGCAAGTCGGCCTGGATGGATTGGCCTCCGACGTAGCGCATGCTGGGCGCAACGATGCAGACTCGCAGGCGCTTCGCTGTGCTTCCCTTGGGCGGGCTTTTCGGCGTGGGCTCCCACCCTTCCGCAAAGTACGCGGAAGGATGGGGCACCTGGCTTGGGCGCTTCTTCTCTAGAAGCTTGATATAAAGTTCCACGTAGCGCTGGCGCACGCGATCGAGGCTGAAGTTTTCTTGTGCGAACTCGCGGGCATCGCGGCCGAGTTGCTGGCGAAGCGCGGAGTCGCCCAGAAGTTTAGAAACGGCATCGGCAAAGCTGGTTTCGTTGCCGGCGGGAATCAGGGCTCCGCGCTGAGGGCTGAGCAGCTCGGAATTTCCCCCGACGTCGTAGGCGACCGCGGGCAAACCCGCAGCCATGGCTTCGAGAATGACGTTCGACAAGCTTTCGGAATCGGAAGTGAGGACAGCGACGTCGAGTGAGGCGAGGACGGCGGCCATATCCTGACGATCGCCGAGAAAGATCGCGGAGGCGCCGAGGCCGAGGCTCGACGCTTCGTTCTGCAGTTGCTGACGGAGCGGGCCATCGCCGACAAGGAGGAATTCAGCATCCGGCATGTGCCGATGAATCTGGGCGGCGATGCGCAGAAATCCAGAATGATTCTTGTAACCATGATTCATGCGCGCGACCATGCCGACGCGAGGCACACCGGGACGCTTCGGCAGAGCCGCGGGCGCTGCGGCGAAAGCCTCGTCCGGCAGGGCGTTTCCGATGACGGCGACTTTATTGGGCGAGAGGCCGGTGGCGAGGAGGCGAGCGGCCGCGGCTTCGGAGTTGCAGACAACGGCGTCGCACCAGCGAAAAGCGGCGGCCTGAGCGCGGAACTGCGCGGGGGTCATCAGGTCTCCGAGTTGGCGATGGCTGCCGATGACGACGGGCACGCGGGCGAGCTTGGCGGCGGGAATCAACGTGAGATTGGCGTAGAAATCGAAGGCATGGGCGACCTGCACCTGATGATGGCGCAGATGGCGGCTGAGGTTGAGGCGAGTGCGCAGCGACTGCCATCCGTAGAGGCTGCCGCCGAGAGGAAATTGAGGAGCGTCCGGGAAGTTGTGGGCGAGCGGGCCGCGCCGGCTAATGCATCCTAGATGAGTTTGGAATTGTGGAGGGGTGAGATTCCGTGCCATGACCATGAACTGGCGTTCGGATCCTCCGGTTTCAAAAGTATTGACCATGAGAAACAGGCGGATCGCCAGCTCGGGAGGACCGGCCAGACGGGAAGGATCGGCTGGAGGAGTTGCGGTGAGGCTGGCAGGGTTCGGGGCGCGCACCCGATCATCCTCCCACCGGTGCGGAGGCCAGGGCGGCGGAAGTGGGCGCCTGGCGGCGCGAGTCGGCGACCACGGGGAGAGAGAATAGTCCGGCGGGCTTGATGTATTTTTCGAGGAAGTTGCGATGCCAGAGCTCGAACATCAGCAGACGCCAGATGCGTCCGGTCATGGCGCGGCCGCGGAGGAGGTGGTCATCCATTAACTTGCGAACACCGTCGGCAGCAAAGTAGCCGCGATCGAGGGTGCGGGGTTCGAGCAGGATCATCAGCATGTCTTTGAGTTCGTTGCGCATCCAGTGAACGAGCGGGAGCGTGAATCCCTGCTTCTGGCGATAGAGCGCTTCGCGAGGCACGCCCACGCGCTCCGCCAGTTTTCGGAGGATGTATTTTTGTTGGTTGCCGCGCAATTTCCACTGGGGCGGCAGGCCAGTGACCCACTCGACAAACAGATGATCGAGAATGGGGACGCGAACCTCGAGCGAATTCAACATGCTCATGCGGTCAACCTTGGTGAGGATGTCGCCGACCATATTGGTTTTGGTGTCGACGTAGAGGAGCTGGTCGACGGGATTTTTGGCGGGCGCCTGAGCAAAGTAACGGCGCAGAACATTGCCGGGATCATCGCTGCGGTTCAGGATCTGGCGAAAATCGTGCGAGAGCAGCGGAGTATCGCGCTCGAAAGAGGGCAGGAAAGAAAGGTGGTCGACGTAGCGTTCCTGCCAAGGCAGCGAAACGTTGTAGCTGAAGTTGCGGCCCCGCATGTTTTTCGGCAAACGCGGGAGGACCTGGTCGCGATAGAACTTGCGGGCCCATGCGGGAATGTATTCGAAGATCCGGCGGTCGGCGTGAATGCGGTAACGATCGTATCCACCGAAAATCTCATCGCCGCCATCGCCGGAAAGGGCCACGGTGACATGCTGGCGAGCCATCTGCGAGACGTAGTAAGTGGGCAGCATGGAGGAGTCGCCGAAGGGTTCTTCGAGCGAACTGGTGAGATGCTCGACGGTCTGGACGACGTCGGGCTCCAGGATCATCTCGCGATGATCGGCGCCGAATTTGTTGGCGACGATGCGAGCGTAGTGGGCTTCGTTGAAATCGTCTTTCTTGAAGCCGATGGAGAAAGTCTTGACCGGACGGGAACTGGCGCGCGCCATCAAGGCAACGATGGTGGAGGAATCGGTGCCGCCGCTGAGAAAGGCGCCGAGAGGCACGTCGGAGATCAAGCGGATTTTGGTCGCCTCCAACAAACGCTGCTCTAACTCTTCCAAACATTCTTCTTCGTTCCTGGGCGAGTGCGTGTTGTATTCCGGAAGGTCCCAGTACTGACGGATGCGGATCTTGCCGTCCTGAAACTCGAGCAGGTGTCCGGGCGGGAGCTTATGAATTCCGGTGAACGCGGTAATGGGATCGGGCACGTATCCGTAATAAAGATATTCGAGCAGCCCCTGGGAGTTGACTACGGCAAGTTCGGGGGCGATGGCGAGGATCGATTTGATTTCGGAAGCGAAGTAGAGATTTCCGTTGTGGAGCGCATAGTGAAGCGGCTTCTTGCCCAGGCGGTCGCGGGCGAGGGTTAATTTGCGTTTCGTTTTATCGTAGATGGCGAGGGCGAACATGCCGCGCAGTTTCTGGACGCAGTCGGCGCCCATCTCTTCGTAGAGATGAATAATGACTTCGGTGTCGGTGTGGGTGTAGAAGCGATGGCCGCGGCTTTCGAGCTCGGGGCGGAGTTCGGGAAAGTTGTAAATCTCGCCGTTGAAAACGATCCATGCGCTGCGGTCTTCGTTGAAGACGGGCTGATGGCCGCCGGAGAGGTCGATGATGGAGAGGCGGCGCATGCCGAGACCGGCGCCGTCGGCGACGTAGAGTCCCTCATCGTCGGGGCCGCGGTAGACGATCTGGTCGCACATATGGCGCACGAGAGCTTCGGTGATGTTGCTCTCGCGAGTTGCGCTCACCACTCCGGCGATTCCACACATGGTCTTTTTCTATCCTTTCAAGCTCACGGGGACAGAACTGGATTTCTCCGCCGATAGCGGCCGGCTGGCAAGCCGTTTGAAGCGATAATCGCGGTAATCGCCGGGATCGCCTTCGCGGCCGTCGCAAGCGGCGAGCAGGATGTTGGCCATCTCACGCGCGGCAACGAAGTGCAGCGTTTCCTTTCTGTCGGCTGCACCGCCGATCAGGGCAGCAAGAAAGTTGCGGAAGCTGTCGCCAATGACGGCGTCTTTCTGGGTCGGGTCCATGCTATGGCAATGCAGTTTGATGAAGAGCCAGTCGGGACGTCCGAGGACGCGGACTTGCGCCTGCTTCCAGAGGGAGAGACGGTGCATGGTCGGAGGCATGGCTCTGGTGAAGGCTCCGTTGTCGAGAACGGGCCGGGCAGAACGTAGCGTGCGCTGAAAATCGGTTACGAGCGGCCCTTGGACCATGAGAGGGAAAATCTTGGGCATGCGTCCAACAACCAGGTCATGCCCCGTGCGGTGCGGTGCCGCTTGATCGAGCGGAAGAGCGCATTCGTATACGGAATTAATTTTCTCGGTCTGTGCCGGATCCCAGTGGGCACCCGGCATGGTCAAGTCGGCATAACAGCCGGTCTCGGCCAGAATCTGCATTTCCGAATCAACGCCGCAGAAGCGCCCGGCGGCGGAGTTGGCGAGCGCGAAATTTCCGTGCACAAAGGCGTAGCCGGGACGAGTGGAACCTTCTTCGACGGCGAGGCAGCGATGGCGGAAGGCCAGCCGGTCGCGGAATTCAGTGAGCAGTTGGCGAGTGTTTTCGGCGGTGTCGGGATGCGGAATTCCGTGGTGCAGATGGACCTCGACTTCTCCCCAGCCGGCGTGGGAGTGATCGGCGAGCATCTCAAGCAAGCCTTGATCGTACTGCTCGGCAGGATAAAAGTAGGTGTGGACAAGCGGGTGGCCGTCGTGGTCTCGCCAGCCGTCGACGATTTTGGGGTATTCACGCACCCACGATTCCAGGCGGCGCTCTTGCTCGGAGCGAGGGACAAACTTCCGGCCGTCTTCGGGATCGATGCTCGGTTCAAAATGATCGGCCAGGGCTAAGATCAGGTGCACGGGGCCGCGGACAGGCGGGTTCAGCGCGCGCCAAGTCGTGGCTGGCAGGATCCTTCTGGCATAGGCGAGTTGTTTTTTGAGACGCATATCGAAATCTGGACGCCGATGTTTTGTCGGCACCCTGGCTAGCTTCACTTTACCGGTTTGCAGCCACGTCAGCGGACAGGGGAGACTGCGCCGGTTGTTCCGTGATCGGCATAAACCTCCAGGAAGTGACGCGGCTTTTTCGGCGGCGGGGGCGCCGTGCCGGGTCCCTGCTTTTGCTCTTTGACCGTCTGCAACAACGTTGCCGTAAACGCCACAGCAAAATAGGGGAAGTACTGGTAAGCCTCGGGAGCAAAGCAAGCGCCCACTGCGAAGCCGACCAGCGAACCTTGCAATGCTCCGACGAACAAAACGATGTCGGGATCGAGATTCTTGGTTTGTCGCAGGATTTTCAGATTCTTAAAAGCGCGCCGGAAAAACATGAGGTAGAGAATCAGCACGGCGATGCCACCTTCGGCGCAGATCTGGAGGTAGGTCATGTGCACCTCCCGCCAGATCGACGAGTAGGAGGTGAAATTGTTGACGCCAATGCCAAAGATGGGATAGTGTTCGATGGCACTGACGGCACGTGACATGAGGTACTTGCGATCCTCGTAGGATCCGTAGGCGGACGGATCGGTAGTGCTGTCGCCGGACAAGGCGGCAAAACGATTATAGAGTCTGCCGCCGGCGGCGGCCATTACCACGACGCCGATGAGGGCAGTGGCCACGATCAGGTAAGGGCGCTTCCCCTTGATGGCAAAGTAGTAGAGAGTGACACTGCCGGAGATGATGAGGTCGATGAAACCGCCACGCGATGCAGTCAAAAAAATAGCGACCACCATCACCAGCATTCCGCAAAGCCAAAACACTTTGATAACAGCATTCCTGGCGGTGACCATGAAGGCCAGCGCAAACGGCAGCGATAACACGATAGCGAATGCGAGATCGTTCGGGTTCCCATAGATGCCACCCAACACACCATCGAGGCGGGGTGCGCTGTGGCCCTTGACGAGGGCGACGGCACAAACGACGACCACCGAAAATATCTGGATAAAGATGATTCGCCGCAAGCGGTCGAAGGTGGTAATCAGCAGGAAAATCAGCACCCATGCGATGTAGACCTTGGAAAAATCGATGGTGTTGGAAACGGCCCCGCCCCTCCAAACCGGAGACAGAAATGCTCCCAGATAGAGCAGGCCGATCATGATCAGGAGGAGTCTTGCCTCCTTGGGCAGATCCTTGAGCGTGCGTTTGGTTCTACCCAGGGTGGTGAACAGGCCCCACATGGCCAGGATGGCGGTGATCTTGGCGAGCGGGAAATACTTGAGACCGGGAATCCAGTCTTCCGGCCGAGCGCAATAGACGACGAAGAAGATGCTCAGCCAGAAAAACGCGCCCTTGGTCGGATCGGCGACGCGGAAGGCTGACCGCCTGCGGAGTGCGTCCGCTGTCACCACATTTCCGTTATCGCCGATGGCCACAAATTCCTCTTTTTCTTTTAAGCTTTCTTTTCCGCTAAGCGCGCCGGATCGCGCGTATCGCAAGAGATTTCTTTTCCGCTACCGACGGCAAGACTTCGGTGAAGCGCTCACCGATCGCGCCGGGCAACTGCCGCTGCAACTCGTGCTCGTCGTCTGAGTCGGGCATTCCTCCATAGTAAGAGTAAAACGTAAGCTCATGCCGCGGGGAAAGATATCGCAAGACGTGGTACGTGCGGATATCGCCGTTCTGAACGGGGAGAAGCTTTTCGGCTTTGACCCAGAGGATTCTCATGCCGGATCGCGAACCCAGACTGCCTTTCTGCCCGTGACAAAGTTGATGAAGGCAACCATGGCGGCGGAATTGAGGACGACGAAAGTGCGGGCGGGATCGGCAATGCGCGAGAGTGGGCCGATCTTGACGCCCGCGAGCGCGGCCAGACTGAGCGCGTAAAAGGCAAGCTGCGCCCCGAGCGCGGTGCGATAGAGCGGCTGGGGCAGGAGCAGGGAGGCGATCAAGAGCGCCAGCAAGGCAAAGGGCACGGCTAATCGCGAAAGCTTGTGGCTTACGAATTCAAATCGAATCGGGTTTTCGTGGCTCAACAGCCATGGAGCAAGTTGCAGGAGCTGATAGTTGCCGCTCAGGGTGCGGACCTTGCGGGAAAATTCGCGGCCTTCGCCCAAGTCGGGCGAGTCCCAGGCGCGGGCACGGGAGTCGAAGATGACGCGAGATCCTTTGCGCACGATCTGCATGGGCAGCAGGACGTCGTCGAGGATGGTGCCTTCGGGCAATGGCGACGCGTCGAGCAATCGGCGGCGGGCGCAGTAGATGGCGCCGGTGGCGCCGACGACAGAACCGGAGGCGGACTCCAATTCGCGAATTTTCTTTTCGATGCGCCAGTACAACCCCATTCCCTTTCCGGTCTCCCCGCTGGCGGGATCACCGAGCATCAATTCGCCACTGGCGGCGCCGACATCGGAGTCGGCGAAATTCTCGATCAGCAAGCGCAGGGCACCGGATTCGATCTGCTGGCGGGCGTCGGTAAACAGCAGCACTTCCCCCGTCGCCAATTTGATTGCATCATTGAGGCCGGCGGCTTTGCCCTGCGATACCGGTTTCACCAGAGTTCGCACGCGGGTTCGTGCGTCGGTCCGGTCTTTGGGTGGCGGCCCGGTCCGCAGCCCGGAATCGCGGGCATAATCGGCGAGGATAGCGGGCGTGCGATCGCTGGAACCGTCGGAGACGACGACGACGTCCAGCTTGGCCTGAGGATAGTCGAGGGCCAGCAGGTTTTCGAGCTTGCGAGCGATCCCAGCTTCTTCATCGCGCACCACCATCACGGCCGAGACCGTGGGTGCAGCGGACCTCTCGACAAAACCCCGGCGCACCGGACGTGGCGACCATCGGCTGCGCAACCACAACCACGCCGGATAGCCCAGGTAAGAGTAGCCGACCAGCACGGCCGCGATCCAGAAGATGTAACCGATCTTCATCATGATTGCGCTCACTATTGCGCACCCCGGCCCAACAGAACGGTCTTGATAGTCAGGAACATGATCAGCAGATCCAGACCAATCGAAGCGTTCTTGATGTAGAACAGGTCGTACTGAAGTTTTTCGCGCGCATCTTCGACGGTGCTGCCGTACTTGTACTTGACCTGGGCCCATCCGGTGAGGCCGGGCCGCACCATGTGGCGCATGCCGTAATAGGGAATCTCTTTGGAGAGCCACTCGATGAATTCCGGGCGCTCGGGACGCGGGCCGACGAATGCCATATCGCCCTTGAGCACGCACCACAACTGGGGAATCTCATCGAGGCGCGAGGCGCGGAGAAACTTGCCGACGCGGGTAACGCGGGGATCGCGATCGCCCGCCCACTGCGGGCCGTTGGCGGCTTCGGCGTCCTGGCGCATGGTGCGGAACTTCACGACCTGGAAGATGCGTCCGGCCTTGCCCACTCGCGCCTGGGTATAGAACACGGGGCCCTTGGAATCGAGGCGGATGGCGAGCATGATCAACGGAAACAAAGGCAGAACAAGGATGAGACCAATGAGCGAGATGATGATGGAGATCACGCGTCGAACCACGATGAAGATGGTGCTGCGGCGAAAGCCCTCGCCAAACACCAGCCAACTGGGATACAGATTCTCGACCTCGATCTTGCCGGACATCTTTTCCAGCCACGAGGTGGCTTCCTCGATCTTTACCCCCTGCATGCGCAGGTCAAGCAGTTCCCGCATGGGGACGGTACCGCGGCGATCGGGCATGGCCACGATGACGCGATGGATTTTTTGTTTTTGGACGGCTTCCATCAGGTGCGCAGCCACGGAGTCGCGGGTTACCGCGCCTTCCATCTTGCCCGTCCAACTGGCGATCTCGACGCCGAGTTCGGGATTCTGGCGCAGGCCCTGCACCAAGCGCTGCGCGCGTTCGCCGGTACCGAGGACGTAGACGCGCTCGACCAGAATTGGCAACTGGACCAGCCAGGTGAAGCCGAGACGCCATCCGAACAGAGCGACGGTGAGGATGATCAGGCCGACCGCCGAAGAACCGTTCCCCAACAAGTAGTTAGGCCGTACGTAGGCGACGCCCGCCAGAATGAAAGCCAGCACGCCGGGAACCATGAGCAGACGGAAATAAAGCTCACCTTTGGCGTTAAGGCGCCCGGTATCGTAAAGGTCGAACCAATGCGAGCACAGCAACACTACCCCGGTAAATATGAACAGCTTGATGTATCCGCCCTCATAGTTGAGCACCAGGTAACTGTCCTGGCGAAATTCGTACACGGCTCCGAGCAGGAACGAGGTCCAGACGATCAGGGCCTCTCCGATCAGCAGGACCAGAGTGCGGACTGGGATATGGACATTGAAGAGCCGGATCAACGGGGCCTCAGTTCGTCTTCATCTTTGATCTAGGCTTGGCTGTTCACGGCCTCGCCATAGTAGTACTTCGACTGCTCTCCCGGCGAGGCTCCGTTCAGCACAACTCCGAGCAGCAGCTTGTCCGGGAATTCTTGGCGGGCACGGCGAGCTAAATCGGAAGGCGTCATATTGGAGCGCACGACCATGAGGATGCCGTCGCAGGAACCGGCAACCAGTGTGGCATCCGACACGGGGATGACGGGCGATGTGTCGAGAATGATCCAATCAAACAAGGGCTCGGCGCGCTGCAACAGGAGCTTCAGACGGCCGTTGGAGAGCAGTTCGGGGGCACTGGGAACGGCCCGCCCCGCGGGCAGGAAGAACAGGTTTTCCATGGGGCCGCGTTGCATGGCAGCGAACTCGTCGCATTCGCCCAACAGGTATTCGGCCAATCCGGGGGACTGGGGCGCTCCGAGGTGGCGGTGCAGGCCGGGGTTGCGCAAATCGGCGTCGATCACGAGGGCGCGGCGCCCGTGCTGCCGCACCATGACCTGGGCTAGATTGGCAGCCACGAAAGACTTCCCTTCTTTGGGAAGCGCGCTGGTCACCATCAGGCGTTTCAGCGGCATCTTCTCGCGGATCTGGTAGAGACGGGAGCGCAGCGTGCGGAACTCTTCCGCCCCGATGCGAGTGTCGTCTTCCCGGAAGAAGAGCATGGTGCGCGGGTCCGGGCTCCATTCGGTCTGGGGGCAGCGGGCGCGCAGCGATTCGTAATTCAACCCGGAGGCCATGGTTGGCATCGCGTTGGCTCCCGAGGGTTGCAGCGAAGGCATGCTTTCGCGTTGGACTTCGTTTCGTACTTCGTTTCGGAATTCGGGTTGGTCGAAAGCGGGCTCGACGTGCGTCCCCGTGGAGGTTGCTCTTTCCTGCTCGGCGCGTTTCAAAGCGTCATGGATGCGGCTCATAGTTTCCTTTCCTTGGGGAGATCCTGTTGTTCCGATTGGCGCAATCGGTCGGCCAGTGTTGCCAAAGTGCGCAAGGCTTCGACCAGATCAAACTTTTCCGCTGACGGAGGAGCCGGTGCAATCATGGCTGCGGCGGCGTTGCCATTGGTCAAATCGAAATCGCGGGCGACCGAATCGACGACTTCGACCGCGATCGTCTTTTTCTGATCGACGAACCCGCTGACCAAGCAGTGCTCGCAGAGCAGGTTGATGATGCGCGGAATGCCCAGCGAATAACGGAAAATGGCGACGGCAGCGTCGGAATCGAAGATCGGCTCGCCGCTCGACCCCGCGATGCGGAGGCGCTGGGTGATATAGGACTTGGTTTCCTCAAGATTGAAAGGATGGGTTTTGGCGCGCAGCGTCAAGCGTTGACGCAGCTGGCGTAACTGAGGCTGCTTCAGGCGCTGTTCGAGTTCCGGCTGCCCGACCAGAATGATCTGCAGGAGCTTTTCGGTGAAGGTCTCGAGATTGGTGAGCATGCGGATCTCTTCGAGCACTTCATCGGAGAGGTTTTGGGCCTCGTCGACGACCAGCACTGCAGTCTCACCGGCGCGATAGCGATCGAGCAGCCAATTATAGAGGCGCTGTAGTATCTGGCTCTTCAACTGGCCGTCGCAGGGGATGCCGAAATCGGCCATCATGAAATCGAGGAACTGGGGCACGTCCATGCGCGAGTTGAAGATGAAGGCGGTCGCGACCTGCTGCAGGCGGAGCCATTCCATCAATTTGTTGATCAGCGTCGTTTTGCCGGTACCAACCTCGCCGGTAAGCAACACGAAGCCCTTGCGGCTTTGTATGCCATAGGTAAGGCAGGCCAACGCCTCTTCGGTGTGCCGCGTGAGAAACAGGTAACGCGGGTCCGGATTGACGTTGAACGGGTTGGCGCGAAGTCCAAAAAATTCTTTGTACATAGGCGTGCGTTAGACCTCGACGTTCTCGTGTTCTTTTGGCGTGGCTGGATCACCCCGGTCCCAGAAACGGCGGCGTCCGTTGCCGCGGGCAGCAGCATCGTCCTCTTCCTCACCCAGCCAGGGCACGGAAATCAGGAGGGGCAGATCCATGATGGCGGCAGCATCTTTTTCGGTGCGGATGGACTTGTCACTGAATTCCAGAAAGATGGCGATGAGGAGGCCGAGCGCCAGACCGACACCCATTCCGGCTCCAGCAAACAGCGGGCGGTTGGGGAAACTGGGAGAATCCGGCAGGCCAGCCCCGGCCAGAATGTGCATCTGCTCGCCCTGCTGCTGGCTCTCCATACTGGTGCCCAGCGCGGCGGAGCTTTTCTTGGCCAGCAGATCTTTGTAGAAGGCTTGGGCATTATCATTGTCGCGGGTGAGCAGCTTGTATTGCGCCTCCACGCCCGGGCTCATAGCGGTGCGGTTCTGGTAGATGCCAATCTGGCTTTGCAGCCTCTTCTGGGCTACGGTGGCTTGCTCGATCATGGTCTGGTATTGGTGAATCTGCATACGAAGCTGGCTAATTTCAGGCGGTTCGCTGACGTTGGTCTTATCGCTGCTGTCGGTGGCTTTGGCGGATGCGGCGTCGGCGCTAACCTCTTTCAGCTTCTTCTGGACCTCGGCGATGTCGGCCTTGGTTTTGATCACGTCGGGGTGATCATCGGTATAGTTCGCCTGCAGTTGCAGCAATTGCGCCTGCAGCAGGTTCAACTGTTGTTCGAGGGTCTGCGGATTGGTACTGTTCTGCGAACTCTTCCAGGCGGAGGACTGCTGCGCCAACATGCTTTCGGTGTAGGCCTTATCTTGTTGGGCGCGGCTCAGGAACTGGGTGGTGGCATCGAGTTGCGAATTCAGCGACATCAGCATGCGCATGTTGTTGTCGGCATCGCCGGGCAGCTGACCCATATATTGCTTTTTGAAGTTGGCGAGCTTGGCATCCTGTTCGTCAATGGCGCGTTTGGCGTCTTCGACCTGGCGGCTGAGAAACTCGGTGGTGCCTTGGGCGACTTCGGCGCGAGAGCGCAGGTTTTCATCCACGATCAGCGAGGTCATGGCATTGCAGATTTTTTGTGCGCGGGCTGCGTCGCTGTCGGTGTAGTTGACATTGAAGCCGGGCACCGGCTCGTCGGTGGCCTGCCTTCTCCTGCCGCCAGAAATTCCCGCCTGGACAGCGGCAGCGCTCATCGAGGTGATCACCGGCTCGACCGACATATTGTGCTGGATGTCGTCGATGAGCTGGTTCTCCCCATCCGGCTTAACGATCGCAAGGCTCTGAATCACGGGACGCAGGCGGCTGGGGCTCAGGACCTGCTGGCTGAGGGTCTGGATGCGCTGGGTAAAATCGGCAGTGATGACCGGCTGGACGTAGTTGTCGGGCACCTTCTGGGCTTCCACCAGAACCGTGGACTGGGCGGTAAACTTCGGCCGGAAGGCATAAGAGACCAGGAAGCCCGCCAGCGGGGCAAGCAAGGCCGGGATCAAAATGACTTTAAGGCGCCGCCGCAGCATCGCCAGATAATCGTCCATCGTCAGTTCGCGATTCTCATCCATACGATTCACCAATCCGGCCGTCATTAGAAGAGGCGGCCAAACAATTATTCGATACGAGTCGGCCGGGGGTGCCATTCCACCCCAACCGTGCCGATGTGCTGCTGAGCATTGTTGCCGCAACTGCCACCGAAGCAAGCCGGAACATTAAAGGCCACCTCGCTGAAGCGATAAGCGGCAAAGAAGTCGTAGGAACGTCCCAAGTGTTTGCGGAAGACGGCTCCGGCGAAACCTTCGTCGTAGTTGGACGCATTCACGCCCACAAACCCCAACTGGAGGTTCTTGTTATGCGAGTAGCCCAAATCACCATAGAAATTCCAAGTACGTCCCAGTGAGCGGGTGTACTCGAACCGCGCAGCCTGGGTGTCGGCGCCGGCGAAGAAGCCGGATCCTGTCGAAGTAAATTTTTCGTAGGTCGCAGCCATCGACGAATGAGCGAACCTGTAGCGCAGCTCAACCCGCGCGCTCACCGACCAACTCTTGATGCGGACACTTTGTTGCAGGTCGGTGTGCTGCGGACCGGCTCCGGCACTGAAGCTCATCCTGCCGGTGAGGGTATGGCTCCAGAGCACATTAGCGACCTGGTTAGTAACCCGGCCGCCGGTACTTTGCGGGAATTGAAACCGCTGAAAATCGTAGATTCCGCCGATCTGATCGTGACGGGAAAGCAGACGGCTGTATCCGCCTTGAATCGTGACTTGGTCGCTGTCGATCAGGCATATATTTTCTGGATTCGAGCAATTCGCGGAATCGTAGAAATGAGCGTTGCTGAATCCGCCGGCTGCGGTGATCGCGGAGACCGGGCTGAGAGACTGCTCCACATCGAGAATCGCTGTGTTCGCGAGCAGGGGAATATTTTCGACCGAACCGAATTGACCGTTGCCGAATTGCTGGCCGCCGGGCAAAGCACCACCTTGCCCTCCGAGACCCATGCTGCCGGTGGTAAGACCCAAACCCGGGAAGCCACCATAGGTGCCCATAGAGAAGGAACCGTCGGGCAGGTAACTGAAGGAGTCCCGCACCGTCACCTGGCCAGTTCGCCAGCGCGTTACGGCTTGAAGCCCGACGGCTTGCAATTGCTGCACGTCATAGGGACTGCTGTAGAACGCGCCGCCGCCGAGGTACTCGAGAAAGAGATCGCTCTTGGGCCAGAATTGCTGGAGGTCGAGGGCGCCGAGAATGCTGGTGATAGATTCTAAACCGGTGTTGCCGAATTGGTTGCCCCCGTTCGTGTCCGCCGATTCGCTCACCTGCAAAGCTGGCGAGATGAAGCTGCCGCCGGCATTACCCAGTTCGAGCCTGGGCTCGTCCAGTCCAGATACGGGCGGGTTCTCCGGGTTCAGCATCGGCGCATTCTGGCCGAAGGCCGGCGCCGGAGTGGTCTCGGTCTGAGACTGGGAACTAGTCTGGGCGATCGCGCAGATGCTCATGCCGAAAACCAGCAGCGCCAACCGGATTGTTCGCATTCTTACCATGTTTTTCACCCGTGGATCCCTTGCGGGACCGCATCGTCCTTACGGGACGACAATTGTGTCCCCCGGCTGCAATACATAATTCTGTTCGATCTGCTCACCTTTAACCAACCTGCGATAGTCCACCGGCAGTTTCTGCTGTCTGCCGTTCTCGGTGCGCAGGACGTAAATGCGTTTAGTGTTGGCAAACTGGTTTAATCCGGCGCTGGACAGCGCTTGTAGAACGGTCATGTCAGGCAACATCGCCATGGCGCCGACATGCACCACCTCGCCGACCAGGTAAATCCGCTTGCTGTTGATCTGATTCACGACCACGGTGACGTGCGGGTCGGCGATGTATTTTTTCAGCTTCTCCGTCACCGAGGCGGCCAACTGCTTGGGGGTCAGGCCTGAGGCCTGCACATCGTCGAGCAAGGGAAGAGAGATTTTGCCGTCGGGACGCACCGGCAAGGTGGTGGTAAGTTCGGTTTCTTTCCACACTGAGATGTGGAGCACATCCTCGGGGCCGATGACATAGTCGGGTCCGGCTTGGCTGGCGGAAGCCGCGATCATTGCTTTGTCAGCAGCGGTTTTGTCGGAAGTGGAATTGGAGGCGGCCTGGGCGGGCGCATCCTTCGCCAACGCGATGCTGCTGATCAGGACTAGCGCCGCAACCGCCGCTTTCCATGTTGATTTCATGTCTTCTCCTCTAAACACCTTTACTCCTCTCAGACCCTAGACGCTGCGATCATGCCTCATACTCTTCGTACCCGATCTGCTTCAGTTTGTAGAGAAGGGCTTTGTAGCTGATCTGCAACTCCTGCGCGGCCCGGCGCCGATTCCAGCGGGTTCGAGTCAAGACCTGAAGGATGAGTTCCCTCTCGGCTTCGCGGGAGGCGGCTCGCGCCGCATCTTTGAGAGAAATTTTCTCGCCGTTGCCGCTGCGATCGACGCGCCGCAAAAGCGAACGCAATCCTCCCATGGCCAGCGTTTCATCGCCGAGCGCGACAATAGCTCGAGCTGCGTCTTTCAGTTCGCGAATGTTTCCCGGCCAGTTGTATTGCAGGAAAAAGCTTTGGGTCTCGGAACTGAGCGTCGGTACGGCCCGGCAAAAATCACGGGCAGCGGCCGAGAGAAACCAGTCGCGCAGAACGGGAATATCTTCCTTCCGCTGGCGCAAAGGAGGCAGCCGCAAACAAACTCCGCTAATTCTGTAATAGAGGTCTTCGCGGAACTTGCCGGCCTTGACCTCGGGCTCCAACTCGCGCGAGGTTCCGCAGATGAACCGAGGCACGCGGCGCTGTGCGTCGCCAGTCCCATTCAAACCGATCTGGCGAATCAGTTCCTTCTGGGCCGCCGCCGTGAGGTCTCCCACTTCCTGAATATAGATGGTTCCACCTTGACCATTGCGAGCAGCCAGAATCTCTTCGCTGGCTTCACGACCCTGATAGACCTGAAACGGCTCCGAAGCGCGGCAGGAAAGGTTATGGATGCGCGCTGCCGCCGCCGCCTTGCCGGTACCGTGCTCGGCCACCACCAGCATGGGAACGTCATTCTGCGACAACTCGCGGATTACGGCTTCGACGGTGCGCATGCCGGCGCTCACGCTCTCGAGCCAGACACGAGCGCCACCGTTCGGCGGCGCTCCAGCAGTTGCCAGGATTTCGTTTCTGTCGAGACCCATACTATTTCGCTTCACTATTTCGCGACCCAGGCCAGTGGGGGGAGACGTCCTGGACAAAGGATTATTCAGTCTAGAGCACACGCGCTGCCAATCAGGTCGAAATGTTTCCGAGGCCACTGGAACAATATATGACTATGTTTCAACGACTTGCAATTAACATCGTGGATCGCGATACGGCGTATACGTTACCACATTGCGCACAAATGGGAAATTTATTACCCACATCTCAGGTAACCTGTAGGGCATTACTTTCCACTGTCTTGGGGATAAAGTCCTAACTCTGTGCAAGCACGAGCAAATTGGCGTCTTCCTAAAGGGACGAGGGCCGCTAACGATGTGTTCGGGGGGAATGGGAAATAGTTTTCCGTTTTTGCAGGCATATTGCGCTCTCCTGGTGTCGCGCCCGAGTGGAAGCAACCGCCCGAAGGTCACTTCTGTCCGTGGTCCGCAGTGCTTGTTTTACTTGCTTGTTTTACTTTGCGTGAAGACCCACTTTCGCATATCCTCAGGTGCAAGTGCGCGCCATATGAGTAACTCGGTAGAAGTGGTTCCGCTCGTCTCGACGAGGGAGGGTCGCTGGTCCTCCGGCTTGCCCCGTTGGCAGGTGGTGGCGCTGCTGCTGCTGATCGCATGGCTTTACGCCTCGATTCTCGCCCGCCTTTTCCTGCAGTGGGTCGGTCCCTCCCACGATCCGAATTTCGAGCACGGGATCTTCGTCCCCCTCTTTGCTTTGTTTGTTCTCTGGCAGGACCGCAAGAAACTGAAGGCAATTGCCCCGGCCCCTTCCTGGGCGGGTCTTCCGCTGGTGGTGCTAAGCCTGCTTATGCTGGCGCTGGGAGTCTTGGGCGCGGAATTGTTTTTCTCGCGGGTGTCGCTGCTGATCCTGCTGGCGGGCCTGATCATTCTGTTTCAGGGATGGACGTTCTTTCGCGCGGTTCTGTTCCCTTGGGCCTTTCTGATTTTGATGGTCCCGATCCCGACCCTGATTCTTCAGCAGGTCACCTTTCCCCTTCAGTTGCTGGCCTCAAAGCTCGCCACCGCACTGCTGGAATTCGTCGGAGTTCCCGTGTTGCGGCAGGGGAATGTGATCGTGCTCGCTGCCATGCCGCTGGACGTCGCGGAGGCATGCAGCGGAATCCGGTCGCTTCTAACCCTGGTCACGCTGGCCATCATTTACGGCTACCTGATGGAAACTCGGTGCTGGGTGCGAGTGGTGCTGGCAGTCTCAGCGGTACCGATCGCAGTGGCGGCCAACAGCTTTCGCATTTTTGGCACAGGGTTGCTGGTGCAGTACTGGGATCCGGATAAAGCAGAGGGATTTTTCCATACCTTTTCGGGATGGCTGATCTTCGTGGTGGCACTGATCATGTTGTTCGCTGTACACCGGGTGATCTCGCTCATCTGGGGTAGCTCGGAGAAGATCGGCCCGGAGGTGAAATCCGCATGAATGCCGGGTCACTTCGCTTCGGGATTGCGGCTGTGCTCATGTTCGCCACGGCGCTCGTGCTTCAGGCCCATTCGCGCAGCGAGTATTTTCCGCCGCGAGCGTCTCTCGGTTCCCTGCCTCGGCAGATTGATGACTGGACGGGAATCGACACCGTTCTCGACCAGCAGACGCTCGACATCCTTGGGCCAGGCGAGTTTCTGGTGCGCGATTACGAAAACGCGAACCAACCCCAACCGTGGATCAATCTTTATATTGCGTACTTTCCGTCGCAGAAGGCGGGCGACACGATCCATTCACCGAACCACTGCCTGCCGGGCGCGGGGTGGGTTCCGACTTCGCGAGAGTTCGTTCAGATCAAGCGTCCCGACGGCTCTTCGTTCCCCGTCAACCGCTACGTGGTTTCAAAACTGGGAGACCGGCAACTGGTGCTGTACTGGTTTCAGGCCCATGGCCGCGTGGTGGCCAGCGAGTATTGGGCCAAGTACTATCTGGTGTCCGATTCGGTTCGCATGAATCGCAGCGACGGCGGGCTGGTGCGCTTGATGACCCCGATGCTCAACGGCGAGTCTCCCGATGCGGCTCAGGCGCGGGTGATGAAGCTTGGGTCGCAGTTCCTTCCGCTGCTCGACAATTACATTCCGCGCTAACCTAGGCGTGAAGCCGAATCTCCTCGGACTTCCGATTCCGCATTTCTGCGAACGCTTGGGGCAGGAAGCGCACGAGGTCCGTCGCCACCAGAGAACTCTCGCCGACGGATGCACTGGCCAGATCGCCCGCCAGTCCGTGAAGATAGACGGCGAGAGCGGTTGCTTCGAGTGCATGCTGCGGATGTTGCGCAATTAGGCCAGCCACCATCCCGGTGAGGATGTCTCCGGTGCCTCCGGTTGCCATGCCCGGATTGCCGGTGGGATTCACCCAGACGGCGCCATCGGGCGCTGCAATCAAGGTGCGATGTCCCTTGAGCACGACAATCAACTTGTGCTCGCGGGCGAAGTTTCGCGCGACTTCCAGGCGGTTCGCTTGAATCTCGGCAATGCTCAAACCGGTCAAGCGCGCCATTTCTCCCGGGTGCGGGGTAATGACCAGGGTTTGTCCGCGGCCATTCAGCTTGTCGGCCGCTCCTTCGAAGGCGTTCAGGCCGTCGGCATCCACAACCATATTGACGACCGAATTGCCGAACGACGACGCGTCGCCGCGCTTGACGATTGCGCGCACAAATTCGGCGGTCTCGGAATTGCGCGAAATGCCTGGGCCAATGGCGAGCGTCTTGCGCTCGAGCAGCGCATCGAGGCCTGATCCGAGCGCTTCCAGTGAGATCGTGCCCTGTTCGGTTTCTGCCAGCGGCTCGGTCATGACTTCTGGATGAAAAGCCGCTACGGTCGCGAGCACGGACTTTGGCGTGGCGACTGTCGAAAGACCGGCGCCCGCTCGTAGCGCGGAAAATCCCGCCATCGCCGCCGCGCCCGCTTTGCCGAGCGATCCTCCGATCACCAGCACGTGTCCGTAGCTGCCCTTGTTGGCGTCACGCGCTCGGGGCGCGAGCAGCGGAGCGAAATCGAAGGGAGTACTAAGATGAAGTCCGAGCTGCGAGACGATGGCTTCTGGCGGTGAACCGATGGGCGCAATCACGGTCGGCCCGCTCGTCAGCGCCGCAAGAACGTGCGCTGGATGCGGAGCGGTGAAGGTCACGACGGCATCGGCACGTGCTTTCTCCCCGATTGCGGTACGGGAGCCAGTCGCGCCTGTTGAGCGGATGGCGTCGGCATCGGCGCCTGAGGGAATGTCGACGGCAATAATTGGAGCCGCAGCCGCATTCATCTTGCTGATCGCTGCTGCATAGAGCGGGCTCACCGGCGGACGAAAACCGGTGCCGAGAATTGCGTCCACGATCACGTCCGCCGCGAAGATCTCCGCCGCATCCGAGGAATCGAGCCCACTCGCCTCGCGCACGATGAGGGGCGCAATTTGCAGTGGCTGGAGCCTTTGCAGCATGTCCTGAAACATGGCCGCTGCATCCCCGCGAAGCTCCGCGGGATCCGACAACAGCAGAACGCGAACCGCACGGCCCGCTTCGACCAGCTTGCGGGCCACGACGAATCCATCTCCTCCGTTATTGCCTTTGCCGCAGAGAATGCCGACGCGCTCCGCTTGCGGGTAATCGGAGAGGATGAAACGGGCGACGGCCGAGCCGGCGTTCTCCATCAAGGTGATGGAAGGTATTTCGAAGCGCTCCGAGGTGACGCGATCGATCTCGCGCATTTCCGCCGCGCTCACGATTTTCATGGTTCGACCCCGACCGTCTGTTCGAGTTCGCGAAGTTGTTGTGGCTCGCCCATGGCGATCAGAAAATCGCCGGCCTCGATGCGATCGTCAGGCGCGGGGTTGAAGCGCATGCCCGTCTCGCGCTTGATGGCGAGGATGATGACGCCGCGGTCCTGGCGGATGCGCGAGTTCTCGATGGTCTTACCGGCAAACGGGCTGCGGGCGGTGACCGGCACTTCGCCGATTTCGAGATCGATGCCAAGATGCGTGGTGGCAGTGTCCAGGAAACTGACCACGTGCGGACGCAGGAACGAATGGGCGATACGCTGTCCGGCAAAAACATAGGGAGAGACGACGGAATCGGCGCCCGCGCTGCGCAGGTGCTTCTCCGCCATCTCTTCGCTGGCGCGGGCGATGATGCGGAGGCCCGGATTCAGACTGCGGGCGGTCAGCACGATATAAAGATTCGTGGCGTCGGTGGTGGTGGCCGCGACGAGACCGCGCGCGCGGTCGATCTGTGCGTCGCGCAGGGTGTGCTCCTGGGTAGCATCACCGATGACCATGAGCCAGTTCTCGCTGGCGAATTTCTGCGCTTTGGCCTCGTTGCTTTCGATGACCACGAACTGAGCGGGGCGGCGCGCCAACTCGCGCGCGGCACTGCGGCCGACGCGTCCGGCGCCGCAGATGATGTAGTGACCCGTAAGACGGCCTATGTCGCGCTCCATGCGGCGCCTTCCAAAGAAGCTCTGCAGCTCGAATTCTAGCAAAGCCTGGGTGAGGGATCCGATGGCCAGAAACACGAGCGAGACTCCACCCAGGATGATGAAGACGTTGAACACGCGCCCGGCATGCGACAGGGGATGTACTTCCTGATATCCGATAGTGGTCAGGGTAGTGATGACCATGTAGAAACCATCGAACCAGGGCCATCCCTCGATGTAGTGAAAGCCAACCGTGCCTAAGCCGATCACGAAGGCCAGCGCGGCAGCGAGGAACTTGAGATTGCGGGAAGTCCTCATCGTTCCATTGTTGGGGGCGTTCCAACGTCCAGTGCCGGGCGAGATGGGCGATCCAGTTTCCCGCGCGACTAGTGAGTATAGCCCTGGCCGTGGTTGAGTGCAGTGACGATCAGTTGTGCTTGGAGAGTGCGCGTTGTTACGATCTTTTCATAAGACGATAGCTTGCACGCCGGCCGCGCGGACCCTCGCAAAATCCGAGTATAATCCGGCCCGCGTCCGCACGCAGCGATGGCGACTTGTGCGGCGGGTTCCCGGATGGCTACGATGCTGCACGCTCATACCAACTTTGATTCCACACCGCGCGCAGCGAATCCGCTGGAAACAAACTGAAGATCATCGAAGAAATCGAAGAATACGTGGGACAGCATAAATCCGGCGAGAGCGACCGTGTGATTCAGAGTTTGGCCGGATCGTGGTTAGGAACCTTTGGCGTCAACTTCCGGATGACAAATTCTTGAAACAGATTGGCCACGGCAGTTGCGCCAATCCCGATGGCCGCATTTTCGAAAGTTAATCCCGCACCATTGCGATCGTTCGCCGGATAGTAGAGATTTGAAATCCCGCCCGCGGCCAGGTTTCCGAGGATATTCGAGTAATTTGCCTGCCAGCGTCCATTGTCGCCCTTGCAAATCACTGAATTGGCAATCGCATACAGAATCCGCGATCCCTTGCTGCCGCTTCCTTTGTAAAAATATCGCGGATCTTGTTTCAGAAGCGATGGCAGTAGGGCGCTTCCGATGAACGTGCCTGCAACCGTGTCGGCATAGCCGGCGCCGTAGCGCTTGGCATAGCCTTGCGCGCCTTGTCCGTATTCAATGAAGTGATTTTGTGCCTGCTCAACTCCCGCTGCGCCCCCCACAAATACGAAGGTGAATGGATCCACTACCGTCTTCCAGGCAAGCTTGAACTTTTGCTTCGAGGTGAGGGGAACTGCATGGGGGACGTAGCTGACATAGAAATTTGGAAGGACGCCGAGCACACGCTGCTTCTCTTCAACCTTGATCTCCTCTTCTGCCACTTCGGTCTGTGAGAGTCCGACCTGCACTTCAGTGTTGGCCGTAGCAACATCCAACGCGATCGACGGGACAATATAGATCTCCCCCGAACGGAGAATTCCAGAGGATGCTTGCGTCGCGAAGCCCGCCGAAGTAATTGTGAGATGGAAGGACCCGGGAGCGATGTTGGCAAAGGAGAATTGCCCATCGTCGCCCGTTAGCATCTCTTGTTTTGGGGATCGATCTTCACGTGTAAGCCGCACTTGGGCTCCGCCGACGACGGCTCCGCTTTGATCGACAACCGTTCCGCTAATGCTTCCCGGTAGTTGCTGATCGGGCAGTTGCTCGCCAGATGAGGCAACGCTCTGATGTTCGGGAGCAGGCGTGGGCGTTTGCTGAGGAGTCTGTCCTAAGCAGGGCCACGCGCAACTCAGGGTGAGAAGCGCAAGAATTATGAGTCTGGACTGGGATTGGAGTGCCGTGAACAAGTTCCCCTCTACCGTACTTCCATTGAAGTCACCTAGAGTTCTCTCGTACCGATTCTGCTCGGGCAACCTCGTTCAGCAGAGAGTCGCAATTCTTCCTGCGCCAAAAGCGAAGCGCTGCTTACAGCATACTAGAACGGTTGCAGTGAAACAGAGGGAGAGACAGGCAATTACATTCACGACCGATTTTTCGGACGTTCCCTGCCGGCCAGTCACGCGATAGCTTCTAATATCCACCGGCGAGCGCACAGTTTACAATCGTGATGCATTTTGCAGGAGTCTCGCCGCCCATCAAGCACACTATGAAACTTTCCGTTGTGATGCCGGTGTATAACGAACGCGCCACGGTCCGGGAGGTGGTCGTGAGGGTTCTCTCGGTTCCCATGGAGATCGAACTGATCTGCGTGGACGACGGCTCGCGGGATGGCTCGCGCGAGATCCTGGCCGAACTGCAGTCTGAGCATCCGCAAATCCGCATCGTTCTTCAGCCGCACAACATGGGCAAAGGAGCAGCGCTCCGCCGTGGCATTCAGGAAGCCACGGGCGACTACGTCATTATTCAGGACGCCGATCTGGAATACGATCCGGCGGAGTATCCCTTGATGATCGAGCCCTTGGTTCAAGGAAAAGCGGACGTAGTTTTTGGCTCACGTTTCCTGGGCAGCGGGCCGCATCGCGTGTTGTACTTCTGGCATTCGGTCGGCAACCGAGCTCTCACGTTGCTTTCCAATTGCCTCACCAACATCAATCTTTCCGACATGGAAACCTGCTACAAAGTCTTCCGGCGCGAGGTGATTCAGTCGATCCCGATCGAGGAGAATCGTTTCGGATTCGAGCCCGAGATCACGGTGAAAGTTGCGCGGCGAAACCTGCGCATCTACGAGGTGGGAATCAGTTACTGGGGGCGCACGTACGAGGAAGGCAAAAAGATCGGATGGAAAGACGGCGTGCGAGCTTTATATTGCCTGTTGAAGTACTCCTTTAAAGAGCCCAGGGTAAAGGCCTCTGCACAGGCAGTCTCCGCCCCGGATCGCTCGACCCTTTCGTGATAAATTTCGACGTCTAGTCAGCCACTAAGGCGGCGATCCGTTCGCCCGCGTGACCGTCCCAAAGCGGAGGAATGGTTCCCTTCTTCGCCTGGCCGGCGAGGACTCGGGAGAGTTCGGAGCGCAGTTTATCTGGATCGCGTCCGACGAGAACGTTCGTTCCGAGGGAGACCGTAACCGGGCGCTCCGTGTTCTCGCGGAGCGTCAGGCAAGGAACGCCGAGGTAGGTGGTCTCTTCCTGGACGCCGCCGGAGTCGGTTATGACGACGGTTGCGCGCGACTGCATGCCAAGAAATTCGAGATAGGATAGCGGGTCGAGGATCTGGAGTTGGTCCGCATGCAGTCCGAAATCGGCAATGCGTTTTCGGGTGCGCGGGTGCGCGGGAAATATGACGGAAAGATCCTGGCTGACCTCGAGCAAAGACTGGAGAATGCGCTTCAGAACTGCGCCGTCGTCAACATTGGCCGGGCGATGCAAGGTGACCAATGCATAGTGCTCGAGAAGGCTGTTTTGGTTCTGGCGTTGCGCCGCGGGCAGAAGCTTCACCAGAGAATCGATCATCACGTTGCCGACGCGGAAGATCCTTTCGGCAGGAATTCCCTCTTTCTGAAGATTGAAGTCTCCATCCTCGGAAGGCGTAAACAACATATCCGCGAGCTGATCGGTAACCAGCCGGTTGATTTCCTCCGGCATAGTGCGGTCGAAAGAGCGCAGTCCGGCTTCGACGTGGCCGACGCGCACTCCGAGCTTGGCACAGACCAGAGCGGTGGCGACGGTTGAGTTGACGTCGCCATAGACCAATGCAATGTCGGGCTCGCGGTCGAGCAGCACCGGCTCGAAACGAGTCATGATTTCGGCCGTCTGCCGCGCATGCGTTCCAGAGCCAACGGCGAGGTTCACATCGGGAGCCGCGATGCCGAGCTGCTCAAAGAAGACATCCGACATATTCGCGTCGTAGTGCTGACCGGTGTGAACCAGGGTCTGAACGACGTGCTTGCGCGTTTTGAGCGCGTTCATCACGGGCGCCACTTTCATGAAATTTGGGCGTGCGCCTACGATGTGAAATACGTGCACAGATTCTCCGATCAACGATTCTCCGATTGACGACAATCTCGGTCAAAGCTGCATCAGATTGGATTGCAGCTTCGTGTATCCCTGCTTCCGGGCCCACAGGTCGAGCGGAATCGAAGCCATCTCATCCACGATAGGTTCGCCCAGCCCGCTCTTCGTAAGGTCCACCGTCTTCATGTAACACCGGCAACTGTCGCAGCATTCCACGCGAACGTGCTTGAGTTCCTCGGCGGTGTAGACCGGAAGCTTCGCGTAATTCTCTTCCCCGCATCCCGGACAGACGATCCGCCGGAACTCCCATTCCGCCAGGCAGAATGAACACACCAGAGAGCGCTGGCCGCCGTCTCCCAATGGACGCAGAACGCCCAGGCCGGGTTTCCGTTTGCAAAACGGACACAGATACGGCGCCGGCCCGCTCCAACGCATACGGGACCGTGAACGAATGCCTGCCGCGTAAGGCTGAAGAAAAGCGCGCGCGAAAAAATCGTTAGGACCCGGCGGCAGCGCGGCAGTGTCGCTCCCATTCCAGAAAATCGTCAGCAATTGGAAATGTGAATCTTCGCCGCCTTCCCGCAACTCGCGCGCAGCTTCCCGAAGCGGGCCCGGACCGTTCTGTTCGACGACGGAAAGAAAAGTTCCGAATGGGCCGTTCAGTTCTGGTGGGAGCGGCCGCGCAAAGGGCTCCGAGTCTGATGTGACAACGCCAGCCCCAGCGCTCGATCTTTCGAACGATCTTGCGAGTTCCCCGTAGAAATCCTCCTGAAAACGCGCGATGGCCACATAGAAGCGCAGGATTTCCGCCGCAAAGGTGTACTGGGCGCCGAGTTCCTCCGCTCGTGCAATCCGCCGCTGCCATTCATTCTGCGCCATGGTGCAATTAGACATGGCCCGATTATCCGTCCCCGTCTCCTGCCGCGCAATGCCGGATGCCGCGTTGTCCTAATGAAGGGTTGTCGTGATGAAATGTCGGCTTGAGCGCCGACTAAGGATTTTCCTGATTGACGATCCGGGCAGACCGGGGTATAGTTCTTCGCATTCGCGCAGCACAAGCTGGACGCTTGTCGAGGCGTCTGCAACCGTTCACCTCCGTAACTTTCTGGAAAGTGCAGCACGGGGGCTACAAAATGGAGTTCTCTCGCAGAACTTTTCTCAAAGGCACCGTGCTTGGCGGAGCCGGTTTCTCCGCCCTCGGCTTTGATCTGACTCCGGTTTACGCCCAGACCCAGTCTCTCAAGATTTCCCGAGCCAGCGAAACGCGCAGCACTTGTCCTTATTGTGCCGTCAGTTGTGGCGTGATTATCTATACCTTGGGTGACAAGGCCAAGAACGCGATCTCCCAGGTCGTGCACGTCGAGGGCGATCCCGACCACCCCATCAACCGCGGCACGCTCTGTCCCAAGGGATCATCGCTTGAGCAGGACATCCTCAATGACCGCCGGTTGCTGAAACCGCAAGTGCGCCGTCCCGGAGCCACCGACTGGGAAGACATTTCCTGGGACCAAGCCTACAGCGAGATTGCGCAGCGCGTGAAGAAGACGCGCGACGAAACTTTCTTAGAGAAGGATGCGCAGGGTCGGACTGTGAATCGCTGCGAAGGCATCGCCTTCACCGGCGGCTGCACCGACACCAACGAGTTCAATTATCTCGCCGTAAAAAGTATGCGCAGCCTGGGGGTCTGCTACCTGGAAAACCAGGCCCGCGTTTGACACGGCCCCACGGTCTCCAGTTTGGGGCCCACCTTCGGACGCGGCGCAATGACCAATGGCTGGATCGACATCAAGAACACCGACATGATGTTGATCATGGGCGGCAATCCCGCCGAGAACCACCCCTGCGGCTTCAAGTGGGCGGTCGAAGCCAAGATTCACCGCAACGCGAAAACCATTGTTGTCGATCCGCGCCTGACCCGCACCGCCGCGAACGCCGACCTGTACGTGCAGATCCGCGCCGGCGCCGACATCGCCTTCCTCGGCGGAGTCATCAACTACGCCATAGAAAACAACCGCATCGCCAAAGACTATCTAATCAACTACACTAACGCCGCCTTCATTATCAAAGACGGATTTAACCTGCCCGAAGACGGTCTCTTCTCGGGATTTGATCCCGAGAAAAAGGTGTACGACAAGAAGACCTGGAATTATGAAGAAGGCGGAGACCTGACCGGCAAGCCGGTCAAAGGCACGCCTCCGGAAAAAGCGCCTCCACATCTACCTCCGGGCGCCACGCCACCTCCACCTTTACTTCCCCCGAAGGTCGCGTTTGATCTCTCGTTGCAGCATCCGCGCTGCGTCTATCAATTGCTGAAGAAGCAATACGAGCGCTACACGCCCGAAATGGTGGAGCGCATCACCGGCATTCCGCAGGACCAATTCCTCAAGGCCGCCGACCTGTTCACCTCCGTCCGCAAAGATGGCGACATGAAAAAAGTCGCGACCATTATTTATGCCGTCGGGTGGACGCAACACAGTTTCGGCACGCAGATCATCCGCACCGCCGCCGTGCTGCAACTTCTCATGGGCAACGTCGGCCGCGCCGGCGGCGGAGTCAATGCGCTCCGCGGCCACTCCAACATTCAGGGCGCCACCGACATGGCGGGAATCTTCGACATTCTCCCCGGCTACCTCAAGATGCCGAACCCCGCCGATGTTGATCTGGCCGCCTATTTGAAGCGCACTACGCCCATGCAGTCCAAGCCCGATCCGTGGGATTCGTTCAACTACTGGTCGAACACGCCGAAATTTGCCGTCTCGTTTCTCAAGGCGCTGTACGGTCCCGCGGCTACCAAAGAAAATGACTGGGCCTTCAACTATCTGCCGAAGATCGACCGCAACTATTCCTGGGTGAATATCTGGAACGACATGTACGAGGGCAAGATCAAAGGCATCTTCGCCTTCGGCATGAACGGCGTCATGATCGGCCCCGATTCGAATAAGAATATCGACGCCCTGAAAAAGGCCGACTGGCTGGTGGTCTGCGAAATCTATCCCGACGAGACCAGTGAATTCTGGCGCGCCCCCGGCATTTCCGCGGACGACATGAAGAAGATCAACACCACCGTGTACCGCTTGCCGGGCGCAGGCTTCGCGGAAAAAGACGGCACCTTCGTGAACTCCGCCCGCTGGTTGCAATGGAAGAACGTCGCCGTTCCGCCGCCAGGGCAGGCGCGGCTAGACCAGGAAATCCTCGCGACCATCTTCTTGAAAGTTCGTGAGCTCTATAAAAAAGATGGCGGCAAGTTCCCCGATCCCGTTCTGAATGCGACGTTTGCGTACACAAACCCCTACAACCCGTCGCTCGCCGAGGTCGCAAAAGAAATCAATGGCAAAGCGATCGCCGACATCACCGACCCGAAAACGAACACGACCATCAAGGCCGGCCAGCAACTCCCAGGCTTTGCTTGGCTCAAAGACGACGGCACGACGCTGTCGGGAAACTGGCTCTATTGCGGATCATGGACCGAAGCTGGCGCTATGATGCAGCGCCGCGGAACCGATGACCCATCCGGCCTCGGCATTTATCCCAATTGGGGTTGGTCGTGGCCGGCGAATCGCCGCGTTCTCTACAACCGCGCCTCCTGCGATCTGGAGGGTAAGCCCTGGGATCCTTCGCGTCGCCAGGTTTGGTGGGACGAAGCCAAGCAAAGCTGGGTGGGCGTCGATGTTCCAGATTTCAAAGTGGATTCCTCACCCAAAGATCACATGGGCCCGTTCATCATGAACCCCGAGGGCATCGGACGTTTGTTCGTGCCGCTGGCCGGCATGCAGGACGGCCCGTTCCCCGAATTCTATGAGCCGATCGAAAGTCCGATCGCGAACCCGCTGCACCCGAAACAGTCCAACAATCCGGTCGTGAAACGATATAAGACCGACATGGACAAGTACGGGACGGTGGATCAGGGATTCAACGTCATCTGCACCACATATCGCCTGACCGAGCACTACCACTACTGGACAAAAAACAATCCGATGAACGTGGAACTCGTGCCAGAACCATTCGTCGAAGTCCCGGCCGAACTTGCCGACCGTATGGGCCTGCGCGGCGGCGAAAGGGTGAGAGTCACGAGCGCGCGGAGTTACTACATCGCCAAAGCGATGGTCACTCGCCGCATCCGGCCCATGAAGATCGATGGCAAGGAAACGTTCCAGATCGGCATCCCCATTCACTGGGGTTTCCGCGGCATTGCGGAAGATGAGGGCAAGACGGCGAAGACCTTGGCGAATCAATTGACGCCGACCGTGATCGATCCGAATGCGTTTACACCGGAATTCAAAGGTTTTCTGGTGAAGATCGAGAAAGTTTAGGTGGTGGAGTAACGGGCGTCTCGCCCGTCTGCCGGGCGGGACGCCCGGCGCTCCGCCAGCAGTTTAGACCACGACCGAGGACGGGAGATGGCAGACCGCAGAACGCTACAAGCCGAAATGATCTCGGGCCATTCCCTCTCCTCGCCCGGCCTTGGCATGCAGCGCGATCTTGAAGTCTGCAAACTGGTCGATACCACAACTTGCATCGGCTGCAAAGCCTGCGAGGTGGCGTGCGCCGAGTGGAACGACTTGCCGTTCTCCCCGACCACCTTCGACAACACCTACCAGACGATGCCAGAGACGCGCTGGAATTTCTGGAACCTCATCAAGTTCAATGAGCACCAGAACCCCGACGGAACAATCCAGTGGCTGATGCGCAAGGATCAGTGCATGCACTGCGCCGACCCCGGCTGCCTGCACGCCTGCCCCGCCGACGGCGCCATCGTGAAGTACGCCAACGGCATCGTCGACTTCAACCAGGAAAACTGCATCGGCTGCGAATTCTGCGTTTCCGGCTGTCCCTTCAATATTCCGCGCTTCAATCCCGAGACCAAGCGGGTTTACAAGTGCACACTGTGCTCCGACCGCGTCGGCGAGGGTCTCGAACCGGCCTGCATCAAGGCGTGTCCGACCGGCTGTCTCAAGTTCGGAACAAAGGACGACATGAAATTCATCGCCGAGGGGCGCGCGAAACAACTGCGCGACAATTTCGGCTGGCAGAACGCGGGCGTCTACGATCCGCAATCCGTCGGCGGGACGCACGTGATCTACGTGCTCCACGACGCCACCGATCCCGAGCGCTACGGCAACCTGCCGGCAAATCCGCAGATCCCGTGGAGCTACACGGTATGGAAGTGGCTCTTTAAGCCCGTACTCGGCACTTTCGCGCTCTTCGGTTTTCTCGGCGTGATTGCGCACTACGTAACTTCCGGCCCACGTGTGGCCCAACCCGAACCTCCGAGGAAGGAGGGCACCAATGGCTAGCGCGGTTGAACGTTTCGACGACAAGGCTCGCGAGAGTTTCGAATCCATGGGCCGAACCACCGTCTATCGCGGAGAGTTGCTGCGCCATCCGGTCTACACGCGCGTGCTTCACTGGACGGTCGCGCTGTTTTTCTTCCTCGCGCTGTTCACCGGCTTCAGCATCTATCTCCCCTGGCTGTTCCGCTGGTTCACTCCCTTCTTCGGCGGCGGACCACTCAGCCGCGTCATGCACCCCTGGTTCGGCGTGGGCTTCGTCATCTGCTTCGGATTGCAAGCCCTGAACTGGCTCCAGCCCATGATCTGGACCGCAGCCGATTCCAAGTGGACGCGCAACATGGGAAAGATCGTCAGCGGCAAAGAGAAAATGGATCCGCCCGACACCGGCTTCTTCAACGCTGGCCAGAAACTTCAGTTCTGGGAAATCGTCGGCGGCTGTGTCGCGTATCTCATCACCGGCATCATCCTGTGGGCGGGCGCAAGAACTTTCGGAAGAATTCCGGTCGCCATCAGCTACGTCGTGCACGACATCTCCGCACTCGTTATGCTCGGCGGAATCTTCATTCACATCTACGAGAGCACATTCGGCCAGCCCGGCACCTTCCAATCAATGATTCGCGGCGCGGTAAGCGAAGCCTGGGCCTGGACCTTCCACCCCGCCTGGTACAAGCAAGTCACCGGACGCGACCCGCAGCAGGCCTGCGAAGAAGCCCGCCGCCAGATGACCACCGGCAGCAAACCCTAGCGACGAGCAGCCGAGCAAAACCCTTCAACACAGGGGACACAGAGGTTCTCAGGGGATTTCTGGGTTCAGGGGAATCTTGCCCCGCAGTTCAGTTATGACTATACTGACCATAATGACTATCTACTGGGAGGATTTGTTATGAGTTCGCAAAGCTGGACCGTGGCTGACGCCAAGGCAAAATTCAGTGAAATGATCGAGCGAGCAATGTCCGAGGGACCGCAAACCATTACTCGGAATGGGCGCACGGCCGCGGTGGTGGTGGGGGCGGAGGAATGGCAACGAAAGACAGAGCGCGTCGGCAACCTGGCAGAATTCTTTGCGGAATCTCCCCTGCGGGAATCGGGTCTGAAGATCCGCAGGCTCAAGCAACGGCCCCGGAAGATCAACCTATGAGTTTTCTTCTGGATACAAACGCGGTTTCGGAATGGGTCAAGCCGCGGCCCAATCCCGGTCTCATCAGTTGGATGGAATCGGCCGATGAGGATCGAATTTTCATCAGTGTCGTCTCGTTAGCAGAACTACATTACGGCGTGGAACGTATGGCGGCGGGAAGCCGTCGAAGCCGGCTTGAGCAGTGGCTACAACACGATTTGCCGTTGCGATTTGAGAGCAGAATTTTGCCCGTCAACACCAACGTGGCAGAGGCTTGGGGCCGGACGGTGTCACGCAGCGAGGCGGCGGGACACCCGATCGGCGCAATGGATGCCTTCCTGGCGGCAACAGCAGAAACCCATCATCTGACGCTGGTGACCCGCAACGTTTCAGATTTTCGGCTGCTTATAGCGGTTCTCAATCCCTGGACTTAGCCCTGGACTTAGAGACTATCCTCTAATGCTTTGTGCGCACTGCCGAAACTTCCGTTTTCGCTTGGCTGAAGGCGAACTGCAGCTTCCATTCCCTGGCGCCAGACTCACCGGCTGGTACCGGAGAAAACTTCCAAGCCCGAGCCGCTTCCAGTGCGACGCGCGAAAAATACTTGCTCGGCCCGGCAGATTCCAGCGTCGCCTTCGCCACGTTGCCCGCGGCATCCACTTCGACTTTCACTCGAACCTTGATCTTGCCTTGAATGGTGCGGCGCGCGCTCGGGAAAACCTGCGGCATCACCCGCTGCACAACACCGCTCTGATCGCCAGTGTTCGCAGTCTCAGTGTTCGTAGACGCCGAACTCAGCTTTGGCTCCGGCTGTGCCGGGGCCCGCGCGGACTGGGGGTTTGCGGACTGCGAGCCTTCGGCAGCCGCGCCCTGCTGAGCGGGCGCCGGTTGCACCTCCGCCGGAGGGTGCGCCGGTTTGGGTCTCACAATTAAAACCAAGGCAACCGCAACCACCGCTGCCAACCCCAGCCAGTAGGGCCACTTCGCAGATTGTTTCTGCTGACCAGAGACCGCTGGTGCGGAGGCCGCCCTTCCAGTCTGAACTGGGGCGCGCGCCGGCAACGCCGATTGTGCGCCCGCTGATACCAACCGCTTCGCTCCCAACCGATCTTTTTCCAGGCAGTCAACGATTTCCGCAACCGTCCATCGGTTTCCCGCATCAACTTGCAAACAGTGCCCAGCGATTTCGCGGAATGGCTCCGGGACCCCCGCCGGAACTTCCGGCGCGCTCGGCCGTGTGCGATCCCAAACCGGCAAATGCTGCGTCAGCACCTCGATCAATGTCATCCCCAACTGCCAAATGTCAGCAGCGGTCGAAAGCGCTCCCGTCGCCGCTTCCGGAGGATCGTAGGCGCTCGTCGCCCCCGCCTTACGACTCCTCTCGCCCGGCACGCCCAGCGCGTCGCTCGATAGTTTCACCTCGTCCCCGACGGCCAGAATATTTGAAGGCTGGATATGTCCATGCACGAACCCCTGATCGTGCACACACTGCAAAGCCTGCAGAATCGGCGGAAGCATCCTTCGCGCTTCCTCTGCCGTCAGCGCACGCTCCGGAAGAATCTGCGAAAGATTTTCCTCGGCGTATTCCTCCACAACATAAAGGAGTTCCGTGCCATTCAATTGGCAGGGTCCCGCCTCGAAAATGCGAATCAGATTCGGATTGTTCAATTCACGGGCCGCCTTCCATCGCAGGAGTTGCTTCTCCGTGTCCGCCGCGTCGGCGGGAATCAGCTTAATGGCGGCCTTCTTGGAATCGCCCGCACCGCCTTGCGTAACGGTAAGGTACACAGCACTGTGATCGGAACCGCCTAAATAACTTTGTAGCGGAAATTTCCCATCGACGGTGCGGCCCTCCCATCCTTCAAAAGTCTCGCTCATATCGTCTCGCTCCTATCCGGAGCCCCGATAGCCCGCTATTGTATGCGACCGAGCGCGAAAGCGGTCAAAAGCGGGCGACGCGGAAGTTCCACGTGATCGCCGGGTGCACTCCTCCTCAAGAATCTTCGCGGCACTTTACAATATCCGCATGGCACCCATCCCCGCCGAAATCCACGGCCAGCGCTACATTAGCCTCGCTACCTTCCGAAAAAGTGGCGTCGCCGTGCACACGCCCATCTGGTTTGCCGAAGACGACAATAAGCTCTACGTCATGACGAACAGCAAATCCGGAAAGTGCAAGCGCATCCGCAACAACCCGCAAGTCAAGATCGCCCCCTGCACTATCCGCGGAAAAATCACTGGCCCCGAATTCCCCGCTATCGTCCGCATCCTGCGACCCGCAGAGTTTGCCCGCGCCCGCCAGGCGATCGAGGCAAAATACTGGCTCGCCCGTGTCCCTTTTCTGTGGCGCAACACCGACACTTACCTCGAAATCACGCCCGCATGAATTAGGACAGCGCCCTGCGGCGCATGACATTTACGCTGGCCGCTCCACCCTGTTACCATCAAAGGTTGTTTAAAGCTCCTGCGTATTCTCTTAGGGAAACAAGAATTTTTTGGAGGCATTATGGCCGTAAAAGTTGGCATTAATGGATTTGGACGCATCGGACGCAACGTTCTCCGCACCGCGCTCGCCGACAAGAACATCGACTTCGTTGCCGTTAATGATCTCACCGATCCCAAGACCCTGGCCCACCTGCTCAAGTATGACTCGATCCTCGGCAACCTGCCGAACAAAATTGCCGCCGGCGCCGACAGCATTTCGATCGACGGCAAGGTCATAAAGGTTTTTAAAGAAAAAGACCCCGCTGTCCTGCCCTGGGACTCTGTCGGAGCCCAGGTCGTCATCGAGTCCACCGGAAAGTTCACCGACGCCAATGAAGCGAAGAAGCATCTGCGCGGCTCCGTGAAAAAAGTCATCATCACCGCCCCCGCGAAGAACGAAGACCTCACGGTCGTTCTCGGCGTGAACGAAGAGAAGTATGATCCCGCCAAGCACCGCATCATTTCCAACGCTTCCTGCACCACGAACTGTCTGGCCCCGATCGCCAAGGTCATCAACGACAACTTCAAAATCGTCAGCGGCACCATGACCACCATCCACTCTTATACGAACGATCAGGTGATCCTCGACTTCCCGCACAAGGATTTGCGGCGAGCCCGCGCGGCGGCGATCAACATGATCCCAACCTCGACCGGAGCAGCCAAGGCGCTTAAGCTCGTCATCCCCGATCTGGCCGGCAAACTCGACGGCTTCGCCATGCGCGTACCCACGCCCAACGTCTCGGTGGTCGACCTCGTCGTCTGGGTAGAAAAAAAGACCACCAAAGAAGAGGTCAACGCCGCCCTGAAAAAAGCCTCCGAGTCGGGCCCGCTGAAGGGCTACCTCGGGTTCGAGGAAAACGAACTGGTCTCGTCGGATTTCAAAGGCGACTCCCGCTCCTCCATCGTCGACGCGCCCATGACCCTGGTAGTCGGCGGCAACTGCGTCAAGGTGATTTCGTGGTATGACAACGAGTGGGGATACTCCTGCCGTGTCCGCGACCTGATCAATCTGATGGCGGCCAAAGGACTGTAGGTTCTGGCAGTGTGGAGGGACGGGCGTCTCGCCCGTCCACAGTATGGTGGCCGGGCGGGGACGCCCGGCTCTCCACCGGCAAGCGTCGAACGACGGAGACTTTTTCATGTCAAAGCTTTCCATTCGCGACCTCCCTCTCAACGATCACCGCATCTTCATGCGTGTCGACTTCAACGTCCCGCTCGACGACGGCCGCGTCATGGACGACACCCGCATCCGCGAAACCCTGCCCAGCATCGAGTACGCTTTGCGTCACGGCGCCCGCCTCATCCTCGCGTCTCACCTGGGCCGTCCCAAAGGCAAGGCCAATCCAAAGCTGAGTCTGAAGCCCGTCGCCGAGCGTCTGCGCATGCTGCTCGACAAAGAACTGTCGCGCGGCGAAAACGTTGGCTTCTGCCCCGAGTGCATTGGGCCCGAAGCCGAAGAAATGGCGCTCAAGCTCGAAAAAGGCCAGGCGCTGCTCCTCGAAAACCTCCGCTTCCACGCTGAGGAAGAAGCCAACGACGAGAATTTTTCCAAGCAACTCGCCAAGCTCGCCGATTTCTACGTCAATGATGCCTTCGGCACCGCTCATCGTGCCCACGCTTCCACGGTGGGCATCACCCGGTTCGTGCAGAAATCCGCCGCCGGGTTGCTCATGGAAAAAGAGCTGCAATATCTGGGCCGCCTCCTGCAGAACCCGGAGCACCCCTTCGTCGCCATCCTTGGCGGCGCCAAAGTCAGCGACAAAATCGGAGTCATCCAGAACCTGCTCAGCAAAGTCGACGTCCTCATTATCGGCGGCGGCATGGCCTACACGTTCCTCAAGGCGCAAGGCGAATCCGTCGGCAAGAGTTTGGTCGAAGAAGACAAGATCGGACTTGCCCGGGACCTTTTGCAGCAGGCGAAAACCCATAAGCTCAAGTTCCTGCTGCCCACCGATCACGTCATCGCCGACCGCGTCGACGCCAGCGCCTTAGTCAAATTCGTCGGCCAAGGCGAACCCATCCCCGCCAACATGATGGCGCTCGATATCGGCCCGCGATCGATCGAGGCGTTTTCCGAAGAAGTCGCACGCGCCCGCACCATCGTCTGGAACGGCCCCATGGGCGTTTTCGAAGTGCCACCTTTTGCCAGAGGCACCTTCAAGATCGCTCAGGCCGTGGCCGAAAATGCCGGAGCCACTACGGTCGTAGGCGGTGGAGACACCGTAGCCGCCGTCAAAGCCGCCGGCGTAGCCGACAAGATCACCCATATTTCAACCGGCGGCGGCGCCTCGCTGGAGTTCCTGGAAGGCAAGAAGTTGCCCGGGGTCGAAGCGCTGACGGATAAAAAATAGGTCTCAGGTCTCAGTATCAGATTTTCGACGGTCGGTGACGTTTGGATCTTGGCATCGCTAAAAACGATTCCCTGATGCAAAGCTTAAGACTACGAGTTGCGATTCACGAGCTAGAGCTAAAAGCTAAGACTTGGGTCACTGAGACCTGAGACCTAAGACCTCTTTACTGCCCGCTATGTCCGACTTCGCAGCCCGACTGACTTTCGCCAACGGCAAGACCCTCGAAGTCCACGGCCCCGCCGACATCACCAAGCAGACGACCGACGCCATCGTCAACGCCGCCAACTCGTCGCTGCTCGGTGGCGGAGGCGTGGATGGAGCGATTCACCGCGCTGGCGGCCCTTCGATCCTCCAGGAGTGCGAGCGCATCGTCGCCAAGATCGGCACCCTCTCCCCCGGCAAAGCTGTCATCACCAACGGCGGACGATTGCCCGCCAAATATGTAATTCACACGGTCGGTCCAGTGTATCGAGGAGGCAAACAGCGCGAAGCCGAAACGCTCGCCAGTTGCTATCGTGAGTCCATCCGCAGCTCCGATGACCGCGGAATGCGATCGCTGGCCTTCCCTTCGATATCGACCGGAGCCTTCGGCTATCCTGTTCACGAGGCCGCTGAAATCGCAGTTCGCACTATCGTCGAAGCTCTGCCGCCTTGCGCCCATGTAGAGCACGTCCGTTTCGTGCTCTTCGACATTGCCACCTGCAAAGCCTACGTCCGGGCCGCCGAGAAAATATCCCGCGAACCACGCGCAACTTCCGCTATCTTCGAGAAAGGTCCTTCATGAGAAAAAAACTCCTCGCCGCCAACTGGAAGATGTACAAAACGCCCGACCAGGCTCGTGACTTCTTCCGCGATTTCCTTCCTCTAGTTGACGCCCACGACCGCGACGGAATCGTCGTCTGCCCGACTTACCTTGCCATCGATGCCGCCGTCACTGCGACCAAGGGATCGAACGTCGCTATCGGTGCGCAAGATGTTTACTGGCAGAAAGAAGGCGCTTTCACTGGCGAGATCTGCGCCAGCATGTTGGTGGCAGTCGGCGTAACCCACGTCATCATCGGACACTCCGAACGCCGCCAGTACTTCGGCGAAACCGATGACACCGTCAACCTCAAGCTCAAGTCCGCCCTGGAAGCCGGACTCATCCCCATCGTCTGCGTAGGGGAAGTTCTCGAAGAACGCGAAGCCGGGCTCACCGACGACGTGTTGCGCCGCCAGTGTCTCCGCGCCTTCCACAAAGTTTCGGCCAAAAAAGCTGTCAGTCTGGTGGTCGCCTACGAACCAGTCTGGGCCATCGGCACCGGAAAAACCGCAACCCCGCAGATGGCCGCTGATGCCCACACCATCATCCGAGCCGAAGCCGCTGATTCCTTCGGCCAGGAATTCGCCAGCAAGCTTCGCATCCTCTATGGCGGCTCCGTCAAACCAGAGAACGCCCACGCCCTGATGTCGGAAGAGGAAATCGACGGCGCCCTGGTAGGAGGCGCCTCGCTCGATCCCAAATCGTTCGCATCAATCGTGAAGTATTAGCGGCCGCGCTGATTTAAAGTCGCGGACAGCTTCAGCGCGTAGCTGCCTGGTCTTTGGTCTTTGAGTGGCGAAGCAGGGCTGCGATCACTGGTCTTTTCCGAACCGGCCTTAGCCGCTGAGGTCAGACCCTTCACAATTGCGGAGCGCTTGGGTTTATCGGCACTATTTCCTTGACCTAAGAATAGTAGCTTGTCACCATAGAACATCCACACCACCATTACCATATAGTGAAGTCGAGGAGTCCGATGAAATTTGGCGTCATAATTTTCCCCGGATCGAACTGCGATCACGATGCTTTTTGGACAGCTGAGCATGTGGCGAAGCAGAAGGCGACGTTCCTTTGGCACGAGTCGCACGATCTTGAGAATTGCGATGTGATCATTGTGCCCGGAGGGTTCGCTTACGGCGACTACCTGCGCACCGGCGCCATCGCCAAGTTTTCGCCAGTCATGGAATCCGTACGCAAGTTCGCCGCCGGGGGCGGATTGGTCCTCGGCATCTGCAACGGCTTCCAGATTTTGTGTGAATCGGGGTTGCTGCCCGGAGCGCTGATGCGCAACATCGGCCTGAAGTATGTCTGCAAGCCGGTGCAGGTGCGAGTCGAAAACAACGAGACGCCGTTTACGAACGCATGCCGCAAAGGCGAAGTGCTGACCATTCCCATCGGCCACATGGAAGGCAATTATTTTTGCGATGAGACTACACTCGCAGAACTGAACCGCGACAACCGCATCGTTTTCCGCTACTCGAACGCGCAAGGCGAAATCACACCGGAAGCGAATCCCAACGGATCGCTGGAAAATATCGCCGGCATCTGCAGCCCGGGATGCAACGTGCTGGGCATGATGCCCCATCCCGAGCGCGCCGCCGAACCGGAACTCGGCGGCACCGATGGATGCAAGATTTTCGAGTCGCTGGTAGGAGCGATGACGGCAAAATGAGTGGTAGAGACGCGGCTTGGCGCGTCTCCGTTAGCGTCTAGTATGCCCAACGGAGGAGCGTCGCTCCGACCGTGAATCCCGCACCGACCGATGCCAGGAGCACCAGACTTCCCTTCTTCAATTTGCCTTCCTGGCGCGCGGTTTCCATGGCCAGCGGAATCGTTCCCGCGGTGGTGTTTCCGTACTGCTCGATGTTGATGATCACGGCTTCCGGACGCAGCTTCAGACGATCGGCAGTAGCGGTGATGATACGCTTGTTCGCCTGATGCGGAATGAAGGCGTCGATCTCGCTGCCCTTGATGTTGTTGCGTTGAAGAATCTCTTCGCAGAGCGCCGCCATCTTGCGCACCGCGAACTTGAAGACCGCTGCCCCGTCCTGATGAACGAAGTGCATCTTCTTGTCCACGGTTTCGTGGGTTGACGGATTCAGGCTTCCGCCACCAGGCATGTAGAGCGCGCACCCTCCGGATCCATCCACTTCGTGCAGAAAGTCAATGAGCCCGACGGACTTGTCTTCCGTGGGTTCGAGCAAGACCGCGCCCGCACCGTCGCCAAAAATTACGCAGGTGGCGCGGTCGGTGTAGTCGATGATCGACGACATCACGTCAGCGCCGATCACGAGCACTTTCTTGTGGGTTCCGGTAGCGACGAACTGCGCTCCGGTTTGCAACGCGTAAACAAACGCCGAACAGGCAGCCGAGAGATCGAATCCCCAGACATTTTTTGCGCCGAGCTTGTGTTGGACGAGGCAAGCGGTCGCGGGAAAAAACATGTCGGGCGTAACCGTCGCAACAATAATTGCGTCGAGTTCGGAAGCTTCGATGCCGCGCTCGGCGAGCGCTCTCTTTGCCGCCTCGACCGCAAGATCGCTGGTCGCAACCCCCTTGTCCACGATATGACGCTCACGGATGCCGACGCGCTCCATGATCCACTGGTCATTGGTATCGACAAGTTTTTCCAGGTCGGCGTTGGTGAGAAGGCGAGGCGGAACGTAGGTGCCGAGAGCGCTGATCTTAACGCGCTGAAGCTGGCTCAATGAAAGTCTCCTGGATGAATAGCGAATTTATTATTTTGAACGATGAAGACGAGAACGGCAAGGTCCCAGGTGTCAGGTCTCAGGAAAACCGTGAATGGGTTGACTTTGTTTTTCCTGACACCTGAGACCTTGGTTCTCCTAGCGCAGTCTCGCCGCCAGTTCCCCGAACAGCGGCACTTCGAAGCGCTCGCCCTGCCATGCCTTGAGCGACAGAACAATCCACAAGAACAACATGGCCAGCGAAGCCAGAATTTCAAACAGCAGAAAAACCATGGCGGCAGCAACATTCGAAAGGAAGAGCGCGGCAACGGTCAAGACGAAAAAGACTCCCCAGAGCAAAATGCTTTGCCAGGCGTGAAAGCGGACAAAGCGATTGTTGCGATAAGCCGGCAGAAACAATATCACTGCGGCCGGGACGAAAGTGAGATAAGCGACCGCCGCAACCGCCCGTTCCGCGGGAAGAAGCGGCGCCATCGACCATCCGCATCCTGGACAAAATGCCGCATTCGCGGGCATGACAGTTCCGCAATGCGGGCACTTCACGGAAGCTTGCGCCGGATTCGCTGGAGCATTGGTTGGACTAGACAATTCGGCGTCCGTTCATCTTCTTTCGGCACGCTTCGCAAATGCCGTAGATCTGGAAAGTGTGGCGGGTAGTAACGTACCGGTGCTTGCGTCCGATCTCCTGCTCGATTTCGCCGACTTTCTCCGAGAAAAATTCGACCGAAGCGCCGCACTCGGTACACACCATATGGTGATGACTGCGGCGGTTGTACTGGTGTTCGTAACGCGCGATGCCATCGTGAAAGGCGACTTCGCTGGCCAAGCCGCAACCCGCCAGAAGCTTCAGCGTGCGGTAGACGGTGGTGAAGCCGATGCGCGGGTCTGTCTTTTTGACTAGCCGATGCAATTCGTCGATCGAAAGATGTTCGCGAGTTTCAAGGAAGGTCCGCAGAATTGCATTGCGCTGTTCGGTCTGCTTGAGCCCGACGCGTTTGAGATGCTGCAGGAAAATTCCCTCGGCTTCGCGGATGTTCTCCTGCGAGATGGTCGGCTGATCGTCGATTCGTTTCTGCAGCATGTTGGGGGGGAGCGGACACTCAAGATGATAATGCACTCCCAAGGTTCCAACATGATACTGGGCGAGTGCGAGTTGCGCCAATCGACTTCTGCCGCTGCGGCCTGTCGTAGTGGATCGTTTCGAGCTCGTGATTCACTTTGTTTTGTGGACTGTTTACTCTGAAGGTATTAATGCGGGTTTACCACCACCCCCCTACCCCCCTGCTATTGGAATCATTAGGTTAGGGGGAGTCTTCCCGCCAAAATCTAGAGCGCCAAGGACTTATTTTCAAAATATTCCGGAATCAGGACTTAGCTCAATTCCTTGTTCTTTTCTCTTAAAATTCATAGATTCGGGGCCGTTTTGACGCCCGTTCGTTGCCTCGAAATACCGTCGAATTTAGTTATCAAAGGATAACTAACAAACAGGCTGACGCTTCGAGAGCCGGCTTGGCTGACCGGCACACCTCTTAGTCCCCCCATCGGATTGTTATTTTCGCGCACGCTGGGTTGGATGTCTGTGAGGGCTGTCACCCGGCGGATGTGATGAAAAAGATTAAAGGTCCCGCCCAAGCAGAGCTTGGACGGGGCACCCCGAAGTTGGATGATTGCGATGGGATGGCCCAGCCCTCTATTCCTCTCCCGGGTGAAAGTACCTGTACACGGGAGACCCCTTGGGTGCCCAGCGCTTTGCCTTTTCCAGCCACGCTTCGCTATTCGGAGTATCGGCCAAAGCCTTATATGCTGAGCTTAGGTTCATAGCCAATTCGCTCTTCTCGGCCATCTGTGATTCCGAATCACCGCACAATGCGATGCAAGACTGATATTGCGTTGCGGCTTCCTTGTAGCTTTTCAGATGGAGGTAAGCAAAAGCCATTTCCCGACACAACAACTCGTCTTTGGGATTCTTAGCGAACTCGCTCTTGGAGACGCGAATAGCATCTTCTGATCGTTCAAGTGCGTTGTAGGCATAAACAAGCTCGAACACGAGCTTAGGTGCATCAGGTCGTTCCTTATAGGCAGATTCGAGATAATCGATCGCTCGGCGCGAGTCTCCAATGCCGTTGAAAAAGGACCCCCAGTTGATTTTGTGAGTTATAGGGTCAGCCTCATCTTCGTAGTACTTCAGCCAGTCAGGTTTTTCCGGCAGCCCAAGCTGCACTAAACCACGGGGCGGGAGCAGAGCCGCAACCCCGTTTTGTTCCAAGCGGATCTTGAGAGTGATCTTGTCGGGAGGAATTGGATTAGGTGCCGAGCGATATTTTCCATCGTCATCGATCGCGAAACGTCCACCGAAGTGCAGCGTAAATCCCGCTTGCGGATCGATATAGACAAAACCATAGGTATAGTCGCTGTCCTCGGGCTTGTGATAGAGGACAACCCACCGGTCTTCGCAATCAGACATGTGGACGTCGTAACTGAGACCTGCGGCTTTCCACGTTGGATTGCTGTCGACGTTTCCAACGTTGCTGGCCTGAACCGCTTTTAGAAGCTCAGAGCTTATCTGCCTTACCACGGCATCCGCCTCCGGATCAGCCCTCTTTTGTTCCGCGACAGGTTTATTGGCGGTCTGCGCTGAAACAAGGCAGACGATAGCGAGTATCAGGAGGCTCACTCGTACCCCGCAGTTCCTCATGTGAAAAGACTAGCCGCGTCACTAGCAGAATGCTAGGAATTTCAATTGGCGAAACCAGGCGATGACACTCACTGAGAGTTGCCTATCCGGCTTAATGAGTGGCAGCGGTAAAAACCGCTGCGCCACCCAAAATCAAGGGCTGAGCGGAGAAAGGTGTAGGGGTCCTTCGACTCCGCTCAGGATGACGGTTGGGTCATGGCACGACCTGTGGGGCGCTGTGGGAAGTCTGAATTTTTCCGTCGCCGGAGGCGGGGCAAGCCCCGTCCCTACAGATGGAAATGGCGCAAACGTTGCAGACCCGCTGTTGTCAGGTGCGAAGAGCACTCCTACAATCGTGAGAATGTCGGTCACCGCTTCCTTGCCCCAGATTCCGCACTCCAACTTCCGTCGGCGCAATCCCGCGCTCCGGATCCTGTACTACGCCGTTTGCGCGCTGCTGGTGGCACTCATCGCTGGCGTCTGGGGGCTTTACTGGATCGCACGCCGTCCTCTGCCGCAACTGGATGGCAGCGTGGCGGTGCCGGGGATTTCGTCCAAGGTGCGGGTGGTGCGGGATGAACATGGGGTCCCTACGATTGAAGCGGCTACGCTCGATGACTTGTTTTTTGCCCAGGGGTATGTGACCGCGCAGGACCGGCTGTGGCAGATGGACATTATGCGGCGCGCCGCTGCTGGAGAACTTTCGGAAGTGATCGGCGAAGACACGGTGCAGATGGACCGCGAGCAGCGGATTCTGGGGCTGCGGATCGCGGCCGAAGCGGCGGAGAAGAATATCTCCGCGCGCGACCGAGCTTATTTTGACGCTTATGCTCGGGGAGTGAATGCGTTTCTCGAATCGCATCGCGACCGGCTTTCACTGGAATTCCGCCTGCTGAAGTACACACCGCGGCCCTGGACAGTGACGGATTCCCTGCTGGTGGGCGCGCGCATGGTGCAGGATTTGAATCACTACAGCAACCCGCCTGCGCTGACGCGCGAAAAGATTCTGGCGAAGCTGGGGCCGGAACTGACGGCGGACTTGTACGTGAATTCTTCCTGGCGGGACCGTCCGCCAACCGATGTGCGGCGGATAGAGGAGGGACCCGCGGTCAACACTGGCGACAGCGATGAAGATGAGGATGACGAAGAAGAGGTTGATCCGGAGGGCGGGACGGGACGGCTGATTTCCGCGCTGCCTTCTGATCTCCGTTCGTCTGACCTCAGTTCCACGCAGGTTTCCGAAGTGCTTATGGAGAGCCGGGCATCCTCGCCCGGCCAGACGGGCGAGACGCCCGTCATTCCACTTGCGGAATTAGAAGAAGCCGATTCGTTCCGGCCGGGGTCGAACAACTGGGTCGTTTCCGGTCAGCATACGATTTCGGGGAAACCGCTGCTGTCGAACGATATGCACCTCGACCACCAGATGCCGAACCTGTGGTTTGAGGCGCACCTAAGAACAACAGCCACAAAGACTCGGAACTTCGACGTGGCCGGAGTAACGTTGCCGGGAATTCCGTTCGTGATTGTGGGCCACAACCAGCGGATCGGCTGGGGGTTCACCAACGTTGGGCCGACCGTGGAAGACGATTACATTGAAGAGTTCAATGCACAGGGTCAGTACAAAACCCGGGCGGGATGGCGCGATGCACAGCATCGGCAGGAGACGATCCACGTCAAAGGAAAACCAGACATGGTTATGGATGTAGTGACAACGCGGCATGGGCCGATCATCACGGAACTGATTCCGGGAGAGACGCGCAAGATTGCCTTGCGCTGGACGCTGCAGGACGGCATGGGATTGATGTTCTTCGACGTGAACTCCGCGGAAAACTGGGAAGAGTTCCGTAAGGCGTTCTCGACCTTTGACGCGCCGGGCCAAAACGTGATGTACGGCGATGTGGATGGTCACATCGGTTATCAGGCGACGGGACGAGTGCCGATCCGGGCAGCGGGCGATGGCAGCCTGCCGGTGAGCGGGAGTGACGATGCGCACGAGTGGAAGGGCTGGATTCCTTTCGACGAGATGCCGCATGTTTATGATCCGCCGGAAGGGATTTTAGCGACCGCCAACGGGCGCATCACTCCGGATGGCTATAAATATTCGATCAGCACGGAATGGGAGGCGCCGTGGCGAACGGATCGCATTTACCGGGTGCTTGAATCGGGAAAGAAGTTTGCGCCCGCTGACATGCTGGCGTTGCAGATGGATGTGTCGTCCACGTACGACCGGGTCTGCGCCGACAAGTTCGTGTACGCGATCGATCACGCCGCAAGCGCATCGGATCGGGCGAAGCAGGCAGCGGAAATTCTGCGCGACTGGGATGGACGGATGTCGGCGGATTCAGCGGCGCCGATGATTGAGACGAAGGCGCGTCAGGAATTGGCGCGGTTGCTGCTCGAGCCGAAGCTGGGTGCGGCGGCGGATATTTCGGCTTCAAGTCCGGCTTCCGGCGCGGCTTCCGGCGCGCTGAGTTGGAAGAGCTATCGCTGGGCTATGTCGTCGGTCTGGCTGGAAAATGTGCTCACCAAACAGCCGGCGCGCTGGCTGCCGGCGGGATACTCAGATTATGGGACCCTGCTGACAGCTGCGGTTGAGAACGCAGTGAAGCAGACGAGAGTCGCTTCGGGAGATCCCTCGAAAGCTCCTTCCGACCTCAGCCAGTGGAAGTGGGGGAAAAACTATCCGGTTGAAATTAATCATCTGGTGCTCAGCCATCTTCCGGTGATTGGGCGTTTCACCGGGCCGGGATCGCATCCGTTGAGCGGAAGCACGTACACGGTGAAGGCGGTGGGCCGGGGCTTTGGGCCCTCCGAACGGTTGACGTGGAACTTTGCGAACTTTGACGAAAGCACGCTGAACGTGGTGACGGGAGAGAGCGGGATCTTCCTCAGTCCGTATTACATGGACCAGTGGGCGGCGTGGTACGGAGGCTCGACATTCGCGTTTCCATTCTCGCAGGCTGCGGTCGAGCAACACCGGGCGCATGAACTGGTGCTGGAGCCGGGACGACAAGAAGGCAGTCGTTAGTCGTTCGCTAGAGCCAACGGCAAACGGTGAAGAGCGATTCGCGAACGACGACCAGCATCCCTCAAAAATCAACTGTTATGACGTCGATGAACTGGCCGACGAGGCCTAAGATCTGACCGGGGTTATTCGAATTGTTCGGGTTGTACTCCAAGGCATCGATCGTGGCGTCGTAGATACGGAGTGATCCGCCCTGGATCACATACACCACTTCTTGCGCTACTGCGTCACCGCGCTTGGCGATGGGCTGGATGCCAGTCACGTCTCCGTTCGCGGGAGGAATCAAGACGCCGCCAGCCGGAGCGCTCCCCACCGCGGTGCTCAGCGTGTTGTAAATGGAAAGGCAACCGCGGGTCTCGGCCCCTTGCGGCGGTGGGATGGGCGGAACGATCTCGGTGCAAGTGCGCGCACCGATGAAGAGTTGTCCGTTAGCGGCTAACGACAGGTGGGTGTGATATCCGTCAGTGATGGCGATGGGGGCGGTATTGATGACGGTCATGCTGGTGAGGTCAACTATGGTGAGCAATCCGCACGTGGTTGCTGCAGTTGTCTGTCCGGTGCAGGGTTGCGACGGAACTCCTCCCGAATACGGGGTGCCTGCCAGATACATGGTCGAGCCATTTAGCAAGGCCACGGTGCCGGCGCATTGCGTTGTGCCGGGAGCACAGGCTGGAACGGAAGCGACGAGAGTGTTAGTGTTCAGATCGAACTGCTGCACGCTGGCCTGGGTTCCGCCGCACTCCGCGCCGCAGCTCACCACGTAGGCGGTGCTGTCGTCGCTGCTGAAGAAGGCTGCAACCGGACGGTCAAAAACGCCGGGACCGCCGACGTAGGTGACCGCATTGCCAATCCCGATTTGCGACGGAGTGATCACCGCCACCGAATCGGAGTTATCGCTAAAGCCAAAAATTCGGTTGCCACTGTTATCGATAGAAAGATAGTGAACCGAGGGAACGTCGGCCTGTCCGGTGACAGTGCCGCTGCTCAGCGTGATGGCCTCCACTATCCCGGGAGACTGGCCTGTCACCGGCGCGGTCGGCACGGCAACATAGGCGGTGGCGCTGTTCGGAGAAACGACGAAGCTCTCGGTTATGCCGGGCAAAGTTATGTGCGCGGCGTTGGATTCGCTGGTGTTGTTGATGATGGTGAGCTGGTTGTCGGAGAATTGCGTACCGTTGCCGCTAAAGACGACGGTCTGGGCTCGGTTGGGCGTAAGCACCATCATTCCCGGAGTGTTGCCCGCGGAAATCGTGGTTCCGCCCGCCCGCACGTCCGTTGCAGCATTGACGATATTTACACCCGCGGCCGCAGTACCGGCGCTGACGCTATTCGTGATGAAGGCGCGGTACGCGACACCGCTGGTCGTTGTGCTGCCGCTGGAGGAACTACCGCCGCAGCTCAGCCACATCAAACTGGCGGGCAGCAGGGAAAACAGCAGAATCAGGACTCTTTTCAAACCTGGGGACTCCAACCTCATGCGGGTAATCACTTGGATGCAAGAACAAGGATTATAGCAAAGGAAGAAACTGCTTCTTAGGGCGGGCTGGCGGAACGGTCGGCTGAGGCCGTGGTTGGCTGGTGGAGAGCCGGGGCGTCCCCGCCCGGCGGGACGGGCGAGACGCCCGTCGCTCCACAAAATTCTAGACGAAGAACTGCTTCAGCAGATCCATTCTGACTTGCTCCCTGGCGATTGCTTGCCCGATGCGCTGAAAATTGCCGATTTGATCGACGGCATCCATTTCGCCAACCTTGGCCGGGTCGATGTCTCCGAGGTTGAGCCCATCGAGGCGCTCGCGCGTCAGGCTGACCGTGATTCGCTGGTAGGTCAAAGCCCTATCCGCGCCCGAGCCGGAGTTGATGAAATCAAGCGCATCATCGGCCGGGACTCCGGCGGCTCGAGCGGCGTTTGTTTCCGCGGTCGGAGCGGGAGCCTTGCCCACCGGCGGTTGGCCGATCAGGTGCATCAGCACATTTTGCTGCAGGTTGGCATCGTCCATCAGTTCGGTGATCACGTAGCGAGCCCAGTCCATGAGGTTGTAGCCTGAAGCCTTGCCGGCTGGCACGGTGATCGCGTTGAAGCCGGTACCCAGCGAAATCATCAAGAGCCTGCCGGTTCCGGTGGGCCATCCGAACTGATAATTCGGGTCGGTGGCTTCGAGAAAAACCTGCAACGAAGGATTGTTGTAGCTGCTGACGCCACCATCGATGAACTCATATTCCTGGGGCTGGCCTTCGTCATCCGGAACGGAAATCGTTTGTGGCGGAAAGTAGGTGGGAGCGGCGCTGCTGGCTCGCACAATCTGCCAAAGCGGCAGTCCCCGGTTGTTGGTAAAGTACTTTCCTTTTGGGTTATTGGTAAAGAACCAGGTTGTCCCCAGCGTGACGTTCTTGGAAACGATGAGGATATTGGTACGCAGCTTGGCGCTTCCGAGCGTCGTGTCTTCCCCGAAAACGGCTTTCAGCTGCTGTTCGAGCGGACCGCTGGGATAGCTGTGCCAGAAACGCTCGGGCAAGATGACTTTGGTGAAAATCTGCTTTCCAAATCTGAGGTAGAAGTCTCGAAGCTCGGCCGCCTTCAAGCCGAGAGCGAGTCCAACCGCAAGGATGGCGCCCGTGCTGGTGCCTCCGATCAGGTCGAACCGGTCCGAGAGCGGCAGCGAGCGCCCGGTCAGCGCGTCGAGTTGGGTTTCGATTGCAATCAGAGCTTCAGCGGGGATCAGCCCTTTCAGGCCACCGCCATCAATGGATAGAAGACGCATCGGTCGCGTCGCGGAATTTTGGGTGTTGTTCTCCATGGTCTCCTCGGGGCGTCGTACAAACGGATAGATGGAGGGGAAGGTCTGCTAAGTTAGTTCGATTCCAGGAGCATGTCAAGCCAGTCGGAGCGATTCGGGCTCGGTGGATGCTAAGACCTAGTTTTTTCCTGTATTCTCAAGGAAATGGCGCAGAACTTTATTGAACGTCTGAAGCAATCCCCGGTGCTCTGCGACGGAGCGATGGGAACGCTGCTCTATGCCAAGGGCATCTTCATCAACCGCTGCTATGACGAGCTGAACTTGTCGCAGCCGGAACTGATCCGCGGCGTCCACCACGATTATCTGCAGGCCGGCGCCGAGATTATCGAAACCAATACTTTCGGCGCGAACAGCTTTCGCCTGGCGCGGCACAGCCTGGCGGATCGCGTGCGCGAAATCAATTTGGCGGGCGCTCACGCGGCTCGGGAAGCAGCCAAGAGCTTCGATGTTTGGGTGGCTGGATCGATTGGTCCGTTGGGCGTTCGCATCGAACCGCTGGGCAAGACTTCGTTTGAAGAGGCCCGCGCGGCGTTTCGCGAACAGGCCGCAGCCCTGGTCGAGGGCGGCGTGGATTTGCTGATGCTCGAGACCTTCGGCTACCTCGAGGAATTGCACCAAGCCGTGCTGGCTTGCCGGGATGTGAATGCGAAGCTTCCCGTCGTTCTTCCCATCGTCGCCCAGGTCACGATTGACGAAGACGGGAACTGCCTTGATGGCTCCAACCCCGAGGCCTTCGCCGCCCGGCTGACGGAATGGAACGTCGACGTCCTCGGCATCAACTGCAGCGTGGGACCGGTCGCGATGCTGGACGCGATCGAGCGGGTACGTGCCGTGACTTCCCTGCCCCTGGCCGCGCAGCCGAACGCCGGTATGCCGCGCTCGGTCGAAGGACGGAATATCTATCTCTGCTCGCCGGAATACATGGCGACCTACACGCCCAGATTCGTGGCGGCCGGAGTGCGGCTGATTGGCGGCTGCTGCGGAACCACGCCGGATCATATCCGCGCCATGAAATCGTCTTTACGCGTGGACCAAGCGCGCGGCAAGACTGCGGTTTCAGCGGCGATTCATTCCAGCGCCGTGCTTTCGGCTCCGGCCAGCATTCCTATGGCGGAGCGCTCCAAGCTGGGCGCAAAGCTTGCGGCCGGGGAATTTGTGACCATGGTCGAGATCGTGCCGCCCAAGGGAATCGACATCCGCAAAGAAATCGAGGGCGCGAGGTTCGTCAAATCGGTCGGCGTGGACGCGGTGAACATCCCGGATAGCCCCCGGGCCTCGGCGCGCATGAGCAACCAGGCGTTGTCGCTCTTGATGCAGCAGGCAGTTGGAATTGAAGCCATCCTGCACTACACGTGTCGCGATAGAAACGTGCTGGGCATTCAGTCCGACCTGCTGGGAGCGGCGGCAACTGGAATCCGCAACCTGATCTGCATCACGGGCGACCCTCCGAAGATGGGGAACTATCCCGATGCCACGGCAGTGTTTGACGTGGATTCGATCGGACTGGTGAATATCGTCCACAACCTGAACCGGGGATTAGACCTGGGCGGAAACCCAATCGGCGCCGGCACCACCTTCGTCATTGGGGTGGGCGCAAATCCGGGGCTGCCCAACCTGGACGAAGAGATCAAGCGCTTCGAATACAAGGTGCAAGCGGGTGCGGAATACGTGGTGACCCAGCCGGTGTTCGACCTTAGTCTGCTGGAAGCTTTTCTGAAACGGATCGAACACTGTCGAATTCCCGTCATTGCCGGAATCTGGCCGCTGGTAAGTGTGCGCAACGCGGAGTTCATGAAGAACGAATTGCGGGTTTCGGTACCTGATGAAATTCTCAACAGGATGACCCGGGCTGCAAGTCCGGAAGCGGCTCGCGCGGAAGGCCTGGCCATCGCGCGCGAGATGCTGGCGGCGGTCCGCGAACGGGTGCAGGGCGCGCAGATCAGCGCTCCTCTGGGCCGATATGCCTCCGCGGTGGATGTTCTAGAGGTTCTCGGCTCGAAGCGGCCGCTTTCAGTGTAGTTTTGGGAACACCATGCCCAAAAAATTGCACGAATTAAAAAATTTCGCTGGACATTTTGCACAGGAATCGGCATTACAATAAAGGGTAGGAGCAATTGGATTGGTGAAGTTTGAAGAATGCCTCGAGCGTCTCGAGAGAATCGTCCAGGAACTGGAAAAAGGGGAGGTTCCTCTGGAGAAGTCTCTGACGCTGTTTGAAGAAGGCATGCAACTTTCCGCAACCTGCCGGAAACAGCTGGAGGAAGCGGAAGGGAAAGTAGAGATTCTGTTAAAACAGAACGGAAAGCTGCAAACTGAACCGTTCGAGCCCCCGGCCGAGAAAGCGTTGCGCAAGTAAGGCTATCGCAACTCGGATCGGAATTGACAACGCCTGTGCTAGCAGTTTGCTGTCGCAGCCAAGGCCGCCGCGAAATTGCGGTGAAGTCAGGGGGGTGTATGGAACCACTCAGTGTAGTCCTTTATCAGAATGACCCCAGAACTGCACAAACTCTGGCGGTCAGTCTTTCCCGACACTTTAATTCTGTTTATTTGGCCGGCACTTACCAGGAGGTCCGTCCCGCGGTTGCCCAGTATCGCGCCGAAGCGGTGGTGCTGGATCTGGAAACTTCGGGGCCGGACGAAGTCAAGCGTTTGCATCATGACTTCCCCAACCTTTGCATCGTCGGCACCCACCGGCTGGCGGACGACAAACTATGGGCCGAGGCACTGAGTCTGGGCGCGTCCGACATATGTGAGCCGCGCAACGGTGACGTGGTGCGCTCGCTGTTGCACGGGCTCACGCGCCATGCGGCTGCCTGATTGTTTGTTTTTTTGTTGAGGATTTTCTTTGAAAAACTTGTTCGAGAAGGGACGCTCATGGCGTCCCTTTTCATTTCCGCGAGGCCCACTTGTTATACTGCGATGCCATGCTGAAACAAATTCTGGAGCAGGGACGAGAAGCCGCCGACGCCGCGCTCGAGCGACTCTTGCCGCCGGCCACGCAGCATCCAACCTCCATCCATCGGGCCATGCGGCACAGCGTGTTTGCCGGCGGGAAACGCCTGCGGCCGATCCTCTGCATGGAAGCGGGGCGCATGATCGCGGCGGCATCAGTCGGCAGTTCGAGTACTGGACCGCATGCTGGACCGCTTGCCAGGTCGCTGCCCGCCGGCATCGAGCAGGTAGGCGCGGCGCTCGAAATGCTCCACACATATTCCCTGATCCACGACGATCTGCCCGCGCTCGATAACGACGATCTGCGGCGCGGGCGTCCCACCTGCCACAAGGCCTTCGGCGAGGCAATCGCCATCCTGGCCGGAGACGCACTGCAGACGCAGGCCTATGAAGTGCTGGCGCAGATCGCTTGCCCAGCCGACTCGCGCGTCGCCATCATCCGGGAAATCGCCCACGCCACCGGCAGCATCGACGGCATGATCGGCGGCCAGGTGGTTGACCTCGAAGCCGAACACAAGAAGCCCGACCTCGCCACCCTCGAATACATCCACCGCTCGAAGACCGCGGCGCTCATCACCGCCAGCGTGGTCAGCGGAGGAATATACGCTGGGGCAATGTACACGGGGGCAACTTCTGCGGATATCGCCCGCCTCCGCATCTATGGGCAGTCGATCGGTCTGGCGTTTCAGATCGTGGACGATGTGCTCGACCTGACCCAGACCTCCGAGCAACTGGGGAAAACCGCGGGCAAGGACAAGGCGGCGGAGAAGACAACGTATCCGGCATTATTCGGAATCGAGGAATCGATCCGCAAGGCCGACGCCCTGGTCGATCAGGCATGCGCGGAACTTAACGAATACGGTGAGGCCGCGTCGACTCTAAAGGACCTCGCGCACTACCTGGTCGAGCGCAAGAAATGATTGTGTGGGGACGGGCGCCTCGCCCGTCCAAGCCGAGCGCAGCTCGGCAGCTGCCGGCGGTCACGGAAAATAACGGCACCGGCACAACCGGTGCTTGAACGTCGCTTGAATCTCCGTCTCGCAGGCGGTACAGTGTCTATGCTCTCGCGGTCTCCCGCCTTCCTTATTCCTCACCGGCAACTTGCGCGTAATAGCTGTAGTGTGTGCGCAACTAAAGGCGGTCCTTGGAGGGGCACCACAACATGTGGTGTTTTAGTACTTGACCCGTCCCTGTATTCGCCGTTAGAGTTGGTCAAAAGCGTGGTGACGTTTCTGGGTCATGGAGACGGCATCACACGGATGCGATCAGCGAGGAACCTCGGGAGTTAATAGCCGGATTCCCGCAATTTGCAGCGCACACCAGCCAGCGCAAGCCGAGTCTGCGGACCACAGTGTTCGCCTACGAAGGAGTCACTTTGCTCAAACTTAAGAAGCTGCAAATCCTGGGATTCAAGTCGTTCTGCGATCGCACCGAACTGAAATTCCATGGCGAAGGTATCGCCGCCATCATCGGCCCGAACGGCTGTGGAAAGTCGAACATCGCCGACGCCATTTCGTGGGTGCTCGGTGAGCAGTCGGCGAAGTCGCTGCGCGGCTCACGCATGGAAGACGTGATCTTTTCCGGGACGCGCGACCGCAATCCCACCGGAATGGCGGAAGTGTGCCTGACTTTGATTGACCCGGAAATTTATGGCGGGCCGGATACGAACGCGCCCACCGAGATCGAGATTCAAGACGACCTTCCTGCGGCGGGAATAAACTGCGAAGAAAACTGGGATGAAGCGGAGGTCCGCGCCCAGGCCGCCGCAGAGACCGAACGGGCTGTCGAAGAAGCTCAGCCCGGACAAATTCAGCCCGGACAAATAAAGACCGAAGACGTGGAAGGCGAGGTTGCGGCCGAAGCTTCGGCTAAGGAAGCTCCAGCTAACGAATCGTCGGCTAACGAATTGTCGGCTAACGACAGCGCAGTGGCAGTGCTTGGGCCGCAGGTTGTTCTGAAAATCCGGCGGCGCAAATTCAACCAGCATCAACACCACGCCGGAGAGATTTCGGTGACGCGCCGCCTGTTCCGCAGCGGCGACAGCGAATACCTGCTGAATGGAAAACTGTGCCGCCTGCGTGACATCCAGGAACTTTTTATGGGAACGGGGCTGGGGCCGGAGTCGTACGCGCTCATCGAGCAAGGGCGCATTGGTCAGATTCTGAGCAGCCGTCCAACCGATCGCCGCGCCATCATTGAAGAGGCAGCTGGGATCACGAAATTCAAGACGAAGAAGCGTCTCGCCGAGGCGCGTCTCGAAGACGCCAAAACTAATCTGAACCGCGTGAACGACATTTTCGAAGAGGTCACGCGGCAGATGAACTCGCTCAAGCGCCAGGCCAGCAAGGCCGAGCGCTATGCCAGGCTGCGCGATGAGATGCGCGCCAAGCTGCGGGTGGTGCTCGCCAGCAAGTTCACCCAGATGGATCAGCAAGGCGTGACGCTCGATACACAGATCCATCAACTGGGCGAGGAAATCCGCCTTCAGACGGAGAGCGTGCACGAATCGGAAAAGGACCATTCCGAGCGCACGCAGCGCGGATACGCGATTGAGACCGAGACGCGGCAAAATCGCGAGCGGCTCAACCAGATCGCCATCGAAGGCGATCGCGGGAAGGCGCGCATCCGAACCAACGAAGAGCGCTGCGCGGAACTGGTCGTGCGCACGGCCTCCGCGGAAGCGGAGCTGGCGCAGGCTCAGACTCGCCTGACGGCGCTCGAGGAAGAACGCGATGGCCACCAGCAGTTGCTCGACTCAGCGGCTGCCGATCTCGCGGTGGCCCAGCAAGATCTTGCACTCAGCCAGCAGGAAACGGCTTGCGCCGCCACCAACCTCGCGATGCTCGAACAGGAGCAGGAATTGCATCGTGCGGCCATTCTCGAAGCCGTCGGCGGAGCCTCCAATCTCCGCAATCAGCTCACGCAGGCCGAGGAGCGACTGGCGGGCATCGGCCGCGAGGAGCAGCGTCTGCGCACCGAGATCGCAACCGCGTCGTCGCAATCGGAAACCTTCGGCGGACAACGCGGCCAGATTGCGCTGGAATTCGAAAGCGTTTCGCAGCGCGCCAGCGGCCTGACTGCAGAGATCGCGAGCCTGCGCGAGACTCTCGAGACGAAGCGCGCTGCTGAGAACGACACCAAGAAGCACCTCGATTCCGTCCGTTCCGAATACGCCACGGCGCTCGGCAAGAAGGGATCGCTCGAAGCGGTCATCGCCGAGCACGGTTATTCCACCGAGTCGGTGCGGCGCTTGTTTCAATCGGGCGCAATGCAGGGGGGGAACACTCCGGCGGGCGTGCTCGCCGATTTCCTTGAAGTTGAACCCCGCTATGAGCGCGTCGTCGAAGATTTTTTGCGCGACGAACTGAACTTCGTCGTGGTCAAGTCGTGGGACGCCGCCGACGAAGGCCTGCGCCTGTTGCGCTCCGACGTCAATGGGCGCGCCACATTCCTCGTGCATCCGGAGGACTCGCAAGCGAAGTTCTCATTTGTCGCGGATGAAAGCCATCACTACTCTCCGCTCAACGATACGGTCCTCCCGCTGAAGAATTCGATTCGCGTGCTGAACGGATTCGGCAAGTCGCTCGAAGTGATTCTGCCGAAGCTGGGGAATGGCTACATCGTGCCCGATCCGGCGGCGGCGCGCGAACTTGCGCTCTCCAGCCCGGATGCGTTCTTTCTCTCCCAGACCGGAGAATGCTTCCACAACGTGACCGTCACCGGGGGCAAGCAACGCAGCGAGGGACCGCTTTCGATGAAGCGCGAATTGCGCGACGTGCTGCGTCTCGTCGAAGAGCTGGAGCGAGCTCTGCGCGACAAGGAAATGCTCGCGCTCACCTTGGGGCGCGAAATCAAGGAGCACTCTTCCCTGCTGGATCGTCTGGAAGATGAAAAGCGCGAAGCGGAGAAGCAGGCGATGACCTCTGGACATTTGCTGCGGCAATTGGAAAGCGAAATGTCGCGGGTGCGCGAGCGGATTGCGATCAGCGAACGCGAACTGCAACGGCTCGCGGCGGAACGGCAGGAACAGGAAAGCTTGATCGAACCGCGGCGAGCGGAGCTGACGACCATCGAGGAAGCGCGCACGCAATTCGAAACGCGGCTTGCCGCCGGGCAAGACCGCCTCGCCGCTCTACGCAGCCAGCGGGACGCTGCCGCTGCGACCACCTCACAGCGGGCCGCGCGCGTGGCTACTCTCGAAGAACGCCACCGTTCGGCCACGACACTGCTTCAGCGCATCCAGACGCTTGTCGCCGAGATGCGGGAGCGCGCCGGCACTCTGCAAGCTCAAATGGAATCGGCGAGCACAGAGATCGCGCAACGGCAAAACGAGAACATGCAACTGGCCGAGCAGTTCGTGCAGTTCGAAGCCGAGCGCAACGCCGGAGAAGCGCGCGAAGGTTTGCTGCAGCTCGAGTCTGAGCAAGTGCGGGCACGATTAGTCGAAATTGACGAACTTCTGCGCAGCACGCGTCAGCAACTCGATCTTGCTCGTGACCGGCGCGGCGAGCTATCGGCTACGGCCGCCAAGCTGCAATCCGACCTGCAACACCTGGCTGACACCTGCCTAAACGAACTGGGAATGGAGCGTTCGGTGCTGATGGCCGAGACGATCTCCGGCACAACGGCCGGCACGGCGATTCCGCTGCTTACCGGGGATGAGCTTGCCGCCGAAGATCAGGCGCACCGTGAAATGCGCGCCCGCCTCGACGCCATGGGCCCGGTCAACATGATGGCTCTCGAAGAGTACAAGGAAACCGCGGAGCGCCACCAGTTCCTCGGAACGCAGAGGAAAGACTTGCTCGACGCCATCGCCGATACAGCAGCCACCATTCGTGAGATCGATCAGGTCTCGCGGCAGAAATTTGAAGAAGCGTTCAACCGGATCAACGAAAACTTCCAGGCCACCTTCCGCAAGCTGTTCGGCGGCGGACACGGTTTCATGCGGCTGACCGACCTGGAAAACAGCGCGGAGAGCGGCATCGACGTGGTGGCATCGCCTCCCGGGAAGAAACTGCAGAACGTGCTCCTGCTCTCCGGCGGCGAAAAGGCGCTCGCCGCGCTCGCGCTGCTGGTCGGAATCTTCCAATACACGCCCAGTCCGTTCTGCATTCTCGACGAAGTCGATGCTCCACTGGACGAAGCTAACATCGCCCGCTTCACCGATCTGGTGCGCGAGATGAGCGTGCAGACCCAGTTCATCCTGATCACGCACAGCAAGCGCACCATGAGCATTGCCCCCGTGCTCTACGGCGTGACCATGCAGGAGCCCGGCGTGTCGAAGCTCGTGTCGGTGAGGTTCGGGGCGGCGTAACGGATGCCTCTATCAAACAAAGGAACCCGCAAACTCGATGCGCTGGGACAGTGGCAAATTGAGGAAATCGAGAAGGGTATAGACGAGGCGGATCGGGGCGAGTTTGCCAGCGATGAGGAAGTCGAGGAGGTGCTGAAACGCTGGATGCGCTCGCGTCCCACGGGCAATTGTTGATTCGGGACGCGCACGGGAAAACGTAATGACTCAGCTTCCGAGTTGCCGACGATACTTCCATAACTCTGGCCAAGCCCCGTTCAGGTCGCCTTGGCTTGCCAGTTCGTTCACCTGCGGCTACGCGAGCACCAGCTCATTTCTGGGCCAATAGCGAGCGTGCGTCTTGAAGTTCGGGCCGGTCTCCATCGGCATGCTGGCAGATGGCTAGGAGCTTGGCATAGTATGTTTTCGCCTTCTCTTGATCGCCCGAAAGCTTGGCCGCACGCGCGGCGCCGGCCAGCGCGTTGAAACGATTTGGGGCCGTGCGTAGCGTGGCTTCGAACTCGGTCATCGCTTGCGCCGGCTGTTTCAATTCCAGCAACATCTCGCCAAGCAGTTCGCGAGCTGGCAGGATGACTCCTGGGGTGACGTTGTTCTTGTCGGTCCGGTCCTCATGCTCCGCGGCAAACCGCATCTGGGTGAGAGCGTTTTCGGGATTGCCCTTGGCCAGCGTGATCCATGCGGTGGCGGTCTGGCGTTGGATATCCACCTGGTCAGCCCAATAGCTGTCGTTGACTTGCGTAAGCGTGTCACGCA